>ERZ1292644.256-Hain-H14-01um-R2-256-length-39296-cov-6_pt1 | contig 39296 bp, 25 predicted proteins | sample MGYA00564402_ERZ1292644 | MGnify/ENA primary metagenome ERZ1292644 (study PRJEB36523, sample SAMEA6512644) | groundwater metagenome | collected 2019-01-09 | study: AquaDiva: Metagenomics assemblies of 32 groundwater samples
AAAATTGGTTCAATACTCAGTTGGTCTGTAAATTCTGGAAAGTAACAGGAAGGAAGATATTTAAACCGACTGATTCGGATTTCGAAAATGCGATCAAAAATCGTAAATACGAACGAATCGAACTTATGTGTAAAGAGTACGAAATGAATACTGCTAAGTTTCTCAAATATACAGTAGATAGTAAATCGATGGCTATGGCGATAATTTCAAAAGCTATCGATATTACATACCAAGATATAAAAGATTATATGGTTGCTTCATTCAATATATCAATAGAAAAGGAAAGAAACAAACTTGAATATTTACACATAAAAATACCAGACAACTTCTTTACCATGAATATAAACGAAAGCGACACCATCGACATCGATTATACCGAATTCCTAAAATATACGAGTAGAGTATCAAAGGATCTATTCGGTACATGGAGTCCTGAATTCGTATTGACTCACCCGAGAGTCTTTCCTTTATTGGATAAAAAGAAATTATGGAAAGCCATTAAAATTGCTTCGCGTGAAGGAAGAAAAGGAGAACAAGGAAACGACCTTTTTATGTGCCTGTTAGAATCTCTCTTAGAGTGTGGCCATTACAAACTAAATGATAAACTCGTAGTTAACATATTATACGATTTAAGTGATTTATATGGTCATCCATATCCAACACAGAATCGCATCATACATTCAACCATAATAATGCAGGCATTGCGTATCATAAAAGGTCATGCTGTCGATTCAATCATTATATACAATATAATGGTTCGAGTATTCAAGAATCCACAATGTGGTGGTGCAGCAATAATCGATTACTTTTTGAATAATTTCAAACAGACGATATTGAGTGACGCGAGACTACAACATTATATATTACTACAAGCAATCAAGTTCGAGTCGTCTACGGAATGCGGAAGCCTTATAATCAACGATAAAGATATAGGCATAGAAAAATTTCGTTTGTCAGAATATATTGTATTCGAATCCTCTGAATTGAGGCCAGAAATTGCCGAATTCAAATACAGTGATTGGATCGGGTTAGATCGATTATTGTGCGTGGAATCTGTTTTTCGACAACTAGACGACAATGCTATTAAATGGCTTTTAAGATATCGTGAATATAATAAGAAAGTTAGAGATTTGTGGTTTAATTTATTTGATAGTGAACACAAAGGAAAATATCCTGAAATAATACTTAATTTAAGGAGATTAAAAAAAGAGCATAAAGCAAAAAGAAAGCTTGGGTTGAAGGAGAAAGAACTGAAAAAGAAACAAAAGATATCGAATTGATATATAAAAACAAATAAATATTATTCTTTGAATGGTCTAATTTTAGAACTGTCGTGTAAAACTGTTATATTTAATCTATTGTCGAATAAAGATAAAATACAAAACAAGCAAACGAACAAACAGAAATGGATAACAATATGAACATCGATAAAGTTAGTCCGTTAAATCTTATGGACACTCTATTCCATATATTCTCGCACATTCCCACCAAAGATTGGTTCAATACTCAGTTGGTTTGTAAATTCTGGAAAGTAACAGGAAGAAAGATATTTAAACCAACTGATTCACATTTCGAAAATGCGATCAAACATCATAAATACGAACGAGTCGAATTTATGTGTAAAACGTACGAAATGGATGCTGCTAGGTTTCTCAAATACACGGTTGAAAGTAAATCGATGGCCATGTCGATAATTTCCAAGTCGATCGATATTACGTTAGAAGATGTTAAAAATTATATGGTTTCGGTGTACAACAAAGAAATGGAAGCTTTCACACCAGAATATCGAGTATCTTACCCGAAGAAATACTTCCCGATAAAAGAAAGTGACGATGGCATAGATTATATCAAATTTCTAAAATTAGCAAGGGAAATACCAGATCGCGAATGGAGCCCTGAATTCGTATTGAATCATCCTCGAATATTTCCTTTATTGGATACGAAGAAATTATGCGATGCCATTACATTTACTGTATACAAAGGAGATCACTCGAATCGTATTTTTATGCGCCTGCTAGATTCTTTATTGGAAAGAGGGTGTTACAAAATAGAAGACAAAACCTTTGCATTTCTAGTATTATCAACATTGACGGATATGTATTGCAGAACCCTGTGTAGTGATAGTTATGCCATATACTTCAATGTGTGCATGCACGCATTACGGTGCCTCAAATATTTTGGTGGTGATGGTGGAGGTGGAGTGAATATTGGCGATGATACAATTTTATATAATATAATGATTCAAGTGTTACAAAGTAAAGAGTGGATTGGTGCAGAAATAATCGATTACTGCTTGAATAATTACAAAGAAATGATATTAGGTTCCACCACAGACTGTATCAATCTTCTGTTGGTTGTATTCGAATCCGGATATGGATATGAACCTACAGAATCAGGAAACCTTATAATCAATGATAAGGATATAGGAGTAGAAAAGTTTCGTTTATCGAAATTTGTCAACTCTGAACTCACAGATTGGACTAGTCTAAGGGGATTAATAGCATATGAATCAATATTTCGACAATTAAATGATAAGAGCATTCGATATGTTTTAATTCACGATGACGAGTTGAGCGTTAAGGAATTATTGAAGGCAATAAGATCTAGTAAACATGGAGAAAAATATCCTGAAATAATAGTCAATTTAAAGAGATTAACAGAAGAACGCGAATTTGATCTAAGAAATCTTAAATCGTATGTTAAAAAACGTAAAGAGTCGAAAGAAAAAACAAAAAAGGGAAAGAGTGCGCGAATAGAATAAACAAATTTTAATTTTTTTTAATAAAATTTTTTATCACACGAAGGGTATTTTCTTTGTAATTCAATTTTTAGAGTCGAAGAATGTCGTACATGAGCAGGTTAGTCAGTAAATTAGTTACATATGTTTTCGTGTTGCTGTGTTTGTCAAAGAGTTCCAGTGATCTACTGCAATCGATGTACATTGATGTAAGGAATTGTTGTTATTGTTGTTACTATGTAATGCTGCTGTGTACTGAAATTTGAAAACCAATGCGAATGCTAACACGAAAGCTATAGCAACACCAAATACGATACAATACCATACTGCTAGATGATAATGTTTTTCGTCCAAAATAACAGTGTTGCCTTCATCGTCGATATATTCGTTAGTATTGTCATCATTTAGAGGAGTTTGATATGCCAAGAGATTCCCTATGAATGGAATACCTACAACGGGGTTTCCCTTTTGATGGTCATATTCGTTGTAGATATTTACATGAATCTTAGGCATATTCACTCATATAAGACCTCTTTGTATATATATCGAGAATGTATCACGAATTATTTTATGATAGTGCGTGTGTTAAACAGCGATGGCGATGATGATAAACACTGTTAACGATACCAATCTTTCGACCTCTATATCTAATAATACCCCTGTTTCCAGAAAGAATCCGATACAAAGAGAGATAGCGAGAACTCTCAATGATAAGAAGAAAAGGAAAGAAGAGGTAGAAGGAACCATCGAATTACATGCAAATAAGCACAAGAGATTGAATAAGTTATTGGAATGGCTTCAAGATATTATTAAAAATGAAAATCTGGTATTTACCGATATTCCAAGATGGGAATCAGAATTATCTCCTGTGAAAGATAGTATATGGAAGACACATGGAAAGCTCGATATGAATGATACCAAAAAATTGAAAGAGCAAATAGAAGCATTGGAAAAGAAACAACGTGGATTGGCCATAATTCTCAGTAAAGTTTATTCTTTCGTAAAAAAAGATATCATAAGAAGAAATGATGTATACGATGAAATGGAAGGAATGAAAATGTTGGTATCGAATTTCATGGAAGAGACTTTACAGGAAGTGAATACATTCTTCATGTGTGCTGGTTTACAAGGAAATAATTCCGTTACTACCACCACGACGACATCGGTAATTCAACCACCACAGAGTCAGAGTAACGGAGGTATCATAGTCACAACCACGACAAAAGGAAATGGAGGTCAAATGGCAAGTCACCCACCGAGGCACATCGTCACCAATTTGTTCGCATTGAATAGAGATCCTTCGACCAATCCTGGTGCATCATTTCAATTCAGAAAGAAGAGGAGAAACAACAAAAATTCTTCATCATCTTCAGATAATAGTAATAACAGGGCCACGATAGCATCGTTGGAAGATGTTAAGATGAGCAACACTAAGAGGAGAACAGCATCTTCATCGTCAAATTCATCATCGCCTTCTTCTTCTTTATCTATAAATGGATTTGCACCTGGTGGTTTAATCGATGGTAATAATAATAACAACAACAATGGAATGGATGTCGATGAAGCTTCTGCTGTTATCTCTAAGAGAGGAAGGAAGAGAAAAGCAAATAAAGTTTCGAACAAGGACATGGAATCCTATGAACAAGCTATACTGAGGAGCAGTAGCAGCAGCAACATTAACACCACATCCACCACAAATACCGATGCAATCACCGATAATGTAGCCATATAATGGCAGTATAAACGATAGTTAGACATTCAGGCTCAATGGTTTTCTGTTTCAATGCGGTATATAGTGAATAAAATGACGTATAACCAACGTGAAATTGGAAGAAAGGGTGGTTTGAGTGATTGATTTGTTTATAGTGGTGTTGTAGAACCATATTGTAATCGAATTTGATCGATTTCTTTTTTAAATAGGTCACATATAAGTACTCTATACCCATCCATCGATTGTATTAGCGTGAAGGTGAGAGGCAAGGCATACAAGAAAACATCGTCGCTATCACCACCAACACTACGATAAAATGTCTGGTGAAACATATAACCCAACATCGGTGAAAACTGTCACCGGTAACACCACAGTAGCCCAAAATCAATCGAATTTCTCTAAAGCCCTTGGTTATAATACGACAAGTAACCAAGTAGCTCCAAATGCATTCGATAAAATCAGTTACACGAATTTTGATCAACCCGAATATTACAGGGATAAAAACTTATTTCTGAAAGACACAATTACCGGGTTCTTATTCGATGCTATCGAAGTTTACACAACCTTGATCCTACCATGGGCTGTAACAGATCAACATCACATACAATGGAACGAATGGAGATTCGATGGTGCTTTGATGGGAAGAGTTCCACACGAAGGTGTACCCAGATTGATCTCTTCATCAAAGATACAGAGAAGAGCAAGTGTTGTAAGAAGAGGTCTTGCGTTTGTCATGGAACACGATTACCTTGGAACTCCAGAGGGAGATTTTCAATATGCACAGAATGTGATGGCAATTGCACATGCTATCCAAGAAACCACGGCACACGACACGATATACACATTGCTAACATGCAAGGATAACACCATCAGATGGCAACAGATGTTTGGACAAACACCATTATCATTTCAACAGATATTCGATCAAGAGATCGCAGAGTATGCTTGTTTGGTCAAGGGACAGGATTTGAATCATTACAATCAATTTCAAATCATCGTTCAAAACTACAAAGATGTACTCGAAAAACAAGGAGTCAAACCAGATATTCTCTTGGGAGACAATCGAATTCCTCTTTACTTGGCAATGGGAGATCCAGTAAAAACTCAATATTGGGCAGCAGGACCAGATGGTGTAGCTATGCTAAAGGAAGGACCAGATGCTATATCTAATATTAGAGGAATCAAATTCTTCTCCACTCCATTCTTCAATGTCGACACAAATAGTATTGCAATCAACCTTTTATCTGTACCATCTATGATCGGAGAATACTACGAACAATCATGGACTGAAAACAGAAATCAGGATAATTACAACTACACGAGTAAATCTCGTGATATTTACGTCTACAATGAGAACAAGGACGATATGGAAAAGATAGCAATGAGAAAGTCTGTACTTCATTCCAAAGTATGGCAAAAGGACAACTCTGTCAATCCAAAATTGGTTACTTTGGTAAAGAGATACAACAGTGACGGTAGAAAAGAACCAAACTTCAACTACAGCGATGGTTCTTCTATCGACGAAGATTCCGCTTACGAAAGAATGATGGAAAGTTCGATAGATCATCCACCACCACATTTTTTGGCAACCGTCAATAGTAACGGAAAATGGGAATTGGCAAAATTATTTGCTCAGTTACCTATTTGGTCGGCTACTTCCTTCGATTTCATTCAAGTGGCTCAAAGCATATTGGGCAAAGTTACCGGATCTCGAAGTGAAGATAGAGATACATTCCTTGACTTGATAAACTTTTTGAAACAAATCGAATCTCAACCTTACAACAGAGAATATTGGTTAGAATTGATCAAAACAAATCAGAAATTCAGTGTGAACGAAAATGATGAATTCGTCGGTCATATGACTCCAACAAGAACCAACGGAGATTGGGGTACAAATGTTCCACTCAGGGAATGGACACCCAATGCTTATGGTGGTATGGCTTTACCACCAATCACACCTGGTATGGAAAATGTCGAATTTCCAGCAGGTTTCAACAATGGACCGGGTATCAAGACCATCGCAGCAGAAGCAAGTAAATTCAATAGTCCATGGCAAAAACTCGGAGAGAGAGCTGCTCGTATCGAAGCCATCGTGAATAAGATCATTGCTTATTGTAAAGAGGGACTTCCAACTTGTCATGTATTGGATCCAGAATCTCAATCACCTTGGTTCCATTTACCCGATGCATTTACAACATTCATCGAAAATGTTGTTTCGATTCAAAGAGATCCAATCTTTTTGGCTAAGTTGCCTTCTGTTGGTGCACCTTCGGATGGAAATCAGAATTCCAAAGTTTATGGAGCATCTGCAAGAGAAACAAATGGAAGTAACGACAATATCCCATGGCATGTGATTCCATTGTTCGTTTCGAATCCAGATGACGATACTGTTGCAAGTGTCCAGAGAATTGTCGATCAATCTTTGAAAGGAGGTGTACAGTTTTCGGACGAAAGTACCAACAAGTATTATTCCTATACCGATCCATTCACTCAACAAGAAGTAGTTATTCGTGGATCTTATTTGACAAACTCTGCTATCCTCCCAGTTTATGTTCAAGCTATGTCTTACATGGGTCAAAAATCTATCGTTGACTTGGCCAACATGGCAGGATTGATCTCCGGTGCTGTACCAACATCGAATTTCATTTTTTCTTCCAAAGTAACTCCTGAAGTAACAAAAAGAACAAAATTGGATAGACTTGCACATCTAGTTATACAGATTGCTCAATTCGATAAGACCAGAGCAAGAAACTTTGTGATTCAAGTTCACAACAACTACCCCGATGTTGATCAGATAGTTAGTTTCATCGATGAAATCTATGTTATGGTATCACATCCACAAGGCAAAAAAGCAAAAGCTGCAGCCAAAAAAGTCACGGACTTGATCCAACAGAATGCAGAGTACATTGACGATGACATCGAAGCATCATTCGATCCAGTTCAAATGGCGAATAGTAGTATCACAAGAAACAATAACAACGCAAGAATGAATAATGAAGATTCTGATGCTATCAGAGGTGCAATGGAAAACTTATATTGGGTTTCATTCGAACTCAACGAAATGTTGATAGCAGCAGGAAAACCAAAACAACCTTTGGTATTGACAGATGATATCACCACTGCGAATATGGACAGTCTCAAATATACCGATATCGGGCCTGCTTATGTTGCAAAAGCAGCTCAGTTTGCCGCTGCATACAACAACACCATCGCTTTGATGAAAAAGGTTATGGTAGATACCACTGGTTCAGAGAATGGTTCAAAGGCTAGAAATAATGCTCTTAGAAATGCATCAAACAAATTCTCTAGATCTTCGAAGAATACTGGAGTAGGAAAATTCGAATTCAATGTGGCCGATGACGACGATTCTTTAGGATCTGCTGCATTCTATCGATCTCCTTTGACAATGTCTCTGAATTTGTTGGAATCGTTAGCTGCTGAAGTTCTTCCACTTATCAGACCATCAGATCCAGCTACTGGACATACCACACCATACGATGTTTACAACGGACAACACGGTGGACAATTGGATCCTGCACTGTGGAAGAGACCAAATTATGCAACAATTGATCATTTGGTTAATCTTAAATCGAAGAAAGACTTCAAGAATCTTACATTCATTGCAAAACATTTCACAATAGATACCAACAAATCAAGACAACAACAGCAACCACAGAAACAACAAGCTCAACCACAGAAAAGAAAATCAGATTCACCATCACCATCCAATAATGGAAAGAAGACAAAGATGTTGCCAATGGACATGTTCGAAAAAGATTCTACCATGGATAGTCACGATTTTGATAATGACTATACAGAAGATAATTACTTCTCATACACCAAACAGCAACAACAGCAACAAAGAGGAACAACAAACAGTAAAATGGAAATTGGTGCTCATGGAATCGATAGTGATTCTGAAGATGACACCTGGAATAAGGATAAATTGAAACGACAAGGTACCACCGGAAAGAGGCTTCCATTTACAAACAAACCAGGATTCAAGTTTACACCAAAATATCACGAACTTTATAACCCAGTAGCTTTATATCGATTCAGAGAAGCAGAGAAGATTACCGATCCTTTACTTCGAGCTGTGGTGATGTGTGTACTATGTACTCCTATCGGAATCAGAGAAACACTTGCAATGATAGATAACAACGTTCATATTCCATTCAATATCTTATTGGTGAGATATTTCATCGAACACGACATGAGCAGTATGATCATGATGAAAGGAGGTCTTGAAACAGGAGCAAATCTATTCGGTAATTCGAATTACATTGCTGGAGAGGATGTTGGTTCTAAATTGATCTATGGAAATTTTACATGCAAAATGAAGCCAATAGTTTACAAGGAAAAGAATGTATTGATCATTCCAAATGTAAAACCAGGAGGATACAGAGGAGGACACAATACCGATTTCATCGTAAATCCTGCAAATGATATCGGTCGAAGAGATAAAGAGAGACCTTCTTTCATTGCTATGTTAGAACCAATCACAGCTAAAAGTTATCCAACACATCTATGTGCAACAGGAAAATTGCCAATGCAAAATTACAATCAAAACATCGATGGAAGGAAATTGTGGCACTTCTCTACTTGCGAATTCTACGAATCTATCTATCAACTCGGTAATAGAACAGATATAAATTCGTTAGCAACCGAAGATTTTATCAGTCAATGTGACAGAGTTAATATTATGGCACAACCTGGATTAAAATTCGATTACAACAATACCACACATTTATACGATCGACCAAGAGAAGGTAAAGGTCATAGAGGAAGAAATGGAAGTGGTAGAGGTGCAGCAGCTACATGGAATGGATCTCAATTGTCTCTTCCAGTACAAAACTTTTCAGAGTACAAACTCCAGTAAAAAAAAGAGAAGGCCCAAAATTGTACACTAGTTTCAGTCAATCAATCAATCAATCATAACAAAAAAATAAAATTCTATATTATACAAAGTGTTATCATCGATTTTAATCGCCCTTTAAAAACATTTCTTTTCGGTACTCTGGTTGCTGATACTGGGAAGTCACATCTTCATAAGAAGAAGAAGAAGAGGGTGTATTCGATAGTCTTTTTCGTTGTCGTTGTTGCTTCTCCTGGAATGCTTGTATTCCCAATAAATAAAATTCCCTGTGCATTTCACTTTCGATGCTATTCAATCTGACATTAATCGGAGTTCCATCGAAGTTTGTGGCCACATATTGCTGCTGCTGATTCTGATGTTGCTCACCTTTGCTGTTATAATACTTCTTAACCATACCACCACCACTGTCTCTTCCAGTAATTGATCCCAATAGTTTGTATGTAACTATAACCACTATCAACATTATAACTGCTATACCGATATACGATTCAGCAGCGACACTAACAGATTCGGAAAAGTCATTCTGTATTTTGATAGAAAATTCGTGAAGTGCTTGTACGATTGGACTCCTGTCTTTAGTTATTCTTGCCGTATTGCATAGTACGGTTGTAGTATCCCTGAAACTTGGATCTGTCTCTCCAACACAGAATTTATAGAAATTCGAAAAATTGTCACGTTCTTTGATCTTTGTTCCCCATAAATACCAGAATTCGATGAATCTATTGACTATCAAAGATCCAACATAAGTCAAAGGTATAACTACAATACTCTTTAGTAAGTACAATGCTATTTGTTTTTTATCGAATAGTCCAAACATCATTTCGATATCTATCTATCGTTTGTTTATTTCTCTTCGAATAAAATCGTGTATGAAATTATTTTATATAATCTATGTTCTATAATTCCATGTCATCTTGTTTTGGTTGAATACCATCTTCTACGGCTTCATCTATTCTATCAGGAACTTGGAGGTGTCTTTGAGGGTGGTTATCGAATTTTGATGGAGCATTTGTGGTCAACAGTGTTTGTTTTACTTCGTCTGTGAATGATGAATTGAGGAATCGATAAAATTCTCCAATCTGTTCTGCATTCAAATGAAGTCCTTTACTTTCATCATCAACAGATCCATCAGTCTCCATAGTATTGGAGTTTTTCTTTTCTGTTCTGATTAATTTTGATGGCAATTCACCACTGCTGTTGTTGTTGTTGTTGTTTTCTATTGTTTGTAAGAATGTATCTCTTCTTCTTTTTGTCAGATTTCTTCTGATATCCAGTATTTGTTGAGAAACGATACCAGCTATTTTATCTTCCTGTGGAATTATCTCTTTTGTAAGAAACTCGCCGATGAATTCATCTGGAATACCGATAATTCTTTGGATGGTAACTTCGTATACATGGAGAAGTTGGAAAGTGAATTCGTACATTTTCTTTTCGATATCTCCTACCGAAAAATTACCATTTTTCAGGATTTCATCCAGCACATCGCTTATGTTATTACACAGTTGAATCTTCAGCAATGTCGATGCATACAGCAAGTCTTCGTAGACCGTCAGTTTTGGATCATCCAATTTCCAAGATTCTCTCTTTTCGATGAAAGAACAATTGTCTGCAAATTCGTTCACATCGTCTTCTGTTGCTGTTTTATCGATAATCTTCTGAATGAGTTCAGTGATAATCAAGTGAATGTTCTTTTTTTCTTCTTTGTTCTCTTCTTTACTTTTCCCTTCGACATGAACCCTGTATCCACTAGCGAACTCTCCATTGTAAGGATCCAGTACAAATTGTTCGAATGAATTCTTCAGCATGGTGACTATGTAATCATCGGCGTCGTGCGATTTCAGGTTGGTTAGCATTAAAGCTCGTACGACCTCCCTCCTCGATGCCATAAACTTTGCTCTGATCAATAATTTGATAGCTAGTATGTAAATGTAAAAGGCATGGAAGGAATCGCATGTATAGTTGAGTTGTGATACCGAAATGAGCATTTGTAAGTTGCTGGTTAATATGGGGAGATTGATGAGAGGACACATCAATACTATATCGTTTATATTCTGTTCATCTATTTCGCTGGCCGATTTCATGTAAAGTGAATCCATGAGAAATTCTCTCTTAACCTTGAATTTGTCTGCAAAATCTTTGTAATTCAATCCATACATTCGTGTTTTGTAATTGATCTTTGCCTCTTCTTCAGGTGTTCTGTTTTTGATCTTTTCTGGATCTTCTCTCACGAATACATTCGCCTGTCTTTTCAAAAGTTCCATATGATCTGAATTGTTGAAATCGGGTAAGATTCTATTCCCGTCTGGCAATATTATTTTGAATTGACCAAGTACGCTGTCTCTTAATTCTTTCTTCTGAAATTCGGTCAATTTCTTTGGATCGGCTACCATCTTATTCATTCGTTCGATCATATCCCGAGTCAATGATTGATAACCCCTAGCCTTGTTGAGAAAATCTTCATCTTTCTTACTCTGTTTCGAATGAACCTGCATTCCACTATTCGTCGTCAAGTTTCTGTTAGCAAGTACATTATCGGCATTGCTGCCATCTTCTTCCGGAATATCATTGTCATCAGAAAGAGGAGGATTAATGGGTGATAACGAATCGATATTGGCAATAGAGCAGTTATTATCGGGGTCTATTTCCATGATTTGAAGTTCAGTTCCCTGAAATTGAAATTGAGGTTTGATAAAATGGGTTTTTAAGTAGGTTTGATTCGAGCACTTGTATGTAAAATAATAAAACCCAGTATATTAGTTATAAAAACAACTATAATATAGTGAATTATTATTGATACTCAAGCACGTACGACGACCTGAATGATATCAAACAGAATGACCGAATTCTTCGATCTTTCTTTCAGATTTTATCCTACAGATCTAGCTAAAAGCGATGAAACCACTCCAATCATTCGTTGGTGGTCTAGCACAATAAGGGATTATCGAAGGGGTGTAGTGGATAGCGAACCAATACTCGAATGGGAAGAGTTCACAAAACAAAGAAGTAGCAATGGAGAAGGAGGAGAGGAAAATGATAGTGAAGGAATTAGTACCACCACACGATCCAAAGCTATAAGAGTTCAAGTTCCATTGGATTTAAGTAATCTTCGAATAGATGATGCAATAGGAATGGAGTTGATAGTTCAATCACCAAATCACGAGAATAAACTAGTAGGTGCAAGATGTGGTTCAAGTACCATTATCCTATACAATGTCCACAAAATTCTCACAAAGTCACAAAATTCTGATGGAAAATATACATCGAATCATCACATGGTTCTTCGTACATTAGGTCAAGCCTTCATGAAGGGATATCTTGAAATATCTCTTCTTAATGGTAAACACCTCAGAGATAGAATGAAATTCGATACAACATCAGGAAATATGTTTTCGATGATACCTTACAATAGACGAAATTTATCGACATTAGTATACAGTTTTGTTCTCAAGGATATGCTTCCATACAATGAAGCTTCTAAGAACTTGGGTATTTATTTCGAACCAAGTTCAGAAGATGTATCGAGGATTCAAGCCCCTCTATGGGTTAATGTGGAAACGGTACCGGGACTATTCTATTGGGTGGATTATTCTCCTGTAATACCAGATGAAGCATTCATGTCGAATGCAGCCAAGATTGCACTAGACAGAGATGCATTTGGAAGTAAGGAATTTGTGGATGTAGTAGACCTTCAATTCAACGAAACTGGTTCGACGTATCACGATTCTTTCAATAGTGCTGTGAGAGTTACAGTAGAAATGTTGTGTCTTCTTGCCAATTCGTTGAGATACAAATCCGATGAAACTTTCATTCCAAAGAGAGAAGGAGAAGATGGTGGTGGTGGTCAATATAACGAAGAGGAAGAAGAGGATTATACAGGAAGAGATCACGTATCTCATAAAGTTTCGGTAGAAGCATTCAACGATGCTTACATGCTGAAAGGTGGAGATTGTGAAGACTTGGGAAATCTTATTCATCGAATATCGAGAATGCTCGAAGTTGGTCTTCCTGAATACAGATCAGATTCGGTACTCCATAGAAAGAGGGGTGGATGGTCTGATCCAGTATTAGATCGAATGCAAATGATAGCACATATCTATGTTGGAGGTGGTGCATTGGGTTCGGTTACGAGCAGATATCTTGGAGAGGAAGAAGAGAAGAAACAAAAGCAACCAAAAAAGAAGCATCACAAAAGAAACAACAACGAGAGCGATGATGATGAAGAGGATGATAGAGAAGAAGAAAGAGCTTTAGTTGACCCATCAACATACGTTCCACATAAAAATGATCCAATAATCATCGACAGTGAAAGAGATATGAACGCAGAATTTGGAGGTCATATGTGGTGGGAATGGCATCCATTGAAATGGTTCGAAGAGTGTATTCATAGAACCAATCATAGCGTATCTCCAAAGTTTTCTTTGTATCCAAACGAGAAACGTCGACCTTGGGAGGATAATCTTCCTGTAGCTATAGGAGAAGGAACAGGATACATGGATCCATTAATGAAACCATTAGAATGTTATAATTCTTCTCAAGAATCGAAAGAACAGGCTAAAGAATTTATGGAACGAAAATCAGAATTCTTCATGTGTTTCGCGAAAAGATTCATGGCCAAGAATAAAGTTCAATCGAAGATGGGTAATTTTGCAACACAGGATACGGACAATGCTAGACTTTCGAAATTCTATAGAAAGAGTTCGTCCTTTTTCACGGACAAATTTATGATAGAGGGATTTACATTCGGTAAATTTACATGGACAATATTAAGTGGAGAGAGATTAACAGACGAAGAATATCGTGAAAAGGAAGTACAGAAACATGGAGGAATTACAACAACAGGAGAAGGTGGTTGGAGATGGGGGGTTAACATGAGAGACAGAGTATTCAAGAGAAAGTACTTGGGATTGATAGTGAGTCTCGGTTATACAGAACAAGAATTGAAAGCTGTTAAATCGATCCTTCGTCAATTCTTACCACTCAAATGTCCCAATCTACCATCTGATTGTATCAAATTGGCCAATAGAAAGTACGAGAAGATGGTAAACGAATTATCAGATAGATTGAAAGAAGCTGCAAACTTGACTACTAGCACCACTCGAGACGAGGATGATGAAGTTGATTTCGTTTCTTCTAACGACAATATCTACCCTTATCATGTGATTCTAAGAGATAATGATATAGTGGACGAGAAATTGAAGAACAGACTGGTGAAATCTGTATCGAAGATAGCCAGAGGTATGCAGAGTTTGGCTAATGCAAGGGATAAATATGGAAACAGAGATACCAACGACGAAGATCACAAAAAAGTAAAACTACGCTATCGCCATAAAATAGCCAAGATATTCCTTAAAGTAGAAGCATTGACGGATGATATAGTTAATGTGAGATTTACGATGTACATAAAATCGAAGGGAATGCAATCATCGACTCAACCAACAAGACGTTTATTCAAGTATCATATGGACGATATGGTAGATGATGGTACATCCCCGTATACTATCGAAAACTTGGTCCAAGAAACTTCTGAAATTGGTATTAACAGCGAACAAGAAATCATAGTAACATCTCCTGTTGCGAAGAAAATCGAAGAGCTACAAGAAAAACACAAGTATTTGGTGGTATTGAATTGGCAGGATGATGATGATGGCCAAATCGACGCCGAATCAATAGAAGAAGATGATGACGATGAGGAAGAAGAAGAGATAGACGAAGCAGAACGAAGGAGAAGAAATTATATCTATCAACCTGCGAGGTTAACACGCGAGAGCACTAGCCAACAAAAACAACAGAAAAAGCCAAAGAAAATATTTCATGCATACACCTTCCATTCTGAAGATAGAATGAATGATTTTATCGATTTTATGGACAATCATATAATGAAGTCTGATGTAATGATCGAAGGAGGTGTTCTAGATAAAGCGAGATCATACAAAGAAGATGTAAATCGATTCACTCATTCAAAGACATTTCAAACAAATGTAAAAGAACTACATAAAGTATACGAGAATGTGAAAAACGAATCCAAACATAGGGTGATATCATTAGTCAGTAAATTCAAGAAAGTTCCAGCATACGTATACAAATCGCCTGTATACAAGAGAGCTTTACAGGAGAAAGACAGAGCAAGTAAATATGCGAAAGAAAAATATAACCAATACAACAAAAAACTTCGTGAAAAGCAATGGCCAAAACTACCAGACACTGCCAAATTACCAGCAGATTACTTCTATCGTGGTGGCCGTCATACACCAAATAATAATGGTGGTAACAATAAAATTTACGGATAACATATAGGTATCTTTGTAATATAATGTAATCATAGTAGTAATAAAAGGACTAAGTCGTATCGAATTATTGTTGTTGCCATCATGGATAACGAATCTGACGTAGTTTCGATGTTATTGGACCCTGACACCTTAGCAGTATATTATGAGAATGATATCACATACGAAAAATTGATAGAGAGTCTATTCGATGGTGGAGTGAGGGTAATAACAAACGAGGACACAAGTGGAATGAAAGACATGGCCAGTATAGGGGAATGGATACTTGTTAGGAGTTACTTCGATCTTGTCAACGAAAAGAAAATTCTCCCAAATACACAAGTAGATAGATTAATAAAATACACAAGAATGAGTGGTGGAGGAGTTGCATCGAATGACAACAACAATGAAGGAGCAATTATTACCGTCGTACCAGAAGATGATGATACATCATCGGAAAATGTACCACGATCCAGCGACGACGACAATGAAAATAGAGAGGAAATGCTTTCTAACTATGTGAAAAACAATCAATTGATTCACAGACCACCTTTTCATAAATTAGATGAAAGAAAGGTAGTTAACGTTAAATCTGTCATCAGAAGAGCATATTACATGCACAATTCGATGAACGAGAAAAGCGGTAAATGGTTTCTAAAGTATTTAATCTACAATACATTCGATGCATTTTATGGTATCAAAGAGGAACAATGGGAGAACAGCATAAACAAAAAAATGAACTCTTGGATCAAAAGTATGAAAGATTATGGATACAGAGAATACATCGAATCTGCAACACCAGGAGTTGGAATAAATGAATCATTGATGAAAGGATTGATTTCATTCGTTGGACATAGATTCTACGAACAAAGTGATCAATCTTCGATCTACCAAAACCTCATCAAAGAAGTGTATTCTATTCCCAATAAAACTTGGTATTCGGTTAACTATGTGAACAAGAGCCACGAAATAGAGAATATGCTTCTGGAATACAGTAATCTGATAGTTACCGATATGGACACTCGAGTATTCTGTTATGTTATAGGAAAATTCATTCGAAAGAGAATGATACCTGTTCCTAGATCAAAGATAGACATCCTTACCAGATTACCTTTTAATATGGACGAAGTGTTAGGAGATAGTGCAGTGGGAGGTGGTGCAATTCATAAATTATCATTCAGACCCAGTATGGATGATGCTGTAAAAATTTTTGAATTACTATATTCTATATTCGATCTGGATTTAGAAATCGATGACATGTTTGGAATTGGTATGGATGACCTAAAGAAATTCATAATGTACGAAAATAGACGTATAACAAAGAAAGTTATCGACAAATACATGGAAAGTATGAACGTATTACCTTTGAACATTATACACGATTATTTCGTCGTCTTAGCAGAGGCGGTATCCAAAAATAAGACTAGCACACTCAATTCGATAATGAAGATGTCTGTGGTGATAAATAGCAACATACAATCTATTCTATATGATCCATATAAGAAGAGATTTGGTGAAAAGACTCTATTCTATATATTCAATTATGGTAAAGCTTCGATGACAACTCAACTCAAAACTAGAGAGGAGGAAATAAAAACAAGAAAGAACTGTATAGTGACTCCTAAGGGTGTCATAGTAAATAAATTAGACCCTGATTATCAATATAAAGTGGATCTTAAAGACGAAGAGATGCTCAAAGAATTCGAAAAGAAATACAAAACAGAGGGAATGAAAATAATGGGACCAGTAAAAACTTTTATCAGTAAAACTTCGGATGAGACGCAACGAAAGAGACATATAGAATGTAATAACATCAACGATTATATGAGGAAATACAACAGCAAACAATTCGCATGTTTTCATGTTTTTTTCAGGTACAATGAAACAATGCCGAAAGTGTTTGAAGAAACGGTCATCATAGACTACACCCTCACACCAACAAACACGGAGAACTTCGTTGTTGCAACTTCATTGATGATGGAACCAGATAAAACTATATCGATATACACATTGGAAAAGAACACAAACAAGAAGAGTGGAAATACATGGAATAATTATTCATTTTATGTTTACAATCCAAATCATAAATACAGTAGCATGAACTTCAATTTCAGCAAGTACAACTTAAAAGCTTTCGCGAACGAAATGAAATCGAAGATACCAGAAATGGAAGGGATGATAGACTTGTCGGTTAATCCAGAAAAGTACACAGAATTTGCAACACAGAGTCACAGCATAAAATATCCACAGATGAAGGAATTGGATATATTCTTTATCATGTGGTATGCAGAATGTAGTTTAAAGGGAATAACACAGGAAGCAATGTCGAAATTTTACGCATTTGGGGACTTTTTTCAGTATATTACATTGGAATATCCAAATATGATATTACGGAATATCACAACAAAAACTAAGTAAGTAGATCAATAGATCGAATTAAAGTTCCTTGTGTATTTCTTCTTTTGTTTCCTTTGGTAATAAATTACCGACACTCTTTGCATGCGCGAATAACAAAGCGACTACATCGGCTACTTTTGCTTTCTTGACCTCTCCTTCTACCTGTTTTTGTGCTGCTTCGTAGATATTCTGTTTCATCGTATCGAATGTATTCAAATAAACCATATCGCTCGTTTCTTTCCAATTTAATACAGTAAATCTATTGGTTGCTTTGTTATATCGATTTTCATCTCCAAATTGAATACTCATCTTATCTAGAAGATGTTTGTTGGAATCTGTTATGGTCACATCGACACCATAACCACCTGCTATACTCATTCCACCATACTTTGGAATCCAACCGGGAACAGAAAGATTGCCACATAAAACTACAGACATCCCCATTACCCAAAATCCAAAATAAGATAGTCCAAGTTGAAGTAAATATCGATAAAGATAAAACCAAAGCATATCATTCGCTCTGTGTGCAAGTTCGAATACTTTTGCTTCTTCTTCACTTTCGAATTTATGTCCAACTAAAGCTTGATCTGCAAAACTCGGAGATGAATTTACCATAGCACGACCTGACATCTGAACCATAGTACTCCTTTGATGTCCTGTAATGAATCCATTCAAATCTCGTTTTGTATTTTCCAATATTTTTTTCAGCGTAGTTCCATCGTAAACGTATGTAGTAAATAACCAGTTCAATGTAAGAGCTGGGCCTATTTCGGCAGCTCTAGCCATTATAAATTGTCCTATCGAACCCCATGTACTTGGTACCGATGAAAACGTCATTCCAAACACCGCCACAGAGTTTGTAAGGAGTAACGCAGTGAAGCACAAAGTAAGCATCGTGTATTTATGAGCATCCAGGAACCCAAATATCCATCCCCCTATCCTATGAACGGATGAAGCAAACCCTGTTACCAAACCTCCAATTCCATATCCCAAACCCCCAAATCCATAGCCAAATAATTCGACTATCATCCAAAATTTCGATTTATTTTCTGGATTCGATTGTTGTTCACCTCTACCGCCAAATGCCTTGATTTTTTGCCATAGAGTACTGAAGTCTGATCTGGATTGATTTAAGTAAGAAGTCGATAACATTTCCATAGGTTCCGCTATGAAAAGAGCCGAAAATGTTTTTATCAAACCACCCATAGCACTAACATTTAACAGGGTTGCTAAACTTAAAAATGATCCAGCATGTTTCATCCATTCAGTCCATTCCATCTCAGGACCACCAGAGAATAATATCGTGATAAATACATTCATAAGTTTATCCATTTGTTCCAAATATGGACCACCCATAATATACCAGATAAATTTCGCAATTCCTTCGTAAGGCATCATACCTTTCAATGTTGTGTATAGGTAAGAGTTCATGTTGGTAAATTTCTGTTGAAAGTATTTATTTGCTTCGACCAACCTCCCGTATTGAACGTTTTGTTGAAATAGAGGGTTAATGGAATGCATTATTTCTTGTGGTGATCTATATCGAAGATAATCAGGTGTCATAGTATCTATTATTATTCTAGTACTATCTAGAGCTGTCTTATGTGTTATTATCTCCTGTTCTGCTGTCTCTACTTGCTTTTGATAATCATCCATTCGATCTATCTGTTTCTTAACGGTTCCTAAGTGATCTACCATATGATCCAGATCTCGATCCAACTGTTTATCGAGAGAGGCAATATATTTCGAATCACATCCTTCTATGAATATCTTGTTATTTTTATACAGAGAATGAGCTTCATTCTTGATTTTAACAGCATCTTTTACTTTGATATGATTAACAAAGGTAAATTTTGCATACGAAGTGGCTACATCGATATTTTGAAAGTATTCGGAACCAATCTCCTTTGCATGATTCACTATTTCATCGGCATTCTGTTGAATTGCTTCCTCGTATTCCTCTGGTGTTGAAAATTCTAATTCAGCATCGGATGGCATGGTATTGACGGCCAATTTACTCGATTTTATCTTATCTGTTGGGTATGCACTTAGAATAGAGGCTCCATTCGATAGGGAATCAGTTATTATTTTAACAGTTTCACGACTTCCCTCGTTGTAATCTATTTGTTTCTGTTGTATCGAATTACTTTTTTCTATACACAATCCAAGGAGCTCCTTAGCATCGCTTCTGTACTCTCCAAAATCATTGATGATATTATTAGATAAATCCTCTATATCATCATTTGCGTTCTTTACAGCTTTTACAAGTATCTTTCTCTTTTCATCTGTCGACTTGATTTTCTCCGCTAGTACAGTGTGTAGAGTCTTGACATGATTTTCGGTAACCTCTTCTGGTGTTCTACCGACAACCACAGTTCCACTAGATTTGGTCTTGTTCAATATCTCTGTTACGCTGTCGTGATAAGCACTCACATAGTTTGGAGCATTCTTTAATTTATCGCTCATTGCAGAATGTGCTAAGGTTGGATCTCTCAGTGCTTGATAAACTCCTAATCCGATGAACATCGCTGCTACAACGTTGAAGAAGATGGGTATCAATACATTACGATTTGACAATGAACGAAGTTTCTCTTTCATGTAATGTAGAGTTTTCACTATGAATTCTTCTGTCTTAGATTTCACTGTCGGTGGAGTATTGTATGCTTTTCTAACGAGAGATACCAAATTGAACGAATCGCTTTCGTATTTTTGGTCGTCGAATTGGTAATTACTCTGAATTCCTGTCGAGTTATTGTTGTTGTTGTTATTATTGTTGTTGTTATTGCTTCCTTCATCGAAATTGACGAAATAAAACTCCTTTTTCACACTTTCAGGATCTTCTTTTAATGCGGCATCTACTCTATCGATAAAGAGAGATGATTGTTCGTTCATAAAATTTTGAATGGCTTCATCCGTCATTTCCATTGGCATATTTTCGTTTATGACTTCTATTGGAATAGACGATGATTCTACCAATCCATCTCTGATAGTCTTCTTGAGTCTTTGGTGCGTTCTGATGAGTTCTTGATAAATCTTACTACCAACGATATTGTTTGCTTTGTCGAAGTATTCAGTTTCTAATTTTTCTGCATAAGAGTGCATCATCAACAATAAGAATTTCACTTTTCCTATCCTCTTGTTGCTAAACTTGGCCTTTTCCATCAAAACCCACAAATACTTCGAATATTCATCTAATGAATCTCTTGAACTATTCTGTGCATCCCACATGGTACCCAAAATATCTACCACTTCTGGCATATTCTCCTTTCCTCCATTTCCATTAGGTTTATTGATTCTAGGAGCTGGTAATCTATTCACCATAGGTGGATCCAATGATTCGAATCCCATAGACTCTGCGGCTGCTTTCTTTTCCGCTTCCTTTTTCTCCCTCTTTATCGTCCTCTTTCCCTTTAAATGTAAAACTACGGGAGTAGGTTGAGTTTTTGGTGGTATGGTTACAGTTTTTGTTGGTGATGATCTACTTCTATTAGTCGAAAAGGCACCCAGATTGGATATTTTAGAATAGTACTTCACCATACACGATGCTAGATCTTTATCTTCCATTTCCCATATTTGTTTATTGGTACCATCGATCGATAACTTTGTGAATCCAGCAGATTTCATATGATTTCTAAGTAAATGACCTTGTTTTGTATCGTTTATTTGTTCCTTTGTGACAACTATAGACGGAGAATTGATGTATCCATGAGAATACCTTGTCATCGAATTGCTGAGAAAGGATTTTTGTTCTTCGCTGCTGTTGTTGTGTTCCATAGTTAGAAGTAAATTTTCGAATGCAGAGAACTTCTCGTTTACGAAGAAGTAGTAATCGGATGCCATCTTTCCCCATGCCAAGCTAACAAACTTGGTTTGATTGGCACTTTCATCTTTGTTGGTATTATTCGATTTTATCATATTCACCGTGATCCTTTCTTTGTTGGTAACCGATTTATCTATCTGATAGTAGTCATTTCCAAATACAGATTCTATGACACCGAGCGCATCTTTGTGTATATCGAATTTATGTAACTGTGATTCATTTGGTATATTATTGACCCATTTTGAATGGGAATTATTACAGCAGAATGCATTCGATTTTGATGTATTTTCGAAAAAGGAATTTCCGAGTCTGGTCGTTGTTTTTGATTGATTAGAAAGACAATCGAATGCTATCTTAGAAAACACTGGATTTGACTCATTCTCTAATAAGGATATGTACTCTGCTATAGAGAGCGGTAATAATTCATAAGGGTGATCATCAAGACGAAGTGATTTGATCAATCCTTCTTGTGATTTGGTCAATATCTTATTCTTCAATAAATCGTACTGTAGTAGGTACAAATCTTTGATTTTATTCTTGTTTACCATTTTTCTAAGTCAAACAATGAACGATAACCACGATATGATGTAATCGTAACGATGGAAATATAATTATATAGTCGAAGGTGTCATTCTACATGGATCCGCTACAAGTATATATCGAACTCAAAAACTACCTTAAGGTGATTTTCTAGAAACCGGATAGTGACTCGTCCAAACCAGGCCTACACCACGACCAGGACATAGAAGTTACCTCAACGTTAGTTGAGTTCGGGCAGACGACTGTCCAAGTTGTAGGTCGGACACATCGGGTAATTGCGGGTAAATTATTGGATAATAAACGTCGACATAAAGACCCACACCTTTAGTACGAAATTTGTAATAAAAACAGTAATAATAATATCGATTGGTTGGTCAAATATCTACAGTAAATAACATCAAATATGGATTACTCTGGAACTCTAACTCTGTTGCCTATAGAAATACTTCTAACTATCGTAATAGACAATTTAGATAGAAAGGATGTGCTTTCCATGTGTTGCTTGAATGGATATTTTCAAAGGTTGATAAAGTATAACAGAACTACAATTTTTAATGGTATATTGAAGAGGAAAAGAGAAGGGAAAGAAGGGGGAGATTACTTTAGTTCTAAAATATGGCCTTCGATTAATATGTATTGTATAACGACGGCTGAATCTATACTTAAAAGAACAGAAGAATTCCCCATTAAACTCATTTCAGAAAATGGAAATACTCGCAGACAAATATTCAAATGCCTCCTAAATCGAACAGATGATTACCTTGGTGGGTATTGTTGTTGTTGTTGTTGTGGTGGTGATGGTGGTTATTTCATAGTATTCTAATACATCGAAATAGGTTTGGATATTCCTATACATACCACTTATTTTCTTCCCAAAAACGATCGAAAAGAGAGACGAATAAACAAATATGGAACAAGATGTCACATATATTCGAATGTATTCGACATTCTAGATAAGATCACAAAAGACATTTGTGATAAATTGAAGCACAGCGGAGAGATAGTCGCTTTAACATACATACAACACACCTTATACGAGGAAAAGGAATTTATCGATGACATAAAAAACGATTTATTAAGAAGTGGTGCATCGAATATATTGGAATTTCAATCACGTAAAGCATTATGTAATTATAAATCTGATTTAATAGAGGGTAGGACTTGTAGTAGTGATAAAATGCACACTCAACACATATTCTATACGAAAAGTGGAACCAATGAATCTACTTATACAATGGCCGTTCCTGTTATCCGTTTTGGTCGAGAAGATAGAGTAGTATCGCATCGAAAAAACCTCTTTAACCCAAGTTCGCGTACAACGATGAAAGAGTATAATGATGGTGGTAGAAGCAGTAGCGTGGATAAAAAATCATCCAATTTTTTTAAAAAGAATAAGTTCTACAAACCAAAAGGAAAGGATAAAACTATGATAATTCCAGCATTCGTTCTATACTTACAAAGGGGTAGAGATGATGTCGAACAGAGATTGTATCCAACAAAAGAATTTATAGAAATGATAAATTTTTATTATTATGATCTCGAAATGGATAAAACAGTAACAAAACCAACAGTCAACAACAACAACAACAAGAGAAAGTTTATCGATCTCAGATAGATAGATAGATAGATAGATAGATAGTAATCAATTAATGGCACTCAACGATTCGAATAAATTCGACCAAAGAGAATACGACGATATAATGGGAAAAGAACCGAGATTCAAGAATATAGAATACTTTATCAAAGGTGACTTCACACATCAAGATCTTCTATCATATCGCTACGATAGTGTTAGCTGGGTAAATATTTACCCAGTTCAAACCTTCGACATTGATGGTACTATAGTTAGATTTCGTTTCTCCGAACTTTATGGCATTCTTGTATGCTTTTATTACCCAGTAAGCGATCTCATCAATTGGATTTCTGTAAATAAGTGGATACAAAGGAATTTCAAAGATGTGAAAACATGTAATGCTTCTAATTTTGGCGGTACATGCATGAATTACATAAATTATATAACTAAAAATGGAAAGGGTTTCAACCCTAATGTAGTACAAGATTAAATATGAAGTGCTTAATTCGACATTCAAAAGAGAAAACAAATAGTATGGTAATAGTAGTAGAATGAGAATTTATTGTACAGTGTAAAATAGAGTGAAATAAAACATTCGTTCATTCATTTAATTTGTTTCTCCTCTTATTCTTCTTGCAAGTTGAATGTCCTTTGGCATAATGGTAACTCTCTTTGCGTGAATGGCACATAAATTACTGTCCTCGAATACTCCAACAAGGTAAGCTTCGGCAGCTTCTTGAAGAGCAGCTAATGCACTAGCTTGCCACCTGTATTGTTGATCAAACAGGTTCTGAACTATTTCTTTCACTACTCGTTGGAATGGAAGTCTCTTGATCAATAAATCACAGCTCTTCTGGTACTTGCGAATTTCCTTTAAAGCAACCGTTCCTGGGCGAAATCGATGGGGTCTCTTTAATCCTCCTCCTACCAAAGTGGTGGGTCTATTCCTTGGGGCCTTAGCAGCGACCTTCTTGCGTGGGGCTTTGCCTCCAGTTGATTTTCGAGCGTTTTGTTTGGTTCGAGCCATAATGTGTGTTATTTTGGGGTGGTGGTGGTGATGAAGTGAATGTTTGTTTGTTTGTTTTGATCAAGAATTCGAAATATATAGTTTGTATATGGTCTAAATTTAGACCATTCAAGGAATAATTCTAAATTTAGAATTAAAATATATAAACTATATCGATTTTGAGTGAAAGCATAACTCAACTATCACCCAACAACAACATGACAACCACTTTGGATAACATATTTGTTGTGGAAGGACCCTCTCATTTATTACCTAATAATTTTAACCCAAACTCCAAAGGAAGAAACTACAGTTGTGTCCACTGGTACTGTTCGATTAAAGCTCAAGGTGCCTGCTGTAGTTGCAACAAACAAACCTGTTGCTTATACTTTGCTACCGATTATATGGGCTGGGAGGACAAAGAAAGAAATATTTGCTGGGTTGTTTCGATATATACATAAACCCTCAATACTGTTCCCCTGACGAGAAGTACTCAGGAGATTACCAGGATTCGGACTCAGATTCAGATTCTTCTTAATGGCTAAAGTGGATGCTTTGGATATACTGGGGAGAAGTCAGGAGAACAATGATATTGCATACTATGAATTGGTGGGTTTATACTTCCAAACAACGGATAAGATAACAGAACATGTATGCGACTGTAATATGGGCACTCCTATGTTTCAATGCTTGCTCTGTGCACAGCCAAAGTGTAAGAACATTAATGATACGACTACCCTCTATCTTCATTTGAAAAGGAAACATGGTATGATGAACACAGACCATCACTACGTTCATCCCCGTCTTGACCAAAAGAAGTTAAAGATGTACACGGATTTTAGATCTACTCATGAAATGAAAGGAGAAATTAACTGTTGCAAAAAACGTGGTGGTGTAAAATTTACCAAAAAATGGGGATTACCTTTCAAACCCTATTAATACCTCCACGATATATCGTAGAATTTATTCCTTATTTATTCATAAAAATAAACAACTTTAGTGTTCAGAATCGATTGTTTTCCATTCACATTCGATCAAATCAAATCAAGACATGGACACCATTTCCTTAGGCTGTATTGGTAGTGTTCTTGAAGAAACATTCGTTCTGATCAAACCAGATGCCGTGAAGAGAGGAGTTGCTGGAAAAATACTGAAGAGACTTTCTGACAAAGGTTTTATTCTGAAAAAACTAGAGCTCCATCCAACAGTTGATAAAGATTTGGTGAAGCTTCATTATCAAAACATAAAAGACGAACCATATTTCGAAAAGAATTGTGAATTCATTTCGAATGGACCCGTTTATGCTGCAATATTCGAAGGAGAAAATGTGGTATCCGGCGTCAGAACGCTCATAGGCAAAAAGGAAACTCCTGGTACCATCAGAGGTGATTTATGCAATCACCCAACGTTCAATGTGATACACGGAAGCGATTCGATAGAAAATGCAAAGAGTGAAATAGATCTGTGGTTTCCTTCGAACGATTTCTACTCGAAGAATTTGAAATATATGCGAGCGGTGAAGATTACTAATCCTAGTCCATATGAAGAGGACCTTTAAACAAACTTCTTCTTTTTTATTTTAATTAATAAAGTTAAATAAAATATCACACCTTTTACTTAACCAACTACGTGGTCACACATACCAAAATGGGAAAACTAATGACTTTATCGATTTTATTTTCCATTCAAGGCTTATTTTCTGTAATATTATTTGCCTGTGCAGTAATGGTTATGGTAGTTTCGTATGATGACGAATCAAAGACAAATTTCTGGTCTGTGACCAATTTGTGGACATGGTTTTTCTTTGCGACTTTAATATGGGCTTTCTCGATTTATGTATCGATTCATGCGGCACATGACATGTTTTGGTCAAAGAATGATCCACGCCGTTTAATATTGAAAATATTATATTTCGTATTATGTTCCCCTGTATCGATTGCTGGATGTATAATACTCTATTTTAATGTATCGAAAAAAGGCGATTATTCTCATATTCTTTGGACATGGTTTGTGATCCAATTAGCATCTATGTGGACAATTTTTATTTCACAGCTGGCTCTTTTTTGGTATGAAGTGGAGTTGAACAGAATTCATCGATTAATGAAAAAGAAAGGAGATGTAGATGATGATCTGTAAAACAAGACTTGTGCTTTGTTTGTCAACAGCATACGAAATAAACATTACTCTTTTGAAGATTCTTTCTTTCTTTTCTTGTTGTGTAGTATTGATACTCTTTCATCTTTTAGTAATTCTTCTATGACTTGTGAATGTCCATTATTAAAAGCCCATAGAAGGGCATAATTACCTTCTGAAGAAGGATCGACTCTTGGGTCTTTCAACAATTCTTGAACAATTTGAATATGCCCGCTCTCGCTGGCCCATCGAATGGCAGCATTATTCATAGTTGAAGGATCGACTCTTGTGTCTTTGAGTAGTTCTTGAACAACTTGAATGTGCCCATTTATACTAGCACATCGAATAGTACGATTGTTATTCGCTGAAGGGTCAACCCTTGGGTCTTTTAATAGTTCAAGAACGACTTGTAAATTACCACTGTCACTAGCCCTTTGAATGGTAATATTATCATGAACTGAAGGATCGACTCTTGAATCTTCCAATAATTCTTCAACAACTTGTAAATGGCCATTTTCGCTGGCTAATCGAATGGCATAATTATCATCATCAGAAGGATCGACTCTTGGGTCTTTCAACAATTCTTGAACAACTTGTAAATTTCCATTGCAACTAGCCCATCGAATGGCAAGATTATCACTTGTTGAAGGGTCGACCCTTGGATCTTTCATCAATTCTTGAACAACTTGAAGGTGTCCATTGCAACTAGCCCATTTAATGGCATAGTTATTGAAATAGGAAGGATGAACTCTTGGGTCTTTCAATAATTCTTGAACAAGTCGTAAATGCCCATATGCACTAGCCCATCGAATGGCCCAATTATTACACACAGAAGGATCGAATACCTTTTTTCCGATAGAAAACCATCTTTTGCATACTAGAATTACATGTAACCAATCACTTTCCTTTCTTTCGATAAAAGAGAATATAATCGAAATTGCATCATTCATGAGGTCATCGAATACGAGTGGTGCTGTTGAATCATTCATGATTGCTTGCTTGGATTTTTCATACAACAGCAATAATAAAATTATACGAAACAAAGTCATTGTTTTTATTATTTGAAAAAGCTAAATATAGAATATCGTCGTTTATAATAATAAGTGTTTGCCTTTTTAGTAATTTAATAAATTACTAATAGTTCAACCAACCAGTCATTTGTTTTTTTAAGAACAACACCAACAACAATGTCATCATACGAGGATTTTATCGTTGGTATTTCTTTCGACATAGAAGCTACCGGATGCAGACCAACTCGCCATGCTATGATAGAACTTGGAGCTGTTGCTATCAACACAAACACTGGAAAAACGTTATCTCGTTTCTCTGTAGAGATTCAAATGCCACAAGATAGGATATGGGAAAAAAGATGTTTAACCGAGTTTTGGGATAACAAGGATTGGGAGAAGCTAGAAGATGATAATCCTACAAAAGCAAAGAAGAAAGAGACTTACGAACGTCTACAAACTAAGAGGAAAAGGGTTACCATTGGAAAAGGAGAAACTCCAAAAGATGCTATGCTGTCATTTATTGGATGGGTAGGAACCGTGTACGAGGAGTTTGCTAAAAAGGATCGCCACAGAGTACAATTCCTCAGCGATACTGTGGCCTTTGATTCTGCTTGGGTTAACAATTACTTGGACGAATTTGCCGATCACGACCCATTGAACCTGTTTTTCAAGGACGAAAAGGGAGCACCCAAATTTTGTGATGTTATTTGCACTTCGGACATTGCAAGAGGTTTGTCAGTTGTATCACATGACGAAGTTCTCGAGATAAAGAGAAAACAGGGCTGGTATGATAGGGACGAGACATGCAGAAAGAAGCTCAAGATTCCTGATTCCTTTCAACCAGATGCCGAACACAACCATGATGCGGTCAGTGATGCAGAATACATTGGAAAAGAACATATAATTCAAATGAATTGGGCCGTAGAACAAGAATTGTTGAAAACCAAAAAAATTTAACAATGCACAGATTTATTACAATGACTATAGAATAGTCGTTTACTTTTTTTAAAGATACAATAAATATTTAATTAAAAGTGTCGCTATCGCTTTGATTCAACTTTCTCTTTTTTATGCCAGTTTGTTGTCCAAAATTGTTGTTGGTGATATAACAGGGTAATAAGATTTGATATAGATCCGGTCTTCTCGATTTAAAATTCTCCGAATTACAGAATAAAAGTAATACTTCACTGTCTTCAGAATCGATGATATTTTGCATATGACACGCATTCAATGATTCGTAAAACTCAGGTATTTTATCCAAGTGGTATGACTGAAATGGATCGATCGAATCTATAGTATCTCGGTTTTTGGAGCGATGGACTCTTTCCAATAACATCATCATAATCGAATTCACGATATCAAAGTTAATCATTATCAATTTTGATGCAGTGTACTCATTACTTAGTAATAAATTTGATACATCGTAATTCGAAAGTTTGATAGATGCTGTAAATACTCTTGTTACTAAATAATCGGTATATTCTCTATTCTCGTATTTGCAACTGGGCACAGTATAACCACCAGTATGTTTTTCCAATACGCGTGCAATATCTATCCACCCATACTCGATACAATATCTATAAAAGTCATTCTCGTATCTGCAGTGGTTATTGAGTTCCTTGATTATAAATTTGCTGTATAACAATAAAATAACTTCTTTTGCGATGTGATCATACTTTCTTTGTTGACGTTGACGTTCAAAATATTTTGAAACGAAAGTTATTATTCTAGTTGGATTTGCATTTGCATTCAATCGAATTTTTACAGGACTTCTGTTCTTTAAACCAACTAAAATAAGACCCAGGTTTCCTGTTTTCATACCCACTTCCATTATTCTATCGTAAGTTGTTGTTGTTGACTTGATTATTTTTCGATTGTTGTAGATAGTGTACATTACTTCGAAATTCTTTGTTATTACTTCAGGAAATAACCGTGCAGTAAGCCCATAGTTGAAACCATAAGTATTATCAGTGTCGATTTCTTCTGTATTGGCGTTGATATCAAAGTAATATAAATCGATACCGTCTGACGTCTCTTTGATATTATCCACAACAACTTTTACAAACTCTTCTAGGTTGACAGTATCGATAAAGTCATCATCGTGATCAGGATTCGATTTAAACGGCGAGTAATAAAGTGACAGATACTTGAGGTAATAGGGAACATCTGCTCCAGGAAATGTAACTATAGACTTGAATTTGTTTAGATCTCGAATTCTAACAGCTTTTTCCGTGTCATACTTTGTTGGCTTGAATAGAGGCTTAGCAATGTGGTTCCATTTTTTGCATACAACCAACGAATTAAATATACTATTATCACCTTCACCTTCTTTGAGAAAAGAAATGATAACACGAAGTATATCGTTTGGAATGAAAGGTGTCTGCTGTTCCATGATGAGGTGCTTTGAAGAATAATGTGGTTTGTTTATTTTGGTTGTAAATTTTTGAAATAAAAGAATTTATCTAAGTTTAGATACCACTTCTAAAATCAATAAATTACTAGTTGATATTGAATACTTCCCAACGTTTATTGTTAAGAACAACAATATCATTCCTACCATGAGGTTATCCGGAGTGGGATTGATAGTTTGCGCTTTTATCATTTTTAACACATTATTGATAAGTCATTATACATTTTCGAATAAAGAACAATGTCAATGTATCGAAGGAAATGAAGAAGAAAGAGAAATAATACCACCACAAATACAGACAATAACGGCGATAGTAGAAAGAATAATCGAAGGACCAGAGAAGCAATGTGAACACCAAAATGAAACAAAATTTGCTGTTGTGATTCCTTTCATACCAGATCAATTGAATAGAATCAAGGAAGATATCGAAATACTATGGAAAATATACAGTCCTTGTAATACGAATTCGACATTCCCTTTACATTCTAGACCTGATCTCATTTTTTACTTCAATCTCGATTCTACACATAAAGTATGGGATAATATCACCAGTATAGTAGATGAATCAGGAGAGATCGAAAAATGTTTCAATCAAGTGAGATTTATCAGTGCAAATCTCACACGAGATAGGAATCGATATCCAGGTGGTGCAGATTATATGTTCCTATCTTTACTTGGTGTCACAGAGGATGAGATATTCGAAGTATCGATAGAATATGAAACGGATGAAGATACCAACATAACGATACCAATAACAAGGAGAAAACACACAACCACCATCATCTATAGTAGGAATGATACAGAACCTTATTCAGTTGTAAAGAAATACGATTATATCTTCTATAACGAACCAGATTGTGTACCCATAAGGGAAGGTTGGTTAACTAAATTACACGAACAATGTAGCAAACCCATTCAACCCTTTTGGGTGAAAGGATCGATATACAGAGGAAGTGATCTCAATAAACTGGAAAGAAATCCATTCATTCCATATAGATTTCATATCAATGGAAATTCTTTGTATGGAATAGGAGATCCAAATTTATCGGAATTCATAGCAACAGTGAGAAGATGGGTATTGAGCGGACATGGTCGTCATACTAATGCATACGATACGGATCTATTCAACTATCTCATTCAACCGGAACACTACCAAACCATAAAACACAAGGTTCATCTATTTCAATTTACTAACATCGTGGCAAATATGTGGCATACAGAATGGACCATCGACGGTGTACTGGATTATGGGGCTTACTTGATTCATGGTGGAGAGAATACGAATGACAATAGTAAATCTATATTAAGAGAAAGGGAACGACAAAAACAACCTAATAACAGTAGTCAATATGGGGAATATGCTGATTGATAGATAGATGGATAGTTTATTTCGATGTAACTGTATATAAAAACACTTAACTCTACCCTTCATTTCTTTTTAAGCCTCTTACATTCCCTATCAACAACCTCTTCTATTGTATTTAATGTACTATATCCCCCTGTTTCGAGCATTTTGTGTAGTTCTGGTCTTTTCCATTTAAATTGCTCGCGATTTTTCAAAAAAAGTATAAACTGTGCTTGAACTTTTGAATGGTGCTCTAGTAAGAAGTAAATATGCCTCCATTCCATTTCTTCGTAAAAATTAGGTATTTCCTCTAGGCTCAACATTAATCCATCGTTTATAGCTTGAGTATAGTTGCACCCATTCCAAAATATTGCATTCAAAATGTCCATTGTACATATTTTTTTCCGATAGTGATCATTGTTTACTATGCTGGTGATAGTATGAAAGGAACGCAGTGTATTCGTGTCCTTTAATTTTTCTATTATATAACGTGTTATGGCACCGGAACTGTTCATAAAGGAGATACATTCTAAACTCTTTGCTTGTTCTGTGTGATTATATTTCAATTCTGCGATGTAACGATCTTCGACAGACTCTATTACCACAGATGGGAAATGTTGTGATAATAATAGCATGACATCGAGTGCTATAGTATTTCCAGGATTTCTTAGATATCGATTGATCGAAAGATCGATCATATCACCCAATTTTCGCTCATTATCTTTTTGAATTCGATTCTCTAAAGCAACTTTGATCAATCCAAGATTATTTAAATCGGTTCCGGTATCGATAAGTAAATCCATAAGTGAATTGCGATATCTAAGATTCATACTACCTACTTCAAGAGACAAACGTTTATCCAACAAGGTAGGTATAAGGTCGAATACTTTAGGATTACTGTACAGTGTATAAATTACTTGATCTGGATTATACATTCGAAGTATTACATCACGTAATTCATTTTTATACATGTGAATTCGATTGAATAAAATGTTGTTTTTCTCTTTCTCTCCGTATACTATATTAAAAAGACCTAGTTCTTCTGGTGTGATCACAGAGTAATGCTTCACATTATCCATTATGATACCGATGATTCGAGTCATATTAGAGAGTGAAGTGCCATACGCTTTCACTTTCGTATCATCGTATACTTCCTCTCCTTTTCCACGTGCATCGTAGATCAATTTGCTATAGCATTCTGAATACGGTTTAATGAGAGATACGGCATCGACTTTTGGATGGCTCGCTATGTTACATACTTTATCGAAGAGAAATAATGTATCATGATCATCGCATGTGATTACTCGCTTAAAATCGTCGATAGATGGTACGAATAATTCTTTTCCCATACTATTCCATTCTTTGCATGCGATTAGCACATTGAATCTACCTCCATCTTTAACGTGTGGAAATAAATGAGAGAGTAATATTTCTTTTGGAATAGTAGTCATATTTTATCGATCGAATTGATGTTTACGAGCAACAGCAGCAACAAATGAAACAATGACAACACTGAAAAGAAAACAGGAAGAAAGTAGAAGTCTTCATTCTTTGAAACAAAAATAACCTATATTTAGAATTCGATATTGTTTAAATATCATTCTACTAAATAATTGTTGTTACAGTCTTCACTCTACCCTTCATTTCTTTTGAGTCTCTTAAATTTCCTTTCGACAACAATCTCTTCTTCTGTGTCTATTATAATACATTCTTCATCTTCTCCTTTTTCGAACATTTTATATAGGTCTGGTCTTTTCGATTTAAATTTCTCGTGATTTTTCAAAAATTGTATAAAATGCGATTGAACCGTTTGAAGGTTTTCCAGTAAGAAGTGAATATGATTTTCTTCCATTTCTTCGTAAAAATTAGGTATTCCCTCTAGGGCTGACATTAATCCATCATCTATAGATCGAGTATAGTTACACCCATTCACGAATATCACATCCAGAATGTACTTTGTGACTATTTTTGCTCGACAATGTTCATTGTTTGTCACGATATTGATAAATTCGGAGGAACTCGGTAAATCGTGGTCCGTGGAGGTTAATGCGTAAATTAAATGTTCTGATACTACACGATCCATACCGTAGAAAAGTTCCAAACTATTTGCTTTTTCCACGTTACCATCTTTCAATTCCATGATATAATAATTTTCTAGTCGACCAATCATACTGGGGAAAATTTGCATTGATAACCATATGACATCAACCGCTATAGTATTTTCATGATTTCTTAGATATTGTCTGATCGAAAGATCCATAAATCTTCCATCTGATATGCTTATTCTACTTTTATCTTGATCCAAGGCAATTTTTATCAATCCTAAATTACAAAACTTGATTCCGATGCTATTAAGTATTCCCATACATATTGTTGAATCCTCTAAATGTTGTTTCGTTCCCGGGAGTATGTTTTGCTTCGAAATACGTTGCTCCAATAGAATAGGTATCAATTCGAATACTTTAGGATTACTGTAAAGTGTATAGATTACTTGATCTGATATGTTATTATAAATCTGAGTTGTTCCATCGACCAAGTCCAATTGGCACCTAAAATAGCCATTGAATAATCTCTCGTGTTTCTCTGCGTCTACTATGTTCAGACATCCTAGGTCCTCTGGTGTGATAACAGAACACTGTTTTATGTTGTCCATTATTACTCTCATGACTCGAGTCATGTTAGAGATTGAAATGTCGTACACTTTCGCTTGTTTGGAATCACAGAAAAGGTTTGTTTCTCCTCCTCTATTCATTAAATCACGGAGCAAATCGTTCAAGCATTTTGAGTACGGTTTAATGAGAGATACGGCATCGACTTTTGGATGGCTCGCTATTTTCCATACTTTATCGAGGAGGGATAATGTATCGTAATCGTCGCATGTGATCACTCTCTTAAAATCATCGATAGTTGGTACAAATAATTCTTTTCCCATGCTGTTCCATTTTTTACATGCGATTAGCACATTGAATCTACTTCCATCTTTTACACATGGAAACAAATGGGAGAATAGTATTTCGTTTGGAATGGTAGCCATATTTTTATCGATCGAATTGAAAAGCAGATGTGTTTAGGAGCAGCAGCAGCAACAACAACAAATGAAATAACGACAACACGAAAAAGAAAGTATAAGTTTTCATTCTTTGAAACAATAATAAATCTATATTTAGAATTCGATATTGTTTAAATATCATTCGACTAAATAGTAATTGTCGTTACAGTCTTCTCTATCTTGATCACCTCTATTTTTGTGCTTATCACAAAATCTTCTATAATATTGGAATCCTTCATTATCTGAATTTTTAATTTCATGTCCTTTTGTAAATATCTTTTTTATGTCATATTCTACGGTATACTTTTCGGGGCAGGTTGGTTGAAAACAGATGGTTTTCAAATATTTGAATACTTTCTCGTATTCTTTTGATGGAGGAAATATATTTCCTTCTGGAGGTTGTGATGCATAAAGTAACGCTGTCGTGAAAGGTCGATTATGATTCAATTCCAAGGTATCTAGTTTAATTCCCTTTCTCTTGAATTCGATAGAACAGTTTCTATCTTTGTTTGTCTTTGTAACTAAATCGATAAATTCTTCCCTTTCATCAAGTAATTTATAACTCGAAAAGACTTCATGTCCTATCTCTTCATCTCCTTTGTGATATTCGTATGCCTTTTCTTCTGTCTCTATTTCGTAACTCTCGTCATCGCTGCTATCGTAGATCTTTCCTTCGACAGCACGCTTTTTTTGAAGTTCGAAAATCTCCAGTCTTTCATCTTTTTTTGTACGTGGAATGTCGTATAGGTATATATCGAACAGGACGGGTATATCGAGTGCTAACGATTTCACTTTATTTCCTGTCCACTTACGTACTACTTTACCTTTCCAGTACAATTTACAGAAACTGTTGTACCTATATTCGCTACCTGAAATGGGACTATCCTTGAAGCGCTCTTTTAGGTAAATGCGCATATTCACTCGAGGTTCGTGATTGATAGTGATTAGAACTTCATCGAAAGGTTTGTCTTCTGGTAATCGATCTTGTAGTCTCGAGATAGCAACAATTTTTCTCTTTTTTGGCAATGGTGTTGATACCACGGGTTGACCCCAATTCGAGTAACTGATTCTATCGAATCCATTTGTGTTCGTTTCGGATAATTGGTTATTCTGTTTCACATCAGATACACTAACACTTCTACCATTTGCATTGGTTGCAACAACGAAACCTTGTGTATGTTGTGTCTGTCCGACTGCTAGTGGTGATGGCTGGTAGTTCATCGCCATCATGAATGTAGGAGCTGAAGGTTTATCGGTCATTGTTGTGTGTTTGTTGTTACAGTTCCGAGGTGAAATACATTGATTACGCTGCTCAAATTCGATTAATTTTTAGAAATTTACTGATAATATTTAACCTTTCTTCAGGTCATATAGTAAAGTCATCGCATAGAAACAATGGCAATACGTACTTATATTATGGTATACTTGGCGGTACTGCTATTTAGCATAGAATCACTTTTACCAGTGTCATCATCTTCTTCTTCGATAGTATACGTTAAACAGGGAGCGATTGGAGGAAATGGAACTTCTTCTGCATTTCCTTTGGGATCTATACAGGAGGGTATCAATGCTTCTTCTCTTAATGGAGGTAAGAAACCAAACGAAATTTATTTAGCAGAGTTTAATTTCCCTTGTACTTCTTCAGGAGAAATCATTGTTATGGATGGAAAGTATGGTATTAGTACCGTAATACCATTCAATGGGAGATCGAATCTCTATATACATACCATATCGGCAAATACTGTTGCAATCATCGAAATATCCAATGGTGAAAGTATTTTTAGAGTCGATAATGCTGCTGTTACGTTCACAATCGAAGGAATTTCTCTTAAAGGATCTTTCTTTGGTGCGGCTATCGCATTGAGTGGGACACCTACCGTGACAATCAAGAGGTGTACATTCTACGGTAATGATATGGCCGTATCTGTACCATCTGGTGGTAGAGTTATCGTCGAAGATAGTTCGTTCCTGAGTAATGAAGACTCTGCAATTCACATCAGCAATGGATATGCTATGATCACTGGATGTAAATTCGTCGAAAATATTCGCTCCGTTTCTGGTGCTGGTGCGGTTATGTCCATAGGTACTTCGAATATCACGGTCATATCGTCTACATTTGTAAGGAATAAGATCGCTCAAATTCAAGTTCAAAGTGGTACACTGATACTCAATGGAAATTCTTTCTTCAATAATGCAACTTCTACCAGTACTATTGTATGCAGTAACCCAGCCGGTACTTTCAATATGGATTCGAGCAATCTATTCTGTGGAGTTGGAGCGAATACCATGACCATTCTATGTTCCGGAAATTATACCGCAGCTCCTCCTTTGGATGAACACGATGGGTGCGGAGTATGTAAAGGGACAAATATCGATAAGGATTGCTATGGTAAATGCTTTCCATTCCCCAGTTACCCTGTACCTACCTGTCCGATTCCAAAGATCATCTACGTTGCTGTGGGTGGTAATGGAACAACTGGTAATTCGACAAATGATACACTACCAACCATTCAACAGGGAATCAACGCAGCTTCTTATTACGGAGATACGGTGGTAGTGATGAATGGAAAATATAACATCGTATCTCCTTTGAACTTTAATGGAAAACAGGTCTACTTGAAGACACAGAATGGTCTTTATGATTACGACAATGTGACCATAGATTGTGGGAGTAATTACCTTATCAACGCATTCGTTGTATCGAACGGAGAGAGCTTCGATACAGTAATACAAGGGTTCAAGATTACGAATTGTGGTGCAGGTGCTTCCATATCCAGTACACCTAGCGGATTTAATAGTGCCATTACCATACGAAAATGTGTGATAAAGAATAATATATCACCTTATAGTGGTGGTGCTGCATTATTCCTGAGTAACTCCTTCGTGTCTCTTGTGGATTCTATCATCGAAAATAATATCGCTTCTTCCGGTGGTGCCATATACACAGAGGCTCTATCAGCATCCTATACCAGCGTAGTGAATATCCATAATAATGTATTTACGAGTAATTCGGCCACAGGTTCGAGTGGATTTGGTGGTGCTATATTCGGATGTTCTAGGTGCAAAGTAGTTGTATCTAGTAGTTACTTTATCAACAATACGGGAACTAGTACACCGTTTCAGGGTGGAGCTATCGGTATTGCTACGAATGGTAGGATAAGCATAGTCGATTCTTCGTTTTACGGTAACGGACAAAGTCAACCACCTGGAACTGGACAATCTTTATACTGTGTTTCTTCGAATAAGATCATTGCAAACACGAATAACTACTTCTGTGGTATATCGAATGATGTAGTATGCCCCGGTTGGAGTACCAACATCACGACGATTGTAGATAACTGCAACATATGTAATGGAAACAATAATACATTGGACTGCAGTGGGGAATGCTTTGGAAATCAGGAATTAGATTCAGATTTTGGATGTTGCTTCGAACTAGATCGTGATTGTAATTCTAGCTGCTCTCTTTCTCATACGTAAGTAGTATTATTACTACTATTACTACTGCCATACTCATTTCTATTGTAGCTACGATTTAAGCGATCAATGTTGTGTAACATCGTCGATAGATGTATGTGGAGTGTGTGGTGGATCGAATACAACGTGTCCTAATTGTATTCCATTATTCTGTCAAAACAATGGAACCTGTAACGGGCACAACACTTGCAATTGTTCTATGCAGTACAATGGAAGTGATTGTAGCGAACCCATATGCCAACAAGGGTGTTTAAATGGACAATGTATCGAAGTAGATACATGCGAATGTATTATGGGATTCAATGGTACAGACTGTAGTATCGATTTAAATACTACAACAACAACAACCACTACTACTACCACTACTTCACAACTCAGTACTGGAACTACTGCTGCTTCTATCGATATTACCACAGGTAGTTACTCAACAGGTAGCGATGATATCAACAGTACAACCACAACTTCGTCTGTTTCGAACGAAACAAGTGCAAATGTAAGCACTAGTACGAGTAGTGGTAGTAGTAGTTCAAGTGACAAAGAAACTGCGAATAACAGTAATGAAAGCCTCACTTTTCTTATCATAGCGTGTACGATTGGAGGTGGGTTATTGATCTTCACTGTCATAGTAATGATTACTTGTATCATTCGTATGAAAAAGAAGAGAGTTGAATCAGATGAGAACGATCAACAAAAGCAACAAATCGAACTTAAACAACACGAATAGAGTGTTATATTGTATTATATTATTTTAATGATAGAAGTCTATATTTAGACTTTGATAAATTCAAAAAAAATTACCCCCCCCCTTGGATTTTCCCCTTGAAAGAGAAATCAGAGAAGCCAAGGCATCTTTTTTTTATATCGATGTCTCAAAGATGTCTTATCCCGTAAAAACATTTTTTTCGGAGAAACTTCCGACCTACAACTTGGACAGTCGTCTGCCCGAACT
>ERZ1292644.167-Hain-H14-01um-R2-167-length-46127-cov-9_pt2 | contig 39286 bp, 44 predicted proteins | sample MGYA00564402_ERZ1292644 | MGnify/ENA primary metagenome ERZ1292644 (study PRJEB36523, sample SAMEA6512644) | groundwater metagenome | collected 2019-01-09 | study: AquaDiva: Metagenomics assemblies of 32 groundwater samples
GTCCCATTCAGCCCGCGCCTTGTCCCATTCAGCCCACGCCTTGTCCCATTCAGCCGTCGCCTCGCGGTATTTAGCCTTTGCCTTGTCCCATTTAACCACCGTCTTGTCCCATTCAGCCGTCGCCTCGCGGTATTTAGCCTTTGCCTTATTCCATTTAACCAACGCCTTGTCCCATTCAGCGCCCGCTCCGCTTAATCTACTTGGTATATCGCCTCGAACAGGTGTAATAAGTCTAAGACGCAACTCCTGCTCATGCTTAGGTTTGTATTCTCTGATATATACCAGTCTATTCTCCAACGGTTCGGTCAGAGGTTCGCACAGTATTTCGTGGTGAATGTGCCAGTATAATACTTTATTGGCCATCTTAACTTACCTCCCTTTGTTGAATCTACTACTAGCTTAGCTTAGCTGGCAGCTAGATGTCAAGTTTTTTAGTATGTACTACCATACGATGCGTCCGCGCTCAAACTCTACACGCTAAGGTTCCTCGACCCCATCATCGTAAGCCTCAAGACCATCTGTGTAGCCTCTATCGTGATAGTACGGATCGCTAACTGTGGGCGTGTTGTAGTTGCGATGCTCACTCTTATGTAGCCCATGACACGCATCGAGGAATCGCTTAGGATCGAACGTGTGCTGTTGTGCATAATAGATCACGAACGCACGTTCCATATTCTCTAGTATGGTAACGGGATCAGCATAATCTCCATCATCATACCTGAGACCGCTGTTCGCAAACTCACGTCTAGCTGCTGCTATGATCGTTGCCGTATTCTCGAAGTCCTTACGTGTAGCTCTCATAGTGCCTACCTTCCTTCCCTTGTCGGTACCTATACGTTTAAGATAATAAGGTATTGTTAGTTTAAACGTATAGGTACCCCTCCCTTATGTCGTTTTCTGTTTCTTATGTCGTTCTCTCCATCTGTAACAAGATTCAGCCATGCATAGGGCGCAGATTCGATAGCCTCTGTTGTTCAGTTTTCGATAGCGCATCGAATGCCCGCGCTTACACGATAGTAGTATCGACATAGTAGGTATCGACATCATCGTAGTGTCTATTATGGAAAGATTGTATACCCATCCCACGGACAATCAGAACACTCAATCTTGTGCAATGCCTCTAGTTCATCCCTGCATTCAATCATCGCCTTATTCCATTCAGCCAACACCTTGCCATATTCCACCATCGCCTTATCCCATTCAGCCGACACCTTGCCATATTCCACCATCGCCTTGTCCTTATCAGCCCTTATCTTGTTCCATTCAGCCGACGCCAATGCCTCGCAGTATTCAACCCGCGCCTTCTCATATTTAACCAACGCCTTGTCATATTCCACCATCACCTTGTCCCTATCAGCCCGTGCCTTGCGATATTCAGCCCATACCTTATCAATTCTTGCCGGTAGCTTACTCCTAACAGGTGTAATAAGTCTAAGACGCAACTTCTGCTCATACTTTGGCTTGTATTCTCTGATATATTCCAGTCTATCCTTCAACGGTTCGGTCAGAGGTTCGCACAGTATTTCGTGGTGAATATGCCAGTATAATTGGAACTTCATTATCTATCTCCAATCCATCCACATATGGACACTTAGTGCCAGTACCGTTACTATCGTCCACCATAAGTCGCGCTTATGTTCTAGTCTTGTTGCTGCTACTAGACCAAGTCTGATGTCTGTGACTAGGTGTATAGTGACAGCTAGAATAGCGATTAGCAGCCAGAAATCCATTAGGCACGCCCCTTATTTTTCTTATTAGTAGCAGGCACAGTCGCCCATTTGTTACACTGTACACACTTGCCGAGTCGTAGCAGTATGTCCTCCATGTTATCCGTGTACCCCCTTGTGTATCATGTAGCCACCAATGCAGCTTAGTAGTATCGCTACCAGAATCGTCACTATCACTATGCTATCTCTCTTGCTGCCCACAATCTCTCGCCCTTACCTTGTGGTATGGCCACTAACTGTACCCTTCTCATAGGATTGCTCCTATAGAGTCTGTCGCTATGATCAAGCGTGTGCCCTATAGTATGCGCGCTCCTATTATCGTCTACTAAGTCAACACGCACCGATTGACACTGGTACACATGCGTACCGTCTATGGTAATTGCCACTAAGTGGCAGAAGTTCCCACATTCGGAGCATCGGATTCCTTGCGCTGCCATGTTATTTTCTCCCTACCTGTGACGCTAGCGCCGTAAGCAGCGCCCATGCCCACATCCAATGTGGAAAGTAGTTGAGAATATGGTAAACCTCTGTCTCTAACCCGTTCATTATCCTCTCCTAGCTACCACGATATTTGCGTCGTATCTGCCGTCTGAATCCCGCTTGTACCAATGCTTGATAGGCATTGGCATAGACTCCCTCTGTACCAGGTAGCCCACCTATCTTACGACTCGCTGCAATAAACGCTGACTCTAGCTTCTCTTGTAGCTCAGTCATAGTCGTCCAGTAGTCGTGAGAATTCTTCGCACATCGGATGACTGCACTCAGTAAACAGGCTGCTTAGCGCGTGCATAACGCCATACGTGGGCCGTGGCTGGTTTACATGCACGATCTGTACCAGCTTCCCGACTGCCGTTTTTAGCTCGGCAAGCTGCTGCGATTCAGACTTCGGATGGAATTGTATTGCCATTGTCGCTCCTCTCTCTCTTGTCTCTCTCTTGCATGTCAGCTAGCAACTGACTCAATCCGCCTAGTCTAGGATTGCCGCGTCTGTTTCGTTCCTTGTGATGTATATGCCCATAGTCTGCACAAATACATACAACATTGTTCCTATGACCACATAGATAGCAGCGCCCAGCCAGCGTTGTCCCTACTAGGTTGGCTGGTGGCGGCTCTAGGTGAATGTTTGTAATCTTATTCTCAATAAAGCGCATGATCACTCACGAATTGCCGCACGTATTCCTCGTCACTGGTGCGCCCATGATATGCCTCTACTAGCTCGGCACTCTCTAGATTGCGCTGCCGTTGGGTATTATTATGACATATCCTACAACCTAGACCCGAATCTTGCGTGTGATTCAGCTTCGGTTGACAGTCACTAGCCACGTGAACAGGCTCACCGTCAAGTCGATACTCGCCATCCGCTATTGCAATTAGACCTTGTCCACTGTGGCCGCTCCTACCAATATGCGATCCGTAACTTACTGGTATCTCGTATCCCGTTGGAAATCTTTTTCTTGTAGGCCCATTACGTGTTAGTTTGAGAGTACCATACCTAACGCCGCCCCTCTTGCCATGTGTGATCGTACATGTGCCAGCGTGAAACTCGTTCACGTTCATTACCTGTTCGACTGTTAGCATTGGTACTAGTACTACCTCCTCCAATCCATATTGAGTGTCTTGATTGTCCGTGGAATGGTAAGGACAGACACTTATCAAATCATACCTAGCTTTCTAGGTTCAACACGGGGTAGCCCATGACTAGGTATGATTTGATAAGTGTCTGTCTACTTATGATACTACCTCCACCAGACTAGGGATACGTAGCCGCCTACCAACACGAGTGTAATGTTGATTACGCTAATAACGATTGCTGCGGTTTCCATAGCTTGGCTTACCTCCCTTTGTCACTACTAGCTTAGTACCATCGGTTGCCCTTTGTCAACCCCCTAGCCACTAGTTTATTGTGCGCGACGTTCATACTGTCCCAATGGGTGCTGTATGTCGCGCCGGTAGGTGATAGCACTCCGCTTATAGCTCTCCCCTAGTATCTCAGCTTCCCGATCACACTGGGCGCATGAGCCATCCATGTTACAGCATAGGCCGTGTCTATCGCATATTGTTAGCCTATACTTGCGTCTAGGCCGAGCACGGCTGTTGTACTGTGGTACGTCTGAATCTATCGTCATTGAGTCATCTCCTAGCGTACCTTCTGCCCAATGACTGCCCTTATCGTACCTACGCGAGCCTGCCAACGCTTGCTGCTACAGGTGTAACACACAATGCGCCGATAGCCTACGCTTGGGCGAGTGCTTAGAGACTCGCTCTGGCAGTCGATACAAAACGCGAATCGTGGACGTATCTTGCGACTTGTCATGTGCCTATTCATACTCCTATTCACACTCATGATCGGCGGCGAAGTCATCTTCTAGGGTCATCCAACCATCATGTGTGATCGTTCCGTCGTCATCGCGATCCACTTCACTGAAGCGAATCTCTAACGCGCAATTATCACACATAATAACGGTATCGAGTGTACCATCATCGATTAGCGTAAACGTGTCTACTCGCATTGTGACTAACCCCTCTCTTTTCGTTGCCATGCGCCCTTACCACGCGAACTATGGGCTAGCTTACCCCTGCCCAATTCCTCGCAGCAGGCGGCGCATACCTGACGCGTGACTTCGCGCCTTGTCCATACCTTGCGTCCGTCTAGACCGAGCGTATCAGCTACGCTTGTTAGCACGTATTGACCGGCGCTGGTTACTACCATCAGCTGCGACTTCGTGTAGCTAGCGGCGCTGCTAGCTGCTAGCTCTTGTGGCGTGCAGAGACTCTTACAACGTGGACACTTCATCGCAGCGCCGTGACTCGTACACGGTATTCTAGTCGCGTACGTTCATACTTGTCGCACGTACGCCCATCGTCCGTAGCGCACGTGCCATGATCGAGACAGTGACCCTTTTCGCAGTCGGTACAGCGTTTCATAGCATCGGCTCCTGGGCATGCAGATGCTAGGCTTGCCGCCACGTAACCTAGCTTCGCTTGCCTTACCTTGCTGCTAGCTAGCTGGCCTTACGCGGACGACCGCGAGCCTTGCCAACTGGCTTGCCGACCGGCGTGCCGCCCAGCTTTGCGGCGAGTGCACGCACGTAGTTGTACGTGGTGCTCCCAACGACTAGGCCCATATCCGTTCGCCCGTCCGTGATCGCCTTCGCTTCATCCGCCATAAACGCCCGCGCACTCTTGCCGCCCGCGTTCTGGTATGTGAGCAGCGCATCGAGGCTGTGTCCTGCACACCTGCGCGCGAATTTAGCCTTGGCCTGACGCTTGACCAGTTGTGCCAACGCGTTCAGGTTGTCATCGTCGCCATGCAGGTTGTCGATCTTGCGTCCGGTCTTTTTCGCGCTCGCTTGCGCCCTTGTAAGCGCATCCGGTGACGACTGCTCGGCTGTCCTTGCCTCAATCGCGTCCATTCGCGTAAAGGCCTCGTCCAGCTTCGTCGCTACCGAGCGGATGAGGTCGTCGAGTGTCTGTGCTTTGGCCTTAGCCATGTTATGCGTATCTCCCCGCACGCAGCCCTAACGTCTGCCATGCGCTACATTACGCCTACTACCTGTAGACCTGAGCTAGACCGGTGCCTCTCGGTCTGCTAGCTTGATTCGGTCTACTGCTAGTATCGACCAGATAACGGAAACCTGAAGGGCAGTGTTACAGCTTGACAAAAACCTAACTTCAGCGTAGCTAAAGAACTGTGTATACCCTACCTAAACGCAACTGATTGCAACTACCATCAATTGCAACTACCATCAGTTGCATCATGTATCTAGATCGTGGCAATCTCTCGTGTGTGTTGTACCTACATTGCACCTACAACATGTGGTATCTAAGCTCAATAGGCGCAAGGTATGGTATGGGTATGGTAGGTGTGATCGTGTTCTCTCACACACACACTAGCCCACTCTCACACTAGCCCACATAACCCACGCCCACCCTTTCACATGCCCATGTATCTCCCATACACACGCCTAGCCCCCATAAGGTAGTACATATGTACGCTATATGTTCGCTTAAAGGGGGGCGCACCCGCGCGCGCGTATGCGTATAGGAGTACTTACGAGTACGCACAATTTTTAGTATCTAGCATCCGATATATGATCACTTGACTAAACAATTAAACCTGTAACATTTTAGATTAGAAACTGTTATACGGCATAGAATGGATAAATGTAACAACTTGTGCGATAGTGTCGTTTAGGTTTATAGTGGCAATATAGGAGCTATGATGAAAGGAATATCGAATGGCTAGTGACAACCCTCTCGGCGCTCTCAGTCCTGACCTCCCTGACGATGTAAAGGCGGCTATGATTGAGAAGCTCCATGCGGAAGCTGAGCATGCACGAATAGAGTCGGAGCTTGCTACTAGCAAGGCGGCTGTCGAGCTTCGTAAGCTGGAAGCGGAGGTAGCAAAGACTGAGGCAGATCGTGGCTACCAAGTGGCGATGGCCGAGTTTGCTACCACGCAAACTCGTATGGGAATAGCTCAAGCTACGGTTCAGGAAATCGCTGCCGGACAGGCTGAGCAGGCCGAGAAGGAGCGTCTGACGGCCAATAAGTACAACTTTGTTTACACCTTCGACGGTGAGGTGAGTGGCACATCGGTCAAGGCATGTATTGATCAATTAACCAAGTGGGAACGCCTACATCCAAAAGTGGGCATCGAGATCGTGTTCAACTCCCCAGGTGGTAGTGTTCTTGATGGGATGGCTCTATTTGACTTCATTCAGTCATTGCGCCATAAAGGTCACAAGATCACAACGGTCGCTTATGGCTATGCCGCTAGTATGGCCGGAATCTTGCTTCAAGCGGGCGACGTACGAATAATTGGACGTGAAAGCTATATTCTGATTCACGAGATCAGCTTTGGTACTATGGGCAAGATTGGTGAGGTTGAGGACGAGGTGGCCTTTATCAATAAAATTCAGAATCGCGTACTAGACATTTTTGCGGCTAGATGCAAATTGACTAAGAGACAGCTAAAGCACAAGTGGCAGCGTAAGGACTGGTGGCTAGATAGCAGCGAGGCTATAAGAGACGGCTTCGTAGATAAGGTGAGATAGGTGCAACATGCAACAATTAGATAAAATACAACAAGATGAGCGCGCTCGACTTAAGCGCCGACTATGGCAAGCCCGTCAAGATGTAATACGAGACGGAATGTCAAGCGTTCAGGAGCTTGTCACTATCATTATCGCTAGACAAGGTGGAATCTATGGCCTATCCAAAAATTGACTCTATCTGTAGCGACTGCCGTAACGAGTTTGACGAACTCTGGTGCTGCACCAGTTGTGAGGCATGGTTCTGCGAAAACTGTATCTGCTGGGAGGGTGATATAGCACCATGTTGCGACCTATGCTTGATAAGTTACTACAGCGAGACAGAGCATGTGTCCGGTACAATTAGCCGCAAGTTGTATAGGCTAGCAACAAGACACGTAGATTGGAAAATAGACAAGTCTATTAACTAATAGAAGGGGCTAATCTCCGTATCTCGCCCCTAGCCTTGTAACGATATGAGTGAAGATTTCATTATAATAGATGGGAAGCGTTACATCCTAGACCCAAAAGGTCAGGGTGAATATGCTCTCGCTACTAACACACAAGAACACCTTGACAATCTTACTCCCACGGAGGCAGACTTACTACCAGGAGTAGTCCCAAGCTATGATGCAACATGGTTACAACAGATGGAAGCTCGTGTGGGTAGCAATATGTGCCTGCTTCCTGGCTGTCCAAAAGGGAACAGAGGCGGGCGTAGCAAGTTTTGTAGCTACCGGCACGAGCGCACCTACGCAGCAAGACGCTATCGACGGCGGCAACATGGGGTCACGAGATGGGTGGAAAGCGTTAACGGGATACCCGTGCGCTTCGAACGTAAGTTCCCTAGAGGCGTTTCGGACGCGAAAAAATACTTCGAAGAACATATCGCAGACGGAGTCTGCCAGTACGCCGGAAGCTATGATTGCTGTCCTTCTTTTCGCAATCCTTATGGTGATCCTAATCAAGCTCGGTGCATTATTTATGCGACATTCGCTGACGATCTGATGGTTTGGAAAGCACGGAATCTTGGGCTTATCGTGCGTCGGCGTTACACAACGACCGACGGCCAGTGGTTAGCTGACGATGAACTTCCGTGGACGCCACCAAACTCCTCATAGGCAGCGCTAGTCTATCTCAGCAGGGGCACTTCGTAGTCGCAAGCGATGATATTCAATCGTCGCTATGGGAACTTGCTTCTATTTTTGAGGCTAGAGACTTACATGAAGGGTCTCATAAGGTTGTAAAGCTGTGGCTAGACACCGAATGTAGTAGTCTGGAAGTACCACCGGTCTATAAGTTCGCCTATGGGCCTCTCGATTCTAATTATGGCTGTACCTGTCCAGATGGGCGCGACTGGTTTCTTATGAAGCAGCGTCTCCGTCAGGAGCCTACGCCTGTACCAGCGTGGGCGAGCGGTCGTAACTATACGTGCGATCCTAACTGCCGTTGGTGTATTCACTTGGCGAAATATCATCCAAAGCGCTACAACTGGCTCTGGCGACACGTTAATACTGCCAGCATCACCGTCTTAGCTCATGCGCCTCCAAACATTCGTGTGGACTTTGCTCGCTCCCGACGCGCAATTGATCACACCCTTCAAACGCTTCACGTCAATGTGCCTAGCTTTAGTGAGCAGATCGTCAAAAATATCATGAATGGCGATCCTGTATCGCAACAGGATGCACAGGTGGCGCTAGGTGACATACGGCGGGCTCATATTGGTATCAAAATGGAACTAATGGACTACTATATCTGGCGGGCGGAACCTAATCCGTTCACCAAAATGGAAGATCAGGGACTTCATGCAATTACGACTGCAATGGAGTGCGCCGCCTTCATGCCTGACAAGCTGACGAAGCGGGACTGCTATAGGCTACCGATTGTCCCTAGTTGGGATCGGACTCGTCAGAAGTGGGTGCTTACTGGACACTGGCTAGTAGCAAAAGACCATATTCAGGAGTGGCTACATTGGATGGAGCCTCTTAGTATTGAGACTAAGTCTCAGTAAAATAGACCTATACGTTTAAACTAACAATATTGGGTTACCTTAAACGTATAGGTCTCCTAGTAGGAAGAAGGGGGGTGATGCTTTGTGACAGGCTGTGCTAATGAGTATATGTGCTATAGTTGCGGTCAAACCCACAACTTAGGGCATAGGCCCTGTGGCGGCAGGGCTGTGCTTGACAAGCATGTTAGTTTTGTCTTATAGTGTGACTGTAGAAAGGCGTGCTGCGATGGTACGTTTGGGGTGGGGCAGTTGACGCCTCCTCACTCCCCGCCCCCTACAATGAGAAGCACGAGGTCAGTAGATGAGTGAGCATGAGCGTCAAGTAACCCAGCTACTAGAGGAGCTAGTTCTACTAGCACGCAAAAACACGTCAGCTACTATCACGTCAGCCGTTGTTGCTGGTGTAGCGCTTGTCTTGGCATTGGTGGCCTTACTTGTCTAGAGCAGTCGAAGTCTATCAACCTGCCCGTCCACCTCAGCGGATAGACGAGAATACGGCCATCGAGAAGGCTGAGAAGCACGTTCGTCGTAGCCTCAAGGGATACCTACGAAACATTGAGAAACTGGGCAAGGGACTCCTGATCGTTGGCCCTGCTCCAAAGGGTAAGCCCTCTCGTGAGTTGATACTACGTGATCTTGAGACTGGCACAGAGGAGTCACTTGGCTATGGTCTAGAAGTGTTCCAAACGCTGCCCAATCTCAAGGCTCTCCAATATCTTGCTGATCGTGCGATGGGGAGACCAGCGCAGAGTATGGCTATTACAGGTGACGGTGGTGGCCCGCTCGAAGTTGTGCCCTGGCGTCCGATGACTGAGGCTGAGGCTGAGGCTATGCGTGAGAAGGCCAGAGAGCACGCTGAGCCGGATTATATTGATGGTGAGGGGTTTGTCATTGGCGAAGACTAGAACGGCCCCTGATAACGCTCTGGTGCTCTACAAGACGCATCCTGGGCCACAGACAGACTTCATGTTGTCAGACGCAGAGGAATTGCTATACGGTGGCGCTGCTGGTGGTGGCAAGTCGTATGCGCTTCGAGCCTATGGTGTAACCTACTGTCTGACTCATCCTGGTGCAAAGGTGGTGCTATTCCGTCAGACCTTTCCCCAGCTAAACCAGACGCACCTTCTCGAAATCGCTAATGAAGTGCCTCAGTCTGTTGCTCACTACGCAGCGGCTCAGCATGATCTACGTTTTCCTAACGGTTCGATCTTCATGTTCCGCCACTGTGAGAAGGACGAGGATGCTCGCCTCTATGACTCTGCTGAGTTTGATGTGCTTATGCTTGATGAGCTAACGGCGTTCTCTCAGTTCCAGTACACCTATCTTATCTCACGTGTGCGCTCAACACGTTCAGATTGGGAAGGCCCGCGTATCCGTGCTGGTGCAACCCCGCTAGGCCCAGGGCACTCGTGGGTGAAGAACCGCTTTATGGATGGCCCGAACCTCCTTGATCCGCCTGAGCCGTTTGAAATTTGGCAGGGGCCAGTCTCAGAAGGTGGGCTGACTCGTCAGTTTATTCCAGCGAAGGTATCTGACAACCCCTCTATCGATCTGAACTATATTGCGCGCCTTCGTGCTATGACCACTGAGGAGTACCGTGCAAAGGCGCTTGGCGATTGGAATGTCTTTACAGGCCAGTTCTTTACGCGCTGGCGAGATGATGTGCATGTGATGACACCCTTCGATATTCCGCCCGATTGGGAACGCTTCCTCTGTGTGGACTACGGCTATAACGCTCCCTACGCCTCACTATGGTTTGCACGACCGCCAGGAACGAATACAGCTTACGTCTATCGGGAGCAATACGGGAAGGGTATAACTCTAGAGGAACAAATCTATCGGGCGGCTGCGGCTGTTGAAGATAGCAGCGAGCGTATTCGTGCGGTCATTCTTGATCCCTCTATGTTTGGTAAGGTGAATGTCAAGGGCGAGCGGATCGACTCGATGGCTGACGATTGGAAGAAAGTATTTTCACTGGTAGTCAAGGGTAATAATGAGCGTGTCCCTGGCTGGAGATTGCTTCGAGAAACTTTAGAGTGGACAGAATCTCCCGAAGGTGGTACTCTTGTACTGCCACGATTGCATGTATTTAGCAATTGTAGCAACCTGATCCGAACATTGCCGCTTCTTATCATGGATCGCAACCTCCCTGAAGATGTTGATTCTTCTGGTGAGGATCACGCGGCAGATGCTTTGCGTTACGGTCTGATGTATGCTTTTAGTGGCGGCGGCTCGCCTAAAAATGCGCTTCCTCGTGTACATGTTAAACGTGGTAGACTTATGGTGTCACGATGACCAAAACTGTTGACACTCGTGACCGACGAGAATATAGCAAGAAATACTATCAGCTGCATAAACAGCATATACTGGAGTATGGACGAGCATATCAGCGTAAGCATCCACAGTATGCGGCAGAGTATGGTAAGGCATATAACCACAGTCATCCTACATATTTGCGCGAACTAAAGAGAGCACGAAAACTGAAGATTATTGACATGCTTGGCGGTAAGTGTGTAGACTGTAATAGTGCATTTCCTGGGCATCCAGAAGTGCTCGATCTAGATCACGTAACTGGTGAAAAGGTAAGAGCAATAGGTAACTTACTTAGCAGCAAGTGGGAACGTCTCTTAGCTGAAGTAGAAAAGTGTGAGTTGGTCTGCTCTAACTGTCATCGTATACGAACAGCGGAGAGACGGGTCTAGTGGATATTAAAAATACTTCCGACCTGTGGGCCTTAGTTTCAGAGATTAAGAAACCATTTGCTTCGCGCGACGAGAAGTGGCTAAACCGTAGAAAAATCCGCTATCGGCGGATGGATAACGAACTCGCATCTCTCCCCCTAAACCCACTTGTCTCAGATGGTGCACTCATGATCCAGCAGGATGAGTCGCCGAACCAGGAAGTCCACAAGCGCGTCAAGCGTCTAGTAGCTAATAAGCCTCGATTTGAGACTGTCTCATTCGATGACAAGCCTTCTGTCCAGCGTGCCTGTCAAGAAGCGGAAGACGGTCTTAAAGCTCTCTATAACTGGATGAATAGAGGCAAGACTACGTTTGACTGGAAGATTACACAGTTTCAGCAGGGCGACGGTCTTGGCATCGGTAAGGCAATCTTCGTACCTGGGCATGGTGATGTCTTGGGTAACTACGATAGTGATGAGATTGAAGCAGCCACAACCGACGAGGGTGACACTTATAGAGACACACTTTCCAAGCTGCCACTAGATGATGAGGATCGCAAGATAAAGGCGTACGATACCGTAACCGAAATGGCGCTGATGAAGGAGCTACCGCCATTCCGTCTCGTTGCCGTAGACCCGCTGACCTGCTACTGGTTTGAAGATGATGACGGAATTGAGATACTGGCAGAAGTTGGTGAAAAGACGCTCAACCCCCTCCTAGCCGCTTTCGAGGATGAGGGGCTACGCTACGATAGCAGCAAGAAACGTCTTTACGTTACGAGTGAAGGTTCAGATGTTGTTGGCGCAGGCACAACGCAGCAAATGGCTACTAGTGATCTATCTACTCGCGTTACCTATGTTGAGATACGAACACGGACGAAGATTGCAATCTTGATTGAGCATCCTAAGATTGACTCTAGAGTCCAAGGTTCGTCTGACGAGAAGGGCGTAATTCTTACTTTCGATAATCCCTTCGGCCCCTACACGACCGGCTACGTGCTCGTACCTGCTGACGTGACTACGGAGGACGACGAGGCAGATAAGTATCAACCGCCCGTTCTTGCTAGTATCAATAACGCCCATGCGTTAAATGTTCTCATGACGGCGCAACTTTCGGCAGCGGTTGAATCTGCTCTAGCTCCACCTTATGTACAGATTAAGGAGGGGCAGCAGGTTCCTGAGTCAGATGAGGACAAGTCGCCAGAGCAGAAGGAAGGCGAAATTCCCTATGTAGCTGGTGAACTTAAGCGTGCTGAGGCTCCTAGCGTCCAGCTTGAGCGCATTGCTGATCGACTGATCGGACAGGCTGCGCCCTACGCTTTCCAAGAGGCTCTTAGTGGTGATGCTACTAGTGATACTTCCGGTCACCGTCTAGCGATTCAGGTCGCGCAGGCCGACTTGCAGCTAGTGCCCTATCAGAATGCACGGGCCGAAGCGATCAAGGAACTCATGATGGGTATCCTCTACGCCATCCGCCGTCATGGTCTAAGCATTTACATCCCAACATTGCCTGATGGTATCAAGGACAGTCGTAGCGGCAAATCACGTGTAGCAACAAAAGCGAAGCTAACGCCTGAGATGGCTGATCTTAACTTCGATCTTATAGTGACACTAGGATCAGAAACTCCTGTGACTAAGTACGCGAAGTGGCAGGCATTACGAGATCGTGAGGAAGCAGGTACGGCTGGCTACCAGACGGTTGTGGAGCAATCCGATACAGAGAATCCAGAAGAAGAAATCAAGCGCGTCTTCGAGGGCAAGATGTTGAAGGCAACGATGGAACAAACGATTCCGCAGCTAGCAGAGATGGTTGCTGCTGCTGTTAAGGCGCGCTTTGATGCATGGATGAATCCAGAACAGCCGCAGCAGGAGCAGCAGCCAGAGTTACCGTTTGGTGCGCCACCCTCAACAGGACTTGCGGCTGGTGGTGGTGCCCAGCCAGGAATCCAGATGCCGCTACCTGGTGTGGGACTCCCTCCCGCTGGCCCCTCGACCACCGATTTTGGGCCTAACCCTGTACCTATGGGCGGCGGTGAGCAGATGGTGAGCATCTAAATGGCTTACGACGATGACGAACCGATGTTGGGAGCAAAATGGATCAATGAAAGAATCGATAACGTCTACGAACGAGCAATGGAGATTTTCTCTGGCATTCTAGACAATCTTACAGCATCGGGATACCTTCCCTTTGAATCGCCACCCAATACTAACTTTATGAAACGTCTTACACCAGAACAGAAGGTACAGCTAGGTATGGAGCAGCCGCAGGAAGGGCCAAATAGTAGCAATAATATGCAGCTACCGCTTGACTTACCGACGCCTCCATCAAATATGATCGAAGCGCTACCTTCGCCACCGATGCCGTTAGCTCCTGAAAATACGGCACTATAATGGTCGTCCTGCTTGTACAAAATACGGTTAATAAAGTATACTAGGGTAGAATGAGATTGAATAACTATGGGCGCTAGATCAACACCTGGTGGAAAAAATTTACTAACGTATGGTGGTGGTAGTCCCGCTACGCCAACATTAGAAGAAGATAAAAGACCAGTTAGTACCGTTCCTGGTTGGGACTATGTACCGGCTCAAGACGAGTTTGGTAATTGGAAAAACCCAAGAACAGGCACGTCATACTGGCAACTAGTACAGGTAGAAAGCCCAGGTGGTGCTGGCGCTGCATCACTTAAGAATGCCGAACTAGACTACCAACTTGGCCTAAAGAGTCTTGAAGTTGATTGGGCAAATGTCGGCGTTAACCGCGAGCAGGTTGCCGTCAGCCGAGCAGCCCAAGCTGAGGAAGCACGGTTCAACAAAGCACAAGAAGCGATGACTGCTCGACAGCGGGCACTCGACGCGGCCAGCGAAGCGATGCAGGCATACCTAACCGGATCGCAACTAGCGGATGCCCGCCGACTATCAGCATTCCAAGAATCGCGGGAACTACTACCATATCTTGTGTCTCCTAACCAGAAATACCAGGCAGGGATGGAACCTGGTGGGACTTTGGCCGCAGCAGCGGCAAGATATGGTCTACCGTTTAATCCACAGGAGCTACCAAAGAAGCAGCTTACTCCATCAGCGCTTGCAATTGCTCCTACGAATCAGCAGATTGGCCCTGGTATTATGACGCAAATGCAGAATATTACTGCCGCAGGTAACGCTCCCGCATAATGGCAACAGACTTTAGCGGACTTGAGAACTTGCTTTATACTGTCGGCGGTGGACAACAGCAGGCCCAACAGGGCTTCGATGCGCTGAACCTCGCGCAGCAGATGGAAGGTTCACGCAACCAGATGGGGATGTCGCTGCTGGACTATATTACGAAGGTTCAGCAAGACCCATTTAGCATCGTTCCCGCTCTCCAGATGTACGGCCAAGCTGGTGGTGGTACACTAGCTCCCGCAGCCGCGCTAGCTGCTAGTGGTGGGCAGATGAACAGTCCCTATGGCGACATTGCTGCGAATCTGATCCGTAATCTGTCAACCTTTGCGGGTGGGGCACCAGTTAACCCCAAAACAGGACGGTCGTTTACCCCTGATGAAATGGCATATATCAATGTGGCAGCAGCAAATCAGCCGAAAACCGGTGGAACGACGGGCAGTAAGGCCCGTACTCGACCGCCCGCAGGACAGCGACCAGGTTCCGGCCCTGAGTTGCAACCTTTTAGTGGCGTTAACAACTACATCTCCGAACTGGCACCTGCGACAGCACAAGCGCCAGGCGGTGTACAGCTTTCGCCAGAGGTGATGGACGTTCTCTCTCGCTTTGGGCACGGTCAGGCTCCTGGTGCTACTGCCCAAATAGGTACAAGCGTAGAGGATATCGCTCGTGCAGTACGTGGTATGAAGACGCCTATCAAGGGTACTAACAAGAAAAAGAAGTAATAGTGATACTAGTGATACTATATGGCTAAGCGTACTATGGCAACTAAGAAAATTAACAAGAAGAAGGGGCCGTTCCTGTTTGGTAATGTGAACGCTAACTTCTCCTCTGGTCGTTTGAAGCCTCCTAGTAACAATATTGGGCAGCAATCTATGTTTAACTCTCCTAATCCGTATGCTCAGAGTCGTGTAATGAGTGCGCTTCAACAGCGGCAGCAACAGCTTAATGCGCCACCTACGATGCCTGGCTCAGCGATGGATATTTACAATACGCAAGGATACGAGCCTGCGATGACGGCTATGCAACAGCCTGGCAGTCCTGTAATGGGTGCATTGAGTAACTACGGTCAGGGGCCGGACTACAGTATTGGTAACGTTGCTCGTAGCATGTATGGGGCACCTAATGGGGCACCTAATACAGCAACGGCGCATCAACAGGCTATTCAGGCTGGAACGCAAACACCACAAGGACGGGCAGCGCAGTTACTTCTGCCTGCACTCAAGGGTAATCCGTTTATTACACCAGAGGGGCGGTCACGACTGGAGGCTGGACAGCTTCCTGATATGAACATGATTCAGCCCGCATTCTGGCAGTACACGAGTCCTGTTATTCAGCAGGCGCTTACTGGTCTATACCAGAGTGGCGCTGTTCGACCAGAGGAGCAACAATTTACGCAGCAACAGTGGACACCGATGGGCTTAGCTCGCTAATGAAAGTGTCACGGAAGCTAACTGCTGCTATTCTCGCCATGCTTAATGTTACGGGACTTACCTTAGGGCTTGCTGTCATTGCGCCAGGGGTGCTGAATGTTCAAGTTGCTATTCTTGCAATAACGGCCTTAACCGGACTTGGCGGTTATCATATAGCTCGTCAAGCACAAATTGATGACAGGGAGAAGTAATAATATGCCTTACTCTAGTTATGATGTCGTGAAATCCATCTCAGGAATGTATCATGTGATTCGCATGAGCGATAATACCAAGATGGGACAATCGTTTTACACCCGTGCTGAGGCTGAGCGTGCCATGCAGGGCTTCTATGATGAGGACTATGGGATCGATTCGCCACAACTAATGCCAATTGACGACGACACGGGGACGACTCAGGAGCAAACCGAGCGCAAGCGTAATAAGCCGTCGAAGGGTCTCATTAAGGGTACTCCTGGTACGGATACGAAGGGCGACACGAAGCGTGTCAAGTAGTAGTAACTATGCCCCTCAATAAGAAGGGCAAGAAGATCAAGGCTGCAATGAAGAAGCAGTATGGTGCTAAGAAGGGTGAATCCGTCTTCTATGCCAGTGAGAACAAAGGCACCATCAAAGGCGTCACAAAGAGCAAGAAAAAGTCCCACCGAAAGTAGTTCCCTATAATGGCAACCCGTTTCTATCCCGGCGCACGTCCTAGACCGGCAGTTCGCCGTCAGGACGCTGTGCCTTTGCAGATTCAGCGAGAGGTTGAAGATCAGCCGATCTATCAGCCCCCTCCTCGTATGCCCATTCCTGGGTTTGCGATGTCAACCCGCCGTCTTGCATTACAGGAGCAGACTGAGTACGCCAAAGCTGGCTGGGGTATGCTTAACGCCGTACGTGCGCGTGGGCAGGCCGTTCGCGCCCAATCGGAGGCTAATCAAATCGCTGAACAGGCAACCTATGAGCACCAGCAGCGCAACCTTCAAGCGATCAATCGAGCGTTTATGCCTACGAAGGCAAGCGCTCACTATCTTCAGGCTGCTGCATTTCGTGGCACGGGCGATCTATCAGAGATCGAGAAGGAAGCTCGTGAGGCGGAAGGGCGAGCCAACCTAATGAAGTTCCAAGAGTGGTACGATGAGGCTAGTCCACAGGAGCGCACCTACCTGGGAGGGGTGCACACAGGGTTGATCAAGGAGAGAATGTCGGCAGAGGATTATGCTGATATTGTAGATGCCTCCAAACGAGATGATGATAGCGTCTATAAGTATGATAAGAGACAGCGTGAGGCAGCTAACCGCGTCCTACAGACATCGATACAGTCTGTGCCTGGCGGCTCTGGTATCGAAGTGGACAGTCTGCCGCAGATTCCTACCGATGACGAGCGTGAGACGCCTGGTTATAGGTCGTTTCTAAAACCTAGTACCTATGTAGACGCGGCTAAGGGCGCAGGCCGCTTTGCCAAAGGCGTAGCTGCTGTAACTGGTGTAGAGAGCATAGTTCGTCCTGGGCATACAAAAAGTTGGGATGAAATCAAGAACGACTGGAATAATGTCTTTCTTGGTGAGCAAGAAGCGGTTACTCCGCTAACTAGACCTATCATAAATGAGAGCCTACGAAATCTCGGTATGTCGGAAGGTGGGCGTGATTGGGTAGATAGAAACATTGCTCCGTATATCGTACCATCAACATTTGTTGGTGGTGGCAGTGGAGGTAAGGTAGCTACCAGAATTGGTCGGCGCTTTCTTGTTGAAGGCACAATTAACATGCTTCAGGGTGATGCGGCAGCAGAGTACCAGGAACGTGAGCGTGCTGACTGGGAGAAGTTGGTTGACTTCGCGGCTGGCGGAGCATTGGCAGGAGTTGCACCGGAGGTCGTTGGGCCGTTATTTAAGCGTGCAGGTGAACTTAAGAACGCTGTGCGACTAGGGGGTGAGGAAGGCGCACTTCGAGTTGGTAAAGAAGCTGCTGAGGAAATTACTGAGGAGGTAGGGGAACAAGGGCGTGGAACCTTACGCATAGGTGATGACCGTCTTGAATATCGCACAACGCCAGAAGGTATCCACGTAGATGACGTAACGGTACAGGTCGAGGGGCAGGGAACAGGAACACGGTTACTCGATGATGCCGTTCGGCGGGCACGTGTAAGCGCCCCTGATGCTGCTGTTACAGCCGACCTGAACTCTGAAAGCGGTGCTCGTCTGTTCGCAAAGCAAGCGGGGGCCGAGTTTACTGAGTTTCCTAGTGGACGTTCCCTAACACCGGAGGAAGCGATCCAACAGGCCGCTGAACGCAAGGGGCCGCAAGTTACGCTCAAAGCTGCGCCTGAAGTGCCTCGTGTAGCTAACCTGACGGATGATGATCTAGCTACTAGGGGCCTAGTTAGCGCGCAAGATATTCCTGCGCCAACTGGTGCAGCAATTACGCCTGGCATGGAACGTACACCAAATGAGGGCTTTCTCTTACCCGATGGGCGGTTTATTACTGCCGCTGATCAGAATGATCCTGTCTATACGTTAGGACTACATGAGGGTCTTCTTGAACGCTTGGGTTTCTTGCCTAAAAGTGAGCCTATTGGTACTTATGGCGCGCCTGTTCGTCCGTATGCAGAAACAGCTAAAGCGTTTGAGGACGCATATGACGAGGGACTAGTTCGTGTCGTGCGTACTCCACCTAACAGTTGGAATATTGCAACAAATAGTCTTGATCAGGCCCAGGTTGCTGTAGGTAAAATTGCAAACGTTGACCCCAATGCTACGATATTCTTTGATGTCTACGATAAGGAACTAGGACAGGAATTATCGTCACGGGCTACTGCTAGTATCGCTGCTAGTCGAGGACTTCGTGCTGCTGCTGGTATAGTTGAGAAGAAGTTAGGCTTACCTGGTAAGCGCGAAGGTGGCGTGAAAGGTCTACTGCGCGATCTAAAGCGAGAAGGCGGTGGAGCTACAACAGGAGGACTACCTGGTGGCAAGAAGCCTCGCATCAAGTTGGGTGATACCGTAGCTGAGGGTGTCGTCGAGTCTCATGTGAAAGGCAAGCCTGGCATGGTGTACGTTCGTAAGCCTAATCTCTCTGGCACAGGCAAAGGCCGTCGTGTTATGCGTACACTCAAGAAACTAACCCCTGTCGAAGCTGCACCAGAAGTTGCTCCTAAAGTCGAAGCTATTGAGGCTAAGGTTCCTACTACCGCCGCTGAACAGCTAGATTACAATATCCACCGTGTTCGGTTCAAGCCTGGTGACGATGCCTTTGAGCGTCTGGCGCACCTTGTCCGAACCAGCAAACGTCTATCTCGTGAGGGGCGTGAGGTAGCGCATCAGCGCTTATTGGAACAAGTTGGTCAGGCAAAGCGACAGGCGGGCGGTGTCGTCGCTACTACTACACGCAAGCCTGGCGAACTATCCCAAGCTCTCAAGGGGGGCCTGAAGGGTGAACGAAAGCCTCCTCTCATTGATCCTATGCGGCCTAAATTCAATGACGATGAGCTTGTAGCTATGGAAGATGCGCTACGTGAAGCCTATCCAATTGATACGAAACCCCTTGATCTTGTATCTGCACTAGATGCTCGTGATCGTCTACTTGATGGCTATCCGCTTGCGCCCCATCAGGTTAAACTGCTTGAGCCAATTCTGCCAAAGAACGCTCTCGAACATATTTCGAATATCTCTCGTGGCTTCTGGAAACGTGCGGCAGGAGAAGCGTTAGAACTTCTTAACATTGCTCGCGTTCTTCAGACACCAGGTGATATTTCTTCAACGCTCCGCCAGGAGTTCCTAATGGTAACGATGCACCCGAAGAAATGGGGAGTCAATATTGGACGTAAGGTGCGAATGCTATTCGATGGTAAGTATACCGAAGACGTGTCAACAGCCATCAAGAATGATCCACTCTATGAAACGCTTAAAGAGCGCGGTCTTGCAGTCGATGCTGTTGAGGAGTACGCTCGCGTAGCACCGGGTCAGGTGCGTGGAACTGGACAAGCAGTTATTGAGGAACGCCTAACAACCGGCGAGAAGACGATGATCGGTGCATTTCTTGGGAAAGTTCCTATTATCAAACAATCACAGCGTAGCTATAGTGTGGGACTAGCGGCAATTCGTTTTGATGTGGGTCGTGAAGCCTATCAAGCTGCCCGTAAAGCAGGGGCTACGGTAGAGGAAATTGATGACTATATGAAGGCCATTAATGCGGTTAGCGGACGTGGAACATTGCTAGGAGCAGAAAAGTATGGTGCTCCTCTGGCGCAGCTTGCCTATGCGCCACGATGGGTCACGTCGCGTTTTCAAGTTCCCTATACGGCCCTATTCGGTTCGAAGTATGCTCGAAAGTATGCAGCACACGCAATGCTTCGAGGCGCGGGGCTGATGGGTACTACACTTGTTCTTGCCAAGTTGAGTGGGGCCGACATTGAATTAGACCCACGTAGTAGCGATTTTGGGAAGATTAAGATCGGCGGCACACGAATTGACGTGTCTGGTGGCTATGCGCCACTCATTCGTTTCGCTACTCGGATTGGTACACAAACAACAGAAAAAGTAGGACTTACCGAACAGGGGGGTTACAAGACCCCTCTAGGTGAAATTGAGGACTTAGACCTTCGTAAGACTATTGAAACCTTTGTTGAGTCAAAAGCTGCGCCTGGCCCTGGCCTAGCTGCTGATATTTGGAAGGGTGAGACATTTACAGGAGAGCGCTTGAGCGCAAATCCAGATACATTCAAGCGTGAGGCTTTTAATCGTCTTACTCCTCTTATGGTACAGTCCGTCGTAGAGGCAGTTAAGGAGGAGGGATGGCCGCACGGCCCACTTGGTCTTGGTGAGTTTATCGGTCTTGGAGTCCAGACCTACACCCCCGCTAGTATCGAGATTGAAGGCGCTATTGGCGATGACATCCAACGTGGCGTCATCAAGGTTGAGGATTATCCTGAGTTAGATGGACGTGGCCCGCGTACGCGAGCCGAACTCCACCCTGCTGATGCTCGTGCCTTTGCAGATAGTCATAATGACTTGATACTACAGCAACAGGAGCACTTTGCTCATCAGCCAGAGACAGTTGAAAGTGCGGCATTCGATCAGGCTAAGCTGATCGACACCGAAGCTACCTCAACGGTGTCAGATCTGGCAAGTCAGGCTGAAAGTGGTGCTATTGAATATAAGACATTCCGTGAAGGCGTAAGTACGGTTAAGGCCAGTAAGCGGGCGGGGCGCGAAGTTATTGACAGACTACTTGAATCGGCAGGACAGAACCCCGATGAGCGTCCTAATAAAGCAGGCCTTGTACGCGATCTTTACGATTATGGCCAGATTTTTGACCAGTTCCCGAACGCCGATGTCGATGACGTCCAACAAGAGGATATGTTCGAGTCTCTTGCTACATTCAAGGCAGGACTTGGCCTCCAGCGTGAGACTGCTCTTGATGCAAATATGAATCTTGGGTTTAAGGAAGTTCCGCTCTATGCTGAAATGGAAGCAGACGGGAAGAAAATCCGTGATTCGGGCTATTTTGATCGCTACAATACAGCCTGGGAGGATACGCGCCAGTTGGCCGAGCAAATGGGCGACAGCCTGCCTGCTAATCAAGCAAAGTATGAACAGCAGGTCTTGCAGCAGAGCATAGCAGAATATGGCTCTATTGATGGCCCAATGATGGCTAAGAAGGACTACTATACACGTTACTTCGATAAGTCTGTCGCTCAAGAATTGAGCTACTGGAAGTACGACAACTCTGATACCTACGAACTCGTGATCAAGTGGGGACATCCAAAGGGTGAGGCCGCTGGTGGTGGCAGTTTTAAGGGCGGATTCAAGGGCGGCAGTTTTAAGCCTGGCTTTTAGTTGTAGTTGCTAGTTGCAATTGAATGTAAATGCAACTGGTTGCAATTACAACTTGACGTAAACGCAAAGACATGCTAGTATAGATACTAGTCAGATAAGGAGCATAGCTACTATATGGCTACGACAACTGAAGGTAATGTAGACGGGTTCTTGGCTTTTAAGAAGGCTAAAGAAGCCGCCGCACAGAAAAGTGATAGTGACGAGACTATCGCTACTACGCAAGATAGCGACGATGGCGTTGCTGCTGACGACACGATAGTTCAGGATAAGACTGAAGACACGGACGAGGAAGACTCGACTGAGGGCGTTCAGGATCAGGACACCGAGCAGGAATCCACAGAGGAAGAATCTGAGGATACTGAAGCGGCTCCTGGTGAGGACGAAACCGAAGGCGACGAACCTGTCCGTCTTGACCCTGAAGTTATCAGCGAGCTAGCGAAAGCCTATGCTGAAGAACTCCTCTCCACAGAGGAGCTAAAGAAGCGAGTTGACGCAGCCGTTGAAACTCAGGTCAAGAAGCAGGCAGCAGAACAACAGTTTAATGCGCGCGCTGAGTCTGAAGTTCAAGCCCTGATCGAGCAAGGCAACAAAGCCGTAGATGGCATGTTTGGCTTGCTAGAAGCCGCCCAGGAAGAATTCGGTAAGGCTGGGCGGGAGGAAGATTTCGATTCGAATATCCTCAAGGCTGAGGATTTCGGAAAGCATCTCGACAATTATGGCATGGCTATTGTTGCCGAAGTGAAAGGCCGGTACAATCGAGCGCTTGATCGTACTGTTCTTGAGACGCTGAACGAACTTCCCACACTATCGCAGGAGCAGGCTAACGAAGTAAGTGCGATCCTCCAAACGGCGAAACGTATGGAGGGCGATGGGCAACAGGCTCCTCAAGCTGCTTATTTTGTAACTAATAGTCTGGTTCGCTTCCTGCTCAAGACTGCCCGTGACGTAGCAATACTAGAAGAACGCGAACGGGTACAGAATCGTCAGACAGTTGCACGAAAGGTGACTGATCCGGCGATTGTGAAGGCGGCAGCAGCGAAGCTAGCGAAACAGCAGGGCAAGACGCCCCCAAAGACTCCTCCTGGCTCTAAGACCGAAACGGATGGGGATGTCTCCGAGGAAGCATATGTTCGCGCCAAGAAAGAGGGGCGCTTTGCAGATGCACAGCGAATCGTAGATAGAATGTCTCGTCAAACAGTCGCCCTCTCGCGTTAATAGTAGCAATATAAGAAAGGGTAAACAAAGTAACAAATTATGGTTACAGATCGTGAAATGGGTGTAGGCACAGGTGCTGAAGGTCAGTATGATGCGTTTACACCGACGATTTGGGCTAACGACGTTCGTGACGCAATTGAATATGAAGAAATTTTGGCCGGACTGGTTAATACCCAGTATGAGGCAGAAATGTCTATTGGTCAGACTCTCCGTGTTCCGATTGACGCGAACTTGAACACACAGACGAAGACTGAGGGCGTAAGCTCTACTATTACATTCCAAGCTATGCCAGGTACAAGCGGTACTGGTATTAACTTTCAGGATGTAACTGTTGCTACTTATCAGTACGCCGCTCAGCTTCTTAATGCGGTTCTCGCAGTCCAAAGCAAGTACGACGAACGACAGAAGATTTCTCACAAGCTCGGCTATTCGCTAATGCGTGGTATCGAAGTTTCGATTGCCGCTCTACCGGCGTCCTTTAGTCAGATTGTGGGTACGCTTGGTGCTGACCCGACGCTGGATAACCTTCGGCGTGCGTGGCAGTATCTCCGTGATGCTGGCGTAACAAAGAACGCTCACTGGGTCTTTGGCCCCGCTGCGTGTTCTGCGTTCTTCGCTAATGACAAGCTCACATCGAAGGACTTTATCAGTGGCACGTCGGCTATTGAGTCGGCGAAGCTGCCTGACATTCTTAGCTTCCCTGTGTATCAGAGCAACCTGCTTAATGCACCGGCTGCTGGTCAGACTCAGTGTTTCCTAGCTCACCGTGAAGCGATCATCCTGATTCGTCAGATTAAGCCCACTGTTCGTGAGCAGTTCCTTATCCGAAACCTGGCCGATGGTATCGTAGCGTACGACCTGTACAACACGTCCGAGGCTATTTGGTCGGCTGAGGCTCCAACAAATGATAGCGACCCAACCGTAGGCGACTATGGTGCTGTCTTGATTCGGAGCGCCTAATATGGGACTTAGAGGACTTGTCAAGAAGGCCAGAAAGGGAGCAGGCAAGTACGCTCGACGTGGCATTATGGCAGGAGCCAACAAAGGACTGAAGGCTGCTGGCGTTAGGGGTGGTATGAAGAAACTTAAGAAAGCCTTTAAGCCCTCATTCACGTCTTATAAGCGTCCCTCTGCCCCCCGTCGTGGGAAAATCAAGAAGTAAAGGAGTATAGTAGCAATTATGGGTGTCTATGGTGGCCCTAAGAACTCTCAGCCTGGTAGCAAGATGCAGAATGGCACGTCTAGTGGACGCGACATTGGCTCTAAGCCTGGCTTGAAGCGGGGTAATCCCAAGTAGTAACAATATGGGGGTGGCGGCTCCCACGTTACTAGTAACTATTATGGACGGACTTACAAAAGTTCAACCAGACATCGAGAAGCGTCCAGTATCGAAGGTCGCGTCTATTACACTACCCTACGACTTACAGGGCCGTCTCTTGGAGCTAGAGCTAAAGAAGGCAGCTGAGGAGTTCGTTCGCGCAATGGAGCTACGTGGCTGGACACTGATGCGGAACTTACCAATTCCGAATCCTCAGTGGACTACAGATGGCGAGGGGCGGATGGCTCCCTATCTAGCGATTGACTGGGAGGGTAACTTTCCTAGTACTAAGCGTGCTCAGGAAGCAGCCAAACATTATGGCGATCCTCGCTACCCTACACGCGAGTCACATCAAGGGCCGCTACCAACGACACGCGAGACATCCCTAGAAGACACAGATGGTAACGTCGAATACCGCTGTGTTGGTGTCTTTATTGCACCAGAAGTAATGATCGAACAGATCATGCACGTAAAGTCTCAAGAGGAAGCGGCTAAGAACCGTGTTACCTTTGGGCCTACACTACAGTAGAAATACTAGACAGAAAGGCATTAAATAATGGCTAAGAAACGAATTAGTGGCGGTGAAGACCCACACCTGACTGACTTCAACCCTCTTGGGCTTCCATTCGAGGATAGTTCAGAGGAGCCGTCTACAGATCGTGCAACTATCACCCGCCAACTTGCAGAGGATCAGGCCGAATTTCTAAAGACGAAGCTAACGCCTCGACGTACGGTTGCTGAATCTGCTGGCGATGAGGTGCTAGAAGCTACTCCTGACGCGAGTGTTGCTGCTGCTATTGCTTCACTTCAGTCTGAAGTTGAGTCCCTACGTGAGCAGCTTGCTAGCAATAAGCGAGAGCAAGAAAAGTCTGATGATGGTGGGCCTGGCGGCTATCCATATATGTACTACAAGCGTGGGAAGGATGGCGGTGTACAGTCGGAATGGGTTGTCTACGCTAACGGTGGTGTTAGTCCTGTCTCTGGTGGGCGAGATGCAGGCACCTATAGTCTCCTACTTGGTAAGGGATTTAAGCCGCTCGCACGTTATGGAATCGCTGCGCCGCCTGCCAGCTACCCTAAGCCTGGGGGTGAGTACGCCCCATTCCTAATGAACGGCGGCGCAAAGGAAGTTCCAGCCAATCAGGTGCTTGCCTTCAAGTGGCACCTTGACTGTCCTGTTCCTGGTACTGTATTCCCTCAATATGAGCGAGTGAAGGACAAGGTTGTTAACTTCATTTGTGATGAGGGTGACTGCATGTTTGACCTTTGGTTCTTGCCAGAGGATCAGACAACAGCCAGCGCTTGTATCTCCCATCTTCGGGTAAGCCACGAGTACAAGCACCGTGAGGCTGTAGCGGCACTCAAGGATCAGGGCGTACCCTATCGTCAGAGCCGTATTCGTGAAGCTACAGAAGCCGCTAGTGAAAAGGTTGACAGAGCGCTTCTAGAGGAGGATGACGAATAATGTCTTGTAATACTGTTTATAGAGTTAATGGAGCAGGATTTCCGTTACATACGTTAACAGAAGACACTATAATTAGTCTTTTGCAGCAGTCTCAAAACGAAGATCGAAAAGAGCGGCGAGAAGCTAAAGTCCATATAGATGCTCTCAAGGAACTACTACCAGAGACGTTGGGCCATAGTCTCCAAGCGTGGCTCGATAGCTACCATCCAAATGATGAGAACATCCACATACTCCTCAACGAGATGGTTCGTCGGGATAATGACCCAGAAGGAATGCTTAATCGACTAACGGAGGATAAGCGCTTACTAGTTGATGGAATTTCACTATTTCAGCCATCGAATGCAATCATTCCGAGATAACTGACTCTTGACATTCTCTTGTGTGGGTGATAGTATGAGTGTAGGAAACCGTTGCTCAGTTTAGGCTGAGCAAGCACCAGGGGAGGCAGTAGTGGTGTCCTTAGGGTGTAGCCACTACCCTCCTCTGTTGTGTTTCCCTACTAGTGGCTATGTGATATAGTTACTATAGATACTCGGCGCAGACTCGGCTGTCGCGTCAGATAATTAGACTCGTAAAGGAGTAACTAACATGGCCGAACCGATGGTATCCAACGCACCAGATCGTAACTACTGGCCCCTTACACGACAGCGAGGCCTACGCCGACGCTATGGGCCGGATAACCCCCTAACTCCGCTACTTGAAGCTGGTGGGCTGCTAGTATCAGATGTCTTCATGTTTGAAGACGACTTTACGCTGCCCTACTCAGCGGGTGCGCCGTGGACACGTACTGCCGCAGGCGCAGGCGCAACAGCTTGGGCTTCACTAGACTCTCCTGGCGGAACTTGGCAGGCTCTTGTTGGTACGGCTGATGACAACACTGAAGCGCTGTTTACTACCGCTCTCGAATACTTTACATCAAACCGCCGTCCCGTCGCTATTACACGATGGGGCACAAATACTGCTGTAGCTGGCTCAAGACGAGAGTTTGGCTTTGCTGCTGCTCAAGCTACAGGTGGTCAGGGTCTAGTGAAGGCTACGCCAACGTCAAATGGTACCGACTATGCTGTAATTACCCGTGACACGGATCACAATACTAGCGTCGATCTTCTAACCGATGGTGGCACGGATGCCGTCCAGCTTGTTGCTTCCAGTCCTGGCATCACGTTTGCGACACAGACCTGGTATGACATGATGATTGCTGGTAATGAGCAGAAAGAATGGCGATTCTACATTGATGGTGTGTTCCAGGGACGTGCGGTTCGCGGCCCCGATGTTACTGTAACAATGGGACTATACTACTGCATCACAAACCGCGCCGACCTAGACACGGGTGATGCTCGTGTTGACTTCGTGCGAGCCTGGCAGGAGCGCGTACCGTTCAGCGGTAACGCCTTCACCACATAGTAGCAAGATTGCACCTATATGGCAGCACCACAGTTTATAACAGCAGGAACGCCCGACCTAACGCGAAACGACAACGCCGATAACCGATTCGGACAAACAGACGTTTCGGGACTTGCGGGTATTCAAGGTATGCGCCACGGTCAGCGTCCCCGACTTTCAGAGGGAGCAAGCGCCTTTGGTGTCATTGATGACGCAGACGGCCCTGATGACAGCGACTTCTTCGAGTCAATTGCTGGAACATTCAGTGACGTAGTTGCAACTGAGACAGCTAATCCTACTACAACTCCAGTAAACGACCGTAATCATGCTCTTTGGCTGCGGGTTGGTAAGGACTCTACTGGGGGGCAGTCGTTAGGCTGTACGTTGGAGCTACGCCAGACCTACACAGGAGAGACCGTACTTGGCACTTTCGTTGCCGCCCTCTCTGTGGAAGTTCCCGACAGCGCGACTACGTACCGCTATAGGTTAACTACTGCGGAAGCGGCTCGAATTACCGATTACACTGATCTGCAATTCCGCTTCCTCATGAGAAAGGGCGGAAATGGTACCGGTATTAGACTCTGCCGCGTCTACTGGGCGCGTCTTGAGCTTCCAAATAGTACCGATCCTAATGTGGATGCTAACCTGACGCCAGGTGAGCAGAAATTACAGAAGCGCGGCGTGCCGCTCAGTGGTGTTGTTGAGGCTATGACATAATGACCAGACAGCAGATTCACCTAGTTAACGACCATCTCAGTACGCGAATCCTTGATAGGTGCAGCTTTACTGAGTACGAACAGTCTCTTATTGAGCAGCTTTGCATTGATAGCATCTACACAGTCAAGGACGACTTCGATAAGGGATTGAATCTCGATCTTTGGACAGTTGAGAACATGGAGCTAGCCGAACATGATCCGTTCGGTGTCCTAATCGCATCTTCACCGGACGATCTTGGTGCATCCATTCCTGGCGAGTCCCTCCTACGGAGCCGTCAGGCAACCTTCTATCCTAATAGGCGCGCTACGGTACAAGGACGCATCCAACTACCAGGAGAGAGTACACGCACAGAAACAGAATTTGGTTTCGTGAATGAAGACTTCTCTGGTACCCCGATCCTCTTGGAATCGGCTTCTGTTGCCCGCCGTGGTGCAGAAAGTTTTGGACTTGCTGTTCGTAGTCCAAATGTTGCCGGATGGTACGTTGCCGCAGGTGATAGTACCGGCGTAGCCCTTACAGCAACGACTACGAGAGTAGAGCAGGGAGTGTGGGCGACGTTCCTTCTAGCAACAAACGAGCAGGGAGAAGTTCGTCTTTGGGTGAACGGCCAACATAATAACGAGATGGCACAGCGAACAGGTATGCCCGTTACGAAGGGGCACTATGTCTGGGTTCGCGGTGCCCGCGCAATTGATTATCTCCAAGTATGGCAGGAGCGAACTGCTCTATAGCGGCCTGCCGTGCTATAATTAGCTCAGCCCCTCCTACAAGGTAGATAGGGAGTATATAAGAAAGGAGTAAAAGCTAATGAGTGATCTTCGAGTCTATTCCAAGCAACTATCCCCCCAGCGTGCCACTGATGACACTTGGGTAGCCCTTCGCGGAACCCGCGACGGTTCCCCGATTGTCTGTCCTTGGTTCCAGGCACTCGCCTTAGAAGGTCGTGTTTTTCAGGCTCAAGGGCCAGAAGCCGTTTCTATTGATGTTACTGGTATGACATTACTGGCACTCGCTTCCTTTGGTGATGACGACGCGACCATTTACGCGGATATTCCAGACGGTACAGCGGTTCTGCCGCTAGAAGCCTTTTGGAACTTCGTCGTAACGGGTGGTGCTATTGCCAACGCTTTCGGCCTTCTGTCGGACACGTTGCTTGGTACTGGCGGTACTGAGACGGCATGTACGATTCGTGCCTACCATCGTGGTGTTCCGGTATCCTCAGTCGCTACCGCTGCTCACACGGCAACGAGTGAGACTGACCATATCACGGGCGCTGAGGTTCAGCTATTCCGCTATGCGACACAGGCCGACCTTGACGCGGCCGTTGGTTACAACGAACGTAACCTATGGAACGCGGTAGCTGCGGGCGTTGCGCCAATCGGTGTTGATGGAGCTTCGTTCAGTGTGGATATGGTGCAGACCACATCCGGTACTGGCTTTGCCCACATTGTATGGGCCGAGCTTCCTGAAGCTGCCGTAAGTTAACATCGTAACATCGTAACATCGCTGGAAAGTGGATGAGCCGCTTGTCCTCTTTCCAAGTAACAAAAGGAGAATGAAACGATATGGGTAAGCCGCAACTTAGGTACACATCCCGTTGGGATCGGTTACTTGCGTGGGTTGGGCTAAAGAAACAGATCAAAGTTTACGCACCCGCCCGCGAGACTCGTGTGCGTCCTGCACCAGTATTCCAATTTAAGTGCAAGGACTGTGGCGAGGAATGGGAAAAGGGACTTTACCGTGTCGATTCGCAATATATCATGTGTAAATGTGGCGGAAAAGGTATGAAGATGAACGCTATTAAGGTAGACGCCTAAATAGAGGCGACCTACCAGAAAGGAGAATGAACATGAGTTATGAAAATGGTCAAGAGGTTCGGGTAGCCCAACAGCTACCCAGTTACGACCGTGATGGAACCTACAAGCAGCTACGTGCTGCCGCAGACGGTAGCCAGGTTGTTCTACCGTGGCTTCAGGCTCTTGTCCTAGAAGGGCGTGTCTGGCAGGTGTCGGTCGGCTCTGGTACTACACCTGTTGGTGATGGCACGACTTGGGCAATCGCCCGTCCTATGCTGTCTATCGGTGCCCCAACTGGTGCTACGGTTATGCCGATTCGCGTGGACATTACGCTTGACACGCCGCTGTCCGCTGCGGACAATGATGAAGTTGAATTCATCATTGGTATCGACCGTGCATCACAGGTTACTGGTGGTGCGGCTACTGAGGAAACGCCGTTTAACATGCGAACCGATCTTGTTGGATCAATCAACATCATCGGTCAGTCGGGTCGTGTTGCAGTTCGTAGTGTCTACACTGCTGACGCGACACCAGCAATCGCACTTGGTATGGAGCTACTTCACCAGATGATCAGCTTCGACATTTTCAGTACAGGTGTCAACGCTTTCTGGCAGGGCGTTCAGGGTCTATACGAGCCTGACACCAAGCCAGTCATTGTTGGGCCTGGTACGTTGCTTGAGTACCACAATGGTACTGTTGCTACCACTGGATTTGTTTCGGCTGTCTGGGCGGAGTTCCCGTCCAATATCATCACGTAGGAGGAGGATAATAGATGCCAGTCTACGACTATCGTTGCAAGTGTGGCCTATTCGAGACTGTTGCTGGTCGTGAGGATTATAGCATCGCGTGTCCGCAGTGTGGCGATACTGCGGAGCGTGTCCCTGTATATAAGAGTCAAGGTGTTGCGATCAAGGACGGCCCTAACTCTACACTGCCTCCGCCCCCAAAAACAGACGCGGATCATGCTGAAGTAAACTCACTTCTAGCTAAAGAAATGAAAAAGCGTAACTATCCGACTGATCGGGTCTACGATGACCTTCGGAAATCCCGAACGCAAATGCTCACTGCTGATGGACAGAGTGAACATCTAGCTGTCGATACCAAGAAGCTGCCGAAAGAAGTGTAACTAGTGGCTAGTAGCACAGGACAGGACATACGGCAGGAACTCCTTAAGTGGGGAATCTTACGACTCCTCGGTTCTGCCACAGGTGGCGCTGCTAACTACATTACCGACTCTCTCCGTCTCATATCGGGCGCTCATCCATCGACGCTATATGAAGACTGCTGGGTTCGTATGACGAGCGGCACTAGTGCTGGTGAAGTTAGCAAGGTTGACGTTCTCGATCAAGATTTAGGGCGTCTCTACGTTACCCCTAGCTTCGGCGCTGCCATCGCTACTGGTGAGACATACGAGATCATCCGTGCAGGCATCCGACCTGACGATCTCGACCGTGCCAGAGACGAGGCGCTTACTCGATACTGCTCCCAGTGGGCACTACAGCCTCTCAGTGAGCTACTTAACGCTGACTGGGAAGACGCTATAGGGACAACTTGGGCCGTTACATCCGCAACACAGGCTATTCAGACCAACATTGGGTTTCCTGTAGCAAGCGTTGGTCGTAACGCTAATCGAGTTACTAACTCTGGCGCTGGTGGCTATACACAATCTACTAGCCTCTTTACCAGACCAGGACAAACGTTCTTCTTCTATGTGCCCGTATCGGCCCGTACAGGCACCGCAGAGGTCATTGTGCGCGATGTAACTAATAGTGCCACAGTAACAACTAGCGGTACCGCTACGGCCACAGGGCGCGGCTGGACGGGCATTCAGCTAACAGGTAGTGTGCCTGCTGGGTGCTATGAGATGGCTATCCGTCTATCGGGCGTTGCTGCTACTGCTGTAATCGACTGGGGGCCGGTATTCTTTCACTGGCAGGGGCAACGTCGGATCGTACTCCCTGATCGCCTCGATAGTCGGGATGCGGTAGGCCGTGTCTATCGTCTGATGAGCTACGCTCTAGTGGGAAGCGGCGATGACTGGGGCCAGGAAGCGCAGATCGAAGTACCTAATGTTCGGCGTGCCATGAGCAACGATAATGTGTTCCTGCAATTTAGCGACGAGTCTCCTATGGGAGACTATCCATATAGTTACCAAGAGCGTATATTCTATGACACTCTCTCTGCTACCTATCTTACGGTTGCTGCCCGTGAAGTCGGAGATGCTGCTACTACGCTATGTCCTCTAGACTATGCTGCTGCTGGGACAGTAAGAGTGCTGGCAGAATGGTATCTAACCGAGATGCCACATGAGAGTGCTTTCTGGCAGGGGCTTATCGATAGGTCACAATATTGGCTCAATGTATGGGAGCGCCGTCATGGGCCACCTATCGAGCCAATAGCGACAAGAGACCGTAGTATCTATATTCCTAGAATTAAGGTGTAATAAGTAAGAAAAGGAGTAATCATAAATGTCAACCTTTATCGATCCAACTGGCGCACGTCCCTGTCTAACAATGACAGCAACAATGGCATTGGGTACCGTTGCATGGGTAATCCTAGTCTGTCTGTCACTAAGCATGATAAGTAACAAGTCTAAAAGAATCTAATAGCGAGGTGTAATTATGTTGAAATTATTTGGTAATGATAACTATATTCGGCTCTATCCAAACATAGGATTCGCTGTCTCTATCTGGCCTCATAAGAGATTACATTGGTGCCAAGGATTCGGTTTTGGTATTCTAAAGCCACACGAGTTCTGTGCTCGTTACCGAAAGGGCAACTGGGAGAAATTCAAGAATAAAGAGAAGAAAGGAGAATAATTATGCCACAATTTGCAAGACCTAATGCAGACATCGTAGATGGTAGCTGGACAAAGAGTACCGGAGGTAACGTTGATCTCTTTTCAATGATCGATGAAGTGACAGCAGATGACGTTGATTTTATTCAATCTGTGCTTGCGCCAGCTAATGATGCTGCCGCCATGCACCTTAGCGATGTTGAAGACCCACAAGTAAGTACAGGTCACATCGTTCGCTATCGTTATCAGAAGGATGCTGCGGCTGGTAGTCAGATCGATCTAACTGTGCACCTTCGACAGGGATATATAAGTGAAGCGACACAGGGTACGCTAATCCATAGCGAGGTTCATCTGAACATTCCGAACGGTTGGACGGCGGGCACATTTACACTATCCGGTGCTGAAGCAGACTCCATTACCAACTACAACGACCTTCAGGCTCGACTAAACGCTAATCAGGTCTAGGAGTCTTTAACTAATGGCTATCACAAGAGCTAGAACCTATGAGATAGCTTCTATACTTGAGCCTCGTGCTGAGTTCCCACCTGTTCATGTAGACTTCTGGTACGAACTAAACGCGAACGATAACATACAGGCTATCAATGTTGAGGTGCGGAGGGATGGTGGGTCAACGTCTATCTTAAGATTAGCGGACAATCAGTTGAAACTGAGTGATGTTCAGTATCAGACTATCGTTCTACCAGTAGTCTAATGCCAGCAAGTCAAAACTTTCGTGATATTACTAGTAATGGCGGTACGGATGCGACTGCCGAGATTGCGATCCCACCATTAACCGTAAACGGCGATCTCATGATCGCTTTCCTATCTCATTCGTCAGGCGCAGCAACTATTACAAGTGCACCTTCTGGCTGGGCGCTCCGAGAGGCCGATCCTAACCCAGCCGATTTTGCAACGGTTTGCTATACCAAAATAAAGGCGGCAGGTGATGCTAATCCCGCCATATGGACGTGGAGTGCGGCAGGTCAGTGGTCAGCAGAAATCGTTAGCTTCTTTGATATAGATCAGGTAACACCTATCAACGTAAGCATTGGAGAGCAGGGAACGGCACTCCAAACTATCAGTCTTGGCCCAATTACAACGACCGTCAATGGCTGTATATTGGTTGGCTACGGTGCTTGCGACGCTTCTGGTACGCCCCGTCTCTGGTCGGAATCTGGCACGATGTTTGAACTCCTCGCAGACCCACACAATCACAACGGGCTGCAACACATGATTGCTGATGAGCTAGTCGGTGCCGCAGGCTCCTATACACGAGACTTCACACAAGACGGTAACACACAGGACATGGCCGGTTTCCTTCTAGCACTCCAGCCTGCTACAACGACTACACGTAGAGCACAATTATCCTGGGTAGAGCTAGAAACCCCCTTAGCACCTAGAAGGGCGCAGCTATCATGGGCCGAGCTTCAGCTACCACTGGGGCCACGTAGGGCACAACTATCATGGACAGAGTTAGAAACGCCCTTAGCTCCTCGTAGAACGCAATTATCCTGGGTAGAGCTAGAGATACCGCTAGCTCCTAGGAGAGCGCAAGTCTCTTGGACTGAACTACAATCTCCATTCGGCCCAAGGCGGGGGCAATCCTCTTGGCTAGAGCTAGAAGTACCTCTAGGCCCAAGGAGAGCACGATTATCATGGCTTGAAGGTGAAGTTCCGTTAGCACCTCGTAGAGGGCAAGTCTCTTGGACTGAGTTAGAATTGCCATTAGCTCCTAGGCGAGCACAGTTGTCATGGGCTGAGCTAGAAACTCCTGTACTCACTGCTAACCGAGCAGCTAACCTCTCATGGCTAGAATTCCAGACTCCATTAGGGCCAAGACGTGGATTGCTGTCTTGGATGGAATTAGAATCACCCTCTGGCCCGCGTAGAGGTCGGTTATCGTGGATTGAATTAGAAACACCTCTAGGGCCAAGGAGGGCACAACTATCTTGGGCAGAGTTAGAGTCTCCATTCGGGCCGCGTAGAGGCCAACTATCACATTTCGAATTAGAGTCTCCTTTAGCACCGAGACGTGGACAGCTATCCTGGGCAGAGTTAGAGATACCTAATGTTCCTCGACGAGGACAAGTAAGTTTCTTCGAATTTGAGATTCCTCCCTCACCTGCTTTACTGAATTATGAGGCTACTCACGTAGGAACGCAAGTAAGGTTTGGACTTGAAGCGGATCGCCCGGATGCATTATCATTAAGTTATCCTATGCTATATATTTGTACTGACACTAATAAAGCCTATATTGGTAATCCTGAAACTGCAAGTTGGACAACGCTCGCTTAGATGGCTAACGACGCTCCTCCCTCCGTTGACAACATTGTCACTGTTCCTCTATTCGAGTCTGGACACGCGGGCTACGGTGATGGTCGCGTTATAACCAATCCCAGCAAGTACAACCGCGTCATAGGCTCGATGGACTTGACGCATCCTGGTGAGATTCGTATGGGGCCGAGTTTCACAACACTGGCCTATAGCGCCACCCTATCACGTCCTCCCGTGTGGGCAGGAGAGGCACGCGATGCTTCGGCTGTGCCACGTCAACCATTGCTACTATTCATTGCCGACTTGACTGTATATCAGATTCTCGGTGGTGTTGTTTCTTCCCGCATTACATTGGCACAGATAGCGACAGACGCCTGCTTCCATGACAACGGCTCCGGTGTCGCACGTCTTATCGTAGCGGAGGGCAGCGCCGGTAATATTGCCAGTTACAGTATGATCTCCGCAACAGACGCTATTGATACGATCACAGGCACTATCCAGCGCGACAAGTTAGCGTCAATCTCTGGTGCGCTCTATGGCAGCGCTGTGCCCTCTGGCGCTCGACGCTGGAATGGGGTCACATTCTGTCCTTATGGAAGCGCCCCAACAACCGCAGCTAACTGGTCTCCGATTACTCGCGTTGGCTCAGCGTTGACCGACATCAACCAAATCAGACAAGTGCGCGGTGTTCCTGTTGTCCTCAAGCCAGAAGGCATATTCATGTATAATACCAATCTTAGCCAGTGGGAAAACATGATGCCTGCCTGGGAGTACGAACCCCACCCACAGAATGGTCGAGGCGCTATGTCCGTTGGCCCTGACTTGCTTGTCCCTATGGGACGAGGTGGCGCAGTCATCTTCGACGGTTATACAGTCAAGGACATCTCTCCATATGGCCCACTTAGCACGCCGAATGGTGATACGACAAGTCAGGTGTTCTCCGCAATGGGGGTCTACCGCAACTGGATCGTAGGAGTTACAGCGGTTTCGCGGGGCTACGTTGGCGGTGCTGGCTCAAAGGAAGCGCACGAAGTCTCTGGTATAGCGACGACAAATCAGAAAGAACTCGCAGTCGGCACTAGTACAACTGAAGGCATCCGTGTTTGGAAAACACAGGACAATGAGGGGACTTTCACAAACTATAGCAGCGAGTGTGGCGATGGTGACTTGTCTACTCGTGCTACTCTCGACGCACAAAACACAGCAGCGGAACTGGACTATTTCTACATTGGCTACCGCTACCCCTGGCGTGCGGCGCTTATCGAGTTTGACATCGGAGCTACGCAGGTTAATACTACTAGTTCTACACTAACCGCTCAATACTGGGACGGTGACTCGTGGGAGACTATGGCGATTGTAGACTTCACGGCCCGTAGTGGAGCCACACTGGGTTCCTCTAATCTCATTGTTCTTAGCACTAATCCGAGCGATTGGACGGCGCGTACTATTAGTACCGACGCTGCATCCTTCTACTACATTCGATTTGCTGTAAGCGCTCAGCTTTCGGCAACTGTACGTCCTGCTGAAGTGCGCCTCATTCCCTGGCGTCCTAGCCTCGACACTACCAACTACGCAAACGATGGGCAGGATCGTAGCGGTGTGATGCCTCACCTGCTGTTTGGTCGTCCCGCTCATGAGGAAGGCCAGGCAATCTGGCATGACATGGGATCGCCAGGCGTAGTGGACGAGATTGGCTGTGTGCTACTTGGTGCTGTTGGTGGCGCTACAGGAGGCGAGTTTCGTAAGATCGCTCTCCTCGGTCGGCGCAATGCCTATCTCTACCACATTCAGGACAACGACACGTGGCCCTGGTCGGACGATTCGGGCCTAGTGGAGTGGGGAAGCATAGAACCCGCTGGCGGCGCTCTGGTGCGCTTACGTGGCATTCGAGCGCGAGGCCGAGACTTTGATGGCGTAAGTCAAACAACGTTCTACTATCGCTACGATCAGACGCAGCGTTGGTCTAGTGTCAATCTAGGCACAAGACCGCCATTTGATTCCATGATTCACAATGAGACGGGTATAGGGACAGAGTTCCAGTGGGCAATTAGCATAGTCATGACACAGACGGAGCCGATCCGTCGTGCTGTAATCACAGGTATTGATGCTGAATTTGAGATCGTACCTGGCCCTACTACAAGCATCAGTCAGCGTGCCATCGCTACACCCCAACGTGGGTAACTATGGCTAACGAACGCGGCTTCCGAGACAACGTTCCAGCCGAATACTATGGCGATAGACAAGCGCTTAAAGGTGGCGCATTAGGGCTATATCTTAGTCATCTACACCAAGAAGCGGAGAATAGCCGCAGTGACGCACTCAATCAGATACGACGGATGGCGTTCGACCCGCATAGCGTCAAGGTTGTAGCTACTGTTAGTAACAATAGCGCTAATTCTGGCGGGGCAATGTTCACTACAATTCAGCAGGCGATCAACTACATCAAGGGGATTCCACGGCGGGCGGGCGATAGTAGCAGACTGGGAGTAGTGTATCTAGCGCCTGGCTACTATGACGAGTCGCCAGTTATCAACGAGACGGTTTCATCAAATGAGCCTGACGCATGGTTCTTCTTTTCTACCGGCGAGGCTATCATAACTGATCGTCAGTCGAACGCGTATAACTTCGACTTTGCTGACGGTGCTGTTATTGCTCAAGAGTTTCGCTATGAAAACGCTACAAATAGTGCTCAGGCAGTCTTTGTAGGTATTAGATTCAATGCCGGATTCGATCTGATGCCAAGTGCGGGTACTCAGCTACAAATCGTCTGTCATGAGTGCGCTATTATCCGTACTGATACAGTCCTCTTTGACTCGAACCTTAGCACAGGTTCGATGGATGTTGAACTTATCCACTGTTATGCAGACTCAGCTACATTTGCATTCTTTAACACTAACGTCAGTGTTGATTTCCGCACTACTGATTGCATCATGTATACAGAAGCCGGAATCTGTGCACCTGCCGCTACGAATGCCGCTGCCATTGACATCGAACGTTGTGGTATAGCTGGTTCAGTTAGCGGTACTCTTATTGGCGGCAATGTAGCAGTTCTTCGCGTGGGGAACTGTCAATTTATCGAAGGACAAATCGACTGCGTTCCCGCATCGGGCACGATGCGCATCTCTTACATAGGGAACTATAGTAGAGTATCTGGCGCTATCGTCTGTCTGCGCCTTAGTGCTGCGAGAGGGCCAATTGTAGGCAATAGGTTCGAGGGCGATCTAGCGACAAGTATTGGCGTAAGATTCCACGCAACAACGCTCTTTAATAGCGTCTATGTGGCAGGTAATACATTCGATACGCTGGCTACAGGTATCGATATTGTAGGCGTAGGATTGGATACTGGAACATACAGCGCCATCATCGGACCAAACGTCTACCGTAACGTGACGACCGCATACACCAATGTTCCAGCAGCGAACGACTACCAGACGATCACTGGCTTCGGTCTTCACGCGCTCCTATCCGCTGCTCATAGTGACAGTGTAGCCAATGCTGTTACACGTGGTAGTCTCATCTATGGCAATAGTACCCCCGCGTGGGACGAGCTTGTTATTGGTGTAGCAGGATCGATCCTCCGTTCGGATGGTACTGACGCAGCATGGACGATCAACCCTGCCATTGCAGGTTATGGGCGATTTGGCTCTGCAACAGCGCCAACCAACACAACAGCAGGCGATCTGACAGCAATACGCCTTTTCGTTGGTGATGCTACTGCTGTTACAAATGTCGAAGCCTTGATTACCGGCGACACCGCAATTAGCGCGAGCCTAATAGTAGGAGCCAGTGTCGATCCTACCGGAACGGGACTACAGGTGCGTGGTGCTACAACAGTCACCGCTCTCGGTGTAGACAATCTACGCATTGGCATCAACAGCGGAGCGCCGCGTGTCGTCTTCGAAGACGCTGCTTCTGCGGTAATTTGGACGATAAGCAACGGTGCAGGGACGTTTCAATTCTTTAACGCGGCTGATTCAACCGTCTATGAAAGTTTGAGCCTAACAGGATGGCTTACCCTAGGATATGCGCGTGTAGGTTCAATGACTGCACCGACAAACACGACTGCTGGTGACCTAACAGCCACGAGATTAAAGGTTGTAGATGGTGCATTTGGCACAGGGGTCGATTTTAGTGTCACTGGAGACGGTGCCCTATCAGGATTCTTGCGCATAGGGAGCGAGACAGCCCCCGCTAATACGACTGCTGGCGACCTGACGGCATTGAGGCTCATTGTAGGCGACAACACCGCATTGGCTGAAACGACGGGACTGTTCACCCGCATCGTTGGTAATCAGACACGGGAGACTTCGGGAGCGAGTGTTGGTCTGTTCATCTCGCCAACCGTTGTTCCAGCAGCTAACTCAGCCGCCGACTTCCGCGCGCTCGACTTCCAGTTGATCCTTGCGCCACCTACAGGCGTTACGCTGACTACTGTACAGGGGGGCTATTGGGAGATTCGCCA
>ERZ1292644.258-Hain-H14-01um-R2-258-length-39160-cov-31_pt1 | contig 39160 bp, 54 predicted proteins | sample MGYA00564402_ERZ1292644 | MGnify/ENA primary metagenome ERZ1292644 (study PRJEB36523, sample SAMEA6512644) | groundwater metagenome | collected 2019-01-09 | study: AquaDiva: Metagenomics assemblies of 32 groundwater samples
GGCAGCGACGGCACCGCCGGCATCGCGGGCATCGCGGGCATCGCGAACAGCGACGGCAGCGCGGGCATCGACGGCAGCGCCGGCAGCGCGGGCAGCGCGGGCAGCGCGGGCATCGCCGGCAACGCGGGCATCGACGGCAGCGACGGCAACGCTGGCAGCGACGGCAGCGCGGGCAGCGCGAACAGCGACGGCAGCGCTGGCATCGACGGCAGCGCCGGCACCGCCGGCATCGCGGGCAGCGCGGGCAGCGCGGGCATCGACGGCAGCGCCGGCATCGCGGGCAGCGCTGGCATCGAGGGCAGCGCCGGCAGCGACGGCAGCGCTGGCATCGAGGGCAGCGCGGGCATCGCGGGCATCGACGGCAGCGACGGCATCGCGGGTAGCGCGGGCAGCGCCGGCATCGAGGGCAGCGACGGCAGCGCTGGCATCGCGAATAGCAAGGGCATCGCGGGACGCCCGCTGGCGAAATTCCGCAAGTACCCCATCTATGGAGCGGAACAATGCCGGTTCGGTAGCCAGATCCCAGTCAGCGCACAGACGACGCACGGTACGCACGACGCCTAGGGCAGCGAGATATTCTTGCAATGACTTCTCGACACCCGCAATGTCGAGGCGCCCCGGATAATTACATGCCTCGACATAACGCTCGAAGTCCTTCGTGCGCGTCATGGCTAATCCATCACCCGTCGGATCGCCGCCGGGGTGTATTCGACCTGCCGAATGACCTCGAAGTCCCCAGGCGGAATCGAAATCGGCAAATGCTCTTCGTGCAGCAGGGTCACGCAATCCCCGCCTACGCTCAGATATGTGCGGCCTGCCGCCTCGAAGAGGTCCACGCCTGGCGCAGCGATCGCATGTGCATGGCCGGTAGCTTCCCCCACCGCCAGTACGACGCGCCCTTTGTCGTCGCGCGGGACAAGCGTTGCGCCCGCCGGCAGATTGGAAACCCGCACCAGAAACACGTCCCCTTGGCGGTACTGAATGTTGTGCATTTTTCTCCCCTTTCTTTGAGACAGTATATTGCGTAACACGGTTTATCGAGCTTGTCAATCGCTAAATAGACACAGTGCCTCCTGGCTCAGGCGCTTGGCCGCAATCTCCGGCGCCGGTGAAAAGTCGAATACCTCTTGGCTGAGTCTTTTCGCGGCGATCTCGCAGTAGCGTTCGTTGAGCTCGATGCCGATAACGCGCCGCCCGAGGTTTTTCGCGGCGATCAGCGTCGTACCACTACCGGCGAAGGGGTCGAGCACGACCTGGGCTTGCGGCACGAATGAGAGGCACCACGTCATTAGCTCGATAGGCTTCTGAGTCGGGTGAACGCGCGGAAATCCGCGAGCCTCCCCGTCACGGATCATGCCATTCCATCTAAAACGGAAGATCCGCACTGCGGTTGGGAGGTTCGTCCAGGCTAGCTCGCCATCGGCGAAATCGCCGCTATTCAGCTTATCCCAGACGAGCCAGCCCCGCGACGGCTGCAGCCCAAAGTAGTTGCCGCCCCAGATGATGGCGAGGACCGCAGCTCGAAGAGTTAAGGCAATCTCTTCGGCTGATGCGGGTTCGGTATCCCAATCGAAATCACCGTAATCGGTTATGGCCGATGATCTTCCACGCGACGCGACCCGCCTCGCATTCTCCCCGAGGCCGTACGGCGGGTCCGTGAGCACGAGGTCCGCCTTCGGCAGCGCGGGCAGAATCTCGCGGCAATTCCCGTGATAGATTGTCACCCCGCCGTGCTGGCAGTACGGATTCATTTCTTCCCCATGGCGGGACCGGCTTTCGCCGCCGCGAGATCGGTTATCAGCCCGCGCAGAAAGTGGCGCGCACGGGCAACCTCTTCCTGCGCGGGCCGCGACTCTGGGCGGCCATCCATTTTTCCAGGGACGGCTTCAACATCAACACTTGTCCCTCTGTCCCTCCATTTACTCACTTGATAATCTCCCGCCATCCGCGGGGCGTCCACTCGTGTTTCTCCATATTCCAGAAACCCTCCCGCTCCATGCGTTGCCAGTAATCAGCGCACTCGCCGCAACCGGAATTCGGATCGCAAGGTTCACAGCATTTCTCGTCGTCGGCATCCATCACTTACCCCTTCTTCCCCATGGCGGGAGATGCTTTCGCCGCCGCGAGATCGGAAACCAGATTGTGAAGGAAAGCGCGTGCTTGAGCCAAATTCTCCTCCGAGGGCGGATCTGTGGAAGATACGGCAGGGGCATCACCTCCTTTTGGTTTCGGCGCGAAGTCTTTCCAGCGCTCGTCCGGGCCGAAAAAAGTCCGAGCCATCATGACCATCTCGGTGTCGGTCTTCTTCGCGCGTTTGCAGTAGGCGGCGTATCCGAGCGCGGCGCGGGTCAGATCCTCGACGCTCACACCCTGTCTCAGCCGCGCCTGCCAGGCTTTGTACGCCGGCCGCTTCGGATTCTCGTGCTCGCCGCGCTTTGGATAGAGCGACCAAGCGACCAGAAATTCCGCGCTGTAGCCGCCTTCCATCGTCATGGCTTTGACGTGAGTAGTCCCCAAATAGTTACCGCGGCAACCACGAGCGCGCCCAGCGAACCTATCGCAAGGCCAAACCCGATACTCTCCGTCGCCGCGCCGCACGCGACTCCCCACATGACGCCAACGAATAAAGATCGTCCAACAACTAAGTAGATGGGCCTCATTTGTTGTCCCCCAACGCCGCGTTTAGCTCCTCCTCGGTGTAGACCCGGCGGTCGAGCCCGAAGAACGCGAAAAGATCCTCCAGGGTAGACAGCCCCATGGGCGAGTAGGACGTGCGACCCTCTTGGTCGCTGTAGCTCGCGAATTGGTAGAGGCAGCTGAGCAGCATGTCTCGCGTCTCCTGCTCGTGGATGGCCGCCTCGAGTTTACGCTCGCTGAAACAATCGGCGCACATGGGAACGAAGTTATCCCCCCCGCACGTGACGCACTTGGCGAAGGTGGCGTTTTTTTTCTTCTGTTTTGCAGGCGCGTTGCTTTCCATAAATTCCCCGCTGTAGCCGCTTTCCATCATCTCCCCGCCCCCTCAGTTCATTTTCGAACATTCGTACACGTTTCAAATTCTCTCACTACTAAGAGTTTCTTTTCGTTCTGCGGCTCGGGTGGTGAGCCTGAGCGATGGGCAGAGGGAGACTATCCCGGCTGTGGCCAGGCGTCTCCCCGCCCCGCGAATGGTCAGCTCGGTCTGGAGCCGCCGTCGCTTCAGGGCTCTCGGATGGTTGACGTTCCTCCGAGACGGCCGCGACTTGCACGCGTAGCGCAAACGCATGGTGGACGGACTTCGGCCCTTCGGGAGTATCCGCGTCCCTGTTCCACATCCCACGGTAGGGACAGATCCGGTCGCGCCGCCGCTGGTATCTGCGCAACGCGAAAGGTGGACGCAGGGGCTTGCACTCGACCTGAGAATATGGGAGTTAAGCCGTAGCGTTCCACAGCGCATGACTAGCCTGGGTATGCAGGGCTTGTCAAGAGAAGGCCGGTTTCTCACGGGGCTGGCCTTTTCTCTTTCTACCATCGTTTCGAGTCGTAGGAATCGCGATCGAAGGTGTTGATCATCCCGTCGTTGTCCGAGTCGAAATCGAATTTGTCCATCGTCCCGTCGTGATCATAATCGCCGAGCCCTTGCTGGATGAGCGGATTCAGGCTGCGCGACGTGTCCGCCGGAGCGCGCCCTAGGCTTGACCCGAATCCCGAGTGATAGTCCTCATAGAGGTCCTCGGCGAATGCCGGGGCGGCAAGAAGCAGGAATGCAAGGAACGTGTGTTTGGTCATTTCGAACCTCCAGGTGGATGTTGTAGGGAATCTCTTTCGCTCGTGGCGAGGTTGTCGCCGGTGCTGGTTGCCATAGTCGCCAGAGCTGGCTTAGAGCGCCCAAGCCGCCACCTGCCAAGGAGGGCGACTCCAAGGAGCGTTGCGCGTTCATTTGGGCTTGGCAATACGGGCATGTTGTCATGGCTGCCAGCCCGCGAAATATCCGGCGCAAAAGCCGACCGCGAAGATCAGCAGCGCCGGGCCGAGCAGGTCCATCAACCGCCACGCCGCTTGCGCAGGCACCTCGGGTGTGTCGATGGGTTGCCAGTGCGGGTAACGGTTGCGGTCGCCTCGTAGCCACGCCCAGCGATCTTCATCGTTCATGCTTTGCTCCCTTCTTGCCCGGAGGGTGGCGCGACAAAAGTTCTCCGAAGGACGGCGCGACAAAATTTTCTCACGGCGTCGATGCCGCGATCGTTCATTGCCCACCACGCCAGATTGATGGATTGATGTCGCGTCGGCGCCCCGGATATCGGGATAAAGGCGCCGCTGGCGCCCTCTGACACACGCCACAGCGTCGCCGAGCACCGATGGACGAACCAAACCCACTCGTCGAATCCCGGCATCTCCACTTCGTAGCCGCGTACGGAGCGGTAGGTGTAGGCATTTGTGGCTGCATCCCATACCGCAACTGCGAACAGCTCCAATCTTGCGTGGACCTTCGGCTTTCGTGCGGTCATTTGACCAGCTTGCCCAGCTCGGCCATGTCATCGTAGAGTGATCTAGCGCGGATGAACGCGCGCCGAGCCGTGTCGAGTTGATCCCAGTAAAAGTGCGCGAACCGCACGGGATCGCCCAGGTGCTCCTGCTTGCTGAATTTCAGCAGGTGATAGCCGCCGTCGATGGTGTGTCCATGCTCCTCGTCGAGTATCCCGTAGGCCGCGATTTGGAGAAGCATCTCCGGGTAGATGGCGCGGGAGGTTTTGACGTCGGCGATGGCTCGTTTTCCACTCACGAGGATGCCGTCGCGGGTGCCCCCGAAGCGATGTGTCTCGGACACCAGCGCGACCTCCGTCTCGACCACTTCGTAGCGGCTTTGCGCGGCCCACTCGGCACCCGCTTCGAACGCGGGCTTCGCCATACGGACGATTGGGGCCGCGTAGGGCGCCGGGTCGAATTCGATTTTGCGCACGAAACAATCGAACATCTCGTGAGCCACGGCACCGGCGTCCGCGGCCTTGTCCCGGACAAGCCGGTAGTCGAAGGTGTCCTCGGTCGCGCGCGCGATGAACCTCGCAATCGATTCCGTCTGGGTCTGGCCAGCGAGTACCTGGGCGAGTAGATGGCGAGCCTCGAGCAACGGTTCGCGGGCGATCGTATTGGCCCAATGAATCAGCCCGCCGCTTTCCTTGAATCGGTTGCAAATCGTGGTCACCGACGGACATCTCTGCCCGTCTGCCGTGCGGTAACCTCCCTTGGGCGTGGGCATCACGCTACTCCTTTTTCTGCTGCCAGGCGGGCCTTCATCGCGCGGATCTTGCCGAGCGTGGCTCCGGCCCACCGGTCGCTGATTCGTGGCAACAGCATTTTTGCTAGGCTCTCCACCGCGATGGGCCGGCCGTCTTTCAGGGCCGGCTCGCCGTCGTCGCCCCGAATCATCGAGCACTGCTGAATCACGGCGTCGCGTTTGTCCGCTGGCCACGCCTCGAGCTCCGCCTCCAGCTCGCGCTTGGTAGCCGATAGCGCCGCCTCGGCCGGGGCCGCCTTAAGAGGAAGATGCTCGACGGGCGAGAAATCCATTTCCGGCTCCGGTACGGGCGCCATCGGGTCGTCCCAGACGGGATCGTGACTCGGCGGCTCGGGCTCGGCGCTTGGCGAGGCCGGCCGCAGATCCTCCATGTCCTGGGTGAAGTGGTCGCTGAATCCAAGGTTCAGGGTCGCGGCGACGAGCGCCCGCTTGCAAGCCATTTTTTCCACCGTATTGACTTGGCTATAGATGTCATCGTTTGGTACGCGCTCGGTGCTCTGCGACTCGATTTCTGTGGCACCGTCTGGCCACTTCGCGCCGCACCCGCCCTTCTTCTTGAAGCAGAGCCATCCGCCGCCGTACTCGGCCTTGCCCTTGATGATGGCTGCGGCCCCGCACTTCGGGCAGCTGCGCTGAGTCTCTCGCCAGCGGTACTTGGCCTCCATCGAGTTGCACGAGCCTAGCCCCGTGGCCATCGGCAGATTGCCGCCACGGTTGCGCAACGTGCAGCGGATATCGAAATTGAAAAACGGCTCCTTCCAGTCTCGCGTGGCATCGATGATTTCGTAGTCGGGCCAGAGATTGAGCGAGTCGGCGATCTTCTCGGCTCCCGGCTTGAGCAGCGTCGGCTTGCCTCCCGCTCCCGGGATCACGCCGAAATCCGAATCCTTGCGCAGCACGCTCTTGATGATCTGCTCTCGCTCTCGGCGAGCCTCGAGGCCGCGTGCAGCCGCGCCGGTCCATGATTCGATTGCGTGCGTCTCGACTACGGTGACTGCGGTTGTCTCGTCTTCCATCATTCCTCCTCCTTTCGCGCCGCCAACGCTGGCGCCCCTCCGGTGATCGTCGCAATGCGAGTAGCCGTGATCCCCGGGGCCGAACTCGCCGCCGCATTGGCTGCAATGGGTCGAGGCAAACTTAGCCATGTGCATCCTCCTTGTGCGCCGCCTCCTTTTGAGCTTTGCGTGCCCGCTTGGGGCGCACGACATCTCGTAAGCCGCACAGCGCGAGCCAGGCCGGTAGATCCAGCACCACCACGCCATCCGGACCCTGGGTCAGAACCACCAGCACTCCGGTCGCTCTGACCGTTACGGGCTTGGACGCCGCGACCGCGATTTCGTAGACCTGGTTCACGATTTTCTTTTTCGGCATCAACCCTCCTCATTCCGGTGTCTGCAAATTTCGACGTGCAACGCCAGCACGGACCGTAGATCCTGCGCCAGCTCCCAGGCTTGGCGCAGCTCGGCGCGCGCCAGATCGGCGAGCACGACGCGCGCCGACGGGCAATGATGGTCCGCGCGGCAATGGTCGAGCTCGTCGATCATCCGCCCCGCGCCGTCGTCGCGTATCCAGCCACCTCGGCTGCCGCGACGATTTCGGCCAGCTCGGCACACCTACATGGCTCGAGCTGGTCGCACCCTAGGCAGCGCCAGGCCCCGGCCCGCCAGTCCCACCATTGCGGCGACGGCGTCATAGGCGTGTCCCGCCATGGCGTCCGTTTAGGAGGTCGACCAGGCGCTCGACTTTCGTCCCGCCCGGCCAATCCACGATGGCAAGCGAGGCGGATACGAAATCGACCACCACCCCGGACCCTCGGTGGTGACCGTGGCGATCGTAGACTGCATCGCCCACGCGCCACGTGTCTCCACGCCATGATAGGATTTCGCCCAGCGTGCTCATCGGGATTCCTCCTCTACGAGGCTCACGGCGCCCCATTGCTCGCCGAGCTTGACCGCGAACTCGCCTAGCACCGCGCATCCGTGATCCCAGCAGATGGCGCCCCCTGGGTTGCGTTGTCCGTCCGGGTCCAGGAGCCAGGCGATGGCCGCATATGTGCATCGCTCGCGGCCGACGTAGGTGGTGCAGCGGTAGTAGCTGGTCATGATTGATCCTTCTGCGGGCTCGCGCCCGCTCTCTACTGCGGATCTAGGCGCAATTGTCATACTCCCGCATCCGTGAAGCTGTAATACCGTTCGCCATCGCCTAGGATTACGTGATCCAGGACCGGGATGCCGAGGATTTCGCCCGCTTCGCGCAATCGGCGCGTGAGGCTCACATCCTCGGGGCTCGGCGAGGGATCGCCACTCGGGTGATTGTGCGCCACAATGATCGCCGCGCACGGCATGGCGATCGCGGGGCGAAATACCTCGCGTGGATGGACCAATGCAGTGTTCAGGTTGCCGACCGCGACCACGTTGACCCCGATCGGACGGTGCTTCGTGTCGAGCAGCACTACGACGAATTGCTCGCGGTCGAGCCCGGCGAAGAGCGGACGCAGCATCGTCACGGCACTGGCCGAATCGACACATGCCGCCCTTGGCCACGCGACTTCCGCCTCGCGGACCATCGACATTTTGTAGACGTTGACGGCGATCGCGGACGAACCTAGCATGATCGATCCTCCTCGTGGGCTCGCGCCCGCTCTAGTGCCCCTCGCCGAGCCCACCCGCGGGCGAGCTCGACACGACGAGCGTTACGTCATGCTCCGCAATGACATCGAATCCCTGGCGGGCAAGCCTCCGCGCTGCGACGCGGGTGTACCCATATTGCGCGAGCCGCGGACAATAAAACCGCGTGCCCCGCGGTTCCTCGTCGATCAAATCGAGATTTTCCCTGGTGTTCATGGTCAATCCTCCACTGTTGGCGGCGGTCTGGATTGCCTCCCGCCCGCTCTGTAGTGCCCCTCGCCGAGCCCACGTCCGTGGGCTCGACACGGCGCGCTAGCGTCTACTCCCTCTTGTCCTGCTCCTGCGCGCAGTAGTCGCAGCAGCCTTCGTGCGCGCCGCGATAGACCCCGCTGTAGCTGGCGCCACCACGGCTGAAGTCGGGTACGGCGTTATCGTGCTGCGCGCATGCGACGCTGCACGTCCCGTCGGTGTACTGGTGTGTGACTACCTTTGCCATGATCGATCCTCCTCGTCTCCGTCGTCGTGTCATGCCACCCTACCTTGCACCAGCCATGCCAGGCCCCGCTCGCTCGCAACCCCCCGATATCGCTCATTATCGCTTCGGATACACCGCAACAAAACGTGCGGGGTCCGTCACGACAATGCCACACTGCCAGACTGGATAGAACTATCCAGTCCTGGATAGAAGTGTATGTACATCGTATGCACAGCAATCATATATCAGCGTACATTGTGCATACACTTCTATCCAGGAGTCGACGGCGAAAATAACCCGCAATTCCACGCACTTACACGCTCGCTCCACAAATCTCTTGACAGCGCTCTCGCAAATATGCTCCCATCCTCGCGCGTCTACCTCGCAGCAAGGATATTCCGCAGCTGCTCAGACTCTCTGCATGCCTCACGCCACTCCACCACTCGCATCGCGTCGCGCCTCGCACCGTCCCTCCCTCGAGAGAGAGAGCTTTAGCTCGTCCCCCCGTCGCGGAGCGCGGGTAGCGCGACCCATGGGTCTCTAGATGTTCGCCCCTGAAAAACGCGTGCTCTTCAACCCCGACGTGCTCTGGTCGCCGTCCCGCGTCCGCCGCGCAATCCGCATCACCGCTCGCACCGAAATCAATGTGCGGCGTCGCTTGAATATCAATCCGGTCCTGCTCAGTCACCGTCAGACCCAGCACGATCCCAAGCTGGCCTACACCATCTCCGATGTCCATCGCATCGCCATCGACATCTACGGCGACCGAGCCGGTCGAGACCTCTGCCGCCTCCACGGCATCCCAGTCCCCACACCAGTCCGCGCCTACTGCGCCACCGACGTCGATACCCGCTGGATCGCCGTCCCGTGCTGACAACCTGCCCAGCTCGTATCTGTTCAGATACACCACTCAGATACTCCCTGTATCCATGCCTCCATTCAGAGATACCATGCGGTTGTTCGTGCCGTGCTAACTATTCTGCCGTTCCCGCGCCTGACCAGGCCGCGAAACCGCCGAGAAACCCACGGAAATCAGGCACTTTTCGCCTGACCGACAGATCTCCCTCGACTGACCGACATTCGGAGCGTCAAAACTCTCGTGAAGTCGGGTAGTTCCGCGTACGTCTGATAATGGCCATTATGACTACTCCCGGTGCGGCGCGTCAACTGAACGATATCGCGTGGTTACGCGCTGTTCCACGTGGAACAAATTTCGGCGACCCCGGCACCCCCCCTCCCCACCCACTCGAATTTCTATCTGTCTCTCCCTGTCACGGGGCGGGGGCGATGGAAGCAGGGGGTATGGGATGGGGTTAGCGACAGAGCTAAGCATGGCTGAGGCGATGTTACCTGCGCAGTTGGAGGGGGTAACGGATCGTGGGTGGAGTGGGGAGCGGCGCTTGATGCTTGCGGTATTGGAGAGTGGGATACGGGCGAGTGTGGGCGAGGGGTTAGGCTGTCGGGGGGGTGCGCGGAGAGCCGACAAGGCGCGCCAGGTACGGGAGGCGCGGCGGTGGGTGGGGTGTGGGGGTGGTGGGGTGATGTCGTTTGGGTGGATATGTTTGGAGTTGGGGATAGAAGCTAGCAGGTTACGCCGGGCAGTGGAGTCCGGATGGGGGGAAGGATATGGCTGGCAAGAGCATAGCTGAGCGGGAGGCTGAGGCGATAGCTGAGCGGGAGGCTATTATCGAGGCGGACGAGGAGAAGTTGAGGGAGGCGTGTACGAGGGTGGCGCTGAAGGCGTTGCGGCATTTGGAGGTAGGATTTGATCGGGCGGTGGGGGTAATGGAGGCGGCGTTGGAGCGGATCGAGACGGTGGGATTGACGCCGGAGGCACTACACGAGTCGCGGCAGGAGTTTACGAGGGCGTATCAGCGGATGATGGAGGTGAGCGGCAAGCTGGCGGCGGTGGCGTTGGCTCGGGTGAGGAAGGTAGTGGGGGCGGATGAGCGGGTGGAGTGGGTGGACTTGGTGGATCGGATGAGGGGACCACGGCGCATTGTGGCGCCGCGGGAGATTGTGGTAGTGGCTGAGGAAGAGAAGAGGAAGGCTTGAGATGCGGCACTTGGGGTTAGGCGTGATGGATTCCGGGATAGAGGCCGGCAATTTACGCGGTTCCGGGGAGCAGGCGAATCCGGTAGCGGTGGCTCAGTCATTGAGCCGGCTACGCGGGCGCCGGCCGCCTATTGGGATAGAGCGTGGGCCGCGGCCTTGGCTACCTGGCGATTCCGTGGTGCCGGGGCCTATTGCGCATCCTGCCCCGCCGGCTTCGCCAGGCGCATGGGCGCTCCCGGATATGGCGAGGCCGGAGATGGGCCGGCCCGTTGTGAATCCGGTACTGACTCCCGGCGCGGCGCCGGGATGGCCTCCCCCTGGCATGCTCGGTGGGCCGCTCTTGAGCCGAGCCCCCAACGATCGTCATGGGCCCTTTGGCTCTATCGTTGCCGATGCGCATCGATGGAGCGGGCGTGTCCCGAATGGCGCAGCCGGGCCGGGGCCGCCCGCGGGGCCTGGCGTATTGGATCGGCGCACGTTGCTGATGCGGCTTCTCGGGCAGCTCTGAGGAGCAGCCGATGCGATGCTGAACAAGGGCGTCTGGTTCGAGACGATTGGTTACGCTCCGGGAGCTGGGCAGGGGGCGTTTCACGATTCCGATGCGCGCATCAAGGTAGCGTGTTGCGCCCGGCGTGCCGGGAAGAGTTTCTGCGCGGCTCGGGACGTGGAGCCGCTAATTTTGATGCCGGATACGCGTGGCTGGATCATCGGGCCTTCGTATGACCTGGCGGAGAAGGAGTTCCGCTATATCTGGGACGATCTGGTGATTCGCGGGCCGAAGTACGGGGTGCCCAAGCCGATCAACAAGAAGTACGATCCGCGCACGGGGGACATGTGGATTCGGTTTCCGTGGCGCTCCGAGGTGCGGGCGAAGAGCGCAGACAAGCCCGCGGGGCTGCTTGGAGAGGAGCTCGATTGGGTAATCATGGCCGAGGCGGCGCAGATCAACAACGATGTCTACGAGCGCTACGTGGACGCGACGCTGCGGGTCAGGAAGGGCCGGACGATCATCTCGACCACGCCGCAGATGGGTAGCGAGTGGGTGTGGCGCTACTACGAGCTGGGGCAGAGCGCGAACACGGTGGATGTGGAGTCCTTCAACTGGAGCGTGCTGGAGAATCCGAACTATCCGCCGGAGGAACTCGAGGCAGCAAGGGGGTTGGTCGAGAGCGGAGTGATGAAGGAGGAGACCTTCCGGGAACAGTTCATGGGCGAGTGGGTGCTCTATACGGGAGCTGTGTTCAGAGCCTTCAAGCCGAAGCTGCACGTGGTAGCGCCCTTTGAGATTCCTCCCGAGTGGAAGCGCTACCGCGGGATAGATTTCGGAGCCCGCGATCCGTTCTGTTGCTTGTGGGTAGCCGTGTCCCCGCTCGATGGCGCCGGGTACGTGTACCGGGAGTATTACGAGATCGGCGAGCCGTCCACGAAGGAGCATGCGCACAAGATCCTCGAGATGTCGGGGGACGAGAAGTACGGATTTACGGTAGCGGACAAGAGCGGAGCGCAGTTGCGAATCGATCTGGCGGGCTACGGCATCGCCACGATACCCTCCGCCAGCGGTCCGAACACGAAAGCGCAGATGCGTGCGCGCATTTCGGATTTCCTCGCCGTCAATCCGGATACCGAGCGCGCGGGCATGTACGTTTTCGATTCCTGTCCTAACCTGGTGCGCGAGCTGATGCTGCTGCGCTGGAAGGAGCGCAGCGGCTTGGAGAGCGCGCACGAGTCCACCATCGGAGACGATCACGCGGTAGACCCGCTGGGATACGTCGTGCAGAGGCTCCCGAAGCCCCGGCAGCCCAAGACGAACGTCATTCCGTTCAATTCGTTCCTGTGGTGGAAGCGGGAGACGGAACGGCGCCATTATAGGGCGCGAGTCATGGGAGCCCCACTCTGATGCCGAAGCAGGGAGATTTCGCTGCTTGGGAAGCTCGCCTATCCATATCGCATGATCGGTGGCGGAGGCAGGAGCCGAACTACAAGCGCTGGATCGATTGGTACAAGGGAGAGCAGGACGAGACGGTTGCGAACTACGGCGCGGGGGAGCGGATCACGGTGAATTTAGTCTACAGCAACGTGAAAATTCTCATGCCGCGCATATCGTTTCGCCGGCCGAAGGTGTTTGTCAGGCCGCGCAGACCCGATCGGCAAGGGGACACGATTCCCCTCGCCGACTCCGCTCGGGCCGTGGAAGCGGTAGTGAATTACTACGTCGAGGACCTGCGGATAAAGCGGCAGATGGACCGAGCGCTACTCGATGCCTTGATTACTCCCTTCGGATGCGTTCGGATCGGATACACCGTGGAATCCGAATGGGTACAGGATAAAGAGTTGCTCGAGCTAAACGAATTCATCAAGTCGGAGTCCCCATACGTTGTGCGGTGGAGTCCGATGGATGTGCGGTGGGACCCGGAGGTCAGGCATAGGGAGGAAGCCCGGTGGATGGCCTTCCGCTCCGTGGCCGATCTCGCAGACGTGAAGCGCAACCCGAAGTATGGCGGCGCCAAGGACCTGCGGCCGAATCTGACGGTGGATCTCGAGAAGCAGGGCGCGAGCATGTCTCTATGGAACCCCGCGGATCGGATGTTGATCGACGCGGTACAAGGGGAATTCGAGCGGCTTGAGAAATGGGAAATCTGGGACCGTAAGACTCATCGCATGATGGTTTACGTACCGGGACACGATCGATTCATTTTCGACGACGAGTGGCCGTTCGATTTGGACGGCTTCCCAGCCGAGTTCCTGGAGTTCAACGAGGTGCCGGACGAGTCGATGGGCATTGCCGATACGTCTACCTACGCAGCGCAGCAGATAGAGCTGAACAAGCTCTCCAGCGCCGAATTGCAGCATGTGAAGCGGTTCAACCGCAAGTATCTCTACCAGGAGAACTACTTCGATTCGGAATCGATCGATCAGGTGGAGCGCGGAGAGGACGGTACGATGGCTCCCGTGAAGGGGGACCCGAGGGAAGCCATTTTTCCGATTCCCGATGCTCCCATGTCGTTCGATCACCGCCTGGTGAAGGAAGACGTCAAGCAGCAGGCGCGGGAGATATTCGGGGTCACCCTTTTCGATCTAGGTAGCCGGGAGAATGTTCAGACGGCTACGGAAGCCGCCTACATTCAGGCTCCGTCCGCTGCCCGATCGGACGATCGCAGAAGCCAATTCGAGGACTTTTGGCGCCGCGTGGTGCCGAAATTCGCAGCGGTTATCCGCCAATTCAAAACCGGGGAGGAGTACATTCCCGTGCTCGGAGCCGATGCCGCCTCCTTGGACCTGTTTCTGAAATTCGATGCCGCGCAGATTCCGGAAGACGTGGAGAAGGAGTTCCTGTTCGAAATCGAGATGGGCTCCACCGAGCCTCTGAACGATGCCGTGCGCCAGCAGAAGATGACCGGGCTATTCCAGCTCCTGAATGGGGATATGATGGTGGATCAGCGGGAGCTACGCCGCCGCCTCTTGGAGTCCTACGGAGAACGCGACGAGAGATTGCTTTTGACCGACCAGCAAGTATCCGAGCAGCAACAGGTAGTCGCCGAGCAGCAGGCCCGAGCCGCCGCTGCCGAAGCGGCTGCACAGCCACCCGCGCCCGCTCCCGCAAACGGCGGCGGGGCAGATATGATGTCCATGCTCGGGCAAGGGATGGGGTAGCCGATGCCGCTCTACGAATTCGGGTGCGCAAATGGTCACGTCGAGGAGCACTTGATCCGTCATCCGGTTTTTTGGCATGGGATCGTGGTGCTGCCCGATGAGGAGAATCCGGCGGCATGTGCGGCTTGCGGGGCGCAGCTCGAGCGAATTCTTTCCCTCGTTGTCGTTCACGGTTTCACGCCGCATTACGACGAGTTTGCGGGCCAGTATTTCACGTCGCGCGCAGACAAGCGGAAGAAACTCGCTCTGGCGGGCTTTGCCGAAAAAGGCGACACCGGCATCCGAGACAAACGCGGCCGGATCTATTCAGCGCCGGGCGTAACGAAAAGGGGGCCGACTTCGGTCCCTTACCTCAATTAGGGAGACGAACGACATGCCATCGCATCCAGTATTCCACACTCGTAAGCACCCCGATGTGGGGGACCCGATCCCGATTAGGAAAAGGAAGCCGCGGCCTGGGGATTTTCCCGGCCCGCGCTCTGGTCCGGCTCGCGAGGGCGTCCCCCCAGTCGGCTCGACGCGTGGATCCCCGGGCAACTTTGGCAAGGGTATCGGGGCGGTCAGGGGCGATCTGTGGCAGAAGCAGAAGAGAAGGAAGCCGCGGCCTGGGGATTTCCCCGGCCCTCGTACGGGTCAGAGACGCAATACGACTCTGGGGAGAATAGTCTGATGCAGACTTCCGAAGAGACGGCGGATCCGCCTCGCCAGTACCGTTGTGCGAAGTGTCATCGGTTGCTCTTCGAGGCGAAGCGGGTTGAAGGGTTGCGCAAACCCTGCGAGAGGTGCAAGAAGCTCAATAAGTTCGACGACGACTAAGGGCTTGAGCGCCTGAGAGCGCCGCCAAGCTGACAGAGGCCCAAAGCGGCCCCGGGGAGAAATCCCCTGGGGCCTTTTTTTAGCCGAACGAGGAAAAACGAATGGCAGAAGAGACAGCCGAAGCACTCGCCGAGCAACAGGCGGCAGCGGACCTTGCGGCAGCTCAGGCAACTGAGAAAGCCGAAGCCGAAGCCGAAGAGACTCGGCAGACAGAGGCAAAGGCAGCGTCCGAGGAAACCAAGGGTCGAGTCTCGGACGATAAGGGCGACCCCGCAAAGCTCGCCAGCGACTACAAGAAGCTCCAAGGCGAATACACCCGCACGACTCAGGAACTGGCGCAGTGGAGGAGACAGGCAGCAGAGTTCGATGCGGACAAGCCCAAACGAGAGGATGCCGCGAAGAAAGCCGCCACACTGGAGGCGCTTGCGGCCAACCCGAAGTTCAAGGCTTGGGCCGAGCAGGAGCTGATGCAGAAGCGCTTCGGGGCGGAGAACTGGGACGAACTGACGCCACAACAGCAGCTCCAACACATCTCGGAATTGGCCGAGCGCAAGGCCGAAGAGATCGCCGAGAAGAAGATGGCGGCGCTACGGCAGGAATACGAGCCGGCGCGCGAGAAGGCCGCACAAGCAGACGCGGCTCAGGCCGCTGCGGTAGTGGCCGAGAAATATGGCGATCTGTGGACGGAGAACCTGGACGCCTTCAAGGAGCTGGTGGCGCAGTACGATAAGGCGTCAGAGACGAATCCCGAGATCCGTAAGATGATGAACCACCCGACCGAGGAGATGATCGAGACGATCTTCCTTCGCGCCATCGGGCCGCGCATCAGGGAAATCGGGAAGAAGGCTTACGCATCCGACCTGGAGAAGAAGCACAAGGCCCAACTGGCGGGCAAAGGCGGCAACGCGCTGGCTACTGCGCCCCCCATCAAATCGATGGCGGACGCGTTCATAGCAGCGAAACAAGAACACAACATCAAGGAACTAGGAGAATAGAAAGATGGCTGGCATTTCGGAAAGCCGTACGTGGGATGCCGTCCTGACGACCACCTTAGCGAACTACCGTAAAACCCTCATCGACAACATTTTCGATGTGTATCCCTTGCTTTCCTGGCTGAACGGGAAGCTCGGAATGGCGATGCGGGGATCGACGGTCAAGGAGGTCAAGACGGGCGGCGAATCGATTGTAGAGCAGATCCTCTACGAGATGAACTCAACCGTGGACAGCTACTCCGGATACGGACAGTTGCTGACCATACCTCAGGAGGGCATGACGATTGCGCGGTTCTCCTGGAAGCAGTACGCAGGGGCGATTTCGATGAGCGGGCACGAGCGGCGCGTCAATAAGGGCGAGGCCGCGATGATCAAGCTGTTCGAGTCCAAGGCAAAGCAGACGGAAATGAGTCTGCGGGATCGGATGAGTCGGGATGCCTACGCAGACGGGACCGGGAACGGATCGCTCAATCTGACCGGGTTGGCTGCCATCGTCTCCGCCACCACGACCGTCGGGGGACTCAGCCCGACCACTTTCCCTTGGTGGAAGGCGTATTCGGCTACCAGCGTTGGCTCCTTCGCTACCAACGGAATCGACGCGATACGCACCGGAGTCAACACGATTTCCCGGGGCAACGACGCTCCGGATGCCATGTTCACGGACCAGACCAACCACGAGCGCTACGAGTCGGCGTTGCAGACCAAGCAGCAGTACGCTTACGTCGGCACGAACAAGGCCGTGGGAGATGCTGGATTCCAGGCTTTGGCGTTCCGGGGCATTCCCATGTTTTTCGATCGGGACTGCACCGCGAACACGCTCTACATGTTGAACTCGCGTTACCTGAAGTTCTGCGTCCTGAAGGGAGCGGATTTCGACACCAGCGAGTTCGTCACGCCGGAGAACCAGGACGCGGGAGCGGCCCAAATCCTTTTCGAAGGCAACCTCGTAACCAACAACCGCCGCAATCTCGGTCTGCTCAGCGGCTTCAGCGCCTGAGCGGCGCCGAAAGGAAAGGGAAATGCAATTCGCCAGAATCATCGGCAAGGGAGACAGCGAGAAAATCTATCTCGTCGTCTTGAACACGGACGCAGCCACGCTCACCACGGGTCTGGGAGCGTGCTACCTGGGAGGCCTGGCGGCGGAGGTGGCGAGCGCGGACGGCTCCAGCGTCACGGCATCCACCATCGGCCGGTGGCCGGGCTTCGTCGGAATCGCCAAGGGGGACATCCCGTCCAACACGGCTGGAGTCGTGCAGATGTGGGGCGTGGTCGCCTCGGTATTATGCTCCGCGGAAGCTGACAAAACGATCGGCCTGAACGCCATCACTTTCCTGTCCCCGTCGGCAGTGGCGGGCCAGATGACTTCCACGCTGACGGCGCAGGCGGCTTCCACGCTGCTCTACAAGTACATCTACAACCTCGCTACCACGAACATCAGCGGAGGCCTGAACTACACGAAGGGCATGGTGCGAGCGATCTGAAAACGATACGGGGCGGGGGTTCTCGCCAGAGGCCTCCGCCCCGAGAAAGGAGTCGCCAAATGGGCCAAGCAGAGACGGACGCGGCGGCGGGACCGGCACCAGGGAATGCGAACGGGCCGGATGTGTATCGGTGCGGCGCGGACGGCGCGCTGGTCACCGAGCGTTCCTTCCCGGATCACCTCGGGCACAAGCTCTTCCAGCCCGTGACGCTCTCGATGAAGGAATGGTTGCTGTGGAATCTGGGGCTGCTGTAGGCGCGATCAAGATAGCCGTCTTCATCCCGAATGAAGGCCACACGCTCCCGGAGAGCTACGATAACCGGCTCACCGGGCACCTGCATCTCGGCATCCTTGAGGGGCTGTCCAGCGCCGCGGCTGCGCTACGAGCTGCCGCGCTGACGCCTGAGCAAATGGCCGCTGCATCGGCGTGTCTGGCTCAGATTATGCCGGGCAATACTGCGCTACTCGAGCTCATGTTACGCAAGCGTCCGCTCCAGTTCTTCGTTGGCACAGCGGGCCGCATGCACGCGCATATCGCTCGGGAAATTCTGGCGGACGAGGCGCTGAAGCTCGGAGCCGATTACCTGTACATGATCGATGACGACATGATGCTTCCCGTAGACTGCTTCGAGCGGCTGCTGGCGCACGATGTCGATATCGTCGCTCCGCTCGCCTTCATGCGTAAGCCCCCGCACCATCCGGTGATCTATACGGTGCGCGAAGGTTGGGACAGCGCCGCGCGGATGGCCTATTTTCAGAATTTCTCGGTCAAGACATACCCGAAAGACAAGCTCGTCGAGTGCGATGCCGTCGGCTTCGGCGCCGTGCTCATCAAGACCTCCGTGCTGCGGGCAATCGAGAAGCCGTGGTTCGCGACCTGGTCGCGGGTCGGCGAGGACATCGGCTTCTGCCACAAGGCGAAGAAAGCGGGCATCAAAATCCACTGCGATACGGCGCTGAAGCTCGGGCATCTCGGAGATCCGATCGTGGTGGATGAGGCTTGCTACGAGCGGATGAATCAGACCGACGAGCTGCGGAAGATTTATCCGGATGACGGCGGCCTGACGTTGGCGCAGATGAGGGCGGATCAGTGATCGATCTATTGATTCCCACGTTCAACAACCCGCGCTTTTTGCTCGAAGCAGTCGCATCTATCCTCAGGTACGCGTATTTCTGCCCGGTACGCGTGATTGTCGTCAACAACGGCGAGAAGGATTCCATTGCTTCATTCGTCAGGAAGCACGCCCACGTGATCGACACCGGGAAGAACCTGGGTTGGGAGGGCGGGCTTGTCCGTGGCCTTGCGGAATCCACGGCGGAAATCGTCGGCTTCGTGAACGACGACATATTTATTCCGCGCTCCTCAGCGCTCTGGCTACGCGAGATGGGCGCGTATTTCCGCGATCCTCGGATCGGCATGATCGGTCCGGCATCCAATTGTGTCATGGGGATGCAGAATATCTTCCTCGGCGAGAGCAGACCGGCGGTTTACGTCACCTACCTGATCGGCTTCTGCGTACTCGTGCGCAGGGCCGCGCTGGACGCCGTGGGGGGCATCGATACGACGCTTCCCGGAGGCGACGATATCGATTTATCCATCCGTATGCGCAAGGCCGCCTACCGGCTGGTTGCCAAGGAAGACGTGTTCGTTTTCCATCACGGCTTCAAGACCGGAGAACGTGTGTATGGGGATCCCGATACTCCCGGCGGCTGGAACTCGTCACAGATGACTGAAACCACGAATATAGCAATCATCAAGAAGCACGGCTTACGGGCATGGTGGAAGTGTATCCGGGGCGTGGTAGTCGAGGACGAGGGTCGGGTCGTAGATTCGGAAGGAGATATGGTGCGCCGTTACATCGTCGGGCCTCATGTAGCCGAACTGGGATGCGGCGCGGTCAAGACCATTCCCGAGGCCATCGGGTTCGACAAGACCCCCGCGGGGGAATTGACCGATCAGGGTACGGTCTCGGTCGCGGATTACGCCGTGGACCTATTCAACGACTTCCCGGTGAACGGCGTGCGTTTCGATACGATCATCGCTCGGCACCTGCTCGAACATGGCTTGGATACACTGAAAACCCTCTCCATGTGGAAGAACGCTCTCCCACTCGGCGGCCGACTCATCATTGCAGCCCCGGACGAGCGGCGCGGGAATGGCGTGCCGATGGACCCGACGCACCTGCACGCCTTCACGCCAGAAAGTCTGGCATCGATCGCTAACCAGGTCGGCCTCTCGGCGATCAAGCACGAGGACGGCGGCAATGGCGTCTCCTTCGTGTCGGTTTATAAGAGGGTCAGCTAGTGAGGATAGCTACATACTACGATAATTTGTGCAGCGGCCGGAACGACGGAAATCCGCTCTATACGTTGTTTGCCCTCAAGAACCTGCCCGACGTTGAGGTAGTCCACCTTCTGCCGCGCGGGGAAATCTCGGACTTCGGCAAATTCGATTGGCATCTCTGGGTCGATTGGGGAGAGGATGGGCTGACGGAGATTCTTTCCTATGATGTATGGCCGGAGCTGCCAAGCCCGTGCGCCTATTGGGCATCCGACACGCATCTTGGATTCGACTACCGGCTGATGCGCGCAAAACAGGCCGCGAAAGTCTTCTGCGCGCAGAAGCGCGCGGTGGAGGAATTCGGGCTCGCCGGCGTGGATGCCGAGTGGCTGCCTCACGCCGTGGAGCCGCAAGCGTATCCGGCTACCCAGTACGCCGAGCGGAAGTACGATTTGTGCTTCGTCGGGCACATCAACTCGGAGAACCGGATCGAGGCGCTCGAGCGGATGTTTCGGGAGTTCCCAAATTTCTGGTTCGGCCAGCGGCTCTTCGAGGGAGCGGCGGACATCTACTGCCAGTCGAAGATCGTCTTCAATATCTCGATGAAGGACGACTTGAACATGCGCGTCTTCGAGGCGCTGGGTACAAAGTCGCTTCTGCTCACGAACGATATCCCGACGCTTCACGACCTGTTCGAGGATGGGAAGCATCTGGCGACGTACAAGACGATGGATGAGGCGGTGGAGAAAGCGCGCTGGTACATCGACCACGAATCGGAGCGTGAGGCGGTGGCGGCCGCCGGCTACGCCGAGGTGATGGCGAAGCACACGTTCAAACACAGGGTATCGAGGATCATGGAGGCGATGAGCAAATGAAAAGACTACTTCTCGCGTGCGCAGCGGTTCTCCTTGCCGCGACCGCCTACGGCGCGAACGGGGACTTCCTGGATAAGGTGACTCCAGCGGGAGGAGGCTACATCGCTCGCTACAAGATGCTCGACGAGGCGACTGCGGCAGCCGCCGGCGCGTGGGTAGACGTGCGCTGGGCGAAAGGCAAGAAGACGTTCCACGTGACCGGCATCGGCACGGGCACGGTGCAAGTCTATTGCTCGCTGGGTACCAACGCTGGAATAGCTCCGGCAACGACCGTGGACGTGACGCAAATGGGAGGAGACATCACGACTAACTCCGTGGTCACCGTCGAGGATGCATGCTCGTGGGTCAGGGTCGAGAAGTCGGCTGCGGGAGATTCCACGTCTACGACCGTGCTCCTCCAGGCGGATTCGGATTTCTGATGAACACCACGAAGCGATTGTCGCTCATCTCCCTGCTCTCGCTGCTCGCTTTCTGGGTCGTCGCCACCGGGCAGACCTGGATCGACGGCGATCGGGTCTCCAAGTATTTCTACACCAATAACGGCGTAGCCACGGCGAGTCTGCGCACTTGCGCGGCGGCGCTCGAGGGGACGTTTGCCTACGACACAACGACCAACAATCTGACGGTGTGCAACGGCACGGCGTGGGTCGCTACCGGGGCAACCATTTCCGGGCTGACCACGAACGTTATTCCGAAGGCGACGAGCGCGACGGCGATCGGCAACGGCTCGATCACCGACAACGGCACGAACATCATCGCGGCGAGCGGCGTCCCCTTCAACGCCGGTAATGCCAACGTGCCGAGCGCGGATCTTTTGACCGCGGTCACCACGATGGGCTTTTTCGCGGGTATCGGCAACGACATGGGCTTCGTCGTCGAGAACGCTATAGGAGCAGCGAACGGCCCGCTCATCTACGGGATCAAGACTCGCGACGCCACGGGCAACGCCAATACCGTTGTCGTCTCGGGCGATAGCGTACTCGACATCACGGCGTTGGCGGCGGACGGGGCGACTTTCGTCGGCGCGGGCCGGATCAATTTCGCCGTGGATGGCACGCCGGGCTCGAACGACATGCCGAGCCGGATCGAGTTCTACACGGTGCCGGACGGATCGGCGACGCAGACGAAGCAGTGGCAAATCGACAACACCGGACTCCTGTATCGCAAGGCTTCGGGCTCAGCAGTCAAAGTCATCGAAGTAGACCGCAGCGCCGATACGATCGACTTATTCTCGATTACGAATGATGAAGGGTCGGGCGCAGCGGATATCAACATCGGAACTTCGGGAGCACTTCGGACGACCAACGGTCCGATCGTGCTAGATCCGGTCACCAGCAATACCGTTTACTTGGGTAACGCGCTCATCGGAAGCAACGGAGGGAGAAACAGCGCTCCTTCATCGGTGACAATAAGCGGTACCGAGGGACTGGGCACGGACATCGTAGGCGGTACCGTGACTCTGGCTGGCGGTATCAGTACCGGCGCCGGCATCGGCGGGGATCTCGTCACGCGGACTTCGCCCTCCGGCTCGACCGGCGCGACGGCGAACACCCTCGGCGACCGCTCCCGCGTTCTCGCCAAGTACACAACGCTCACGGAAACCACCGCCACAGCGTTCGCCCGCGTCGCCGTGGCGGCTGGCACGGCAGTCGGCGGCGAGGCGGTGGTAACCGTCGAGGCGAACGACGCCACGGACTTCCAGGCCCGCACGCTCCGGTTCGGCTTCTCGGCGGTCAACAAAGCCGGCACGACCACGGCCGGTATCGACACGCCGAGCGAGTCGGTCGCGGTCAGCTCGGGTACGCTCACCTGCACCATCACGGCCGTGGACGCCACCGCCAACGTGGACTTGAAGGCCAACTGCACGTCGTCTCTCACGCAGACGACGCTGCGCGCGAACGCCGTCGTGACGGCGAAGAACTTCGGCGTCGGGGCGATCAGTGCGCAGTAGTCGGCTCCTCATCAGCGCGCTTCTTGGCGTCTTCCTGCTTGCCGGCGGCGCGCGCGCCAACGGCGCCAAAGGCGGCATGACGTGGACCGCCGGGACCGTTCTTGACGCCTCCGGTGCCAACACCACGTCTCCGTGCAAGACCGGCACCATCGCCCCGGCCACATGCGCCGTCGGCGAGTGCTTCTTCGACACGGACGCAACCGTGGGGCAGAACACCTACGGCTGCACATCCACGAACACATGGACTCTTCAGGGAGACGGAACGGGAGCGGGCGCTCTACCCGCCGGCATGATGGCCCCGTTCAACGCCGCGTGCCCGACCGGATGGACCGAGGTCGTGGCGCTCCAAGGACGCTTGCTCGTCGGAGTGCCCTCGGGCGGCACGCTCGCCGGAACGGTCGGGACCGCGCTCACCAATCTTCAGGACCCGACGCACCTGCACGGCACAGGCACGCTCGCGAGTTCTGCTCCGACGTTTACGGGCTCTGCTTTGAGCGGCGGTACCCGAAAAGGCGGCACTACCAACCCCGCATCGATCATCGAGAACGGCGCCGTGCCGGCAGGTACCGTATCCGCTCCGGCAATCAGCGGATCGACTGCGGCCGTGTCATCCACGATGCCGTACATCCAGTATCGATGGTGCTCGAAGGATTGACGATGAAAACGACGAACGCGCTTATCGCTGCTCTCGGTCTCGCGTTCGCGGGAATCGCCTCGGCACAAGAGTTTCCGACCGACCCAGCCGAGCACGCGAAGTGGGATCAGTCCCGTGTGGTTCCCTATTCCAGGACGTGCACGTTATTGGCGCCTTACGAGCGTTGGGACCCCGACGGCACCTATCGCGGAGGCGACCCCAACTCATGCACCAGCGTCTACGAGTGCAGCAAAGGCCATACATGGTCTCGTGTGGAAAGATGACGTTGCCGAGCGTGGCGGCCTTGGTGCTGCTCTCGGGCTGCTCGACGCTCAAAGCTATCACTCCGCCCGCGGCCGCAGCTCTGTGCATGAGCGCGGACGTAGCGACGAGCATCATCGGGCGCGAGGCATACGGCTTGCGCGAGGCAAATCCCTTGATGCAGAACTACGGTGTGCTCATCGGATCGAAGCTCGGCGCGTTCGCGCTCATCTACGCCGCGGATCGGTGGATCGCGCCCGTACCTGCATGGACCTGGTACACCGTGGCCGGCATGAACTGCGGGGTGGCGGGATGGAACGTCAAGCAAATCGGAGCGGCAGAGCGATGACCTACGAGCAAATCCGCAGCAAGCTGAAAGGGCTCTTCCCGTCTCTGCCGATCCGGCTCGTCGACGGCGCGATCTTCCTCGGGGACAACGAGCGGGCAGACGCCATCCACACCGAGACGGCGACCGGCAACCCGCAAGGCGAGATCGACCGGCTGGCGCGGATCATCCGGGAGCGCCTGAGCTCGGGATGGACGCCGGCACCGAAGCCGCCTGGAGCCCTATGAACGCAGAGACCTGGCTCAGCGTTGCGCTTGGCGAGATCGCCGACCACACAGCCGAGATTCCCGGGCCGGCTGCGAATCCGCAAATCGTCCAGTACAACGCCGTAACTACGCTGAAGGCCACGAGCGACGAAGTGCCTTGGTGTTCGAGTTTCGCGTGCTGGGTGATGGAGCAGGCCGGGGCGCCGTCCACGAAGAGCATGATGGCGCGAAGCTGGCTGAACTGGGCCGGCGGCGAGATGCTTTCTCTTCCGCGCTTCGGCGCCATTGTGGTTCTGGCTCGCGGAGCCAAGATGTCGAACCAAGGCCACGTCGGATTTCTCGTCTCTAGCCGTCCCGGCCGGGTCGCCATTCTGGGTGGCAACCAGGGGGACCAGGTATCGATTGAGTGGTATGACGAGAGTCGCGTCCTAGGATATCGATGGCCGAAAGAAAAGGAGTGAGCCGTGCCTAAATGGATGTTAGGAATTTTTCTGCCGCTCGTTTTGCAGGCGGTCACGCCGATGATCGTCGAAGGCATCAAGAAGGGCGTCGAGATGATCGTGGATCGGATGCCCGGAACCATGGTGGTCGCCTTAGCCGGGATCATCGGCGAGACAATCAACCAAGCTCAATCGTTGCTGACGGGTGCCAACCTACCGGCGGGTTTGTCCGGGTTGATCGGAATCGCGCTGAACGAACTACGCAACGACTTCGCCAACGCGTCCAAGTCCCGGCGCGGCCCGCACCTGCTCGTCTTGTTGTTGGCCGGGATCGCCTTGGCCACGGGTTGCGGCGGAGACGGCGACGGGAACCGTTGCACGATCACCGGCACGTTCGTCGAAGCTGGCCAGTCGTTTCTGATCTGCGCGGAGGGAGATGTTCGCATCGACGATCACTCGACGACCGTCGCCCCGACGCCGACGCCGGAGCCCACGCCTGAGCCTGCGCCGTGATCGATTGGGAACTATGCCTGCGTGTGGCGCTCTCCGTGTGGGCGCTCTTCCTGATCGCTCGATGCGGACTCTACACGAGTTGATGCCATGGGCTTGAACGGGGCAGTCACCTGGAAGCAAATCACGACCAGCGTCGGACTCGTGGCGGCTTTGAGCGCCACGATCGGCGGTTACTACGTCATGGGCTACCGAGTAGAGGCAGCCGAGCGGACGGCGAATAAGGCGCTGGAAGCAACCGTCGAGATTCCCGTCATCAAGCGCGATATCGACTACATCAAGAAGGAACTCGACAAGAGCGGGGACAACCAGCGCAAGGCGCTGGAGCTACTTCAAGATATTCAGAATAAGGTGAAGCGATGAGAACTGAGCTGATCGATCGTAGTTGGGCAGAGCACATTACCGACCAGGATTTCGAGCGGGAGTATACGCGCCGTTTCCCATGGTCAGACGTGCTGCCGTCTCGGCGGGATTACCTGCAATCGAAAGCGGATGCCACGGCGCAGATGAGGCTCCCCACCGCGGAGGATTTCGAGCAGGACACGGGACTCGGACACACCCATATCTCGGAATCCGATGCCGGGCACCTAGAGCAGGACAAGCTATCTTGCGTAGAATGCGCCCGAGCGTTCGGCTCCGAACATGCCCTGAAGGTACATCGCGGCAAAGCGCATCAGGAGCCCATGCAGGAATAACCTGGTGACCTACCTCGAAGCCGTGAACCGCTATCTCGATCTGGTGCGCCAGGCTCGGGTAACTACGCTCGTCGGGGCCACGGATACGGTGGTGATCGCTGCAAAGTGGCTGGTAAACGAAGCAATGAGCGACCTGCTGTACGTCCACGATTGGCCGTGGAGGCGCAAGACGGACGTGGGGCAAACGATTGCGCCGTATTCTACCGGCACGGTCACGGCTACGCTCGGCTCCGCTACGGTCACCGGGAGCGGCACCACGTGGACTTCCGCGATGGCCGGCCGGAAGTTCCGCGTGGACGGCGACCTAGACTTCTACACCATCTCGGCTTTCGTGAGCACGACGGAGATTACGCTGGCCGACGTCTACGTGAACGCGACCGCTTCGGCCAAGGCATACGAGATTTACCAGGATACCTATGCGCTCGGCTCCGACGTAGATCGGATCGTCGGATTACAGACCGAGGACCCGGACCGGGATGTCATCTTCGCGGGAGACCAAGAACTGTTCGAGCTGTTTCCGAATCCTCAAGCCGAATCGGCTCCGGATAGCGCCATCGTCTACCAGCAGAACACGTCCGGGAACTGGCAGGTGCAATTCTATCCGATTCCGAGCGACATCATCCAGTATCAGTACCAGTACTACGCTCGGCTGACCGAGCTCTCCGGCAACACAGACGACATGACGACGGTGAACCTGATTCCTCTGAAGCTGCATCAGCTCGTCGTCTGGCGCGCGTACCTGCTCGGGCTCTCCTCCGGAATGGAGGACGACCCGATCTTGTCGAAGAGCGTCGAGACCCGTTACGCGCAGAAGCTGGCTCAAGAAATCTCCATGTCAAAACCTGACAAGGGGCGCTGGCGCGTGCTGCGCCAGGTGGAAGGCGTCGCGCGGCGGCGCTGGATTCGCTTCGGGCCGCACTACCCGGACATCGGCTGATGCCCAAGAACCAAGCCTCGACCAACGCGCTCAAGAGCCGCCAGCACATCTCGGTAGCCAATTTCTTCGGCGGACTGAACGAGGACCCCAACTACGCGGCGGTGGACGACAACGAGTTCTCCGAGCTCGAGAACATGTACTGGAAGGGCCGCACGATCGCGTCGCGGCCCGGTACGGAGCGGCACAACGCCACGGCTGCGAATAGCGGAGCGGCGTGCACGGGCCTTTTCAAATTCGCGCGCACGGGCGGCTCGGCGGAAGATTTCGTCGGCATTTTCGGCAACAAGATCATGTACGACGTTGCCGGAACGTGGACGGATATCACCGGGGCGGTAACGATCACGGCCGGGCAGAACAATCTCTTCACCGGGGTAGTCTTCAAGGACGTGCTGATTGTCACCAACGGCGTGGACGTTCCGATCAAGTGGACTGGGACGGGGAACGCGGCGGTGCTCGGCGGATCTCCCCCAACGGCTCCGTTCATCACCGCCAAGTGGGGCCGGCTCTTCATGGCCGGCATGTCGAGCGATCGGGGCATCATCCAGTACAGCGGCGTCAACCTTCACGAGTCCTGGGGCGCGGGCGATACGTTGCGTATCTTCGTCGCCGGGGAGGAGTGGATCACCGGGCTGGTGAGCTTCCGGGACTTCCTGCTCGTTCTGACCAACAAGTCCATCTACTCGGTGACGGCGAACGAGGGGGAAGGAGTGTTCCTCAATCCCTTCAACGTGGACAAGAATAAGCCCCTCCAGGTGGGCGTATCGAGCCAGCGGGCATTCGTGGTCATCGGCGGAGACGCCGTGTTCATGGACGCCGATGGGCAGGTACGGTCGCTCCAAGCCACGCAGCAATACGGAAACGTGGCGGAGGCCGCGCTGTCTCGGAAAATCGCTCCGGTGACCTTGAAAAACATGAACCTGACCCGCAATCAGTACGTGTCATCGGCGTACCTGCCAGCGGAAGATTGGATCGTGTTCGCAATTACCGCTACCGGCCTGACGACCAATACGGTGCTGATCGTACTCGACTTGAAGGACACCGCGGTGTTCCTTGATCCGGTTCGGGCAAAGCCGAAGTGGACGAAGTTCACGGGGCTGTCTGCGAACGCCTTCTGCACCCGCACCGTCTCGGGGATTCAGTATCTCTACTTCGGCGACTACTCAGGATTCGTGAGCCGGTTCCGGGATACCGTGCTGAACGACAACGGCGCAGCCATCGCGAAAGTAGCTAAGACCAAGTGGTTCGACTTCGGGACTCCGCACATGGTCAAGAGCCTACGGAGCTTCGCTATCGAGGCGGAGCAGAACAATTCCACGCTGACGATCAATCACTACTTCGACTACAACGAGGCGGCGGCGAGCGCGCTCTCGCTCAGCCTAGCCAGCGGCGTGACCGGCGGCCTGTGGGATACCGCGAAGTGGGATACGGATAAATGGGCGGGGACCGGGATAGTCATGCAGGACTGGCACGGGACGGGGCGCGGAACCGTCATGCGCACGGAGTTCAAGAACTTGTTTGCTGGGGAGCGCTTCGGCATCCTTCGCTACGACTACGGCACGATGGAAATAGGGGAACGCTGAAGTGGCGCTGATTACCAGACCGAATACGTACGTCACCGGAGCGACGATTCTCGCCTCGGAGGTGAATTCCAACGAGACGACTATCTACGACGAGTTCAACGGCAATATCAACGATGCCAATATCAAGGCCGCCGCCGCGATCGCGCAGTCGAAGCTGCTGTTCGCGGGCGGAGCCAACGGTAAGGGCCTGATCTGGGACTCCACGGCGACCAGCAAAGCGAGCTTCCTGGATCTCCCGGTCTACCTGACGGCCGCCGGAACCGATACCTACACGGCCGGGCAGACGCCGGCGCTTGCCGCGTACCGCACCGGGCAGACGTTCGTCTTCAATTTCACCAACGCCAACACGGGCGCGGCGACCATCAACGTGGATGCGCTCGGAGCCAAGGCGATCAAGAAATATGGCACCACGGCGCTTGCGGCGGGAGACATCATCGCCGGCGGCGTTTACGTGCTGGTCTACGACGGGACGAATTTCCAGCTTCTCGCGCCTCTGCGCCCTCAGATCACTTCGGGGACTCAAGATGTCACCACGGCGGAGACCACTACCAGCACGACGTATACGGATCTGGCCACCGCCGGCCCGGCTGTTACGCTCTCCCCGGGCCGCGCCACCGATCAGGTAATCGAATTCCAAGCGACGCAATACATTACGTCAGGCACTGGATCGCCCGCGGCTTCGGTGGCAATCGCGGGCGCGGCGGCTGCTGACGTGGATGCGGCCCTAGGTCCGAATAACAGCGTGAGCCTCGGCTTAAAGGTAGGCTCAAAAGTGCTCGCACTAGCGGTTGCGAATGCCGCCACGCACACGCTGAAGTACAAAGTCGTTACCGGAGGCACCGGGTCGTTCGCGAACCGGCGGATCATCGCCTACACAATCTCATGAGAAAACGCGTTTCTAATCCATCAAACGAGGAACACGGCAAGCCCATGCGGGTCTATGATTGGTTCGCTCCCGCCGGCACGGACCCGAACGCGCTCGTGGCGGCTATCGAGCTGGCGCTGCCGGCTCTGCGGCTGCACGTCCCGGTCGTGGCCATATTGCCGTACCAGGTCAACGGGTACGTCAACACGTCCACACGTCGCGACGGATCGGTCTACGTGTGCGTTCATCTCTTCGATGACAGCTACAACGACAACGCCGATGTGCCTATCCGGCCGGCTCCGGTACTCACCACGGCGGAGGAAATCCAGATGCTGAATGCGGCCGGCCGTGAAGATCTCCGGCCGGGTCGGAAGATTGACGGCAAGGACAGAGCCGCCGACTCGGCCGCGTTCACCGATGCCGGTTTCGGGCCGGACGACTCGCCGATGAAGGATTGATGCGATGCCCCTGACGCCAGCCCAGATTCAGCAACTCGAGGCAATCCCCAAAGACTCCCCGCTGTTCAATACCTCCCAGATCGTGCTCCAGCAGGGAGAAGCCGACATGGGGAACCCGCTCGTCTTGCAGGCCCTCGGAGCGACGGTAGGCGGAGGCGGCGCAGCCGGGGAACGAGGCGGCGGCTTCGATATCAAGCCGGATTACTCGGTCATCGGACCGTTCCTGCCCGGGCTGAATCAGCTACAGCGCCGCATCCTACGGGCTTCCGGGCCGCACGGAATCCCGAAGAACGAGCAGGCGCTACGCAACACCGTGCTCGGATCGCTGACGAGCTACCTGACCGGAGAAGGCGGGGCTCCGGGAACGCTCTTCAACCTCCCGGGTCAATACACATCCGAGATTGACGAGTTCGTCTCGGGGCAGATGGACACGCAGAAGCGGGCTCTGGCAACGCAGTACTCCAACGCGCAGCAAGACATCATCCAGAACGCAGCCGTACAGGGATTCAATCCGGCGGGGGCTCTCGGCATGCTCGCGCAAAACTACGCGCAGCAGCTCGCCGATATCGACAACAACGCATCTACGCTCACGTTCCAAGCCGGGGAGGCGCAGCGCAACCGCATCGCTCAGTCGATTCTGCCTACGTCGGTCGGAACGTCGGAGTTCGGGTTAGATATCCCGAATCGCCGGATCGCCGCTCTGTCGGGAGCGTTCGGGAACATCGCAGGCGGGGCTTCGAGCTTGTCGAATGCGGCGTTCACTCCGGCGCAGATCCGGGCGCAGCTACAAGCCGCACAGATGGCGGCGGATGTGCAGGAGCGCCTCGCACAACAGGAGATGGCGAACCGGCTCTTGATCGCGCAGATCTCCGGACAGTTCGGCGTGGATGCCGCGAAGGCGGGGAGATCCTCGCTCAATCCATGGGAGTTCCTAGCCGGCAACGCGCTGGGATCCGCCGGCCAGGGGATCGGCACCGCCATAGTCAACAAGGCGCCTGACCTGCTGACTTGGTTGCGTGAAAACGCCAGCTCTTGGTACTCCTGATGGGCTTCTTCACAGGTCGATCATTCGGAGTCGGATTCGCCAAGGGATTCCAGGAATCTCTCGACGCGGCTACGAAGAAGCAGGAAGAAGCGGAGAAGGCGCGGCAGGAGTTTCTTCAGAAACTCGAATTCGAGCTGTTGAAACAGATCCCGGAGATCCAGAAGAACGTCTTCGAGGGGAAGGCCGATCCCGCCGCGGGCGCGGCTGCGTTGCAGCAGCTACAGACTCAAGGCGCGGCGCTCGCTCCAACGGTGCCTTCCGGGAGCATGATCGACTCGCTCGTCAACATGTTCACGGGGGCTCCGGCCGAGGAGACGCCCGCCGCTACCGACCTCTCGGGCCTATCTGAGCTTCTCAGAAAATCTCAGGCAGCCGGAGAGGCATCGCGCGTGAAGGAAACCGCTGCGAAGCTCGAGTTCGAGAAACAGAAAACGCAGCAGGCGAGCGACATCACGTTCGAGCGTCAGAAGAAGCTCAAGGGCATCAAGAGCGCGGATCAGACGGCGAAAGATACGGCGCTCAAAAAGAACCTCGATACTCTCACGAAGGAATTCCAGAACCTGGGGGACGATCCGCGCGCAGCCCGGATCAAGGCCCTGGATGCCCTCGCGGGTTCAAAGGCCGGCGTCGGGGTGACTCAGAATGATCTTTTCGGCATGACATTCGACCCGATGAAGGGCGGACCGTACAGGCTCGACGATCCCGAGTCGCGAGCCGAGGGGATGATTTTTTACAACAAGCTGGTACGGGACGTCGGCCGGCAATCGCTTGGGGCGCGGCTGGTTACGCCATCTCCATCGTCTCCCGTTGCGGGAGAGGCGACGCCGAAGCAAACCATCGAGCAATTCATCGTAGAAAAGCGCCAGCAAGGGATGACGGAACGGGATATAGCGCGGACCATAGCTCGGTCCAAGTTGTTTGTTGGCAGCGGACTCGCTCTGAAGGATTTCGGGCTCAGCCTTGTCCAATGAACTGGATGATTTTGCGGCTGGTTTAACCCAATCCGAGCCGAACGAGCTGGATGCGTTCGCGGCAAGCGCTCCGGCTCCTGTTTTTTCTTCCACCGCCGATCAGGAGTCGTTCTTCTCCCGGCTTATCAGCTCGGTCGAGTCTGCGGCCGGGGAATTCGCGAGCCGCACTGGAGAAGAAATCAAAGGAGGTGTGCAGGCCGCGAGTCGGACCCCGCTCGATTTCACTGACCCGTCGAACCTCGGGGGCATCCTCGAGGGAGTCGGCGGCGCGGTCGGGGCTTTTCCTCCCTTCGCGGCCGCTGTCACCGCCGGGCATATGGCGGGAGAGAAGATGCTCGATGTTACTGGGTCGCCAGCGGCGGCTACTGCCGTGGATCTAGCCACGCAGGTTGCCGGCTTCTCGTTTGGCAATCGCGCACTTGGTAAGGGAGCGAAGGCCGTTGGCAGCGCGCTCGATAGCGCCGGATATCGCTACCCGAGAGCAGCCGGACCGACACCACCGATTGCAACCGAGATCGGCAAAGCAGCGGACCCGGCGGTGGACGAGGTACTGAAGAGTACACCGGCGTCAGTAGATTTGATGGCAATCGAGATCCTTCCAGGGGATATTCCGGCTGTTGTTCCCAATTTTCTCGGAAGTATCAGCCCGCCAAGTATTACAGAGCTTCCACGTTTCAAGCCGAGTGTTTCCGGTGCGGAGAGCAAGGATCTCTTCGATCGGATGGCGAGAAAGGCGGGAACAGGCCAGCCGGGGATTAGTATCGAGCCGACGGTTTATCCAGAAGGAACGACCGGCGCACAACTCGGGGCACCGTCTGGGTTCATTCGCGTTGTCAAGCGTGACGCATCGGGAAATCCTGTCGGCGTTTTAGAGATCATCGGGGAGGTCAGCGATAAGGGAATCCCGACTGGCGTGATCGAAAACGTCAACATAGGCGTGGCTCGGTCACGCGAAGCGGCTGGCTCGGCTGAAGAACTTCTCACGATTGCCATGCGAGCACGGTTGCTGTCGCCGGAATACAGGCACATTGAGGGGCTTACTCCGTCTGGTGCGCGGTTCGCCAACAAGTTCGCTGAGAAAATGCAGGGGAGCTTCATCGGCCCACCGAAACCTCCTCCCGTCCTCGGTGGCGCACTCGGCGGCGCGGAAGCTGTTGATCCGCAAAAACTTGCTCAAGTCGTACAGGCGGCTACAGCGCAGCGCGCGGAAGCCATTGGTGGGCGAGCGCAGAATATCCGCGACAGGATCTATCAGTCCGTTACCGAGACGCGCGAACGGCTGACACCGCAATGGTTCAGCAAGATCTTCGGAGAAAATTACGGACTGCCGAAACCCTACGTCGAAGCCAAGCGGGCCGAGTTCGCGGCCGTCTCGGTCGGCTTGGACGAGGCGCAAGCGGCCTTCACGGACCTCGCCAAGAACGTGCCTTTCAGCACGCGCAAGTCCATCGGCGGATTCATGGTCGGAAGCATCGACGAGGCGGAGCTTCGGCGCGTAGCCGGGGTCGGTGACGAGATAGTCGATCGAGCGAAGGGCATCCGCGCGATGATCGATCGCAACAGCGCCGAATTGCTGGAGATGTCCATTCCCGAGGAGACGAAGCAGACGATCGCCGCGAACTTGGGCAAGTACGTCACACGGGCCTATCGGCAATACACGACGCCGGATTTTCGGCCGGCGGAGGATGCCATCGAGCGGGCGCGGGCGTATTTGCTCGCCAACGGAACGACTCCAAGCGGCGCGGCGCTCGACGACCTCAAGGTGACGAAGATACTCGATTCGATCATGGGAGGAGGCACGACGGATCCCTTCACGGTGGGCCGCACCAATCCAGTGCGGTTGAATGCCGGGCTACTGAAGCGACGAAAGAACATCCCGCAAGAGCTGCAAGAATTGATGGGCGTCTTCGAAGAAGCGGGAGTGCCGGAGGCCAAGTCCCTGGCGGCGCAGCGGGCGTTCATCGAGAAGCACAAATTTTTCCAAGGCGTGGCAACACACCCGGATTGGACTTTGCCGGATGCTCTGGTGACTCGGCTGAAGACCGACAACCCGGCATTGCTCGGAACGAAAGAACTGGTTTTCAACGGGGTCAAATACAAGCAGGTGCCGCAAACGGCAGGACTCGGGGCGCTCAAGGACCGGTACGTTCAGGAGGCGATTGCGGACGACCTGAGCTCGATGAATGCCGAACTCGGCTGGTGGCAGAAGAATCTCCAGAAAGCCGTCTCCGAGTTCAAGATTCACAAGACGGTGCTCTCCGCCAAGACGCATTTCCGAAACCTGATTGGCAACGGCGTGCTGCTCAACATCTCGGGCGTGAACGGGTTGAAGATGCCCCTGCTCCTCGGTCGCGCGATCAGGGAGATGAAGACCGGCGAAGCCCTCTATCAGCGGATGATTCGCGGCGAGGATATCTCGGCGCTCATGAACGGCCCGGGCGGAAAGTACGTGGCGGCAAAGCAGGCCGGGCTCTTCAGCTCGACGTTCGCGACGAACGAGATCGACGCGATCGCCAGGCAATGGGACACGCTCGATAAGGCGACCCAAGCTGGCCCGTTCTTCGGGCAGCTTTGGAAAACTTACGACGGCTTGAAGCGCACGGCCGGAGGCGTCTATCAGGCAGAGGAAGCCTGGTTCAAGACGGCGAAGGTGCTCGACGAGATGGACAAGGGAGCCTCGCTTGCCTTTGCGGCGGGCGAGGCGCGTAAAGTGCTCTACGACTATTCCGAGGTTGGCAAGGCGGTGGCGGCGATGCGCCGGGGAGTCGTGCTCGGGAGCCCGTTCATCACCTTCACGGCGAAGACCATTCCGCGAGTCGCGGAGGCGGCGATTCGACATCCGGTGGCGTTCTGGAAGTACCCGGTGATGTTCGGGGCGGCGAGCGCCTACGCGGCTGACCAGCTTGGACTCGACGAGAAGGGATACGCGAGTCTCCTGAAGCAGATGCCCGACTACGTACGGAAGGGGGCTTACCTATTGCTGCCGGCGCGAGATCGGAAGGGCAACCTGGAGTGGCTCGACTTTACGTACTTGCTGCCGTGGGGAAGCCTCTCCGAGATGGTCACGAACCTGACTGGAGCGGCGAAGGAGCCGGTCCAAGCAGTCAAGCAATTCCTCGGGCCGGGAGGCAACGTCTTCGCCGCCTTCGCGCCCGCGTTGACGGGACAAGATCCGAAAGATCCGTTCACCAGGCGCACCATCTACCGACAGGGGGAGACTGGAGCAGCGAAATTGCAGAAGCTGACCAGCTACGTCGGCCGGGCGTTGTTGTCTCCGATGGTGCCCGGGATACCGGGAATTTTCGAGGGAGGCTACGACTTCCAGCGCGTCAGTGACGCGATCCGGGGTGTGGCTCAGGGGCCGGACAAGGAGCCCATGTCCGTACCGGCGGCGCTCTCGGCGTCGCTGCTCGGGCTGAAGACGACGCCGATCAACCCAGTACAGGCCCGCAGAAACCTCGTCTTCCAGTACAAGCAGGAAGTGGAAGATCAAAAAGAGGTGATCTACAACGCTCGGCGCCAAGGAGATACCCAGACAGTCAAGAAGCACGTCGAGATGCTGCGCAACCTGGCAGCCGAGTACCGCGCCAGGACGGTGCAAGTGAAGCAGGACGAGACTAACCAGTTCAAGAATTTCTACCGCGATTTCAGACGCAGCTTCGGAGCCGGCACGGGGCCATAGAGATGGCGCTGCGTCCCGACCTGTCAACCGACGCTCTGCGCTACCTCGCCGAGCTGCTCGGCCTGAATCTGAATCCGCTGCTCGCTCGAGCTATCGCCGGCGGGCTCGATCCCTCCAGCACATTAGGACCCGAGGCCGCCGGCATCAACATCGGCGAATCGGCTATTCTCGGTCCCACATTCGACGCGGGAACGGATTGGCTCTTCGGCAGCCCGTCGCCCGAGACGCAGATCCCGTTTCTCGATCAGCTCCAAGGCGTAACCATGGCCGGGCCGCAGACGCCCTTCTCGCCGCGGGAGCGAGAGATCAATCCGGGCTTCCGCGACCTGAGCAGCCCGGACCTAGTGGGCACGGGACTCGGCCTGTACGGCCTGGCCACCGGAGCGCAGGACATCGCCAACCCGAACCTGCCCGCGCCGTATCGAGCCGTGCAGGGACTCCAGACGGGCTTACAAGCCATTCCGATTGCACGGAACATCCCCGGGGCCGTGACTGCGCTTGGGGACCTGTTCCGATCTGCGCCGTCGCTTTCTCAGGTCGGCACGGCGATCGGGAACGCTCCCTCTGCCTTGGCGTCAAGCCTCGCAACGGCTCTTCCCAGCCTCGCCACGGCCGGGCTATCCATGGGAGCCGGAATAGGCGGCACCAAGGCCGCAGAGGCCGCCTTCGGACGCAGCCGGGAGCAATCCATGGGAAGCGGCGCGGGAGCCGGCGTGGGCGCTCTTGCCGGGACTATCCTGGCGCCGGGGATAGGCACCATTCTAGGCGCGCTCATAGGCGCATTCGGAGGAGGCGGCATAGGATCGGCATTCCACAATGTCCCCACCACGGGCACGCGGTTCCGGATGGGCTTCGAGCAAATCGCCAAGGCAGCGGGAATCGGCGGCATCGATCGGCAGAAATACACCATCACGGAGGAGCAACTGGCGGCGCTATCGGATCGGGCCAAGTACAGCGCCGTAGCGCTTGGGGCATGGCTCGGCAGCTACGCGCCGAAGTTCGAGAACAATCCGACCGGCTACGCATCGCAGGCTGTAGCCCTGCTGCTGAACCAGTTCGGCGAGGGCTCGGCGGATGCGGCGAAGTCGGTATTCGAGAAATACGGCATGACGAGTCCGTACCAGGTTTTTGCCGATATCATGAATCGGTCGCCTGGCTTTCTGTCCGACGCGGCACGGGCCGAGGACTTGTGGCGCTCCACGGCGGCTCTGTTCGGGGTGGACCCAGGCGCCACATTCGATCCGCAAGCTATCATCGCGCGGGCCGAAGCCGAAGGCGCAGCCAGCCAAGCGCAATTGCGGGCGCAAGGGCAGGCCGAGGGCATGGCGGCGCAACAGAACCTGATACGCACCGGGAGTTTCGCCCCTCTGACCAACTCAGGGGACACCGTGCTCGCGCGGCTTATCTCGGCTCGATGATGTAGGGATTGAGGTAGCCGCCCGGAGCCATCACGTCGTTCCTCGTTCGGCGCGCGGCCCGCGCGCGCTGCTCCTCCCGTGCGTCCCGCGTGCCCAGCACGGCCTGCGCATCCTGCGCGTTCTGCACGTCCCGCGCGGCCTGCCCGGCCTTCTCCTCCCGCGCGGCCCGCGTGTTGTGCAGCCACGCAGCCTGACCGGCGGCGAATCCGATCCAGTCGAAGGCGGCCGCTGGCGTTGCGAGCAGCAAGAAAAGAAGCGTTGCGGTTTTCATTGCTTTTCCCTCAATTGTGGCGTTACGTGGTCCAGCAAACGCTTTGCGTCCTGGATCTTATTACAAAGGTCACAGTCACTCGTCTCGCCGTCGTGACCGCTACTACGAGCGTCGATGACACCGAGCAGGGCCGCCACGAGGCGGCCGTGCTGTTCCCGCGTGTCGTCGATCCTCTTCCGTGCTCGCTTCGCTGCCAGGCTTCGGTCTCCGCAGATTACGCGGAAAAGCTCGTTCTCCGACTCGCACGCGGCTAGCTCCGCATCCTTGGCGTAGTAGGCATCGCGGGCCTTTGCCTCTTTCGCCTCCAGCGTCGCGTACTCAGCCTGGAGAACGCGTAGACGAGCGGCGACGGCGGGGCGGAGTTTCTCGATTGCCTCGCGCAAAGTCGTCGCAGGCCAGGTGCCACCGATGGGCGTCGGCAGCAGCTCGGCGGCCTCGTCGTCGTACTGATCGGTCATGGCGCCTCCTCGTAGGAATTCATTTTGTCGCCTCCTTGAGGACCCGAATCTCCACGCCGTCCTTGTCGATCACCCGCAGCGGGATGTTGGGGAATCTCAGCCCCCAGAGGATCGCCTTGATCCGGAAGCCTTGCGGCACGAAGCCTTTCACGTCCTCGGCATGACGATGAAAGGGCTTGTCGCACACCATGAAATCCGGTTTGTACCGCACCTTGTGTCCATGCCCGTCGTCGAGGATTACCTGACTGGTGCCCCGCTGCCAGTAATGGATTTTTCCGGCTTTGACCAGCAGGTCGAGCTGTGCGGCTCGGGCAGCTTCTGCAGCGCTGTCGTAGAGCACGCCTCGGTACAGAGTCTTTCGGTTGCGGTACTTCGCCTGCCTCACCCGGCCCGGGATCGGTTTCAGAGGCCAGCGCTCTATCAGCCGACGTTTTGTCAGGAGCTTCCTCATCACTCCTCTAGGTCGGCATCCTCGAATGCGGCGCACTCGCATCCGGTATAGTAGCATCCCAACCTGGGAGGCGCCGCAAGGTCCCGATCGTAATGCTCGTCTTCGGTGTGGCCACAGACACATTCGCGCGGATTCATGCGAGCCTCCCCTTGTCATCGCCAGTGGTTCGCTCTTGGATGGCTGCCGCTATCGCGGCCCAGAGTACCGCACAAGGAAAGACATCCGTCGGCCGGTACACGGCCTTACCGGACCAGCCGGTGTCTGGGTCCAGGACGCTAAGGTGGAGCGCCGTGGAGTTTACTGTGAATCCGGCGTAGTAGTGGAGATGGACAGTCACCGATCCTTCTGTCCCCTGGTCAAGCATTTACTTAACTCCCAAGGCCCATCTTGGCGGCAGCCAAGGCCCGGCCCCGGTTCCTCAGCCCTTCCTGCTGTTTCTTCGTCAAAACCCGTTGTTTCCGTATCCTGACGGCCTTGACCGGCACCGAATAGAGCCGGGCTACCGGCTGGCCGTCCCGGATGCCTTTGATCCACCTGATCTCGTCGCCGCCCGCAGCGATGCACTGGCGCCAGATCCGGGGCATGAGGGAGTACACCTCGGCCCGCTCGGCGCCGCTGGTCCATGTAATCATCGTTTCAATCGCGGATTTCGCCATCAGGTCTCCACGAGTGGCTGATATTGATCCGCCGTCAGGCCAAAGGTCCATGCCACCGCCTCACGCGCTGTCGAGCATCGGGGGTCGACTCGCAACATATATTTCTTCCACGTGCCGTCATGCTCCGGTGTCGAGTTGACCACCTCGATCATCACAAGCGCCTCGTCCCCCGCGAGATTCGCACGATAGAGCGTACCGCACTGGTCTTGGTGCACGGCCTGCGCTCCGATCTCGCGCAGATACCGCTCGGCGCCGAATCGCTCAAGCATGACACGGCGCACCTCGACGTTTTGCTCGCCCGCGATGTGCTGCATCGTGATCCAATCCGGTCGCACGACGACAAAGGCCGGTACGAGCACGCCGTGCCAGAAGTAGAGATTCTCGGAATCCGCCTCTAGGGCCGGGCCATCAACGCAATGGAGGCGACGACTGTCGTTGACGACCTCGGCATGAACCGTCGGTTTCGCGATCCAATAAAGTGTGTCTTCAGTCCAGTACAGCATCCAGCAGCCGGCGATGTAAGCTTCAAACAACGGCCGAGCCCATGAAATTGTTTTCCCGATTTGCTCCGCGCCGAGTAGCGTAGGCGCAATCCACGAAAGGTCCCACGACCACCACCAAGCCCGATGGATGCACCAGGACGCGAATCTGCGCAGCGCGGCATCGCTGGCATCGCGGGCATCGCTGGCATCGCGGGCAGCGCGGGCACCGCCGGCATCGCGGGCAGCGCGGGCAGCGCGGGCATCGCCGGCAGCGCGGGCAGCAAGGGCACCGCCGGCAGCGCGGGCAGCGACGGCA
>ERZ1292644.260-Hain-H14-01um-R2-260-length-39066-cov-7_pt1 | contig 39066 bp, 55 predicted proteins | sample MGYA00564402_ERZ1292644 | MGnify/ENA primary metagenome ERZ1292644 (study PRJEB36523, sample SAMEA6512644) | groundwater metagenome | collected 2019-01-09 | study: AquaDiva: Metagenomics assemblies of 32 groundwater samples
TACCGCCCAGCCCGTATACAATTGCCGAACTACCACCCATTGAAGAACCAACCGCCCCATACTGACCCGGAAATGCAGGAGTAGCACCCTTACGAATTACCCATACATCATTACCATCGTGGTTTTCAAGCCAAGCAAAGTTGTGGAAGTTGTGCCAAAAACTTACTCGCGAAAAATACGGCAATGTTTGTTATATCTGCGGCGCTAGAAATTTAATCGGTGCTAATTGGCACACTTGCCACTTAATCCCCAGTGGCTCTTGTGGAGCGTATTTGCGATACGATTTGCGAAATCTCCGCCCTTGTTGTTATCACGACAATATCAATTTAGGTGGTAATGGCGCGGAATTTTACCGCCAAATGGTAAAAGAGGTCGGACAAAAGGTGGTAGATAAATTATTCAAGGATAAAAATGTTATCGTAAAAGCCGACAAAACCTGGTTTTTGAGCAAGATTGCGGAATACAAACGGCTATTAGAATCGTTTTAATGGCGTCTGGGTCGCTCTAGGACGCGAGTTTAGGGTCAAAGGTGATAAATGGGCTGTCTGGGGGGTATAACGCGTAAATAACGCAAACAAATGAAATACGGATTTTCCTATCGGGGTAGTAAGTCAAAAATAGCCAATGAGATTATTTTGGCTCTGCCTTCAGCAGAAAACTTCTACGATTTATTCGCTGGCGGTGGAGCGATAACTTATTGCGCGATGTTGAGTGGTAAGTGGAAAAACATTTACGCTAACGATATTCAGGGAACAATGAATTTATTTTTAGACGCCGTTAATGGAAAATATAAAAATGAAAATAGATGGATAAGCCGAGAACAATTTATGGCAGAAAAAGATACAGACCAATATATCCGCTGGATTTGGAGTTTTGGAAATAATGGTTTAGGTTATATTTTTGGCAAAGACATTGAAAATATAAAAAAAGAAGCCCACGAGTTTTTATTTGCCAATGGATATGATTATACCACCCAAAAAAGAGTTAAATTAGTAAAATTATTCAAAGAAAAAGCAAAACTTGAAGGAAGATTTGAATTAGAGCAATTACAGCGATTACAGCAATTAGAGCGATTAGAGCGATTACAGCAATTACAGCAATTACAGCAATTAGAGCGATTACAAGTCTATGCGAAAGATTACAGGGATATAAAAATAAAGCAAAATTCTGTTATTTATTGCGATATTCCCTATAATCAAAAAGAATGCAAAAAAGAAGATTATTACGGAGTATCGTTTGATACAAAGGATTTTTACGAATGGGCTAAAAAAATAGAACAGCCAATTTATTTTTCTTCTTGTTTTTGTGCCGATAGTTATTTCAAAGAAGTTTGGAAAAAAGAGAAAAATTGCTTAATGAATAATAAAAAGATGGCGGGTAAAAAATCTATAATTGAAAAACTTTATTGGAACAAAAAAGGCAAGGAATATATAACTACTTTATTTTAATGCTCACAGAAAACGAAGATTCACCCCTACCTTTTTAGTTATCCACCCCCCCCCTTTGACAACCCCCACTAAAAAATTACAATATAAATATCAGATAATAGAAAAAGAATGAATTATCAAAATAACAGCACCTCAAATGTGGTTGTTCCGTCAAAACTACTTTATTGTGGACAATGTGGTATGTTGCTTCAAGAAGATTTAGTGCCAGCGGAAAAATATGAAGCGTGTTACGAGAGTGGATGTTTAACACCTTATACTCATTCTCCTTACGATAGAAAAACAGGAAAACGCCAATGGTGTAGAAAATATACTTGTCCGCTAAAAGTAAAGTTTTTCAATTCTTCTCACACTGATTTTATAGAGGAAGAAATTATTACTTTTGAAGATGGGGCATAATTATCCACTTGCTTGACATCTAAAAATTTGGTAAAATACCACAATGAAATCGGACAAAGAAGTTCCTTGCGAAGTTTGCGGCATAGAAATGGAGCGTTGTCGCACAATGGCCGGCCAAAGATGTTTTGAATGTAAAAAGCGTTATCAAGAACTATTTAATTTTGAAAAAAAGCGTTTAATTAAAAGTTTGGATATTCCCCAAAAAGCCGCTGAATATGCTGAAAAGCAAGTATTTATAAGATAAAAATGGAAAAAACATTAAAAAAAATCGGTTGGAGTATTTTGGTAATGGTGATTATCGGGCTTTTGTGGTCTATTTTTAGGAATAAAACCGAACCGATTAAAGATGTTTTTACTCCGGCACCGAAAGATAATTGGATTGCGCCGGTCCAGAGTGTAGATGGTAAAGGTTAAAATTGAACCATAAAATGGAAGACGAATTAAAAGAATGGCAATTTTGCGCCGAATGTGGAAGTGAAAAAGGGGAAAGATATTATGACCCTATTAGCAAGGAGTGGAAATGTAGAAAGTGTTATTGGGAAAAAGATGACAAAAATACTTCAAGTTAAAAATTATTCAACTCGTAGGCAATTGGAAGCAGTGGTGAATGACCAAATCACCGCTATTCACGGCACGCGTGAAGAACTTGCTTGTTTGGGGCTTTCTGATAGAAGAAAAATCAATGGTGTGCCTTGTGTTATCACCGATACTCCGACCGAAGATAAACTTGCTCCACCGAAGCCAAATCGTGGGAAGATTTTTGAAAGTAAATTTAATGGACAAATAAAAAAATTAAAATGAGAAAAACAGAGGTTCGTAGACACGGCGAAGCAAGAAAAACGATTTTGAAAGGTGTAAATGAAATTTATGATACTGTGCGTCTTACTTTAGGTCCCGAATATGGCACCGCTTTAATCCATCGTTCCTTTAATCGTGGAAGCCGAATTACAAATGATGGTGTTACAATTGCTGAATGTATAGAACCAAAAGATGAATTTGAAAATCTTGTCGCAACCGCTTTCAAAGAAGCGGCAAAAAAGACGGGACAACGAGCCGGAGATGGCACTACTAGCACTATTGTTTTGGCTGGAAAGTTAATCAATGATGCTTTTTCATCTTTGAAAGATGATAGTGGAATTCAAATTAGAGGAATGGAAAATAGCAAAGTTGGCACGATTTCACTAAAGAAACATCTCTTGGCTTCAATTCCTAAAATAAAAGAAAAGATTGCTGAACGAACACAGAAAATAAAAACGCAGGAAGAATTGGAAAATATCGCCGATGTATCTCTGGGAGGCAATAGAGAAGTGGCAAAGATAGTTTCTGAAATGGTTTGGAAGACCGGTGAAAATGGTTTTATCACAATGGCTGATGGATTTAAGGGAATTATAGAAACCGAAGTAATAGAAGGCGCGAGATTTCCAATGAAAATATCAGCGCCGGTGTTTTTGAATAACCCCTCAAAATTTGAAATGGTGGCGGAAGAATGTGATGTGATAGTCACAAATTATGGAATTGATTCTCTTAAAGACTTTGCCGATTTTTGGAATGTCATTAAGCGAAATAAATTGATAATTTTTGCTCCAACTTTTTCCGATGAGGTTTTGGTTCAAATGGTAAAGTTGATATCGCCCAAACCGCTTCCTAATGGCGGAATGGTTCCTTCGGGCATTCAGATTTTTCCAGTCAAATGTCCTTCACTCCGAACAGACCAATTAGACGATTTGGCGGTTTTCTGCGGAGCCAGATTTATAGACAAAAACAAAGGCGATGTATTGAAAAACATTAAGGATTTTGATTTGGGTTTTTTGGATAAAGCGATAATAAAAAGTGTGGAAGGTAAGGAGGATGCTGTTCTGTTGGGGGGTAAAGGTGTTAAAGAAGGTAAGTTGGGGGACAGAATTGAAGTATTAAAAGGGCAATTGTTTGAAACAAAAATGCCAGAGCATCAAGGATTGGTTAAAAAGAGAATTGCTTCCCTCGCGTCTGCCGGTGGCGTTATCCGAGTTGGCGCATCAACCGATGCCGAAGCGTTGCCTCTTAAACATAAAATTGATGATGCGGTCTTTGCTTGTCAAATGGCTCTAAAATTTGGTTTCGTCAAAGGCGGCGGTTTGTGCTTGAAAGAAATTGCCGATGAATTATACAAAGATGATATTTTAATTCATTCTGCTTTATGCGCGCCTTATAATCAAATTCAAGAAAATGTTGGCAGTGAATTAAAGATTGAGGACAATATCATTGACCCCGCGAAAGTGGTAGAATTAGAAGTGGAACACGGCTTTGGCGTGGCGGCTAATTTGATAACTTGTAAAGCGATTATACCGGAGTTTGATGAGAGGGACCCACGGGATACTTACAAACCAATTGCTGATGCAATGATGATTTATAATAAATTGTGGGCAAAGAAGGAAGGACTTTTCCAAAGCGGTCTGTCGGAGGCCGAGGCAGAGCGCTTGCAGAAACAAGAATTTTTATTGGATAAAGAAAATTAAAATGCCACTATCAGCAGTAATGCGAATGAAATACGCTTTTAAGAAATGGGTTAATAGAGCTGAGCCATTTCGTAAGCAAGCGGATGAAATGATGGATAAAAAATATCCAAAAGGTTGGCAAAGAGAGCACACCAATTCTTTGATGCGGATGGAACATTCAAATATGATGTCTGACCTTTACAAGAAGAGTAAGAAAAAATAATGCCCCTACCATTTGACAGATGCCAAAAAGCCGGCGGCAAAATCCGAACTAAAAAATTAGGCGGAGGTAAATATGTCCACTTTTGTATTCTTAAAGGCAAAATGTTTAGAGGTTATGTGAAGACAAAAAAGAAATGAACATAAAAGAAATTAAACCTTATTCACGAAACGCAAATGGAACTAGACCCTAAATACATAGATGTAATAGTCCAACGCTATGTAGATTACACAGGCAACACAAAAGTTATTAAGAATGGAAAAGAAGAGATGTGGAAAATATCACAAAAAAAGCAGTAAAAACAGCAAAAAAACACCAGATAGGCGTTCCTTTTGTTAAAGGCGACCCAAGAATAAACCGAGAAGGCAGACCCGAAGGCACTTTTTCTTTGCTCACATTACTTAAACAAGAACTCCAAAAAGTTTCAGAAGGTCAAGACAAGAAAACCTATGCTGACTTGATAGTAAAAAGAATGTTAAAACAAGCCATTGAAAAAGGCGACCAGCAACAGATAAAGTTGATATGGAATTATTTGGAAGGGCTACCCCGACAGCCAGTTGATGTAACCTCTGGTGGTGAAAGTTTAATTAGATGGAAAGAGAAAAAATAATTGAAATTCCGTATTATCCCCGTGATTACTTTATTCCTTTTCACGAAAGCGGAAGGCGGTGGAGTGTGATTGTAGCTCATAGACGAAGTGGAAAAAGCACGGCATCTTTTAACCACTTACAACGAGACGCTTTGAAAGTTAAGAATTCAAGATATGCCTTTATCTTACCGACCTACAAGATGGCTAAAAATGTAATTTGGGATATCGCAAAGTATTATTCAAGAGTAGTGCCGAATGTTGAGTATAATGAAGCTGAACTTACAATAAAATATCCAAATGGTTCGCGGATAACTTTATATGGAGCTGATACACCAGATTCACTGAGAGGTATTGGTTTATGGGGTGTTATTTTTGATGAATATAGCCAACAACCCAGTAATATCTTTTCAGAAATTATTCGCCCCGCTCTTGCCGACCATTCTGGTTATGCGGTTTGGATAGGAACTCCGAAAGGCAAGAACTCATTTTGGCGTTTGTATAATGGTTTTGATGAAGATGGAAATAAAATAAAGAACTTTGGAAAAGATTGGTATATATCTCATCTGACTGCCGCCGATACTAAGATTATTCCTGAAGCAGAATTGTTAGATGCTCGGCAACAAATGACTGTTGATGAATATGACCAAGAGTTTAATTGTTCTTTTGAGGCGGCAATAAAAGGCGCTTATTATTCCAAAGAATTACTAAAAGCCAGAGAGGATAAACGGATAACAAAAATTCCTCACGACCCAGCTTTACAAGTTCACACTTGGTGGGATTTGGGAATTGGAGACGCAACAGCTATTTTGTTTATGCAGAATGATGGAATAAATTGGCGGTTGATAGATTCATATCAAACATCAGGAGAAGGATTGGCTCATTTTGTTTCAGTTCTTCAGGAAAGAGCAAAAGAATATAATTATGGATATCATTATGCGCCTCACGATATTGAAGTAAGAGAATTGGGGAGTGGTAAGTCAAGAAAAGAAATTGCTGAACAATTGGGAATAAAATTTGAAGTCGCTCCAAACTTACCAATTGAAGACGGAATCAACGCGACTAGGTTGAGATTTAGTTCTTTATGGATTGATGAAGACAAGAATGCTGAATTTCTACATTGTATTTCACTTTATAGAAAAGAATGGGACGATAAGAGAGCAGAATTTAGAAGCAAACCCTATCACGATTTTAGTTCACATTTCGCCGATGCTCTCCGGTATTGGGCAGTCACGAAATTAAAAAGTTCGGATGGAGTAAAAGTTTTTTTGCCACAATGGAAGGGATATAATAAAAAATGAAACCTAAAATAGAAATCAAACCAACAAAAGAAGCTCCCAATCTTCAAATCCTGATTGACACTTTTGATGTTAAAGAAGACGAATTGATAATAGCTTATGGAAACATCATTTATTGTCCGCCAGTAGGAATGTCAAAAGATTTGCTGATTCACGAACTGGTTCATTGCGAACGGCAAGGATTTGCCCAAGATAGCGCAAGGCGATGGTGGGAGAAATATATGTCCGATGATAAGTTTCGCCTCGCGGAGGAATTGATAGCTTATCAAAAACAATATCAGTATTGTTGTGATGTTTATAAAGACAAAAACAAACGAGCAAAAATTCTTTATTTAATGGCGCAGGAATTATCATCAGCGAGGTATGGAAATGTTTGTTTACAATCAGAGGCAAGGTTGTGGATAAAAGGTAAAGCTTGATTTTATTTTTTGTGGTATAATATATTCAATGTTAATCAGCGATTATTATGACAAAACAAAAGTTTCTCTTTATCAGCCTTCAAGTGATGTTATTCAACTTTCGCAAATAGCGAAAGAAAACTATCAGCGAGGATATGAAATAATCAATCAAGCTTATCCCGAATTAAACGATAGAAGTGTTAAAGATGACGAACAGAACGGCAAAAAGATTTTTAACGCTTATGTGGATGAAAGCAGTTTAGACCCGTTTGAAGCGTGGAAATGGAAAGGAACACGAAGCGCCGGAAGAAATGCAGCGATAGCGATGCACGCCCAGTTGACCTCTGGTTTTCTTTTCCCGGCGGTTTCGGCTCAAGACGAAAATGATATGGAAGACCGAGCTGTTGGCGATTTTATGAGGGAATTGCTTATTTGGATGGGCGAAAATTCTAACTATAAGACATCTTTTATCCAGGCGGTAATGGGTATGTTGACTAATCCAGTAACCTATCTTGGCGCTGAATATGCGGAAGTATTACAGAAAGTTAGAGAAAAAACTGATAGTGGCTACGAAATCAAAGAAGTGTTAGATGAAGAGTTGTCGGGTTTTCGCGCGCCAGTTTATAGTTCATCTGATATTTTAATCACTAATGCTTATGTCCAGAATATCCAACAGCAAACTTGTGTGATTAAACAAAGATATTTAGATTATTCGGATGCTCAAAAAAAATACGGAAAACACGAAAACTGGCAATATGTTCAAAAAGGAGTTAATTCAATTTTTAATGATAGCGATGGATTATTTTATGATGTCCGCGACCCAGAAAATCCTGATTTGGTAAAAGAAACTATTTTAATGTGGCGAAGCGAGGATTTGGAAATTCCTTTTTTGGGTGGTGTTTATATGGGCGAAGAAAATACCGAACATAATCCAATGACTCATCGGGATGTCCGAAATAATCCCAAATATGATGTAGTCCCCTTCGGTTATTACAGAATTTCAGAGCACTTCTTTTATTACAAGTCCTTGATGTCTTCATTACAATGGGACGATGCTTTGCTTGACGAAATGTATCGGAGTGTGATGAATAGGGAATTTCTTGATTTAATACCACCTGTGGTGATAACTGGCGAGGAAAAGGTGGATACTTCGGTAGTATTTCCCGGCGCTCAATTGGTAACAGCCAATAAAGATACAAAGGTTTCAACACTTTTACCGCCGTCGCAGGGCAATCGTTATGCGGCTTTGGCAACTATTGAAAAATCAATCCGCGAGGGTTCGGTTTCGGAAGTGTCTATGGGACAATTGCCGCAGGAAGCGTCTCAAAAAGCTACTGCAATTGTTCAAGCAACGCAAAGCGCCAAGACCTTGCTAAAAGGTGTCGGGCGAACATTGGGAGAATCTCTAATTCAATTTGGGCAACTAATGGTGAATATCGCAGTCCGATACTTGTCAATTCCGCAGGTTCAAGAAATAACTGGCGGCGGATTCAAAACAAGATACGCTCAATTTGTTTTGCCGAATCAATCTTCCAAGGGAAAAACTATTGGGAAAGTATTAAAATTTGACGGCGAATTGGTAGGCAAGATGATGACCGAAAAAGAAAAGGATATGGAGAATGTCAAACTAGCCGAGAAAGCCGGCGAAAATTCAAGTATAATGGTAATGAATCCTGAAATGGCAGCTCGGATGAAATATCTGATATCATTTGACCCGGAAGAAATGTTTGTGAATAATCAGCAACAGATGCAGTTAATTTTACAAAATCTTTACGCTCAACTTCGTCAGGACCCGTTAATTGATTCTGAAGTGTTGGTTAGAGAATATATGTATGCTTTCTTTAAGAGTAAAGGCGATGATTTTATAAACAAAAATCCGATTCAACCAGTGGAAGGAGCGACTGGAGAACAAAAAATGCCAACGCCAGTTGCGAGTCCAGTGGGTGGTATGGTATAATAGGAGAAATTATTAACTAATTGTTTTTTTATGGAAACATTTGTAGAGGCAGTAAAAAAAGAATTTGGTGTAGTGATGGAAAATCAAGAGAAAGTTGACCGCGCCATAAATGGTATGGCAACTTCAAAAGGTAGAGTTGATGGGGTAGGTTTAGAGGCAACTCCCGCGGTAATTTTGGCGAAATATGACCAATTAGGGGGATATATTACCAAAGATGGATTCAAGGTTAAGAATGGTTGTTTTGTTGATTCAAAAACCAAACAGCCAGTAAAGAAACCTCTTGTGCTTTTGATTAGAATGAATGGTGAAATAATTGAGCAGGTGGAAGGTGAATCCGAATCATTGGAGGTAAAAGTGGCTAAACAGCAAATGAAAAAAGGTAAAAGAAAAATTAAGGACGAATAAAGATGAAAGTTTTTTTGACAAAATTGGCTTTGAGAATAATCAAGAAATATGCCAACGAAGAAACAAGAAGAGAGATTTTGACCGAAGCAGTGGAGCATCTTTTCTATACGATATCGGCTGATGATATTCTTAAAGTGAACCCGGACGGCACATTACAATTTGAAGGTAAGACATTGGACGCGTCTTATCGCAAGGATTTGAGAGAACAGGTGGCTTTATTGGAAAATCTGTTGATTTGGAAAGTAATCAAAAAAGATGTCGCTTACCAATTACAGAAAAAGATGTGGATGGAAGCAAGTATTAACAATGATGTGGTCTGGGGTAAATTATTAACTTTTCTTTGGGATATTATCTCTACGAGATTATCTCAACTTAAAAAGTAGTCCCACGCTGTAATAGCGATGTTCACTAGACGAACTTTACTAGATGTTTAATAGAACTTAAAACTATGACTGAAGAAGAAAAGGCGGCGGCGGAAGCCGAAGCCAAAGAAGCCGAAGCGAAAGCGGCGGCAGAAGGTGAAAAAGCACCTTTACAAAATAATGCTGATATTGAAGCGGCGTTGAAGTCCGAACGCGAACGGCGAGGAAAAGCCGAAAGCGAATTGGAAGAGACCCGTCGGAAAGCCAAAGAACGCATTGAGAAAAAGCGACAAGAGGGACAGGAGGGAAAAGATGAACCTTTGACTCGCGATAGTTTGCGTCAAGTGCTTGATGAGGAACGCGAAACCGTCCGCAAAGAAATGCGGGAGGAACGCGTTCGTGAATTAGCCAAAAAACTTTCTAAATCTGATTCTGAAGTGGAACTGGTTATAGAGGTGTGGAAGAATCGCACTCTAGCCGGAACACTTGATGAACAGATTGAGGAAGCTTTTGCTATCGCCACTCATAAAAGAACTCAGGCACAGAATAGCGAACTTAAACGGGCTTTGGGCAGTAAAGATGGGATAATTACCGATGGTTCTAATACACAAAGAAAACCTTTGCAGGGTAATGCTCCCGAACTTCCCGCAAATGATAAACAAGCGGTTGCTGGAATGATTTGGGACAATGCTCGCGGCGCTTACCGAAAAATAATCGCCGGCGGCAGAAAAGTTTTCTTTGTTTCCAAAGACCTAAAAAAGCGTTGGACTGAAGACGCTCCGAAAAAATAAAATTAAATAATACTTCAAAATCAGCGTTGTTAAGTTTGCTGTCTTAAACAGCTTTATTATTAACAATACTGAATATGTCTTCTACAAGAATTGATGTTGAGGTTATTGGTGTTTCAGCAGTTCAAAAATATCGTGTCGCCGCAAGCGCTACGAGATTTTATGCTGGTGAACCCCTTGAATTCAACGGCACCTATACTACGGGTGTGGCCAGTGTGAATACGGTTGTGCAAGCGGCTGACGCGACACCTGTAATTGGAACTGACAATTTTGTCGGTATTGCGGCGCAAGGTGCTCCAGTCGGCACAGATACAACTGTTGACGCTGATTGGATAGATGTTCAGACGGTAATTCCGCATTTTACCCGATTGCGGAGCAAAGCAAAAACCACAACTAATGTGGATACTCTTACCGAACTTATCGGTGTGATGTGGGATTTTGCTTTGTTTGATTTGACTTCATCAGTTTTTACAATTGATGAAACTGGGGCGGCTGATACTAGCGGTCTTATTATTACAGGCGGCATCTGGGAACAAGGTTTAATTGATGTGGTCGTGGATGTCCGAGCAATGCGCGCTGATGTCACAGCTTAATTATTAGTTTAATTCTGATTTACTATGAATTTAATAACTGGTGGTCACACGACAGGGTTAAGTCCAGATGCTTGCCAAACTAAAATAGATGAAGCTTTGTTTGAGGCTGTTGAACGCCCACTTGCTCCTTCCTATGTTGGAGTTGATTCTCCTGTTTTCTTCAAAACCAGTCCGATTGATACCATCGCATATATTTGGGATGAGGATTCCAATGTCGGCGGATTCTTGGAAACATCGGAGCAGGAAGAAATCAAATCGGAGAATACTTTCATTGGTAACCAAAAGACCGTTCGTTTGAAAAAGTGGATGAAGTCAATTGGTGTATCGGTGGAAGCGTTCAAGACAGACCAAGTCGAGAAAAGACAATCCATTGGCGAACAGATTGGTTCAAGAATGCGAGTTACCAAAGACCGAACAGCGATGGTGAGGGTTTATGGCGATGCGGCTAATGGCACTTATTTTACGACTCCTGATGCCGCAAATTTGGCTTCCAATTCTCACACTCTCTTAAAGACCGGCGGAACGCAGGATAATCTTGAAACCGGCGCTTTGACTCCTGATACTCTCTGGACAACTTTTGTTAGTCTGACGACCCAAAAGGGTCAAGATGGTGAAATTTCGGGCATTCATTCTCCGCGAGGCGTTTTGACTTGCACAACGCAGTATAAACACCTCAAAGAGATATTGAATTCCGAATTGACTGCCGATGGCGGGGAAAATAACTTAAACATTTTTGAAACCGATTATGGACGGGTCGCAATCGGACAAAGTTTGTATCTCAATTCAGCGTGGGATTCAGGCACTTACAAATCAACGGCGATTCATATCGTTTCCGATTACCACAGAATTTCAAGAAAAGTTTTGTCGGAAATTGAAAACGATTTGATTGAACCGCGATACTCACGAACCGATTCGTGGGAATATCGTTCTCGTTATTTGGAAGTTGCCTTTCCTGCTACTTGGGAGGGTTATGCAATGTTAGCCGGTGCTTAATTATTAGAATCGTTTAATCGCAACTGCAAAAAAATGAATAAACAAAATGTTTTTATTGTGGCGTTGGTTGCGATTTTAGTAATCGCAATCGGCGGATATTACTTCCCTCAGGTATATTACTCCCCTCAGATTAAGAAAATTCTCGGTTCGGGGACTCGGTTTGTAAATGGTTTAAGTACAGATTCAACTTCTCCTTCTGCTGGTGAAGTTAGGACAACAACCTTGACTGTTACTGCCACGACAACTCTTTCTAATGGTTATGTTGTTCAAAATGGTGTTGACTCATATAAAGTTACACAGGCATTTCAAGCCTCAACAACTTGCTTGTTGTTGAATCCCTTTAGGGCAACCACAACTGCGGAAAGGTTGAATGTAAATATAACTGGTGCGACATCAACAGCAATGAGTCTATTCTTTGCCACAAGTTCATCAGGAACGGCAACGACAACTGTCGGTCTAATCGCTGGTTGGGGTGGGTTAGGTGGACGACAAGCGGTAGCCGCTTCCGAAGCTGGTTATTTCACTTGGAAAGGTTCGGCGACTAACACAGATATACTCGGTCCCGATGAATATATCTGGTTATGGGCAGAGGGAAAGGATGCTGGAACTAAGCAGTTTTCTAGTGGTTCTTGTTCTTTCAAGTTTGGGAAACCATAAGAGGTTTCTTCAATCTCCCGATACTTGTGATGTCGGGAGCTATGAGGAAATCTCCTCAATTAAAAGTTAAAAATGACATATATGAAAAAAAGGATTTATTTAATAGTTGGAACAATGTTTGTATTGTTTTTGGTTATCATATTCTTAAAAAATCAAGCCGATGCTGTAACTTCAACAATTACTTCAGCAACAGCCGTAGCAACTTCTACCCGAGCTTCAATGACTCCTGGCGCCAGCACTACGACTCTTTCTTGGGCTGATTTGAATGAAGGCGCTTCGGTGTTTATTTCTGGCACATCTTCTTCAACTAGAACTAAATTTGACATCTGGTTTGAAGCATCAAATAATTCTATTGATTGGTATAGTGTGGCTTTTCTTGGGACTTCACCACAAACATTGAATTCCACCTCAACAGTTCTTAATTTTGCCACCACTACACAGGTTTATCGTTGGCACCCTGATTCTTTGGTTTCTTCAACTTCGGCAATTACTCTCCCATTCCCAACAATTGTGAGTAAATGGAAAAGAGTTAATGTCGCCATTCCGACTGGAGTATCATCGGAAAACGGCGCGGTTTATATTGAAAGAGCATCGGGTATAATTTCAAAATAAATGCCAAATAAATGTCAACTACAATAACGCAAATTGAAGAATCCCTTTCGGGAATGATGCACGGAGGAACTTTGAATAAAGTTCGTAATCGCTATGCTTTATATGAACGGGTGGCGAACACTTTATTAACTCGTTTAGACCCGGTAGAAACGATTCGGCTTCAAGCGTTATCGCAATTGGTTCACGATGATTTACAGGACTATACTTTACCCTCCGATTACAAAAAACTAATTGACTTATTTCCTGTTGAGGACAGAACCTCAAGCGAAAGAGCGGCAAGAGTTTATGCCGAGCCCTTTGGCGCCGAGTTGGCTTTAAGAAACAAACAAATATCAATTGAAGCCAAAGAAGGAGTTAAATACATCAGAATAAACTGGCGGGACACAGGAGCAAAGGCACTTCACACAATGAATTCTCTAACCGATAACGGAACTATCGCCATTGTCGGCACGGCTTCAGGATTAAAAGCTACCACTCTCCATAAACTTTCTGGTTCTGCTTCCATTGAATTTGACCTTGCGGTTTCAGGCGATGGTATTCAAGGAACAGGATTAACGGCGGTAGATTTGAGCAGTTGGGATGAAATATCTGATTTCATTATTCCTGTTTATCTTGGTTCAGTTTCCGCTTTGACTTCTATTACTTTTATTTTCGGCAATGATTTAACCGCTAATTATTGGACTTGTGTGGCGCAAACGACGCAGGCGGATGGCACAGCGTTCAGAGTCGGTTGGAATTTTATTTTATGTCCTTGGCAAACAGCTACTGAAACAGGAACGGTCGCTCCAGCAACTATTGATGCATTCAAAATTACTTTTGCTATGACTGCGGCGATTACTAATGTTCGGGTGGATAATATCTTGGTATCTTTAGGCAGATTTTTTGACATAAAATACTACTCGCAATTCGCCTTCAAAAATTCTGCTGGCACTTGGTTGGGAAAACCGACCGCGGATACTGATTCGGTTGTTTTGCTCGGCACGGCTTTACAGATTTATCTTTTGGAATGTGTGGTGGCAATGGCGCAACAAATGGAGGGCAAGGATAGTGGATTTGATATCAATTGGGCTCGGCAGGAATTAGCTGATTTGTATCAAAGATACCGTGCTGAACATCCCAGTGAGGCAAAACAAAATGTTGGTCGTTATTGGAATTTAGGAAATTTTAGACGATGAAAGACGAGAATATAATTGAATGTTTGGGATATCAAAGTTCGCAAGAACAAACGATGGTGGACCCCCCTTATCTTGTCATTGGTTCGCAAAATGTTCTCGTGGATTATCAAAAAAAAGTTCGCATTAGAAATGGCGTATCTCGTTTGGGTGTCGCCAATACTGCGGCAACGCCCACCCGAGCGGCAATTGTTTGGGGAAATTCTACCGGCGGGGAATTACCGGTATCGGTCTTTGACACTAACTTGGTTGTTTATTTGGGAACAGTTGATACTGTCGCTTTGAATGATTTTTACAATATCAAAACTGATTTGACTTCAACTGAAATCCCTCGTTTCACTTTATGGTGGGATACGGTAGAAAATCTTGATGAACTTTTATTCGTTCAGGGTAATGCCAATATCTATGAATGGGATGGGGGAGTAGCGGTGGTTGACTCAATAACTGGAACCACTATAACCAAAAAAGGCACGACCACCTTTGCTCAAAACCGATTCTATACGGCGGCGAATAAAACATTGATTTGTGAAAGGACAGGAACTGAATATACCTATACTGGCGGAGAAACCACAACTACTTTGACGGGCATTGCCGATACTACTGGACTTATTGCGGGTGATGTTTTGATTCAAAAAGTGGTGACTAATACTAACAAACCTGCGGCTTCAAGAAATAATCATACGATTTTTTCGCACGAGAATCAGATTTATGTCGGCAGTGAAGACGACAACGAAGTGTATATCTCTCAAAATGATGATTACGCGGACTTTACTTTCTCAACCCCTAGAACCTATGGGGAGGGGGCTTTGCTCGCATTAACGGGCATTTCTAGGGGTTTTGGGGCTATTTCTAACATACCTGTCATCTTTTGCGGCAAATCAGACCTATTTAAGGTGGAGTTTGAGCAGGATACTGTTTCAACGACATTATCGGAAAGCTTAAAAATCAAAAAATTAAAATCAGGCGTCAATCAATCAGCTCAAACGCCGGAATCAATTGTTTCGGTGGGTAATGCCGTGATTTATCTTTCTTTTGAGCCCGCGGTAAGAATTTTAGAACAACCGGAAAGTATAGAGGGTCCCCAATTAAAAACTTTATCCTATCCGATTAAACCCGATATGGATGCTGAGACCTGGACAAATGCCAACGCAATTTGGTGGAAAAATGCTTATTTCCTTTCCGCGCCTTCAAATTCCCGATACTACATTTTGGAATTTATGGAAGACGCGGACGGAAAATTAAGGAGATTTTGGCAACCGCCGCAGGTTGGAGGATATCGGGCGTTTGGGATTATTGATAATTGGCTTCACGGATTTTCCAATGCCACGCCTGAAGTTTTCAAATTACTTGATTCAACTAATGAAAAATTGTCTGATTTGGTGTATAATTCTTCCAGTGTTGCGGACGAAAAAGTTCCTATAAACGCTATTGCAAAATTTTCGTATCGTTCTTTCGGCAAAAAAAAGGATTTGAAAATCTTTGACGAATTTTTTATAGAAGGTGAAATTACTCCCAACAGCGATATCACTGCGACTTTGAAATATGATTTTAATGGCGCTACGCAGGAAATTGAGGAAACAATAGATGGCGGCGATGAAGATATTTTAATCGGCGCTCCGATTCAGGCCTCTTTGGGACAGATTTCTTTGGGACAAAATAATCTGGGTGGAGCTTTGAAAACGCCGGAGAATGCCAGAAAATTCAGGGTGGTTTTTGAAGAAGCGCGGGAAGATTTTAATGAAATTCAATTTGTGTTTAGTTCCAATGAAATAGATTATTACTGGGCGATTTTAGCTCACGGAATTAACGCAGAATTATCAAGACGAAGGAATACTATTATTTATAAATAAAAATCTATGAAAAAAACCGCTATCGTCATTTCAATAATCGCTCTCTTTATTTCAGGTTTGGTTTATCTTAAACCGCAACAGGATTATCAAGGATATATTTCAGATTTGATTTCTCAATATGCTCAACAATCATTTGGAGCTTCGGTTCAACCTTTTGCCGGACACACTTATACGCTTTATGGAAGCGGGTTGTCATCTTCGGCGACTTCTATAATTTTAACTTCCCTAACTATCCCTCAAACCTCGCAAAAAATTCAAGATGCCGACTTATCCGATACTTTCTATCTGACTATTGAGCCGGGGAACCGAACACGGCAGGAAATTGTGTCTTGCACAACTGTTGCTCAAAATTCTGACGGCACGGCCACTTTGAGCGGCTGTTCTCGCGGTTTAGCGCCTATTTCGCCTTATACCGCTTCCACAACGCTTCAATTTGCTCACGGCGGGAACACTTCGGCGATTTTCTCCGACCCGCCACAATTGTTTAATCAGTATTCAGCGTTGGCGAATAATGAAACAATTTCTGGTCTTTGGACTTTCAACTCTTATCTCCCGACTTCAAATATAACGGCTACGACTTCCAATCAATTTGCCACTAAAAGTTACGCAGACAATGTCATCGCGGGCGGTTCGCCGACTTCAACTTTGCTAATTGGCGGCAAAGTGGAACTCGCTACCCAGCAAGAAATGGCGTCTTCCACCGATGCCAGCGAGGTGGATAAACCAAGAGTGTTATGGAGCGCCTACGCCACTTCTTCGCCTTTTGAGGCGGGAATGTGGGTTCCAATTACGGATAAAAATGGTTTATTAAACCAGTCATTTTTAGGGTTGAGTCGCAATTTTTCGTGGACTGGAATACAAACTTGGAATACGGCTACTTCTTCTTTTAACGCTGGATTAAATATCGCTACAACCACTCAATTTGGTGTTTATGGTGGCGGACTTACTCCACCGGGTTCAATAATTGCTTATGCCAGCACAACCGCTCCTGCCGGATGGATTTTAGCTGATGGCACTTCTTATCCAACTGGCAGGTATCCCAACCTTTTTCAAGTTATCGGATATTCTTATGGCGGTTCTGGGGCAAACTTTAGTGTGCCAGATTTGAGAAATAGAAAATTGGTAATGGCTTCAACAACGGTAAATATAGGACAAACGGGCGGGGAAGCAAATCACACTATGACAACAGCAGAACTTGTGGCTCATACTCACACCATTGATTTCGGTAGCGCAGGTGGTGGTGGTATTGCGACGCAAGGTATTACTGATGCTGGAGATATAACAACAAGTTCGGTTGGTAATACCGTTCCTTTCAATGTCCTAGACCCTTATATGGCTATGTATTTTATTATTAAATACTAATATGCCCGAAGAACTAAAACCACCAGTAGAAATAAAACCCGGACAGGGAGGCTTGTATGAAGTTTGGCGTGAGGGGCAAAGAGTGGCTACCGGCACAAAACAATACGCCGAACAGGTGGCTTCGGGTCAGGCAGTAACTCCAGCTAAACCTGTTTCAATGCTTTCATCGGATGCGGGGAATAAAATAATCTCTGATGCGATGGCTGACACTAACCGCCCGATAACTCCCCCTGAAGCTAAACCGAAAGTTGAACCGCCCAAAACTACAGAGGATAAATTGTTGGAAAGCGAGTTTGAAAGCACGAAAACGGAAGCGCAGAAATTACAGGATGAATTGAAAATAAGATACGACAAACAAGAAAGTGATTTACAAGCCACACTTGACCCGATTAAGGCGCAATTGGAAAGAAATAAGCAAGGTCAAATTGACACGATAAAATCGCAATATGCTGTCCTCCGGTCTCAACTGGAAGAATCCAATCGCAGACGACAAGCGGCCGCCACGACTTTGGGATACAGACGGGGCGGACAATTTGCACCCACGATGATGTCAGCACAAGTGGAAGGGGTAGTCCAGCAAGGTGTAGCAAGATTAAACGAATTAAACTCTCAAGAAGCCAACGCCGTGGCGGCTGTGAATAACGCTTATGATGAAAAGTCATTATCTTTGGCTTTGGAAGAATATAATAAATTGACCTCAATTAGAAAAGAGAGGGATAAGGCATTGGATGAATTAAATGTAAAACTGGCGGAGGCGAATAAAAAGGTAACGGAAGAAAATACTAAACTTGCTAATCAGAGTTTAATTTACAACGCTGTCACAGAGACAGGTTCGTCTGATGTAGTTGGTATTTTCAGTAAACTTGGAGGCAAAGTTTCAACTGATGAGATTAAAAATTTCTTGGATGATATAACGCCAAAAGAAAGTAAAGACACTACTTCAAATGCCTACAAATTCAAAACTGAAGATGTTGGCAAATTGATTTCACTCGGAATGACTGGCGAAGAAATACAAATCACGCAGGATATTTTCAATAAATTTGGTTTGTATAATCCCATTCCTGAATATGTTAATAAATCTTTAGCGGAAATTCTTTCTAAAGAGGAATTGGCAGAAATTAAAGACATTCTTTATCCAATAACAAAAGTAAAAGGAGTAAAAGGAATTGATGCCGGATTAGAGGGAACCAGTTTTGATTTGGCGCAAGGTATTCGTGTGGCCAGATTGGCTTTTGGGGGAGGACGCTCATTATCCGATAAAGATAGGGATTTTGGCGTTGCGCTTTATAATGCCGGCAAAGCAGAAGGTAAAAATGTTTATCAAATTGCCGATGAAGTCTTTGGTTTCCTCCCCACCAGAAATAAATCTTTGGCGGAAGGGTTGAGAATGACTCTCTTGAACATTGATGGTCTTAAAGGAATGTCTGATTACGATATGGAAGGTTTAGCTCGTTTAATAAACAATGGACAAGATTTGGAAGCTATTAGAAAAGTTGAAAATACTGCGATGGTGAAAGTGAATCAATTGACCGGAAAGGAAAATTTGGTTTCTGAAAGTGATATTAAATACATTGATGATAAAGTTAAAGAAATTACTGACCTTTTGGGACAAGGGTGGTCAAATGAAGTCGGCGCCTTTACCGGTTCGTTTAATGGTTGGTTATCAAGGAAATTCGGACTTGGTCAATCGGTAAAAATTAGGGCTAAAATTACTTCTCTGGCCGCTGATATGATTAACAAAAGAGCTGGTTCAGCTTTGACGGACACGGAATGGGAAAAATTAGTTTCAGCAAATGTTCCTAATTTGAATGAAGCGGCCAAAACTTGGAAAAGTAAAATGGACGAATTACGCAGTAATCCACTTACCCGTTTGAATGCCAACAGGGGACTAGCTTCTTTACCGCCGCTTTCATTGAGCAATATCCGAAATCCTGAATCTAAAATTGGTTTATATTCCAGCCAAATTGACACTAATCCTATTGATTTACCAACTAATAACGACCCATTAAAACTACGATGACTACTCAAGAATTTGCTGGAAAAATAAGAGAAAAATATCCGGGTGCTTATGATGATATGCCGGATGATGAACTTACCCAAAGAGTTATTGCTAAATATCCTGTCTATAAAGACCAGATAACAGATTTACCAATTGAACCAATTGAAATGTCTCTGCTTCAAAGGGCTACTACTCGTGCCGGCGAGATTTTTTCAGAGGGATATCAGGGAATTGAAAAGGCGATTACTGAAGCCCCTAGTCCATTACAAGCAGGATTAAGAACTACTGGAGCAGTAGCCGAAACAGCCGGTAAACTTATTGCTGAACCTGTTATCACTGGTGTGAAAGGAATTGCCGACAAACTTGCTGATATTCCTATTGTTCAGAAAATTGCCGAAAGTAAATTTGGCGGCAATGTATTGGCAGGCGCGCAGGATATTTTTGGCAGAATAAGTGGTGCGGCTGAACAATTAAAGACAACTAATCCCGAACTTTATCAAGACTTAAAAGCGGCAGGTGAAATAGGATTACTAATACTTGGAGAAAAACCTGCCCAGAAATCTCTTGAAGTCGCTGGACAAACTTTAAAAACGGGCGGAGAAACTATCTTTGAAGTTGGCGCTAGGGCGGGACGAGGTATGGTGGGTGGAATTCAAAAAAAGGTTGGTGAAGGAATTGGAAAAGTGTCGGGAGTTGTTGAAAAAACGGTTACTGAATCAATACCCAAACCGGTAGAAAGCGCATTGAGAGAAACTTCCTCCAAAATGTTTGATGATTATGTCAAAGTTGCGTCAAACGCCGCCAGCAGTTTCAAAGCGCCGACACCGCTTGAGGTTGTTGGACAACACGCCCAAAAAGCTCTTGACACTATTCAAAGGAAATTAAATGCCATAGGAGAACAAAAAAGTGGTGTTATGGGGCAAGCGGTTGTTGGAAACAAAGCCGTTGGAAACATTGTGGTTAAATTTAGACAATCGCTTAATAGTTACTTAAAAGGAAAAACTGCCGTTGAGGGAGATACCAAACTAATTAGAGATATTCTAACAGAAGCGGAACGATTAGGGAATAATCCAAGAGCAAAAGATGTTGATAAATTTATTGATTTTATTCAAGACCGAATTTATACATCTCAAAGGGATTTGACAATTCCCGTTACTGACCAAACTACCGGTGCTTTACGAAAAATAACTGGGCAATTGAATGAAAGTTTGAAATCCCAATTACCGGAAAGTTATAGTGGTTTGAATAGTCAATATGCTAAAATAGTTGAAATCCGAAACGAATTGAACTTAAAACTTGGTAAAGAAGGAGAAAGGGGCGGAGCTTTAATGAAAAGAGTATTCAGTCCATCTGACGCTGGCACTAAACAACTTTTCGCGGAAATTAAAAAGCTTACTGGTGTTGATTTAGTGAATGAAGCAACGCTAGCCCGTTTTGTAATGGAAACAATTGGGGACGCAAGGCAGGCGAGTTTATTGGAGCAATTACAATTACCCAAAATATCCCCCAAAGGGATTTTGGATTTTCTTTTCCAAAAGTTGGCTTCAAAGTTTAATACACCTGAAGCGCGTTTTGAAAGAGCGCGACAATTAACGATAGAATGATTTTTGCCTATCTGCGTATTGCCAAAATCTAATACCTAAATAAGCAAGAATTATAAATAAAATAATATAAATCATAACAATCACATCTTACCATATAGCGCTATAATTGTAAAGTATGCCACCAACATCATTAAAAGAACGACTGGGACTAAACACTATCTTACCCTCTTTGCGTGAGCGTCTTTCGGCTTTACAACAAACTACCGCTTATCACTTTCCCAAAGCGTTTGCCGAACAATCAATAGAAACAGGTAAAGAAATGGCTAAAAGCATTATTAAATCACCTTTCCGCATTCAACAAACTGCTTCAGATGTAGGCCGGCAACTGATGGGTGAAAAACCTAGCGAGGGATATGATTTGCCTTTATTCGGAAAAGTTGAAGGATATGGCAGGCAATTTTTGGACGAAGCGGGTGAGAATGCTGGTGATTGGACTGACCCGAATACTATTAGAGCTGGTTTAGAAGCCGTTAGTCAGGGGGTATTAGACGCTTCTTTTCTAGGGAGTGTGTTAGAAAAACAACTAGCGAGACAGGTATTGAAAGTGCCGAAAGTCGCTCCACCGGCACAAACACCGACACCAAACTCTGAAAAAATATCTTTGGTAAAAAAACACATCTTTGGTGATGGTGGAAAAGCTTCGTATAGTGGAGCAGAATCAATTATTGGAAAAGGTGAAATTGGTATGAGCAAATCATCGGAACTTTTAGAATATGCCAAAGGACGATTAGATGATGTAGCAATGAAACTTGGTAAATTAGACCCACGATTGGAACAAGTTTATCGGGCGCAGGTTAAACCAAATGCCTCATCAGTTGAGACCGCAATGAAAACAATTTTAGACCCAGCCAAAAAGATAATTGATGCTTATGAAAAAGGTGGTTTGTCGGATAGTTTGCTTACTGCTCTTACTAGAAATCTACCAAAAGCAACGCAAGAATATATCCGAGAACCGAAATTGGGATTGGGGATAAAAGATGTTTCAAAAGACCTCGCCCAAGAAGTTAGGTTAGAACCTGTTGCTAATTTTGAAAGTCGTTTAAGAAGAACTGCCCCAAACCAACCAGAAGCATATTATAAAGCACAAGTTGAAGATTATACTAATAAAGTAATCGCCCAAGAAGCTCGTAAGTATAAGAGTAAGGAGGAGTTTGTGAAAGATAAGGCGATCGTTAAAAGTTTACTGCCAAAAGAAAGTATTCACGGCCCGCAAGCAAGAGCAAAGTTTACTGGCGAAACAGCAAGGGTTGGAGATACTATAGTTGATAGGTTACCTAAAGTTTTAGAAGAAGGAAAAAAACTTGATGATGTTGGTGGAGATGGAAGTGTTGGAAATTATGCCAGTAGGCAAATAGAAAAACTAATCAAAAATGGGAGGTTAACGGTTTATCACGGAACGACAGAGGCAACCGCCGATATTTTACGGGGAAATGTCTGGAGTAAATTAAATGATGGTTCATATCTTTCGTTAACAAAAGATGCGTCAAGAGAAGCTTTGGGCGTTTATGGAGCGGGATATTATAAAAATCTCGCCTCAAAATATGGTGTTAAAGGTGAAGTATTAAAATTTGATATACCAGTTGAAAATATAGGAGTTGATAGAGTAACTGGCGAGTTAAGATTTATAAATCCAAATACTAACTTAACCAAATCCCAACTCACCGACATTTGGAATGAGGCGAATAAAAAATAAAATGCCCATATCACCAAGAATAAAAGAATATCTATTAGCCAAAACCAATCCAGCTCTTGCGACCGCTTTGTCTTTGGAAAAAGTCCGAGAAATAGTCAAACAAATAGCAAAGGAAACAATGGAAAAGGAGATAAAGGGATTATTAACAAAAGCAGAAGAAGCTATCTACCGAGAACTCACTTTAATAGATAAAGAAGCAAACAGACAACTCAAAACCGCCCTGAAAGGAGATAAAGGAGACAAGGGAGACAAGGGAAATTCAATAAAGGGTGATAAAGGTGATACTACAATTGTAGAGAAAATCATAGAAAAAACCGAAATAATAAAAGAACAACCAATTGTAAAAGAAATAGTAAAAGTAACCAATGAAATTAAAGAGGTGGCAGTAACCGATAAACCAGAAATAATTGTCGCTAAATTAAATACTCTTGAAGATGTCCTTGACCAGAAAGTAATTAAAGGACTTGAAAAAAGATTAAAACAAATCAAAGGCAGTCCATCTAAAAAAGGAGGAAGTGGATTAACGGTTAATTATTCCGACCTTTCTTCGCAGTGTAACGGTTCAAACAAAACTTTTACCGTGCCTTACCATTCCCGAGCCATCGCTCTTTTAGGCACGCAATTCCCGATTGTTTATCGTCCGACAACGGATTATACTATTTCTGGGACGATATTGACTCTTACCTCCGAGGTTGGGGGTCCCGAAAGCGGGCAAACATTAGTATTTTTATATGGTTAATGTGAATAAGGGATTTATACAAACTCTTGCTTTAGTTTTAATCGCCCTCGCCATTGGTGGCGGGACTTATTACGCCACCGATAAACTTTCAACGGCGGTGCAGAACAGAGGGCTTAAATTTGGCGCGCCAGTTTCAAACATTTTTAGAAATCTTTTACCAGAAACTGATGATAAATATTACATAGGGACCACCACTGCTACCAATTTAAGGTTCAAAGCCCTTATTCTTGCCACCACCACGACCGGTTGCGCTACATTTGGAACAGTGGGCGAGCTTTATTCTACCGGTTCGGCTTGCGGCACTGGAGCGGGTGGCGCCGTCTTTGATTGGAAACAAGAGAATGATTCATTCGGTGTCAATTCTCTTACTCCAACAACAACAATACCAATTCATCTTAAATCCACCGCCACCTCAACTCTTTTAGGCGACATTCAAACCACTGGTCTGTCGGCCATTAACTACATTTCGGCGCCGAGGTTCTTGGCCACTTCCACTACGGCAACCTCCACCTTTGAGGGGGGACTGACTTTGAACGGCACCGGCGTTGTCCTCAACCAAGGCACGCCCGCCAATACTTTGGTGACGACGGCGAGAGGATATGTGGGGATTGGGACGGCGGGGCCGAGCGTAAAATTAAGCGTAAATGGCAATATGATTGTTGGGAGTGGCGTAGGTTTAGGAACCATTTCAATAGGAGCAGAAGGAAGCACGAGGTATGCAATTTCAGGTAATACGCCTGTGAATAACGCATTAAATATACGAACTTTATTTTCGGATAAAGTAATTGTTTTTGATATAGCCGATGTTGAAAAAGTAAGAATAGATACCTCTGGCAACCTCGGCATCGGCACCACTAATCCTCTGGAAAAACTCTCGGTTGTTGGCAATCAGCTCTTAACTGGCGACCTCTCGCTCTACGGCGGCGATTTTAATTTAGGCACTGGTTTCTCCACCACCACGCTCACCACGCTCAACAACCGACTTGGCATCGGCACGACTTCGCCGTGGGCTTTGTTCTCTCTTTCGGCCAGTTCCACCGACCAAACGCATACCCCGCTGTTCGTGGTTTCCACCACATCACCCACTGCTTCAACCACCGCCTTTGTGATTGATTCGCAGGGGAGGGTGGGCATCGGCACTACCACTCCCACCAACCAACTTGGCGTGCAGGGTTCCATTCTCGCTTCAAAGATTGATACCTATGATGGCGCGGCCACCTCCACCTTTGCGGGGGGAGCGCTCTTTGCGACCGGAGGAGGAAATGTGGGAATTGGGACGACGACGCCAGCTGTCAAACTTGATGTAAATGGATATGTTAAACCACTTCAAACTTCTACTACAACGGCTTGTTCTGCAGCTATACAGGGTTCAATGTTTTATAACGAAGCTAATGACGCCGCTTGGGTTTGCGGAGCGGGTTCAAACTGGAAAATAATGGGGGCAGGAGGGGCGGGTGGAAGCGGAACAGTAACAAGTGTGGATATGTCCGTTCCAACAGGACTAACAATTGGTGGCAATCCAATTACAGGGGCAGGCACTTTGGCTTTGACTTATACTTCAGGATATTCTATTCCAACAACCATTAAACAAAACTCTTGGGACGACAAATGGGATTTAGCATCTTCTACTATTGGTAATGCTTATCTGACAAACTCAACCATTAGTGGAGTGGCACTTGGTTCAAACCTTGCCAATCTAACGGCTACCAATGGCTCGCTAACCTTTTCAGCGACTTACAATGGTTCGGCGGCGGCAACTATTGGACTTAATTTAGCTAACGCCAATTCGTGGACAGGACTTCAATTATTCGGTAATACTGGAACTACTACTTTTGCGGGTGGATTACGATTAACGGGAGGACTTTCAGCTACTCAAGGCATAGAGGCGCCTTTCTTTAATGCGACTTCCACTACCGCCACCTCAACGGTTGCTGGCGGCATAAATCTTCAAACCAATGGCACGGCTTCCGTAAATGTCGGCACGACTTCGGGAAAATACAAATTCACGGTGTCGGGCGATTCAATGATTGCTTCGCCATCAGGTCAGGCGGCGTCCTCCACGATTTACATTTTCTCCACCGCCGCCAGTAAAGGAGGGTCAATTATTATGGAGGATTCCGATGGAGCGGGGTGTTCGGAATTGTCCGTATTGAATGGTGTTATTAAAGTGGATACCGTAACTTGTCCAACAATACGATGAGAAAACTTTACAAAATTACATCTTTAATACTGATAGTTGGAATAATGGTTTTTGTGTTTCCTAATACTGCGGAGGCGGCGATTGCGTTTGACGCGGCATCTAATGGCAGGTCAGCGACATCTGACCAGACATTAACCGTCTCTCATGTTGTTTCTGGAAGCAACAGACTTTTAGTTGTCGCGGTAACCACATCTGATTCCATAGATGCCGACAGACCTATCACTGGAATTACATACGCTGGAACTCCTTTAACTAAAGCTACCTCAACACAGAATAATGCGGGCGATTTTGGGGCGGAGATTTGGTATCTAGTCGCGCCAAGTACAGGTACTAATAACATCATAATCACTGCTACGGCTGGTATCACCCGTATTGTCGGCGGCGGTGTCAGTCTAACAGGAATTGACCAAACAACTCCTTTAGATGCTACAGGCGGCGCACAAGGAAGTAGCGGAGAATCATCCGCTGTCGTTACTACGGTTGCTGATAATGCTTGGGTCGTAGATGCCAACGCGCAAAATACTTCTGGAGGAGCAACAGTGGGGACAGATCAAACAGAAAGATGGAATAACATTGGAACTGTGCTTGACGGAGCTTCAAGCACAGAAGGTCCAAAAACTCCGGCAGGAGCAGTTACAATGTCTTGGACTTTTGTTAGTAGTCAATGGGCTATCTCCGCCGCCTCTTTCGCTCCCTCCGCCGCCGCTTCTACTGCCGCCACCCCTTCTCTCATAATCCAAGACACCTCGTTTATCATTCAAGATACCAGTTTAATAATTTATAATTAGTAAAATTTATTAGTTAATTTATTTTTATGGCAAAAACATATGAGAAATTGTCGGAACAGGAAATCAAAATCACCAATACGGTGGTTGATGTTCAAGTAAAATCGTTGAAGGAAATGTCGGAGCGAAAATTGGAACTTGAAAAGGAGATAGTTAATGCCGAAAGTTATTACGGCAACAGCATAAAAGAGATTGAGGACAGGTATTTGCTTTCCGCAAAAAGCGAGACCGACAAATTAAGAGAAGAGTTGGCAAAGGAAACGAGCAATGCGCGGCAGGAAATTATAGACTTAATTGATGACATTGCTGAAGCGGAGAAGTTAGGGATTGTATAAATTAAAAACCGATAGAATAGTGAAAATGAATAAAAACAAAGGCCAAAGTTTAATAGCAATTCTCGCGGGTCTGGCTGGATTTATAGCGGCGGTGATTTCTCCTGTAATTTACATTGGCGGTATCAAAGAAAATGTCGCTGTTCTTGATACCAGAGTTACTATAACCGAAAGCAATATCAAAGAAATAAAAGACAATGTAGAATACATCAGACGGGCGATTGAACAGAGTAATAAAGGTTTAATAATTAAAGCGTTTTCGGAATTAGCCACGAGCACATCTAAAAAATAGTTATGAAACAAATACATATACCTTCTAATTTCATATATCCTAAAATTCCCGAAACAGCATATCGTTTTGGAAGTGGTCAGTTAACTGGCAAAGAATTACGCCCGGACGGCGACTGGCGTGATTATCTTCCACCGGAGGAAGACCAAAATCAAAGAGGGGTAGAAAGTTCAGCGTGTTATGTGGAAGCATCACAACATTCTCTTGCTACTATTCAAGAAGAGGAATTTAATTTGCCCAACAAAAATTATTCGGCTAGATTTAACGCCCTGCTTTCAAATGGTTCAGTGCTCGGCGGCGACCCATTGGAGGGCGGTCAATCAATTAGACATGACGGATTGATACCAGATAATTTAATGCCTTTCGGTGAACACACACAATCTTGGGACGATTTTCATTCTTGGAAAAATGTTGAGCAAAAAAAATGTAAAGACGAAGGTAAAAATTGGCTTCAAAAATGGCAACCTAATTATGATATAGGTTTTACCAAAGAGGAACTGGTAATGTCAAAATACATTAAGTTAAAACAGATTTTGAAGTATAGCCCACCACCGGTCAGCGTTACGGCTTGGTATGAAGAAAATGGAATTTATGTTAAGCCGGCCGGCTCACAAGACAATCACCTTGTAGAATTGGTTTATATTGACGAACAAAACCGCCCACGAATTCGGGACACTTACCCCCCTTATGAGAAGATTTTAGAGCCATATTATAATTTTGATTTTTGTATGCGTTGGAGCTTAAAAAAGTTATCCACACCGCCCTTGAAAAAAAATTGGATTTGGGGTTTAATTATAAGGCTCTTAAATATATTCAAATGAGCATTCAAGTTATAATAAACTCCGGACACCACATTACCGATAAAGGTTGCGTTTCTGCCGGCTATCAAGAAAATCTGCTTACAATGGCTATTAGAGACCGAGTGAAAGAATTATTACCAGACGCTTTTTATGTTCCTGATGACCTAAACTTAAAGGACTCAATAAAATGGGTTTTAACGCTTAATCCCGAGAAAGACGCAATATGTGTGGATATACACCTAAACTATCATCCTTACGCCTCCCAGAGGGGTATAGAGGCATATTATTGGCAAGACCCGACTATTGCCGAGTGTTTTTCAAGAAATGTCGCGGAAGCTGTGGGTTTAAGTAATAGAGGATATAAGAAAGATACCGAAACAGCTGTCGGTTCTTTGGGTTGGATTAGACAACTTCCAACCCGTTCGGTTCTTGTGGAATGCGGTTATTTATCCAATTTTTTTGATAGGCAAATTATAACTTCCGCTGAAGGCCAAAAAGAAATCGCGCAAGGGATTTATAATGCTTGCTTGGAATTGGGATACCGAAAGAAAACCGAAAGTGTAAATAGCTGGAAAACTATAATTGACCTTCTTAAAAAGGCCGGAATGAGTTTTGATGATATAATTGGTTGGATTAAAAAGTTCTTTGGAAATTTACAACCAAAGGTGGTACAATAAAGTAGTTCTTTCTTTTGTCCGCTAGTGGCCGAACAACGCTCGCTTTATGGCGTAAAGCAGGCACCTCCGAAGTATGTTCAAATGAATGAGGTCGGTGGAGTGCTGTTGTAGAGGCAAACTCCAACATAAATTACAATGTTGGCTAGTAAAGCAGGCCGAAGCTTGGGAGAAAAGGATTAAGCCCCCGAACTCCCCTAGCGGACAAAGGATGGAACTTGCCTTCCACCCTTCACTTACTCCATCTTTGTGGGAAACTAGGATGGTAGTGGAAAATGGGGACGAAACGAGGATAAAAATATAAAAGCTCTTCGTCCCCTAGTGTTTATCAGTAATTTAAATAAAATAAAACAAAAAATAGGGATAGATAAAACTTGTCCAATTTGCCAAAAAATATTTTACACTCCACCGTGTTTATCGTGGGTTAAAACTTGTTCTCGCAAATGTTGTGGTATTTCTCGCTTAGGCAAACCCTCTCCTAAAAAAGGGCAAAAGGGATTACAGATTGCTTGGAATAAGGGAACAAAAGTTTTTGTTAAAAGTGTTTGCCCATTTTGTCGAAAAGAATTTAAACACCCAAAATTTCAAAAAAGAAAATATTGTTCTTTTGAATGTTATATCAAAAATAATATTGGGGAAAATAACTGGCGATGGAAAAAAGATAGAACAGGAATTGACTTAAATAAAAGACGCCACTGGAGTTCTGAGTGTAAAAAATGGAGAACAACAATCTTTACTAGAGATAATTATAAGTGTAGAATTTCTAATGAAGATTGTTGTGCTTACATTGAAGCACATCACATCTTAAGCTGGAAAAGTCATCCAGAATTAAGATTTAATATTAATAACGGCATTACTTTGTGCCGCGTCCATCATCCAAGAAAACGGGCGGAAGAGAAACGGCTATCTCCTTATTTTCAGGAGTTAGTGGCAGTATCAAAAGTTTAGTATTTCTACAACAATAACAGCGGTGGCAGTGAATCTCTTGGCAACTCTTTTGCCTTTGATTGGCGTTCAAGTGGGAAGCGATGACTTAACAAAAGCCTCGCAGGTAATTATCGCCATTATAACTGGTGTGTGGATTTGGTATCGGAGAGTTAAAGTTGGCGATGTGAATGTTCTCGGCGCTCGGCGAGCTTAATCTATGAAGTATTTAATTCTGGTCGGGTTAATTGCCTTGCCTTTTGCCGCCTCCGCTAGTTGGTGGTGCGGAATGGGGAATGGGAAAATCGTGCAATGTATGATGGTGGACGGGATAATACAGCCAATCCGAAAAGAAGTTTTATACCAAAATTTCTTTCCTGAACCCGAAGTTCAAAAAGTAATGCGTAAAATTGCGGTTTGCGAATCGGGTGAAAATCATACAATAAATGGCAAAATTGTCAGAGGCCCCGACGGCTTTGATTTAGGTTTCTTCCAACTCCGTTCTTTAGTTTGGGAAAATGAGGCACAGAAACTTGGTTTAGATATCAGAACGATTGAAGGTAATTTTGGAATGGCCAGAATTCTTTACGATCGTTTTGGATTTTTGCCTTGGGTTTGTTATAAAATGATATGAGATTTCTTTTCCGTTTTTTTCTCTGGTTAGTTTTCAGTTCGGTTTGGTTACCAATAGTTTTATTCGTTGCTATAATTACACCAATATACGAAAAATGGATTAATTGGACTTTCTCATAGGCGGCGGGATGAAAACAATGACCTCGGTTCACCACCGACTAGTCAGCCTACAATGTCCCGCCCCGGTGTAATGAATAATAAAGCAATTAGAAAAATTCAATTTGGTGGTTGGATTAAACGACATTATCGAGAGATACGTCGAATCGTAAAAAGACGAATTGAAAAAGAATTAGGAATTAAACTTAGGTAACTCTTTGACATTCTCGGCAGGACATAGGAAAGGAAAATAAATTTTCTCGCCTCTCTACCAATCTTTAATCAGGAATTCGGATTAATTGGTGAGTAGAGAGAAAGCATTATTAACTAACCTGTAAATGAATTAGTCATTCATTTCAGGAAAACTAACGATGCTAAACTTTCACGCTTCCCTGCCTTATGGCGGGGAGGCGAGAGAATTATTTTGAATTATTTTGGTAGATTAGCGATGTTAAATGTGATATAATTAAGTCGGAAAAGAACATTAACTACAAAAACTTACAAAAACTTTGAATCTCGGAACCTGTGCTTTTTGCGGCAAAACGATGACGATTGCCGATTGTATTCAAGAAGAGGACGGACACATTTTCTGTTGCCGTTTGTGCAAAGAAAATTACGCTGGCAGAGACTTAATTGTTTCTGGTAATCCACTCACTCACGATGTTTTTTATGACTACTGAAGTGCCTTGCAATTCAGTCAGATGCCTGACCTGTGGTGCGGTTTTCCCACTTGCTTGGGTTAAACGCAACCAGTATGGCGCGTGTCGGGGTCCCTTAGGGTTCTATTGCTCCGACAAATGTGCGGAAGTGTTCAAACTCAAAAGCACTTATCACTATGAAGTTCCGGAAAAACGGGCATAAGCCTATCATCAGGCAAAGCAAACTACTTCCACTTCGGGTTTTATACAAGGCCCCAAAAAGATTCAAAGCATTGGTGCGGTTAATGGCTTTGAATGAAGCCTCTTATCCCCACCACGACTAACACGGGGGCGACTAGCTCGCCCCTTTATGTTATACTTAAAATCCAGTTCCTTTAAATTCAAAGAGTGAAGTAATTCTGAAATTTCTTTATCTCTCCTCATATAGGGGATTAGGGGGTTAATAAATACTTGAAAATCGCCTCGCAATTCTGCATCGTCTTTATCCCAAAACTTTACATTCGTAAAATACTCCGCTTTTTCTTTTTCGCATATCTGGTACTTTTTGCTTCCTAACAAAGCGATTAAGTGTATTGCTCCGATAAGTTTTTGTTTTTCTTTCTTCATCCTGATATAGGGGTTAAAATAAATCGGGAAAAATTATCTTTAATTCTCTATCGTTTAACTCGCTTTTCATTGCCATATAAACACCAGCTAATGCCGCACCAGAAGGAAGATTTTGGCTATCTTTGTTGTCTTTTTTTGCTTTTGCATATAATCTTTTCCACGCTTTTTCTTGAAAGCGCTTTAACAATAACATTTCTTTAATTTTCTTTTCTTCGTAGGTCATCTTGATATAGTTAGGTGGTTAAAAAATAATTTCTAAAATTTTGAGGTTTGCTTCATTTTATTGTTTTTGTTGTAATTCTTTAAATAATGGAACCTCCACTTTTAATTCTTTTGCTTCTTCCCAATCTTTAAAAAATACTGGAAATACTTGACTACTTTTATCATCAGTTTTTACCCAAAAACCTTTATTCCAACCAGAAATTATAATTTTTCCATCCAATTTACAACCATCAAGAATAAAATCTTTTGGTAAATCCCCTATTTTATATAATTTCTTTATTCCTTTCATAATGATAATTGCTCTCGTTGTCTTCGGAGCATTGCTTGATATCCTAATTTGCCAATTTTTGAGAAGTGGGCAATACCAAACTTTTTCAAAGTTGATAATCCGCCTTTACGACCTTTGGCAAATTTTTTCATAAGGATATATTAGCAGAAAAATTGTTGGTAAGCAACAATCTGTGGATAACCTTTTTCTGGACACACAGAAAATGGTTAAAATATGGTATGGTGTATAGATATTTGACACAAGGCAAAAACTGCCTTCTAACTTCGTTCAAGTGTTGCCCACCAGCTTGCTTGGTGGTAAAGTGGTTGGAGACGATACAAACAGAAAGCGATTTGGTTTGCTCCGGCTCGCCACTTCCGCCACTCGTCTGGGTCGTAAATAAGGTCGTAATTAAAAACCAATGTGCCTTTTGTTCGGTAGCTCCTCACATTGGGGCTACTGAATAAAGGGACAAAAAAAGTCATAATAAATTAAATAGAATGAAAAGAGAACTCTTTATAAAGATGACAGGAGAGAATCCCGAAGATGTTTTTGGGAATGATTGGAAAAATGAATTGGAGGACTTAAGTGATGGTTCGGAAAGAATGGGTCTCCTACAAGGAATCCCGTCCCCAGAAACTTATAAAAAAATTATAAAAAAATGAAAACATCAGAAAAAGTATTTTGGATTATCATTACTGTCGTCGCTTTCCTTGTAGCGTCAAGATACGACTCGTGGTTATTAAGTCAGGGGATTATTCATTAAAGAAAAATAAAATGGAAGAGCAAAAATGGAAAAATTTAGAGGCGGAAATTCAGAATAATGAAGATAGGAACAAGCAGGAGTTTATTAGTCAAAGTGAATAAAATGAAAAGAGAAATAAAATTTAGAGCATTCTATCTAACTGAAATGAAAAGAGTTAAAGCAATAAAGTGGGGAGAAGATGACATTGCCACTGATGTAATTTTTACTGATGGAAAAAGAGTAGATTACATAGAATGTTCTTTGATGCAATTTACAGGTCTCAAAGACAAAAACGGCAAAGAGATAAATGAGGGGGATATTATGAACTATCAAGATAAGCACTACCAAGTTGTCGTTAATCGCGCCTGTTTCGTTCTAAAAGAAATTGTCGAAGGCAACGATATTAGAATTGCAATGCAAGACGAATATCAAATGGAAGTTATTGGCAACCTCTATGAAGGGTTGTATAGTGGCGAAAAACCTGATATACTGAATATATGCCAAAAGGAGTTAAAGGATTTCAAAAAGGACACGAAGTTAGCCGAGAAACAAGAATAAAAATCGGTTTAGCAAATCGTGGAGTTTGGATTAAATTTAAATGTGATAATTGTAAGAAAAAAAATGAAGAAAAACATTCACACTATAATAAAAGCAAAACCCATTTTTGTAATAGAAAGTGCCAAGGAGAGTATTATAGAAATCTCCCATTTTGGAAAGCATCAAATTACCGAGGAATTAGAAAAATTGGGGACAATAAATGGATTTATAATGTTAGATATAGAAAGTCGCACCCTGAACGAATATCACATCTTAAAGCAAGAAGATATGCCCGACAAAGAAACGCGGAAGGGCAACATTCTTTTGATGAATGGCAAGAACTATGCCGAAAATTCAAATGGCAATGTGTTATTTGCCGAAAGAAAAAGAAACTCACAAAAGACCATATTAAACCTCTTTCGCTTGGTGGGACAGATTATATCTCAAACATTCAGCCACTTTGTCGCTCCTGTAATAGTCGTAAATGGAAAAAGTTTTATGAGACCCCAGAATTATTAACTAATCAAAAATAATAATGTCTTACGATATGTTGTTTGACCAAAAACCTTCGGAAGAAAAATGGAAAGAGCTTGAAAATGAATTCTGGCAAAAAGAGGAAAGAGAAAAACAAGAACATTATCAAATATATCAAGATGAAGAAAACAATTAAAACAATTAAAACAATAAACCTATGGAAAACAAAAACATGATAGAAAGATTTGACGCTCTATTTTACAAAAATCATACCACAAGACAATGGATAAGTCGTAGTGGTGAAAGTTATGGAAGCGAACACCCGCAAATGGGCAGAGCAGAGTTGCTACGCTTTATTGAACAAGAAATCAAAAAGGTCACAGATAAAAAATAAATTAACCAGAGGTCGCTTATAAGCCAATTAAAGACAAATATGCCATTGATACAAATTAGTGTCTTAAATAAAGACAACAAATTATTAGGCAAGAGTTCTGTTGAGGGCTTCGGTCAAGCTCGTCAAGAATTAAATAAAATTGAGACAGAATACCAAGAGATGGTAAAAGGTCTCGCAAAAGAAAATGAAATCGCATTTTGAGAAAGAAACTGATAATCCCGATTTGGTTCGGGTTATGGATTGGGAATTGGACTGGACACACTACAAACAAATCTCTACCGGAAAATATTTACCGGCCGTCAATCATATTCTTGGTTGCGCCTATAATAAGGGTGAAGGATTTTACCGATACCTGTTAAATTCTAACCGAGAGGAAGCCGAGAAAAAGTTAAAATTCGCCGGCAATCGCGGTTCTAGGGTTCACCAAGCCATTTCAGACCTCATTAGAGGGTTCAAAATTGGGTTAGGAACGAAGTTTATTGATGAAGTGTCAAATACCACGGCTCCCTTGAATTATGATGAATGGCGGGCAGTTTTGGCGTTTACGCGGTGGGCCGAAGAATACAAACCTAAAACGATTTGGAACGAGCACTCGGTTTGTAATGGAAAGTTTGCCGGCACTCTGGATTGGTTCGGAAAAATTGAGTATGAAGGTAAAGAGGTGTTATGTGTTGTGGACTTCAAAACGAGTTCAGCGATATGGGGCGATTATCCGCTTCAAATAGCCGCCTATCGGGCGACTATAACTGGAAAAGACATCTATACGGCAATATTAAGAATTGGGACCCGCCACAAAAAGGGTTACGAGTTTGTGGTTTATGACCCAAAAGAAACTCGCAAAAATTATGCGGATTTCTTGTCGGTGCTTTCACTTTACGAAAGGGAACACGAAAGTTTTGACCCTAGTAAAATTGTGGAAATGCCGGATGAATTATCAATTAACATAGAAACAATAAAATGGGATTCGCAGAAAACTTTGACAAAGAAGCCGAACAATACGGCGGAAACATTACAAGCAACTGGTATAAATTCGCAGACGGAGAAAATCGTTTTAGAATCGTCTCCGAACCAAAAATCATCGTCTCGCGGTTCGGTGAAGGATTTGGTGTCTGTTGGGAAGGCGCGCCGTATTGTAAAAAGGAAGAACTTGAAAAAACCAAAGACAAAAACGGCAAACCAGCTGTCCTTAATAAAAAATGGTTAGCTTGGGCGATTGAAAGAAAAGGCGGAGAATTAGTGTTGGTAAAACTGCCTTATAAGGTGATGGTTCAGTTGAAAAATCTGGCTATTGATTCCAAAGATGGATATGGATTTCAGGATTTCCCGATGCCGTATGACATAAACATCAAGGTTGAAAATGCCGGCACGACTGCCGCGACTTATTCGGTGATTCCCTCTAAAAAGGAAAGTAAGATAACGGAAGCTGAACAGGAAATGATTGACAAAAAGATGACGCCAGCGGAGCAGATTATTGAGAAAATGAAGGAGAAGGCAAAGAGGAAGTTTGAGGGTGCGCCGGAACCGGCTGACAAGATTGAGTATCCGGAGGAAAAGATAGACGCAGAGGAAATTCCGTGGTAAATGGTTGCCCCCATTTGGGGGCTTCCATTTGAACCGGAGTTCAAAGATTATTAGTTAATGTAAAAAAAATGAATGATGAAATTTTTACTACTTGGCATATGATTGGAATATATTTTATAGGATTTATTATTGGTTTTATGTTTAATTTCTAAAAGTTATCCACATCTAACATTGGACACTAAAAGTTTATGGTGTATAATTGAGGGCAATGGATAAAGTCGTGATTTTACAAAAGAATAATTGTAAGCAACAGCCATCAGGCGATTTTGGTTCTCACGAGCCATTCCAGTCGTCTGGTGGCTTTTGCTCATAATAAAATGGCCATTAGAAAAAGAATGATATGTCCGACAATATGGGAAGACCCATCTTTTAATAAGTTGTCCCATTCGGCTAGATTGATTTTTATCGGTATGTTTTCTAACGCGGATGATGAGGGTTATTTGCGTTCTGACGCCGGAACCATAAAAAGATTGATTTTTGGTTTTGATGACTTCCCAATAAATGATGTTGAAAAGTGTTTAGCAGAGGTTGAGCAAATGCGTAGCATACACCTTTATCAAGAAAATGGCGAAAAATATGCTCATTTTGTAAAATGGAAAGTTTACCAGAAGCAACAAAAAGACAGAATACAACCAACTTCTTATCCTATGTGTAGCAAGTGTGTAGCAAGTGATAAGCAGTTGCTTACAGAAGTAAGTAGTAGAAGTAGTGTAAGTAGAGAAAGAAAAGATACTTTTTCCGAAACGGAAAAAGATATTTCTTACAACCAAGAAGAAGATAAAAAAAAACTATGAAATTTAACACTTTTGGTTCTTACAACGAAAATCAGTCATCGGATTATGCCGAAGATGTGATTGACGCAGAAACCGGCGAAGCCCTTAAAAAGATTTGGAAGCCAAGACAAGGAAAAAATGAAGTGGCTTTGCGTTTAGTGTTGGACTTCAAAAAGCGCGCCGATTCTGTCAGTGGTAATAAAAATCAATATGGCAAAAATGAGTATTTCGCAGTTTTGGGAGCAATGAAGAGGCATAATATGTCCGAGCAAAATATTTTATCTTACTTTGATTTTTGGTTTCGCAAAGAAATGAAAAGAGAGGAGATAATAAGTTTGACCCGCGCTTTATCAAACATAAACTTAAATGCTTATAAACTTCAATGATAAGAAAAACTGAAAAAGAAATAATCTTACTTGAAAAAGAACTTTCCGAATACAAAGGTGAGGATAGGGTGGTTTCGTCTAGAGAGATTTGGGAAGAATACAAAAAATTGCCAGAACGAAAAAGGATAAATTCTGGGTTTCCATCTTTGGATAAATGGTTTAGTGGTTTTGAAATCGGAGAATTGGTTTTGGTTACCGGCCCCGCTGATGGCGGTAAAACAACTTTTCTCACTTCGGTCTTGCGGAATATGTCAGCAAATTCCATTCCAACTTTGATGTTTTCTTTTGAAGAAGCCCCGCAAAGTTTGTTAAGAAAAATAACCGACAAAGATTCCACACCCCCACTTTTTTATACTCCGCGACAAATGACCGAGAATACAATTTTATGGATGGAGAAAAAAATAATTGAAGCAAAAGTAAAATTTGGCGTTGAGGTTATTTTCATAGATAACATCCATCAGATTTTTTCTATCAATCAATTTGTTAAAAATTTGTCTTTGGAAATTGGCGATATGGTGGCCTACATAAAAAATATCTGTTTAACTCACGGAGTAGTGATTTTTATGATTGCCCATTCACGGGATAATCCAAACAAATCCGAACCGGTGCTTTCCGATATTCGTGATTCTGGTTTAATCCCCCGTATTGCCGATTCGGCGATTGCGATTTGGCGTGTTCCGAATACAGAGGGCGTTGTAAAAGATGGCCGGTATATGTCCGAAGTCGGGCCGGAAGACAACAAAACTAAAATCAGAATTCTTAAAAATCGGCGCGAAGGAACGAAAGGCACTTGTCTCGCTTATCACCACAATCACTTTTTGACAGAACAGGTCGCAAAAGATGAATTAGAAAATTGGTAATTGAAATTCAATGGACGAAATTTACGATGTAATGCTTGGTTGGAAACATAAATGGTTCAAAGTAGAACTGCCAAAGATTTTGGCGGTGTTTGATAAACACGACATTGATGGAATGATTAAAGATGATTTGCGAAAAAAGGTTGAGTATGGAAAAAATAAGTTAGTGGAACTTCAAAATGAAAATTTGCGATTGAGAGAGCAAGGATTAAGTTATGCCGAAAGAAAACCGAAAGTGGACAAGATGATGGCAATTCAAAAAGTTATGGATAAGTGGCAAAGTATTTTAGAAAAACCAATGAAACACCCGACTGCTTGGTTTGAAGAAGGTGATTATCAAAGAATTAAAAGTTTAGGTTTCAAAAAATTTATTAACTTATATTACGAATTGGCTTATGACTAAGATAAAAATTAAAGGAATGAAAATTGTTGGTAAATACATTAAGATTAAAGTAATGAAAAATTATACTTATTCAGTAGAAATAAATGGTTTAGGTGAAATGACAGATAAACCGGCAATAGACACAATGTGGGGGTGGATAAATCATTTGCGTTCAAAAACTTGGTGGAATAATTTTGCTGAAAAAGAATTTATTAAATTATCAGAAATTGTTGTCAAAAACTATTTGTAAAAAAATGACTAACCTAACAATAAAAAGCTGGTATTCCGAACTTGTTTCCGAGTGTCAAGCAATCTTCACAGAAAAGTTTTTTAACCATCGCTGGGAACTGGTAGAACTTTATCACCTAATCGGGACGAGGATTTTAGAGGAAAGTAAAAATGCCAAGTGGAGCGAATTGATTAAGCCACTTTCGCTGGACTTAAACATCCACGAACGCAATCTGTATTACGCAGTAAAATTCGCCGAGAAGTTTCCTGATATAAATTCACTTTCAGAAGGTAAAAATTGTTCGTGGAGTAAAGTTCGCAAAATGCTCCCAGCTCATCCGCAAGAAATAAAAACCGAACCCGAAGTGAAATTAGTCGCTGAAAAGCTGTTAAAAAAATATGGCGTTGAGTTTTGTAAAAAAATGGTCGTAGAATTACAAGAACAAATTAAAAACAATGAAAACTGAATATAAACCCATTCCGAGATTTAATGACCACGGGGCAACTTGTAAGGGTCATCAAAACCATATGTTAGATTGTGAATACACCACCAAAGAAGACCGCGATAATCTAGCGAGGGTTATAGACAAGTATTTGGAAAATTGAACCGAAATT
>ERZ1292644.261-Hain-H14-01um-R2-261-length-39040-cov-16_pt1 | contig 39040 bp, 46 predicted proteins | sample MGYA00564402_ERZ1292644 | MGnify/ENA primary metagenome ERZ1292644 (study PRJEB36523, sample SAMEA6512644) | groundwater metagenome | collected 2019-01-09 | study: AquaDiva: Metagenomics assemblies of 32 groundwater samples
TTACTCATGGATTCAGTAGATATTATTACAAAATAGTTGTCAAGCATTAATTGGAACCAATAATTCTTGATTAGTTTCTATCTCAGCATTCTCTAAATTTTTAATAGCCACGTTAAAATATGATTCTTTTAGTTCCATTCCCAAAAACTTGCGTCCCATTTTTATCGCTTGATAACCTTCCGATCCGATGCCAGCAAAAGGGCTTAAGATGATATCGCCGGGATTGCTCCATAGTTCAATACATCGTTTAATTACGTCTAATTGCAAGGGACATATATGACGTTCATCTTTTTGCTCTCGCGCTGTCCTAAATTGGAGGGTATCTGAGGGGTTAATATCCATCCAAATCGGGCTGGCATAATTTTGCCAGAGTTCAACAGGAAAAGATTGATCCGTATGCCCCACTCGCTCTGGATTTTCCCCCGGTTTACGCATGGTTACGACATAATCAGGAATACCCTGGCGACTCATGCATGAGTCCTTCTTAATTTGCTTATGAAGTAACCCAAGTGCTTTCGTCCGTTGCATGGCGATAACAGGGTCTTTCCAAATCACCACTTCCGAATGAAATATCCATCCACAATCTTGGTACAAACGAATTAGATCGCCACGAAAGTCCTTGATGCCAATAAAACCATCGCGGAATTTGCTGGTTGGCAGATTCATACAATGAAAGCTCGTTAAACGTCCGGGCATGGTTGAACGAAATAGCTCCTTAACCATAAAACCGTAATGCTCACAAAATTCCTCGTACTTTTTACTGTTACCCATATCCCTATCTGAATTTGAATAAGAATATAAGCTGGCGAAAGGTGGCGAATAAACCGAATAATGAATCGAATCAGTTTTAATATCTGCCAGATGTTCTACACAATCTCCCAATATTAGCCGCCATAAAATTCCTTTCTTCTGGCAAGTTTTATACTCGACTTGTTCTTTTTGTGAGCCACCATGTATTATTCCAGAAGAAATATGACTCATGTGTTTTACCATGCTATCTGCCATTCTCATTGCGTCTGCCTCCTTGCGTTTTATATTTTGCAAAACGGCGCCCTCGATGTCGGCAATTACAAGATGCGCATTGACTTGTTTTTTTTGGCCAAATCTCCAACATCTTCTGATTGCCTGATAGAACTGCTCATAACTGTCGGATAGACCAAGAAAAGCGACATTGGAGCAATTCTGCATATTGACACCATAGCCGGTCATTGATGGTTTGCTGATAAGTACGCGAATATCCCCGTTGATAAAATCAACCACTGCTTTTTCCTTATCTTCATTTCTATCGGAACCTACTATTTCGGTAGAGCCCGGAATCATTTTTGATGCCTGGGCACTTTCAGTATTTAGATTGCACCAAATTATCCACTGGCCAGGAGTTTTATTGACTATGCCAGCGAGGGCTTCAACTCGTTCTGGTGTAGAATTTCTGCGTGCTGCGATTCTCTCACCCAAAGAAGCCGCAGGCATGGCGAATAACACCCCGTCGGATGATACTGTGGATTGAACAATTACATCGTGCATCCGTAATGGTGGCAATATAAAACCATTGTTTTCGTAACCGAGATCCGAAGGTTTACGAATTAAAACGGCCCATGAGCATACCCATTTCCAGAATTCATTTTCCGCGTGGCCCTTAATCGTCCATGTTTGAGTTTCGCCGCCATCGTGGAAGAAAAACATGGAGAGCATTTCGGATTGACGCATAATCCCTAAAAATTCAGCATGGTTTCCCAACTCCATGAAATCATTTGGAGCTGGCGTAGCGGTACAAGCTAATCGGTACGGGACATTCTGGCAGTCTTTAATAAGAGTAGTCCTTGTTTTACCATCAACACTTTTTAAGATACTGGACTCATCTAAAACAATCCCTGTAAATTCATTTAGCTTAAATTTTTCAAGTCGATCATAATTGGTGATATTAATACCTTCTGCGCATTCAGATTGTTCGTAAACCCTTTTAATAGAAATGCCCAATTTTTTGCCTTCTATGCGAGTCTGATCGGCTACGGCCAATGGACAAAAAATCAATATCTTTCCAGGGATTTGACGTGCCCACTCGATTTGCATAAATGTCTTACCCATGCCACAATCGGCAAAAATGGCTGCGCGGCCACGATGCAATGCCCACTTAACAATGTCTCTTTGAAAAGGGAAAAGGATTGAATTAATGGGTTCAATATTTTTTATGCCGAAATCTGGCATTTTTATATTTTTTGATGCCAAAAAATCGGAATAATTCGTTTTATGCATTTGCGGGATTCCTCCTGCTTTTCGCCCAAGCGATCTGCCTACTCCTCAGCCATGATTTCGTTTCGAGGGAAGGCATAATCGGTTCAAGATTTCGCCAAATCGTTCCAGGGTGTACCCCAAATCGTTCCTGATATTTAAAAAACGCCCATCCTGGTTTGTAATTGTGTTCTCGGGCATAAGCCATCAACTCGCAATAAAACTGTTTCCGATCCGGCGCTTTTGGTAGATCATCGGCCTCTAATTCCTGGAGATATGCCTCAATTGTAGGAACGGCCCGACCGTTAATGGTGGGACAGACGCCGCAATTTGGGCAATCTAGGCGCTTCTCGTAAACGCACTTACAATTCTTACAAGTTATAGGTTTGGCTTGTTTCTTTTTGCGGCGCATGGCTTCGCCGATTGTTTTCTGCTCGCCATATTCTAACTTCCAATCCCAGCTCTGATTAACTGGACCATGCTCATAAAGTACGCCGGCATGGTCTAAAATAGTAGCTCTGTTTTTACCTGGACTTGGGCGTAAAACCCTGCCTGCAACCTGCAAGTAAAGCATGAGACTTTTAGTTGGTCTAGCAAAAACAAGAGCCGAAGCGCTCGGATCGTCAAAGCCTTCCGTTAGGACGGCACAGTTTGAGATTACCTGAATTTCTCCTCGCCTAAACTTAGAGATAATTTTATCCCTATCTTCCGATGGGGTATCACCGTCAATATGTTCGGCTGAAACCCCCAAAGATTTAAAACCTTCGGCGATATGGATGCTGTGTTTTACTCCACTTGCGAAAACTATGGTTTTTTCGGTCGGACATATCCGCGACCAATTCTCAAGAATATCACCTATTAGTTTTGGCTTATCCATGTGTTCTTCGAGTTGGTTTTGAACATAATCTCCGGCCTGAATTTTTAATTTTTGAAGGTCGGGCAAAGATGGGCAGAAATATCGGGCTGGAACCAAGTGGCCCAAATCAATAAGTTGCTGAATTGACGGACCTAAAACCATCGCATCGGCGCAATGCGCCATGCCTTCACCGCACCGGTTTATTGGCGTAGCCGTTAATCCCAAAATATATTCTTTCGAGTAAGAAGCTAAAATTTTCTGCCAGGTTCCAGAACTAAAAGCATGGGCAAATTCATCACATATAACCAAATCGGATTTTGGCAAAGACAATGTTTTGCGCCTCATTGCCCGGGCGTGAAGCGTTTGAATTGAAGCAATACAAGCCAATGCGCTCGGATCGTAAGGTTCGTCAGGTATTAAAACAGTAGACTCAACGCCAAAAGAAGCTAGTTTTTCTTGGGTCTGCCAAATTAACTCCCTGCGGTGAGCGAGAAATAAAACGCGCTGCCCGTTTTTAACAGCGTTTTGGATAATCTTCCCGGCGACTATGGTTTTTCCTGCCCCGCAAGGCATGACGGCAACAATGCGCCGATTTCCATGAGCCGCCGATGTGGTTATCTCGTCAATACAATCGAGTTGATAATCCCTACAAACTGGTTCAATCATTTTGCAAAGCCTCCACTGCCTGCTTAAACTTCATCCCTTTCCGCATAAGCCAACCAATAGAATCAACATGATAACCACAGGAAAAACAAAAACCATACTGCTTTATAAATAACGAAGCGGTTTGATCTTCGTGGTTCGGACAAATAATTTTAGTTCCTGATTTAACTTCCAAAAGTTTTTCCAACGGAAAATCTCTGGCCCGAACGATTTGGTCATCGGTTAAATCGCCGCGAATCGTGGAAAATCTTTTGATGATCTTGGCCACCGGCGGGACATACTGCGGCAAAGACGGAGCAGTCATAGTTAAATAATCTATGGTTTTTTTGAACTCCCCGGGCCGTTTAATATGCAATTCAGACGGGTCTTTTGTGCCTTTCAAACTTAAAACTTTTGCTTTACCCAAAAAACCTATCTCAAAAAGGCGTTTGGCGATCCCGGACACAAACAACTCTCCACCCTTATCGGGCTCTTTCCAAGTAAAAATGGTCTCAAATCCTGAAATATGCTCTTTTTCAATGATTTTAGTCATGGATGATCCCGGGATACCTAAAGCCTGATAGCCGTAATACCACAAAGTCCAACAATCGGACTCACCCTCGACAATGATTAAAAAATTATTTTTTGCCATTTTTTATTTTCAAAAGCCATGTAAGTTGATTTTTAAAATTTCGGCATCTTTTTGAACAATATTTTTGTGGCGTTCGATTTGATTGTTTTTTAATAAGAAATAATTTCGCGCAAAATTGACATAATTTGGTGGTTTGAGTATCTTTGGTGGTGTTCAGCATAAAACTTCAATGGCGACCCACTTGTATAGCATATTTTATATGGTACTAAATAATCTTTCCCAACCGCCAAATTTCATAAGGCATAATTTTCCCGGTTCCAATCCACCTAAAACCGTCTTTGGCGCTCAATCCACACCTAATGCGGCCCCGGGCCATCGTGCCGTATGAGATACTAACTCCACTAGGGCAATCTCGTACGCCAAGGCTATTTAGAAATTTCAACGGCAGTTTTTTTAATTCGGCAAGTTGGGCGGCCAGGGAGGGAGGGGTCATACAGAAACCTTCTCTATTCCATGTAATACTATCCCCTGCTCTCTAACATTCCCCTTGATAGCTTCTGTTCCCCTTCCCCTGATTTGGTTTGGTATGGTTAGGTTAGGAGCATTCGTCAAGCATTGCTTAAGTGGTCGTTTAGCATTGCTTGAAGCATTGCTTGAAGCATTGCTTGAAGCATAAGCATCCCAACGAGTCTTTGCAGCCCTTTTTGCACGAATGAAAAATGCCTTCAAGTGACCCTGATGTTCTAACCATCCAATCACTTCCAGACCCTCTTTTCCTACCTTTAAATATCCAATTTCTTCAAAAATTTGGACCAAAACTCCCGGCTTTCCTTTCCAGCCTAGGATGGACTCAATTTCGTTTTTGGTGTATTTTTTTAGGTAGCCGGTGTGGGGACATATTTTTGCGCAATGTATCCATAAACGGATGGGATAGATTTCTGCCATGTCACCCAATTTGGCCACAAGACGGCGAGTTTTAATGTGTTCCAGATATTCGATGTTTAAGTTTAGATTCGGCATACTTTTCCACCCCCCAATAAAAAACGAAACTCCGACAGGTGTGAACCGCAAACCAAAAGGTGAGCGCGCCTGCCGGAGTAAATTCTATTCTGCTTACGGTTCACGGCATAAGTAGATATTTTCTGTAAAATGTTGTCAAGCCCTTAAAGCCAAACTTCAAAACTCCACTTATAAAAATAAAAAATTAAAAATTTTTGGGGCACCAGGTACTTAACGCCAAGCGCTATCCCAGGTGACAAACCTTTCGTTTCGTCATAGAGAAAATATTTCATTGCCATGCGTATTGTTCTTTTTCTTGCCTACTAAAACGAATTAGCCACAAGGTTCTCGAAAGGTTCCACACTTATCCACTTATCCTTTTTTGAATTTCTTGTGGCTAAAATCTGCCCCTTTAACCCAGGGGCCGGGTTCCTAGGCTATTTCAGCCAAAGAAGATTCGAGTTCATCGGCCTTGCTATTTAAAGCTGCGGCGCGATCTCGAAGGCTTTGCACAAAGGCTTTGGCTTGATCTTCCAATGTTCCAGTTGTGGCCGGAACAGAAGGAGATTTCTTACCATTGCTCTTGCCATTTTCTTTTCCGTAACGGAATATCGTAGACAGGCTAACGCCGAATTCCTTGGCGAGATCAGCAGGATTCTCGTTGGCAAAACGATTCCCGATTTCCTCGATTTGTTCAGCAGTCATCCTGGTGTACGATCTTTTTGTTTCTGTGTTTTCAGACATGATGTCCTCCTTTTTCAAAAACGGCCCAGAAAAGGAGAATGGCATTAAGACCATCCCAACCGAAAGTTGGGTTTCCTGGGCTCAAAATTATGCTTCCTCACGATTAATCAATTCTCCTAAAGCAAAATATCCCTAAGACGGCGTTCGTTACGAGTCGCGTTTCTCATCCTTATTTTGCGAGTCAAGTCTGTTTCTTCGGATGTGCGCTCCATTAATACAGCGTTCTCGGCGAAAGAAAGCAAAGACTCGGCATCGGCTAGAATCGAAGCGCACCGGCCTTGCCATCCTGCCAATAGGGCGATTTGTCGCTGGAGTCCGGCCACTTGATCGCTGGAAGGTTCATTGAGCATAGCTTCCATCTCCTCCAATTCATTCTTGGGGAAGAATTTTAGAATATCAATCGGTCCCGAAGCTTCCATCTACCCTCCTATCGAAAGTCCACAGCGGGTCCAAAGGTTGCGTTGTGGGGTACACTGATAGCTTAATTGCTTTAAACATCCCCCTTGATAGCTTCTGCTTCCCCTGCTCTTGATCCCCTTCATACTGTTGATATGTTGATAACTTTCGCTAAAAGTGTTGATAATCAGCACATTTGGCACTTTGTCAACCTGTCCCCATATGGTTCATTTTCCTAAAAACGCCTGGAATCAGCACTTTTAGTAGACTGCTAATTATCATTGTTTTGTGCTGGTTTCGGCCAATTTTTTTACATCAATTTCGATTTGATCGGCAAGGCTTCTTAATGCCCTGGGCATCCCGACCATAAGCCCCAACGCTTCTGGCTTTAAACACACCGAAAACCCATCCCCATGACGGCCCCCGGCTATCACAAGCATAACTGCACGGGCATTGGTAGCGATCATCGCAGATTCGCACTCAAGATCGTATTTTCCAGGACCAATCATAATTTCCTCCTATACCATCGCTTTATTAAACTGTACCCTACTACACTATGCTTTACTGCGATTGACGTGACCTAACGTTATCAGCACGTCTCTGCACTGGACTCAACATCACCTTGCCTTGACTGCACTAAACTTGACCATACCAGCACGTCACTGCGCCTGACCATACCATTGTTTTGCTTCACTGAACAGTACTTCACTTAACCACCGCGGAACATGGCAATACGTCGCCTAAACGCCACATGAAACAACTACACCTCACCGTTACGATACTTGACCCTACGTTGCCGGCGCGTTTCTTCACTTGACATAACCCTAACCATACTCTGCTCCGCATCTCTTTGCCGTCACCAAACGGAACTTCGCCTCGCCTGCACTATGATTAACTTCATACTACCCTAACGATACCATGCCCCACTTCGCCTTGCTTCCACATCGCGAGACGATGCCTTACCGATGCTTAACACTACTCCACTTTACCCTTGCTTTTCAAACGAAAGGACAGAAAAGCGGCCATACGAGCCATTACGAAATTGGCCTAGACCACTTAACTCGCCGTACTCTATCCAGCTTTTAAGGTGGCTTTCTTTGACCGGCCCGGGCAGCAAGACCAGCTTAAACTCTAATGTGGCGCCGGCGTTAACGAAGTCTGACTTGGCCAACGCTACCCTGGGTCCTTGCTGCGTCATGGCCCGCAAAGGTCGCTCTAGGATACCATCGGGCTTGCTGATTGGCTTTTCGTTCTTTAGGAAATGGATTCTTCGCGGGAACACAAAGAGCTGCTGGTCAATGTGCGACTTGTAGGCTTTCACTTCGGACTGTGGCTTGAGGGCTTGGGCCGCAGCCTTAAAGAAACCGCGCACCATAAAGTCGTAAATAAAAAGCCCTTCCTCGTCTTTATGATGTCCAGTGTATCCTGTCTTTTCAAGCTCGTCCTTGGCTTCCGGCAAGGTTTTCTTTTCTTCCTCAAGTAATTCTTCACCGTTGCTCAAGGCCAGAACCTTCTTAGCCACATGAGTCGTGAATACTTCTTCGTTCTTGGGAACCGTTCCTAACATAGGCTCGGTGAACTCGATCTTAACTTTGTACATTGTTTTTTCCATTTTTTTCTCCTTTTATCTAGTCGTCTTTCTTACTCTTTCCTGGTTCAGGTGTCATTTCCTTTTCAAGTTGAATAAGACAGTTGTCCCATTGAGCCTTGTAAAAAAAAACTTTACCAGGGCGCAATGAATCAATATAGATGCCCAGCAGTAAGCCCGATACAATTCCAACGAGAAAAACAATAAAAAAGTCCGTCTTCATCGAACCGACTTCCTTGCGCTTTCCACGCTAAACACATCAACGCCGGGGATTTTAGTCGCGGCTTTCATGGCTCGTACTACTCCGCGAATTTTAGATTCATCTGGGACCAAAAACTCGCGCGGTAAAAGATCGGGTGATACGATGCGAAAATCCCAAGATGTTACTACCGAGAACCCTGCCATTTTCGGGGCCTCGGCTACGGCCACAGACGATGCCACGATAGGGGCGTCTAGCACGGACTGCGCGGCCGCTTTGTTCCCCTGTTTCTCTAAATGTTCAGCCTCAGCCAAGCGCAAATTTTCTTCTTGTTTTTTGGCCTCGGCTTCTTTTCTCCGGCGTTCCTCGTTTTGACGTTCGATCTCCTGGGATCGCCAAGCCATAGCCTTATCGTCAATGATGTGTTGGACTTCAACGATAGGCTCAAGATGTCGCTTTCGTTGGGCTACGGCTTCGCGGTGGGTTTCGAGTGCCTTACTCACAATGGGATCAAAAGTCGCTTTGATCTCCTTTTCCAAACCTTTATACCGCAAGGAAAGGGCAACAGCTGCCTCAAACTCAATGAGATTGGAAACGGTTAAGGTTCGCGCCCGTGTAACAGCTTCGTTTACTTGGTTTTCAATAACTGTGATTGTGTTCATTTTTCTCCTTCTATTTTATCCTCATTATTGCCTTGTGCATAAAATTGTCAACAAGAGAGAATGATTCGTCAATGCTTTTTTTTATATCTTCGATATGTTTTTGAGTAATTTTTTTAGGCCAACGACGGCAATATTTTGTTTTTATCAGAGGGAAACGTTTATTTAAAAATAATTTTTTCATTTGGTTTCCTTTTTTAGCCAATAGGATCTGACTAAAGCCAAAAAATCCTCACGATCTTTTAACCCGAAATCTTGTTTAACGCTATAGTGACCGTCCTGGCCCAAGCGTAAAGCTATTCGCAACGGAAAAGACATCCCAGCAATCTCCGAAAGAGCGATCTGTTGCGCCGCGAGTTGTAGTCTAACCCACCAAGGCAAGCTGGATGATGATTTAAGCTCGATGATTCCCGGGGTTCTGTCTTTGCCGATATAGGCCGGAACGTCGGCGGTGCATCCAAACCGATAGATTGAACTGACAACTGGTCTTTCAACAAGTCCCGATATGGGTTCCACATAATTAGCATCTTTATATTTCCTCCATGCTTTCAAGTAGGGCGCAATCTTATGGTCAAGCGTTGACTCGTTCAAGTCACCCTCGTTGTCAAGCTCTATGGCTTTGTGGATTGCTTTGCCTTTAACGCGAGAAAATTCCGTGTAGAATTTGGTATCAACCAAACCAAACTCTTTAAGAAGAAAAGAGAAACCTGGGATTTCTTTTTCACCCAAAAAATATTGGTGGCTATCCTCTTGGAAGCGAAAATCCGGGGGTAAAACCACCAAAACCCCGGTGTCTTTGTTCTTTGATGAGGATACGGCGGTTTTTTCTTTAGTCATTGTGCTATATCGGTTCGATGTCCACCACGAGTTTTTTGTCTTTAACCGCAGGGTCCACTTTTAGACAAATGCCTACTTTGGCCTCTCGGCATTTCAAGATTTGATCAACAAAGGCTTTTTTCTTGATCGTAAAAATGAAACCCGTGGCCTTGCTTGTTATCGTCCAATCATTCTTTTTGGCCATTATCGTACAGACAGTCTTACTCAAGTCCTCAATCCTGTATGAATGGAACTCCTGGACAGGGGCAGGCAATGCCACCGTTGGCTTGGGTTGCGGTTTTGTGGTTTCTAGGGTAGCCCGGGACTCGGATTTGCGTTGGGGCTCGATTATAGCTTCTTGTGGTTTTCCATTGGTCCTAGCGCCATAAGCGCCCTCCGCGTCATCATCTGTCCCTTGAAGGGCAAGCAGAGATTGAAGTGCGTACCGGCGAAAGTACGTAATAATGCTCCCCATTTTTTGAGGATCTGGATTCGTTGGTAATGGAATAGAAGTTTCAACCTTCTCTCCGGTTTCAGCGTCCACCAATGTTGTTGTCAGGATTGTTTCTGTCCCATTTAAACCAAGCGGCTGGAGCAAAACTAATCCATACTCGGAAAGCAAAGGCTTCACGGTATCAAGCAATTTGTTAATGTCAAAATATTTACTATTGAAGTAAGGATTCGTTGAATCCCTTGCGATTGCTCCTACCTTTTTTTGAATTTCAAGCAGTTTGGGGTAGATAGTTTTTGTTTCATTCATTGTTTTTCTCCTGTGGAAAGAATTTTTTTCTTGCTGGTTCGTAACAACACGGCGCGCGACAGTTTGCGTATTTTAAATGAGAGATTTGATGTTCAATCTTTAGTGAGTTGCTTGGTTGAGTAGGCTTGCAATACTCGCAGAGTAATCGTCCTTGACTTGACGATCCACATTCTTGGCAGATTCCTAGAATTTCAATTATTGGTCCATCCATTTTTTCCTCCTATAGAAAAAACCTGCCCACGTTTACGCAGAGTAGGCAGGTCAAATCGAGCCGCGGCCTGCGGGTGCAGTGGATGGACCACACTCATAAAGCAGGGCGCGCGGTTAAATTGATTTTTCTTGTGCGGTCCATCCCAAACAGTTAATCAAACTATTTGGATGATGTCAAGTCCTTTTGCGTTTAGAATGACTTATTGCGTAATAATACAACGGTGGATAGTATTCAGGAAGGATCGCTTTGCCAGATTTCCTGTTTTTCTTAAACCATTGATATAGCTTGTGCAATTTCCGGTGAAGCTTGTCGGCCCGTGGGCGTATTCTTTCATCAAGCGGCGAATCAATAACTGCAAACAAAGCGCGTAATCCAATCTGCGATAAATCAATTTCCTGGCGATTGGCCTGGTCCATCTTTTTTTATTCCTTTAAAAATAGCGGAAAGGTCAAGGCTGAACTCCGTACCCACATATCCAGCCGACAATAAAACAAGCCATTTGAGCAATTCGCTGGGAACGCCAAGATGATTGCCGGCGATAACGGCGATAGCTGTGCCTATAGTAACGAGCATTTTTTTGCTAATCAATTTTTTCATTAGAACCCCACCGCCAATCCAACGCCATAAAGAAAGTCAAGTTTCAATGCGCTGTCAACTCGTCTGGAAGATACGGCCACAAAAGGTCCAAATTCCAGAGATGGTAATTCGCTCAATGTGGCATGATCTAGAGCCCATTGAGAAGAGAATACCTTTGCCAATAAGTTGTCTACGCGCAGTCCGACTTCAAACAATGGCGAACCTTTGCTTGAATCAATCTGCTTTAGGTAGCCTATGTTCAGATCAACATAACTTTGTCCTTGTGCATTGTGGAATTCCAGGACGGTGGTATAGACGCCGGCCAGGTCGTTGAAGTGCTGGTCCACGAATACGCCTGCGCGGACACCGTGGAACAGTTGATCGAAGTTGACAAGTTGCGCTTGCGCTGGACTTGCCAACGCTAAGATAACGAACAGTTTTTTCATTTAACCCTCCTATTTTTTAATTTTGGAAAACTTTTCCAGAGACCGGCTGCCGAAGTAAAAACCTAGAGCCATCCCGGTGAAATCATAGATAGCTTTTACGGCGTGTTCAACTACGCTTTCAGTAAGAATTGATCCAATCCCAACTTTGGAAAATGACCATCCGGCCAATACGCTGGCGACCAAAACCAAGTAAATCGTAACCACTGGACGCACTAATCCCCGGATCGTATCAACTATTCCTGCGTTGGCATAGGTGGCCTTGTCGGATTCGTAAGAGCTTTGGAATGCTTTGTATGCCTCTAACGTTATTTGATTTCCCCCTACCGCTATAGCTGTTTCCGTTTGCTGTTTCAACACGGCCAATTCGTGAGCATGATCTTGTTTTTGTTTAAAGAAGTTCAACACGCCTGAACCGATTGATCCGAACACTCCCAAAAACCCACCACCCAGAAGAGAAGTTAAAAAACTCATGCGCCACCTCCAATTTCAATAAATTCTTTAATTCGGGGCAATAAAACTTCCAAATGTTCCTTATCTTTAACCAGTTGGTTGTAAAGTGTAGTCATGGCATGGACGTAATTTTGATTTGTTGACCATTTCCATTTGCCATTTTGGAAACCTTCAAAAAACAAAACAGGAAAGCGCCGATTAGCAAATGCGTCTGGGTAAAGTCTGGTTACCCTGTTGACGTAAATTCTGAAAGCGTGCCCCATGTCATCGAAGTCCATAAACAAGGCTTTTCCGGGTACTCGATGAAAATGCGCCTCCTTGCGTAAGCAATTATTTTTTTCGCAAAGCTCTAGGTTGGAAGATAAAAATTCCGAAGTCATAACTTCTACTCGTTTACCTTGCCACCATTTCGGAGCCTTGAGGCCCCAAAAATTAAATTTACCAATGACATGATTAAAATATCCAGTTTCTTCAATAGCATGAATCCACGGCCCCCAGGGATCGAATCCGCCGCGAGATAATGGACTCATGTCATGCGCGTAAAGTTCAGCGATTTGCCAGTTCATTTTTCTCCAAAGCTTCTATGCGTTTACGCAAATGTTGTATTTCCAAAACCAGTAAAGCATTTAGGGCGTTAGGGTCTATACCAAGATATTCCCCGCCTGCTTGAACCACGGCATAAGGAAAAACTTTTTTAACGTCTTGCGCTATGAAACCGGCATGAACCCGGGTATCCCCCCTATCTTTACTTTTCCATTGATAGAGCTTAGGCTTTAACTCATCAATGACGGGATTATATGGGAAAGGAATGATATTTTTTTTCAATTTTTGATCAGAAGCTACGCATCCATTTATATCTCCATCAGCATCCGTAGTCAAACCTGTGGAGCAAGATAACTGATTGCTCTGACTGATCGTGCCGGCCACGTCTAATGCTTGATCCGGCGCGATCGTGTTTATGCCAACATTGCCCCCTTGAGTTAAAATCGCGTAATTAGAATCCCCGCCTCTTGCCTCCACAAAAATCCCTACTGACGCCGTAGTATTAACCCCCGCCGTAGAGTTTAAAGTATGTTTAATCCTTAAAGCCTCGCTTCTTTGATTATTCGCCGTATTATTTGTTGGTTGACCCACCGAGTCTAAAACCATTGTCGCGTTATTAGTGGTCATAGTTACGTTCCAGTTTTGGGCTATGCTTGCCGCATACCCTCGCGCAACGGTGGTGCCTATGTAAAGCGACGCTATTGTTGCGCTTGACGTAGCCGTAATTCCCCCGGTTATTCCTAATTTTGTCACTGGATTAGCGCTGCTAATGCCTACGTTTCCTCCATTGTTAAAATAAGTTATGTCATTACTTTGAGCAGAAATTAAGACATTTCTTGTGGCGGTATTATCATAGAGTTCTAAAAATCCTCCATTAGCGTGTCCAGCCAGCAAAATATTTTTAGCGCCATTTGTGCGGATCATCAATCCATCGGAATTTGATCCTACCGTTACATCCAACTTATAGGCTGGAGTCGTAGTGGTGATTCCGATTCGACTATTCGTGCGATCTATGCAAAATGTTGGACTGTCAATACATCCCGATCCATCTAATCCACTGCGGCGCAATTCTTGATAAAGAAATTCCTCGTTTTGATAAGAAGCATGATCGGAGTTTTGGTAGGGCAACTGAGCGTGGACGAGTTGGGCCAGGAAAAGCAAGAGGTATATCATGGGTGGGCCTCTTGCCAATTCTTTTTTAGTTTCTCAAAAATTTCATCTGCCCTTTTCTGCAATTTGTCACGCCTTTCTAATAAAGTTTCGACTCTTTTCGCCTTATCGGCCCCAGAAAAAAGAGAAGATTCCTGGATAATTTTTATCCGTTTATCGAATTTATCAATGGTTTTTTGAAATGGATCCAGCTTTGACCCTTCCCATAAAATTTCTTCTTTGTCTGTGTTGGTTTTTAAAAATTTCCTGGCTCCCTCGGTATCGCCGGATTTTATCAGGTCATTGCGATAACCTTTGATTGTCCGGTATGCCTGTACGGTGTCGTGAACTCCGCGCTGATAGGTCTGTACGCCCATACCATAGTTGCTCAAAATTCCGATCGAAATCAATTTCGGGTCATCTTTAGCCAAATCAATTATGTCCTGATAAACCATCGGAATGAATCTCTGCGCTATCTCCATCGGCGTATCAAAAGCCTCTCCTCTGAAATTTTTGCCACGCAACCAAGCGGTCACAAACGACAAAATAGGATTTTCTTTGCTCTCGCCGAATCGCAGGATAATATCGTACCTCGTCATCGGTTTATAACCTTCGCCTAGAGTCATGGGAACGCCGGTCGTTGAACTTGTGATTTTTCCGTAAAGTAATTGGGCAACGAGTCTTGCATATTGTTGGAATCCGGCCCACGGATCAATCCGTGTATTTCCAATTTTTGCCTTACCCCAGTCGGCATTGGTTGGATCAGACTCTAATTTTGCGCCGGCAAACTTGGCTAAACCCAAAACTGCCATCGCAAAACCCACGAATCCAAACCAGTCCTTTAAGAACTCTTTGCGAACGAATGGGTCGGCTTTTATGTACTTGTAGGGAACAATCAAATGAACCCTTGATGCCATCAATCTCGGTGAAAAGAAAACGCTGTTCATAACCACAGCGGCACTTTCAAGCTTGCCGATACTTCCTCGTCCACTTGCCGTATTGATGTAATCCGTCATCGCCTCGACCAATCCAGAGTCCTCAATATCTCGCCCCTGACGTTTAGCGTTTTCGATCATTGAGTTAAAGACATCAAATCTGAGTTTGTTTAGAAATCCAGTGGCGGCGCGGTTCGATGCTCTAATCAATCTGCCGATCACGGGAATTTTCTCGGCCAGGGCTCCGGCCATGAATTGCTCCTCTCTGTTTGTCAGCGAATCCCCGATCCCCATTAGTGCCAAACCATGCTCTTTTGCTAGATCGTAGTTCGGATGAGTATGGATAAAATTGTCGAGCGCCTGATAAGCTCTTTCGCTAAAGAAAAATTTGTGCATATCGCGAAAAGCTGGGGCGAAATGTCCGACGCGTCTTATTAAAAATACGCCCTGTCTCAAGGGCATTGACATATCGCCGGACGCAACCATTGTGCGCGGTACATTTAACAACTCAGGCACCAAGTCAAGGAATTTTTGCAGGAGTGATCTTTTGTCTAGGACTGCGTTCGTAAATTCTGGACCAAAAACTTTTCTGAGTAAGCTCAATTCATTTCGTGTTGGAACCTGGCCCCCGGATTGGCCAAGAATTTTAAGCAATCCGGTCTGAGTTGTTATCTTTTCAAACTCACTGACTGCGCCAGACTTTCGGATGAGATCGAATAAACCATCTATGTCCTCTTGGGTGAGTTTCCCTCTCAGGCTTTCAAAGTTAATTTTCTGCATAATTCCTTTAAGCGATCCGAGCTGGGCAAAAAATCCCTTCTCACCAGGTACTTCTTTGCCCATAGCGATTGCTTTCGCAAGACGGCGACTCCATTCCTTTGAGTAAAGTTTCTCCTGTTTTCCCCGAATAGGTTTTGCATTCTTTAGCGCAAGGAGAATTCTCTGGACAGGATCGGTCGGTTCCGGGCCTCCGCCCGTGGCGCCCAGGGAAGGAGGTGGTTTAGGTGGAGCCGGTGGTTTACCAAATAGGTTGTCAAAAGCCTTCCGCACAGGCTCGGAAATGGTTATATTAGCCAAATCCTTGCTTCTTAAATAAACTTCTTTGAGCCATTCGCTCATTAAGTCAAAAGCCTTGGCCAATTCTTTCGTTGGCGCCTCACCAGTTTGAAGATACTTTTCAAAGCCTCTGGCGAATTTTTCCTCAGCCTCCGTAGTCCAGCCTTCTTTTGCACCGGCCCATTCCTCAACTACTTTTAAGTCAAGACCTTCGAGATCGCGGCGCAAGACGTGGCCTATTTCATGAATTGCCGTGGAAACATCGGCTGACTCGAAGGCTCGTATAATGGCACGGCCATCTTCAAGGAAACGAACGGAACCTTTAGACTTTTGGAACAATGGCTGACCTTTGGAAACTGACTCTTTCATGGAAGGGGTGATGTCGAGGGAATGGACGTAACCGATCTCGTCTTCTGGCCCTCTATCGGCTGGCAGGTAAGTCTTGACTACTCTAGTCCCCCACTTCTTAGCGTACTTGTTCAGAAATGCCGGGATGATCTGGTCGTAGAAACCGCGCATACCTTCTCCGCCGACTTTGAGGTCGAGGCCATGAAAACCGCCCTGTTGTTCCGGTGATTCAATTATCTTTTGTGCTAATTCTTTACCTACAACCTCTGGCAATTTTTTAGCATCTATAACTTGAGTGGGAAGCAACCCTTGATCTTTCGCTACTATGTTTAAGGTATATAAACCATTGTCCTGACGAAGCCATCCAATTTTCTCCACTTGTTTACTTAAATCGTATCTCTCCGCTTGTTGAGATCCAGTGGTCCACGCCACTTTGTCATAACCATTATCTGTGGCGTAACGGATCATCCGTTTTAGGACGAGTTCGTGCCAGGTTTTTTTGAAAGGAGCATCAGGTACACCAACTTCTTCGTGCATGAATGAAGTAAATGCCGCCTGAATATCCAATGGCGCATCCCATGACTGTAAATCACGCAAACTAATGTCCTTAGCTTTTATTGTCTTATCGCTCCCCTCTCTATTATCGAGCCAATCTTGAATTCTTTTTTCATCATCAGCCGGTTTACCGACTTTATAACCTTGCTTTTTACCCTTCTGGTGCCAATCGCTCTGCACTTCCTCAAGGAATAAAATTTTCTCACCATTGGGTCCGATGCGGTCATTGAAGCGGACGTGGGCTAGGACGTTGGGTTCGGGGAAGTGGCCGGATCGAAATTCCTCCTTCGAGCGCGGAGCGTTCGTTACCTTGGCCCTGTATCGCTCGGCGAACTCTCTGTCCGGCCACTCGGAAATCTTGTCACTGTAGCCGCGCTTTTCTGCCTCGGCGCGGAGAGCGTCAGCCTCAGTTGATTCTGCGCTTGGCAATATAAACAACATCTCCCGATAGTTCTCGCCGCCGGGAAGTTGGTAAGTCTCGAATTTAATCCCTTCACCCATTTCTTTTAAATTCAATTCTTCATATCTGGCTTTTTGTTTTGCGTTCCAAGGCTGTTCTAGGCCCAGGCGAATCATCTCATCCTTTTCTAATTTAGTAAGTTCCTCACGTTTACCCTTGGTAACTTCGTGAATCTCAATTTCATTCGCCTTGAGAAAGTCCTTAACCTCTTGCTTATTGACTGACTTCTTTTCCTGTAAAAACTCTTTAAGACCAGACCACTCTAATTCTTCTGCCTTTACCCCGGCATTATTGACAAGCCCTAACACCTGATCGGGACTGGCCGCGTTAGGCATTTTCTGATCTATGGTTTCTGAAAGTTTGGAATAAAAAACTGGCGAAGAAGATGACTCTTGCTCAAGTTCCCCTGGTTTTGGCGCCTCGCCTTTCTCAACCCCGGCAATTCTGGTCTTAAACCATTCTTCTTTCGGCTTGCCGGTAGTTTTAGACCAAGCCTCTGCCCGGGCATCGGTGATCTCTGAAACGGCGTGGGCTTGATCTTCCGGTAGATTAAACTTGTCCATTATCTCTGCCTTGAAAGATGATTGGTCAACTACCGATTTGCTACCAGTTTCTACTGGTTTGGCAGTTGGAATTTCCGGCACATTCAGCCCTTCTTTTTCCAATGTTTCAAGTGAAACCGTACTATTCAGCAAAGGATGCCCAGGCTTGGTTACATTGAACAAGGGCATATCTGGCTGGCCTTGTTCCTTTTGAAAACCGATAAATTTGGCGTCTGGCGTTGTTTCTGGCTGTTTGGGAGCCTCGGCTATGGGTTCTAAGGGTTTCGCTTGTCCTGGGGCAACCTCGGCAGCCTGGATAGGCTCTAAAGCAGGCTTTTCTTCCGGCTTTCCTGGGACTTTCGTAGCTTTGGCTAATTCCTGGGTAGCGGCTTCGGCCAGAACGGCCTTTTGGGCCTCGGATAACTCGGCCCGAACCACACGAACGACCTGTGATGCCATTATGGCGCGTTCCTGGGCCACTTGTGGGTCAATGCCTGATCCAGCCATCAGGCTTGCGGCTTCGGAGGGTCTGGCTCCCGGATTGTCCTTAAAATAGGTTAAAGTAGGTAAAATGTCTTGAGGTATCTCATACTGGGGATAGGATTCAGTTCCCTGCTGATAATCGGGGGTTCTATTCTGGTATCCTGGGCCGCGAACCTCGGCCCGGGGTGCCGCAAAGATGCCAAATCTATCACCAAAATATCGAATTGAGCCCCCGATTATGGCTCCCAATGCGCCGTTTACCGCCACGTTCAAATCGTCAATATGCTCCTGTTTTGCCATTTGGTCTAAAACTGATGATCCGGCAGATGCCAAACCAGTCTGGACTGCGGCTGGGACGATTGCCGATCTGGCCCTGGTAAGCATTTGGACGCCTATTGCGGCCGGGGCTGCGGCAGTCTCCAGCAATGTCCATTTTGGCAGACTTCCCACATACTCGCCCAAGGTGGCTCCAATACGTTCGCCTGGTTGCGGTTTGTAGCTTGGTTTTACGGCTTCCGATGCTCTCTCTAAGGCGAATTGATAATTTGGTGGTTTTGGTGTTGGAGTTGGCACACCCAAAATGTCCCCGGCAGCTCTTACTATCCTTGGCGCTAAAATGCGCTCCGCACCCACGCCAACGGCCCTAAATCCTCTTTCTGACATCGTAGCGTATTTGCCTATTGTAGCGTCCATTTCTGCTTTCCTGGTCGCAATTTCTGGTTTAACTGATTCCGGGACGGCGGTAATGCCTGCGGAAGCGCCTAATCCTTTCGGTATTTGTGGTTTTACATTAGGGTCGAGCAGGTCTTTAAAGGCATCGTCGGACTCATTTGACTCAATGAGATCGGCAAAATCAGAATCCTTTACGGTTGGAATGGTTTGGCTCCTTTGCGGATTGCCTCATCGTAAGCGTTTTTATCTTTGGCCTGGGCTACTTTGCCGCTAGGCAAAACGATACGCAGGTCTGATCCACCGATTATTTTCCCCACTGCGCTTACACCGCGCAATGAAGCATTGCTAATCCTTTTCAAAAAACCTGGCGCCTTGGGAGGCGGCTCCTTTTCCGGCCTAGGCGTATAAGACCCTCCGGCTCCTTTCCCTCGTTTCAATCGCACGCTCTTATAAATTCCAAGCGTTTGCTCGTCTTCATCCGTCCATTCATCGGGAGCAGAGAATTCTTTTTGGTCTACTAGGTTTTTAATAGCCACATTCAACTGAGCATTATTGAGAGCCGTTGGGTCAGTACCGCCAGATCGTCCGGCTTTTGTCATTTTTCCTAATAAAGCCTTGCGATAATCCAATACCTCTTGAGTGGCTGCTTCTTCGCCAGCTTCGGCAGGTCCTAACTGTCCTGCCATTTTTCTGGCTAAGGATTTTTGAGCCAGTCTTACCGTGGGTCCTAACGATCCGGTTCTCTCGAATGTCTCAACATCTTGTTTCTCTTGCTCGGCCTGTAATTTCCTTTTTAGTTCATCTTCATCGGCCTTACGTTTTTTGCCAAGATTGTATTGTTCCAGGAATCTAGAAACGCCTTTCTCGATGCCCTCGCCAAGCCCACTGCGCCTACTCAAATTTGCCATCAAACTGCCTCCTTTAAATGTTTCCAATCGGAATTTAATTTTTTTGCTTCCTCTTTATTAAGATAAGCGAGAGCCTCATCTAAGTCCAACCATTCGTATTGATCTGATTCTGTTTCATCTGCGAACTCCGTTCCATTGACAAAGATGCGATGGTTGGTAGTCACTAAGCTATAAACCAAGTGTTCTTTACCGAATACGGGAATAGCTAGGCCGGAGTCTTGAACGCGAATCCATCGGTCATTTTCTTTAACGGCGTGTGTTCCTGTAACGTAGATGCCACAATAACCAAAAAGGTTCTCGGACAATGACTGTCTGGTGCTTAAAACTCTGCCCCCTTTGGTTTCCTCGCCCAAATTAATTTCCTCAATCGGTTTTAAGGAGTCATCAGCCATCACGACGAGAGTGCCTGGACGGAAACAAAAGATTTTTTTTACTAACTTTGCGGCGGGTTTGGCTAACAATGCGCCTGCCCCTATCGCAAGACCGGCTGGTCCAAGGGCCGGAAGAACTCCTCCAAGGGCCGGAAGAACTCCTCCTGTTCCAATAAGAGCACTTGTTAATCCAGCTCGCCTTTCTGCTCTCGCTGTATCAGCCTCGTCTTCTCGGTTGTACCCAGCCTGTTGAATTTGAGACTGCAACTGTTCTCTATTAAATTGCAAATCCTGACCAGCCAGTTTTTCTTGCAAAGCTCTTTGGAGATCGGCTTGGCCTCCGGCAAATTGTTGCCCTCCTAAACGCTCGGAGGTGCCGTAAAGACGGTTTTTTTCAGCTTGTCCACCGGCAAAGGCTTCTTGACCCAATCGTTCAGATGTTCCGTATTCTTGACTGCCTAAACGTTCGCTGGTTCCATAGGCCCGGGCCTCAGCCGCACGCCTATCCTCGGTGTCAATATTAGCGGCCTCTGCGCCTAGTCCAGCCTCGTAACCTGAAATATCCTCTTGAGCCGATGCGCGTGCGGACCCAACGAGACTAGATTCAAATGGATCACCTGTAATCCCTCTGGCCAATGCCTCGCTTCGCGCCGCCGCCACGTCTTCGTCTTGACGTTTCTTTCTGCGTCCTTCAAACGAAGTCAATCGCCTAAGAAATGATTGCTCTTGTTCGGGTCTTTTGGAAAACACAAAAGGTTCCGGCATATTATCCTCCTCTGTCGTGTCGCCAGCCAGGCATTGACTTATCCTTCACGCTGGCTGTGATTGCCGAAGCTGCCTCTTTCTTTGACTGCCCGGCATACCGAGGTTTAAATCCTTTTTTGTTCATGATCTTGTCTCTAAGACTGGCAAATTCTCCGCGTTCTTTCATGTGAGGCGATTCGAGATCGTCTTTTATCCATCCCAAAAGCTCATCAACGCTTTTGGTCGTGTATTTTTCAGAACCACCTTCTCCGCCGTCAACGGAATAGGAGTATTCTCCATCGCCTACCTGAATGGTTAAAGAGTTGACCGCTTCTTTGGTTTCTCCTTTTAGCGTTTCTTCATCTCCCCCCACCGTCTTTCCTCCCATCATCTTTTCCATCAAATGCGCCATCTTATCCTCCTATTAGTAAAACTTTCAACTGACACATAACTGGGAAAGCTATTGAGAAGTGTCGCGGCGAGGGTTTCGATGATGCCAAAGCCTTTATTGGTCATCTGGCCTCCTCAATGGTTGCAGCGTATAGAACCCATTAAGAGCGTGTATTCTGAAATACTGGTCCTTCTCCGCGTTCATAAAGTTAAATTTGAAATACCGGCCATTGGCAAAACCATCCACTACCGGCACCCGCGTATTAATTGATGTCGTTGATCTATAGAGATTCACCGCGCTGGAGATGATGACAGAGTTCTTGTCGGCAGCGTAGCCTACGTTCAAATGGGTGCCGGACGAGTAATCCGCTTCAATCCAAAGATCGGTAAGTTTCTTAATATTGGAAGGCGCTCCGAAAGTAAAATCTTTCGTAGTCCATTGCGAATCTATAGGAAAACCGTCATCGTGATATATCCCTGGCTGCAAGGTTTTCCAAACATAGGAATTGGTGCTTGAATCCCCGGCGTAAATCTGATTGTCCGCGCCATAAAGCCCCATTGAGTAATATGAAGGCCCATTAAATATCACCCAAGATTTGTTTTTTTGCCAAACTAAAACTGCGTCATTGTTGGTATCGTTCAAAGAGGTCGTAACGGAAAGATAGTAACGATTGTCCTTAACCGCCGAAGCCATTGGCTTGCCGGTGCCCTCGATCCAACCGATGGAAACATCATCAATCCGCACTGTTTCAGTTGTGCTTTGTATCGTGGTGGATGCCTGCCATTGGACATAAGCATTTGTAGCTATGGTAATATTTTGATGATTAGTTATGGCTGTCCAAGGAATTGTTGAGCTTGTATTGTCAAAATTGGAAGCATTGGCGCGAATTTGATATTGAATTCTTCCGATTGGCAGTTGAGCATCTGTAACGTTAAAAGTGGACCATGTAGATATTGCTGTTCCGACATAGTTAACGGCTGATGAATATGCACCAGTGGAATAAACGCTAATTGTAACATCGTCTATCCTAGCAGTTGTTGTAGCATTTGTTGTTTGAGCAAAATTTGCTTGATAACGAACATATCTCTCATTTGGTAGGCCAGTTGGAATAGTTCCGGGTACTACGGGCACACTGGTCCATGTTAAATTGTCTGGAGACGATTGCAATGACCAACTAATCGTAGCCGCCGGGAACGTTTGAGTTGTTACTTGGAAAGGACCCCATTTAGTTTGATTCATGCGGGTATCAAAAGAAGTAGACGTGAAAACAGAAGTATTGTCCCCATAGTATTGAGAACCTTCTCTCATGTCGAACAAAAACAAACGCTGATTAGCGCCATTGCATGTACTTCTTTGGCCAAATGCCGTTACATGAGAAAAGGTAGAAATATTGTTTACCGCAAATTTTGGCGATGTTATCTTGTCAATATAACCACTGCTTCCAGAAAGACTCATCCTAATGTAAACCGATGTAGACCCGATACTCGCAAAATTAAACGTGAATGTGGTCATGTCAATATTTTGAACTGAAAAGTCTCTTTCGGCCAACAATTTATTGGTGGTTCCATCGTACCATCTAACGGCCACCTGGTCGCTATTGACTGTTAAACAACTATTGAACTGTAAAACATACGATCCCAAACCCGACCCTGTTGAGATAACAGTAAAACCTCCACCATCTGTTTGATTCCAATTTGTAATGGCTTCCCCTATGGTGCCGTCTTCAAAACCAGAATTGATGAATCCAGCAGTTGCGACTCCGAGGGTTAGAGAATTATTGATATTGGTAGTGCTAAGAGTTGGAAATGATCCTTTCGCAAAATCAGCCGAAGATGTATGTACGCCAGTAAATTGAGAAGGAAAAATACTCCCAGATATGGTCGTTGAATCCCAAGATAATGTTGTTCCATTAGTTGTAACAGTTGATCCAAAACCAAATCCGGCGGCATCTGTTACCGTCCAGGATTTTGGCAGATTGCTTAACTGCCGGATACTTAAATAAAGCGGTTCGATAGAAAGCGACACTTTAACCGGAGGGTTAGCTCCGTCCCAAGCGTAGACACCACCCAGCGCGGCCCAAACAACAAGACCATTGACCATTTGCACGCTTCGGTCATCCACGCATCCGATGGAAGGATCAATTAAACGTTTATAGTAGGTATTATTGTCGTAGCCCTTGAGAACATAGGATGAGGATCGTTTGCCTACAAATTTTCCATAAGGTGTGGATTTAAAACAGGTTATTGGCTCACCATCGTTCTTTTGGAAAGTAAACTGATTGGGAGAATCCGCGAGGATTTTAGAAGGGACCGACCAACCGCTATCGGCCCCATAACTCGATACCCGAACCTCAGAGTCCGAATTCGTGCTGTTGGCAACATAAAGACGTTCGTCTGCGAACTCAATAAATTTAGCCGTCGGAAAACCGGCTATTGTGCCTGAAACGACGCCATCCCAATAAAAACTAACGTCATTGCCATTAACGAAGTATTCCCGGCCAAAGGCGCTCACTGAGTCGGTTTCATAAAGCGTATTTGTGGTGCTTATGGAGACAGGCGCACCACTAAAATCAGTCCGGTAAATCGTATTCGAGGCATGGGTTATTAAATAGCGCGTGGCGTTGGAGTCATTGTCAATGAATTGTTTTAGATAGCGGGCTGGAAAACCGGAAAGAAGTTGAATGACCCGAATGTTTCCAGTGCGTTTTTCTAGATAACCGTGATCCGTTAGGACATTTTTGGCGACCTGGGCCTCATTATCCTCTATCTTGGAGGTATCAAGAAAAGTGTTTAAACCAAGGAACTGATCAAGATAAATGCCTTGGAGAAGCGTATCGGCGAAACAAAAAAAAATTAGGTTAATTGAAGCGAAAGCGAAGGCTAGGAAAAGAGTTTTCCTCACACTACTCCGCCAGCATTTCTCTTTTGATTGCGCCACCGGATAAAATCAGGAGGAGGAGCCTGTATTTCCTCGTCTGGCTGGTTGGTGTCGCCGGCTATCAGGTCTTTTAACGCATTTTTTGCTTGTTCAAGAAGAATGGCCGCTTCTGTGGTTTTATCCAACGATCTAAGTATTCTAACGCCAACGTAATCAAAAATAACTCCCAGGACTTCATTGGGAAAATAAGCGAAAGGCGACGCCGAGGCTATGTCCGATACCGCTACGCTGGGTAATCGTCTTTTTCCAAAACCTTTTAATGTTCCGGCATCCTTTGGAGTTGGAACCAATTTTATTTTTAAAGAACCCAATCCAACGCCTTGAGTGCTGCGGCCTGTCTTAACGTAGCGAGTCGGCACATTCGTTTCGTCCGTGGCGCTTTTACGCCATCTAACCCACTCTTTAAAAGTCATAGGGATTAAGTAGTCATCTTCACCGTCAATCCATAGAATTTCTATTTGGCCCAATAAAGATTCAGCGCCAGCGCCATCGAAAACAATATCGGCAGAGGAAAAAGACTTGCTTATTTCAACAAGCGACCATAGCCAATTTCTCATCTGCCAGATACGGAGCATTTCGATGTTGATGTAAGAAACAATGTCCACAGTGGACCTATCCGACGTATTGCTGACTTCTCCTATTCCAAATTGCCTTTTGGCTAAGGCTACGAAGTTATCAACCGTCTGTATGTCTTGTGCCATAAATCTAAGCCCCCGGAGGGGCTATTGTTATTTTTTCTTAGGTCCCCTTACGCCATACACCTTTGGACTAACATCCGCCGGCGCTGGAACGGCTGGAACGGAAGTTTCGATTCTTTTGCTTGAAATCGGACCAATATGAACCTTCACTTGATGCGCTTCTATGGCTTTAGGAAGTTCATCGTATTCTTTGATCCTTCCCGACCTGTAATCTTCACATCCTCGGATTTTTTCAACCACTCTAACGGTGTTTGCAATAGCGATTCCCCGGCTAAAAACGACATATTCGCCAGGAATCGGATGCGGTTCGCCGTTAGCGTCAAGAATTGCTCTTGGAGCTGTAACCGTAAGTGTCAACTCGGGATGCCTTTCGTTGACAAAATAGACTGGTTTTTCCAGCTTTTTGTCCTCAACTTCGATTAACTTGAACATAGTCTCTCCTTTTTACTCGGAGCCGCCCCTCCCTGGTTTTGCCAGAGAGGGGCTCCCCGGAATTGTTATCTAATCTCTCCGTCGCACTTTAAGAAACCATTTTGCGTTTGGTTGGGAGAGCTAATGCTCACCGTCTCCAAAAGCGCGGTTTCTCCGATCGCCCACTCGATCCCACCTTGTCCATTGGCGGCAAAGTTGATGAAATAAGGCGATGACGTAACGGGAAGGTTGGCCCAAGTAGTGGCGGCAGTAGCGATGGGAAACGCAAAATTCAGAGTATCCGAATTCCTTGTTTTTTTAACTAACCCATCATCTATCCCGTCGTCTTGAGCTAACTTGCCATAGACATTCAAGCTGATGACATTGGGTTCTCCACCGTCATACAACCATTCGCATCTTTTGACAATTACCCTTCTTGTGCTGTCCCAGGTTTTAACAAACACTCTCTGGAAGAAAGTGCTTACTAATTGACCAGACACAGGAAGGCCAATAATTGATTGGGCCCCCCCAGTGTCGGCTTGGACATCGAAACCACCGGCGGCTTTCAAGTCATTGACCCCGGTCACTTGGGTTTGATCCCTTATGATTTTGGGATCATCCTGTGGACGAGCTGCCCTTAGCGAACATTTGTAAGTCGCCAGAGCATTAATGGCCGTACAGACCTCTCCGATGCTATTCGTCGTCGAAGCGTCAAAGGAGAACGAACTGGTACCCACATTAAACGCAGTGTCAACCGTTCCAGCGGGAACAAACGAACGAATGTAGTGGTTTGTGATCTCCACCACAGCCTCGCTGGATGTGCCGACATATTGCAGATTAAGTAGGACCGTTCCGCTTCCTCTGACAACTTTCGTAAAGCCAATAGACGTATTGCGCTGAACGAAAGAGTCCTCATAGTTTATGGCCATAGCCATTTGCCCAGAGGACAAGAGGGCAACGAGCAGAATGTGTTTCATTTTGTTCATATTACCCCCTTAGCTTGTTACGCCGATCAATTTCGCGTGTTTTCTTTCCTGATGAGCCTCTAAGCCCATTTCGGAAATATACTGATCCAACCGTGTGTCGGAATCATTCGCCTGGATGTTCTCTTGCAACTCGATCATCTTGTTGCGCATATATCGCAATTTAAGATCGCCGATGTCGAGAACAAAGGAGTAACCCGCGAACCCGGTCAGGTCCGACAAGGAGTCGTTCTCCAATAACGGATGCTGAACGAGCAACAACTGACGCCCGGCGTTCATGTATTGGTTCAAGGTAATTCCATAGCTTTTGTCGCTAGGAACTAATTGAAGTTTGCCTCGCGCCCATCCATTGATAACAGTCATCACCAAGGACGAAGCTAAGCAGACTTTCTGCTTTGAACCGAACCTGAACGCTCTACGCAAGAACCCTTCAAACGCCAACTCAGTCAAGTTGCCGCCGGCATCCAAGACGTGAGTCGTAATGAAGGGATTGAGTCCCCTAGAAGCTCTTTGAGGATTCGTTCCCGAAGTATCCTCATTGCGCTCCGCCAGGAGGATTCCTTGCTCAATGTCCTTCTTATGCTCAATCAACATATTCGCCTGTTCTTCAAGGAGATCGTTCCCACCAAATGCCTTGGTGAATTTCTGGGTCATCGTGACCTGGAACGGACTCTTGAAGATTTGAGCGTAGTTGAACTGAGCAGACTTCTGCGTGCTGATAACCGCCCTGGAAGTGTTGCCTTCCATGTCGGCTCCACTTACGATTCTCAGCCTTTGACCGGACGTGGCCGCCGAGGCCCCGGTCGTTCCGAAGGCTCTGCGGATTGTAACCGTTGCAGAGGTTACAGCCGCGTCAACCAACACAAACTCTCCGTCGTTGATCTGTACGAGATCATTACGCCGGAAGTATTTGTAGTTAGTTACGGTCATTGTGGTCGCGCCTGCCGTTAAGTCAGCCCCTAGAATGTCATACCGAGGAAGCAGCTCATCCTCGAACCACTCTATTTTGGGATCCTCTAAGCTTTCCGATCGCAAACGCCCAAGCATTGCTACCAAGGGCGCTGCGTCGGGTTCTAGCTTGAAGATACCAGGGCTGACATCGCGCACACGTCTTGTCTCAGTAGACAAGGTTTGAGTGCTGCGAGTGCCTGTTAATACTGTCGCTGGCATTTTTCTCTACCTCCAATTAAATTGCAAAGAGTCTTTTGTTACGATTTGCGCCAACTAATTGGTCAACGAAATCGCCGTCTCCTTTTGCAACCGGGGGCTTTTCTGTCTGGGCGCCTCCCGATGACCCTGCCGCTTTAGCCTTAGCGCTCGCTTCCAATTTGGCTTTTTCAGTAGCTTTGGCAGTTTCAGATGAGGATTTTTTGAGAGATTCTAAATGAACAATCCCCAAAGCCATCAAGTAAAGGGCTTCTGGTCCTTGTTCTGATCCCTCAAAAACGCCGCCTGTTTTATCAAACAACTCGTCCATTAGGGGCAAGAGATTCGCGTATTCAGGATAAGCCTTCGGGTCATTCTTCATATTGTCGAATGACCGTTGGATCGCGGCTTTAGACTCGGCCTGTTTTCTAGCTTCTTCTTTGGCCGATTTCCCTCGCTCTGATTCTAAACGCGCTTTCTTTTCCTTGTAGAATTTTTCATCCACAAGATACCTTTGAAGCCGGAGCCTATCTTTAGGATCCTCGCTGGCTGATAAAGCCTCAAGGTCCTCATCGGTCAACTCAACAAAAGAACCAATCTCGTTTTCGAGCTTGATTCGATTTAGTTCGGTTTCGATTTGTTCGCGCGCCTGGACTGCCTTTTGAAGCTCCTTATGAAGCCTTAATCCCTCTTTCGAGGAATTATCGTAAGCGATTTCTAGGTCCTTAGCGGTTTTGAACTTTCCAGCCAATAGGACTTCTTCCTTCGGCGCACCTGCTTCCGGCTGAACTTCGGTTTTGACCTCAGTTTCAGGTTCGGTTTCAATGCCCTCTGGCGCCACATCCTCTGGTTTTCCAGTTCCAGTTTCTTCGGAAGGATCGGCTTTAACTTCCCCTAAGACTTCGCCTGCCGATTTATTGAGGGCAAAGCCCCCCATAATGTCGTTGGGCCCAGTCGTAGGTTCGGCTGTCGCCGTTCCTCCTCCGATTGCTTCTTTATCTGGCATACTCACTCCTTATTCGGGTTTTTCCCATTCTCTTAGAGGTTTTGCCTCTAAATCTTTCGCACGAAAAAAAAGGCAGTCGCGGTTTCCCGAGACTGCCTAGATCAGTCGTGCGACCCTTAGCCTTCTAAGCAGGCTATTCGCCGGGGATCAACCGGCTAGGGTAAATCTGTTATTTCATTATCAACCCCACAATCAACAATGGCGACAAACCAAACAAAATCATTCCTATCCAAAAAGAGATCATAAACCACAATGGAACAGGAGGCGTACTTGCTTCTTTACAACTATTTTCCATGTAAAAAAAACTCCGCTAAAGCCAAGCCAACCGATAAAATTCCAATCCCATAACCCAAAAACTGCCAGTGTCCATCCTTGTGTTTATCCAATGGTTTATTGTGATTATCAGCGTCAATATGCCCTACCAATGCTTCATGATCCGCTTTGGATTGAACCAAGATAGGAGCCGTTTTGTTGTTCCAGTTTTCCCACATTTGCGTATTATGCCTGCGTTGTTCTTGGACAAAATCATCCAGGGTAGTTTCAATCCTGGTGATCTTTATTTCCAAGCCTTCACCCATGTTCGATAGACCCATTCCAAATTATCTGCAAGTCCCCATTTTCTCTGAAACAAAGCCAATAATTAGGCAAATTAAAAAGATTAACCATCTGCCAAGAGCTGTTGCTGGCTAACATGGTTGGCCTCACCTACACCATCCCCCCAATGACCAATAGCAAGAAGCGGCGGAAAGACCAACTCCGCCTACTCTACACGCATGAGAAAGACTACCTGTAGAAATTACGTTAATCCATTGATCTGCGTCTCCAAAACACTTCTCATTGGCCAACTCACAAGCAACCTGTGGGCGCGGCCTTAAACCTGTGCAAGCTACAGTATCTCCAATGGGTCGGCTGCAAGCATTGATAGAGTTTGCTTCCCCAGTGCCATCTTGGGTTGCCTCAAGATGAGAGTGAACTAAAATAGCCTTTGCACCAAGGTCTTGGATAAGGGTAGGAGTTACGTCGTAAAATAAACTGGCCGTAGTTGTTATAGTGGCTGAACTGCTTAATGCGTAATCTTGAGAATTAAAATTAAAATGAAATTCCGTACAAGCTGTGTTTGAAGATGACTTAATATATGTCAAGGGATTGTTGAAGTAAAAAGTCGTTTGATTGGGGAGCGTTATGGACGAACCCTCAACTGCAAATGGCCCCCGGACCGTTGCGCTGCCGGCCTCAATGACGGTTGCCGAAGTGTGAGCCACATAGAAAGAACTTCCAGATTGAAGAACATCCGTATTTTGGATGTAGGAGGTGGCTCCGCCTCCCAAACGATTGCCATTGACCGTTCCGATGGTTATTCTTGAACCATCATTGAAAGGATTGCTTATTTCAAGCGCATTGGCTTGAGAAATAGCAAGAAAAAGAAAAAACCATCTCATCAGAAGCACCTCTTGGCTTTATAAATGCCAACTCTCCAATAAGCGGTAGCCCCGTTAGCAAGACCGCGCGTCACGTATCGCGGACGGTACCAGGGGAATCTAATCTCTTGAGAATGACTTTGCCCATTAAGAATTGTGGTAGGAGACGAAGCGACGATAACAAAAGTATAGTTGGTAGTAGCGCTAATCATTTTGGTGCTTTGGATAATCTGATAAGACGCGGTGCCGCCCTGAACCTCGAAATTATAATCCGCTAAAGCGATGCAATTCTCAACGACGTCAGGGAATGTTGAGAAGTTCACGCCGTCAGAGCTAAAGCTAAACGTACTATATTCCTGGCGCACATAAACCCAGTCATCATTCTCAAAGGTTTTATAATCAACGGCAAATGCCGGTCCGGCCAACCACAATAAGATAAAAAATAATTTCTTCACTTGTCCTCCTTATCATTTTCTAGTTTTTTGCAAGCTGCTTCGCCTTCTTCTATCCAAGATTTTAAATCCTGTAAAATTGAAGAAATGCCCACTAGCTTGCCAACATTGGCGTTCATTGACTGAGCTAACCGGTCCGATGACTCGCCATTTAACACCGACGATATGGCAATCTGCGTCAAGGATTTTTCAAGGCTCTCTTTGCCTTTTTCCAAATGCGGCTTAAACCAATTTTTGAAAAAATCACTATCAATAAACTCTACCGTCACTTTGGCTCTGGCTACTGAATATTGCAATTCCTCTTTTTGCTCCATGCTTAACTTAGGCATTAGCCACCTCTTGCGTGATAGCCGGACCGTTAACCTCTATCTGCGCCTGCTCTTTAGCTTGCGCTACCTCCATCGGCTGCTGCAAGGCCAACTGAACAGCTTGTCCTAGAGCCTCAATAAAGTTTTTATGGATGAACTGCGCCTTTGGAGAAACCAATCCAGTCTCAATCATCTTTTGGTATTCAGGACTGTTTGTTTTGGCAATGTGCCAAATGTAATGTTTCACAAGATCGGCGTTGCCATCGGGTTCTATGGGAATGCCACGGAGAATGCTTTGAAATTCCTGTTCTGGACTTGACACATCGTTAGGCGGTCCCATGATTGAGGAGACATCTAAATACCCAAATTTCTTGGCCATCTGGATAAACAATTTGTCCACTTTGCAAGCTGAAAGATCGGGATTTATCGGTTTAATTTCAAGCCGGAATCTCTCATAGTTCATTCCTTGCTCAACAAAAACCATCGCTTGATTCCTGGCTATAGCATCATCTCCAAAGGCAGGGTCCTCTTCAATTAGGTAGTCAAAACCTACTCCGTCAGTATCAATATCTTCGCGGCTGGCGTCCATGACGGTCATCTCGCCATTGGGTCCGAAGAACGGAATAGGTACCTTTTCAAACTGGAATTGAGAGAACATCCTCTCCATATTGAACATCTGATCCTGATAATCGGACTGCCTGAGCCTTAGAATGGTGTTCATGCGCTTGGCTAAGGCGTTCTGAATCTCTATTAAGCCTCCGAGGGTTTTGTGGGTCTGCTTTGTGCCTTCCGATCCAGGCGAGTAGTCGGCAATGGCCGTAGTGCGCTCTATTAGGCCCTTGGCGTTGCTTTCCATCGGCAACATATCGCCTACCACATTCGCTTGGTCAATAGGCATGATGGCCGCGCCTACGTTATCAGTCTTTTGAATCCTGATCTTTCCACCAGCCCTGGGTCTAAAGTCATCCGGGAAAGGCACCATATCCGCATGGTAGGCCACCATTTTGTTTACCAAACGCACGAAATTCATCATTGAAAGAGTATGGATGTCATCGAGTTGGCCCAACTCGTCCTCAACCGGCCTTAAAATGCCCCAACCATGTAGTTTTTCTTTCATTGGCGTATAAGTTCGCAATCGTATTGGTATCCAAGGCAGGTGGTAGGGAAAATGCACGACTTTAACCACAAATAAACCATTGGCCACTGTGTAAATCTTGTTCTTCTCGAAACAGTGCATTAGGTGAACCCGGTCCATATCTAAATTGTCGCTGCTGGTTGCTGTCGGATTTTCATTAAGAAGATTTTTCAGTTGGGTTCCATAGTCCGTGGTGGCGAAATACTGCTCTGGCAAAGCAGGCTGGATCGAACCGGGATCGTGCGGTCCGTAATGATTGTCTAGTTCGGTAAGATCGTAAAGCAGTTTTTTCTCTCCCGTAGCCGGATCAATATAGAATTGGTTGCGTAGATCATCCACAGCCACAGACCGTTCTTGGTACATCCACCAGTGCATATTCTTTATGCGTTTTTCATTGGGTTCTGGAAAACAATCGAAAACCGAAGGAAACTTACTGGAAAAACCAACTCGGACAGGATATTCAGCTTCAACCTCTTCGTATTCCTCGTGTTCGACCGGGACATTGATAGGAAGCACTTTGCCTGCGTAGCTTACAATCTGTTGCATTACGCTTTGCTTTTTAACCTTAGCCCACCGGCGGCCTATTGCGTACTCCTGCGCCCACTCATCAATCTCCCACGAATTCCCGGTAATGACAAGCTCTTTATTGGCCTCTGTTAACTCAATGTGATATTGAGGACGGCTGTAATAGGCGCGCGCGATAGCCGCGAACACCTCAGCCTTTTTGTCGTGTTCTTTGCGTTTAGCCTGAACTTTACAAGGCGGCCTCGTTTGAAGGATAGGCTCTGTTATCCGTGAGATAGCGTCCTCAACCAGAGCGAAAGCGTAAGAAAGCTTAATATCCGGCTCGTCTGTATCGTAGATGGCGTCCCTGATCTTGTAATAGAGCTGGTACATCCTGATCCATTCTTTTTGGTCCGGTCCAACATAAGCGGAACTCAATCTGGCTCTTTTCTGAACCAAAGATACTAACGTCTGTCTTTCTTCTTGTCCTTCCGGCACGCCGATATCAACGGGCATAGATTCCCTCGATATACCCGAAGCAAGCGCCGATTGTTAAAACAACGGTTACCAACAGAATAAACTCCAAATATTCCCACTTCATAAGTCCCTCGCGTCAATAAACTCACCCGGTTTAACGTGCATTTTTCCGTCATTGCCTTTTTGCAAAACACTGAATCTATTGTCGTAATGCAGCACTGGAACAGCCGGGCATCTGTGCTGACTCGCGGCTTTTTCTTTCCAGTGTTGCATTAGAAATTTGGTTTTCGGGACTTGGCCATCTTCAACCAACTGACCAAAACGAATCTGACCGGCTATTTTCTTGTCACAAAGGATGCAGTAACCGGCTCCTAATGCGGCGTCCTTGCTTACCTCAAGCCTCACGCAGAAAATGTTATGCGCTTGCACTACGCCTCCGCTTTGAGTCCCAAAAAATTTGCGGTTTTAACTTCTCTCTGTAAGTCGGCCCGTCTAAAGCCAGATACTTCAAAAGAGCCGGGAAGTCATCGTTAAGATACTCCGGTCGCTCTGACACGCCTTTGCTTAGGTCTTTGTTTTCGTTGTAGGCGTAATGCTCCATGCCATAGATGTGGTTCTTGCAATGGCTTAGAAAGTAAAGCTTGGGCCGGATGCCGAGCTTTGGATCGCCTAGAAGCTCTTTAACGGCTGAATGGCCCAAATTAATAGAGCCTTTGCCGTTCCTATAGTAAATTCCTTCATCCATAAACCTTTGATGAGGAGTGCGGCCATCCTTCATTGTGTTGCCGAAATGAGGGTCTTGAATGCGATCCTCTACCACGCTGCCCCACGGGGCTTCGGTTTCTCGGACGATCTTGGCATAGACTTTCACGGCTAAAGATCCTTCCTTAACCTTGTGAAAGTCATAATCCGGCCACTCGGCTATGACGAAGATGTCCTGGTTTGGAAATACCGCATACCAGCCTATCGCGGCAGGCTTGCGATCATGAGGATCAATGACGTTGTAAAGCGTGAATAAGCCTTTGTCCCAACAGTCCTGATGGTAATCTGGAAATGTCTCTAAAACATGAGATTGACGGCTAAAGGTCTTGTAAACCCTGCCTGTAAGGTGCATAAATCGGCCATGCGCCCGGGCCTCCATCTCATCGGGATCGTACCTTGACACGATTTGCATGATGTTGGCGTGTGAGAGCTGACCGTTAATGCCATGTTCTTGGCAGTTCTCTTCAATGTCAGCCGTCAAACAGATAGATTTGCCGTACTCCACCCCGTCCACGACCACTGATTTCACGTCTAAAATCTCATCCTTGACCCATCCGGCATGATAAAGCGGAGTCATGTCCAGGATATTGATGCCACCCTTGCGTTGCCGGGCCAGGCAGGCGTAGAAAATATTACGCGGCGGCGGCTCGATAAAGACGTTGATTGACTTAGTTTTGCCCTCAAAGGCAGTGGTTGCCTGTTCGTATGTCATTACTTCGCCACTCCACCCAGTGTCGGTAGCGATAAAGTGGTTGTATGATTTTCTGTCTTTAACCTGGGTATATCGTCCTTTGGGCCACCAGTTTTTGATCTCTGTTTGGATAGGTCCTGAGTCGTCAACGAGTTCTGATTCCGTGACAATGCGAAACGTTTTTGGCCAATCAACTGGTACAGAATGATAAAGAGGGTAATCGAAAGCACAAGTAGGAGCGCCCCAAAAGATAGCAGCGAGTATAGCCATGACATCGGCTGTCTTTCCCACCCCATTAGCGAACGAAAGAACAACAATGAAGTGTTCATTTTTTCCCACGACCTCGATAGCCTTTTGTTGGGCTCCGTTTGGCTGAAAGGTTAGGATTGGGTTTAACGCTACCATCTGTAATATCCGATTCGCTTCCACCAACTCCTTCGGTTGGGCGAACCCCCTCGATCTGGTCAAGCCTTGCGTGGAGTTCCGCAATATTTCCACTATCTTCACCAAAGGAATGGGAGGCATCAATTTCCTGCTTCGGGTAGCCGTAGATATAGGCATAAATCAATTTTATAGCATCAAAACGGTTTTTGTTCTTTAAGCTACGATCCCTGGCAATTTCGAGTAGAGCTTCGGCGCCTTCTTTGAGCGCGTAAACTCTAAGAGATTGGGGTACTTTGGGCCGCCCAGGGCCTCCGGCGTTACCTTTTTGAAATTGCCAGGGTTTAAGCTCATTCATCGTTTGGGGTTGCGTTTAAACGTAATTTTAGGCCCTAATAGCCCCGCCATTGCGTTTTCTCGATCCTCTCTATACCCAACTATGGTCAAATTCATTTAGTTCATATTACAGCCGAAGTAATACCCGTTCTCATCTTCAGTCTCAAACTTGCCACCACACTTAGCGCAATTTCCTCTCTCGTCTACCGTTACCACCTTGCCTGGATAAAGCTCACCACAGTTGTCGCAACCTTTTGACTTTTCTTGCTCGGCAATCATAAGTAGGTTTGAAAACAAAAATCCCCTATTGATTTAGTCTGACTACGATGAGCCTGCGCGTGGAGCGTATGCGTCATCACTATTAGGTTAGAATATCTTATTCAAAATAGGTAAGCCGAAAAATCGAGAAATTACCCACCCTGTTTGATAGGTTAAATATCAAATGTTTGTGGTGATCTAAAATCGCTGGAAGAAACCGCCCGGATTAGAATCTATGCCTCTTGTAAAACCTTAAAGCCGTCCTCACTGTTTCCTCTGGCACCCCTAGGTAAGCACAAATAACGCTGCGCCGATGCCCTCTCTTAGCGAACACTGCAATTCGCTCATAAAGAATAAATGTCTCTAAATTGGCTTTTTTGGGAAACCAAACCGGCGCATTACCAATAAGCTCGCATACCTTCAGAAATCTTTTTGGTCCCAACGCCTTCAGGACCTCTCTCAAATTCGGTTTGACAACTTTCTCCAGTCCCATTTCGGCCTCCGCGCTTAAAATACCCTGTTCTTCTAGGATTAGTATGCCAACGATGCCACCGGTTGAAAACTAATTGGGGTCTAGGATTTTTATGCAATTCCACTCGATTAAATTCCCTCAAAATTTTACGAACACCAATAAGAATACTCTCCGGCGGCTTGTGGCCCAAAGCAGTTGCCTTTAAAATACACAAAAGAGCGAACAAACCAACTCTTTCACGTTGACGATCTATCTCAGTCACCTTATATTTTTTTACGCCTCTTAATGACTTCTATAAGCCTAGGATTTGTCGAAAAACATCGTGGGCATTCCTTCCAAAGCTTTGCCTGTTCCCTCCCCTCGGCGCATACCCGACAGCGCATGACAATCTTAACGATTTTCGATTTTGAAGATTCTGCGTTCATGATCCATTACCTCTAAGGTATTCCACGCGCCAAACAAAAAACACAACAATATCATGGCTATCACGATACTATCTATCTTCTCCCTCATTAAAATAGTTCTCCCTGATTTTTAATCATTAAATACAGCTGAATGGAGGATTTGCCTATGCTTCCCAACCAAAAACCAAATCAGGATGTTCATTACATTCTTGAACGCTTGGCCAAGCGCCATCTTCTTTTTGAAACTGCCACCGGCGAGCCGCTTTGGCCGTATTCAATTTCGGATCAACAGGTTCTATGTAGATAGGCATAGACCCATCGTTTAACTTGGGACTTTCCATCCTCAATAATCTTGGTTGCAAATCGCCATGCCGTTCATTAAAATCAAAAAGCTCATAATGTAGACCGGTAGACTTGTCCAACCAGCCATCTATTTTTTTAACATCAACCAAATTAAAAAATCTACTCCACCCAAGTTTTTCGGCATATGCCCTGATTACTTCACTATTTTTTTCACTCAAAATTTCATCTTTTGTTACTGTATTGGGTTGCATAATAAGTTTTTCTGGTACCAATGTGCCTTGCCAGAAATACATATCCTCAATATCATTTTCTACCGCAGGACCATCTTCCCTGTGTAGCCTATTGTTTTGTTTGTAAATTTTTGGTTTTGAATACCAATAGAGTGTGTCCTCGGTAAAATAAAAACCCCACAATCCACTCAAGAAACCAGCAAAAATATGTTGCGACCAGTTTATAACTTCTTTGTTATTTAATTGCAATGCGCCGAGATATGTTGTTGCAAGCCAAGAGGCTTCAGTAGACCAAACGTAATAATTTAAACCAAAAATGCACCCGCATGAAAAACTTTTCAAAGTTTGCACGTCTCGTGCGTCTTGTGCGGCTTGTGCGTCTCGTGCGGCTTGTGCGTCTCGTGCGTCTCGTGCGGCTCGTGCGTCTCGTGCGGCTCGTGCAGTTAATTCCGTTCCTATTCTATGGAGTATCTTGTTTACATTAAAATTCAACGATTGATGATCTTCCAGTTTCCATTTTTTTTCAAGGCGAACGATTTTTCTTTCTATTCCCAATGCCTTCGTGTAAAGCGCGAGATTTAGAGTGACTTCACTTGCATCAATTTTTCCAGGGTAATTACAGGCTTCTTTATACTGCTCCAACAAACTAATCACGCACAGACTCCCATCCATCCGGCTTATATTGACGTTTAATGCCAATACGATAAAATCCAGGCTCAATAACTTTTTCCTTGTGTTCCTCATGGGCAAGATAATCTTGCCGATCTGTTTTAAGATACAACACGCCATCTTCGGTTTCAAAAAGCTTACCGAATTTTATCCGGTGCGTATGGCCCGTTTTTTCACCGAACGCAAGTTCTTTGCGTTCACCTAGCGATTTCGCGTCATTTGGGATGGCGTCAATCTTAGTAAGAAAGACATCCCCATGTCTGTTTGTCATTTATTTTTCCTCCAATTTTTTAATTGCTATTGGAAATAACTCACAATACCAAAATACACCTTGATCTGTCACATCATCCGAAAACCTGCCAAGCCCAATTCTAAAATGCCATAGACCTCCGAAAAGTTTTAACGTGATGGCAAAATAAGGCAATGGCAAGGTTAATCGTCCAAAGAAAAGCGTAGGGATGATGGTGAATTGGTAATCGCCCGCATAATTACCAATAGGCTTTGGAATGTAGCGTTCCCAGGAAAAAATCAAAGGTCCTAGGGCAGCCCATTGGCATTTGCCAAAAATCATAAATGGCAAGCCCCCTAAGGGTCTGGCTAGCCACCAGCGTGGGATTAGTGTAAACGGCCAGACACGAAAATCATCGTGGCGTGGCCTTGAGCCATCTGGCCTGTGAGAAGGCGGTAAATAATTAAAATTATTTGAAATTAGTGTCATTTCTTGCCCTCCAACAACTCAATCCCATGCAAAGTGATTTTCTTTTTCATGTTATCTTCGGTCATGGTAAAGCTGCTCATTTTTTTCTTGTGTTCCAAAAATTTATCGCTTCGTTTTTACTCAGATGCGAGGGAAGAATCACCTTCACTCCACACTCACAGTTAATCTCATTGTAATTATCACAAGCATGAACAAATGAAAAACTTAGATTATCATTCCCGCACCAAGGGCAAGATTTAAGTTTTGGGGTTTTCATTTCCCCTCCAAAACCTTCCTGGCGTGTTCGCCTCTATCAAAAGCAGGACCTTCTGACCACCTATTTTCTTCTGGATTTTCACAAGCGAGCCAGTTATCTCCCTTCGCATAAAACTCCAACCCTGCTCTAAGGCGTTTGACTTCGGCAACTAATTCTTTAGTGATGTACAAATTGGCTGTACATTCTTCGGCCCAATATGTCTCAATCTCCTTAAGCCTGGCTTCGGTCATTTTACTTCCTCCAGCTTGCCGCGAACCGCCAGCCGACATCCCAATCGTAGGCAGCCCAGTCGAGGCCGACACCGCGCCTGGAACCGAACCTGCCAAGACACGGGACGCTGCGACCGCCCCACGGGAGCACCCAGGAGGAACCTAGGCCAACGATCAAATTGGTGCGTTGAAGGTCTTGTTGTTGGGCTCCCAAGGCCAAAAGCTCGTAAAGGTTAGCGGGACGATAACCTTTTTGGTCAAGCTCTTTCAGGGCTTCATCGGTTGTGACAATGCGGTTTAAATGGATTAGGGTGATTTGGGTTGGGACTTTATTTTTCTGTTGAGCCCTCTCAATACCTTGCTTGGCTTGGGATTCTGGAAAGTTTTTAGAATTGATGGAGTCGCTGACAGAATCGTAATCACCGGCTTCAATCGCCTGCTTAACGGTTCGGGTGTAGTCTACGGTTACTGTGTATGTATTTTCGATTTCATTTTCTTTAGTCATTTCTCACTCTCCTCGATTACGGCAAGGGCAGGATGAACCTAATGCGCTTGC
>ERZ1292644.263-Hain-H14-01um-R2-263-length-38978-cov-5_pt1 | contig 38978 bp, 74 predicted proteins | sample MGYA00564402_ERZ1292644 | MGnify/ENA primary metagenome ERZ1292644 (study PRJEB36523, sample SAMEA6512644) | groundwater metagenome | collected 2019-01-09 | study: AquaDiva: Metagenomics assemblies of 32 groundwater samples
ACCCTGACATCCGATGGTTCAGCCTCGTCGGGATACGGCTTTCCAGAACCGGCTTGACCCTTGGCACCTCTCAGAGAACTCTATGAAGCCTATGCGTGTGGTGCGTGGCGGCTCGTGGTATTATCCTTTTGACGAGGCGCAGTGCTCGTCTCGTCGCCGACACCTGCCGGACTACCGATACTATTATTTCGGGGTACGGCTCTCCCGGCATGAGGAAGGCGAACCTCACACAGGGCAGACAGGGCAAACCCAGGGGGGTCAAAGACGAGGTCGGTCTCTCCCTGTCGGAACTCAAGGAACGTCCGGTCTAAAGACGTTCCCGCGAAAGTAAGACGGAGACGCCCATCAAGCGTCCAAATGGAGACCCAGGAGTCGAGCAGATTCCATGAGAGGAGCTTGTCATCATAGACCAGGGCGCTATAGGGGTCAAATGCACACGGCACGCTCCGGTCGAGCCGATACCGGTTCGCCACCCTGGCCAGGCATCGGATCGTCATCTGAGACGAGAGACCAAACTCTCGTCTGAGGTCGTGGTAGAGCCAACATTGAAGCTTGTAGAGCCCGAAGAGTTGCTGGGACCATGCCCTCAGACCAATCTCGTTGCAAACGCCATTCACACGTGTCATCGTGCGTAGGAGCAAGTCCCGTTCGACTGGTGAGGCAGAAAGGGAGACTCGTGCAAGACATTTCATACATGATCCTCCCAGAAAAGGGCTTGACAATGGTGACAGGATTGTGTACTATTCCAGTATAGAAGTCTATAACCCCGATGTCAAGCAAAAGTTGTAGGAGGATCACCCCTCATGTCGACATCGGTTCCCGGTGCTCCACGCCGTTCGAAGGTCCGGCGAGGAGGATCGGCGTTGTCCCGTGTTCTTGGAGAACACTACGGCGGATTCGGTTTCGTCCGTACCCTGTCTGCGCGGAGGAGCAGCGTTCGTCCAGACTACGACAGCGGATTTGCCGGTCTCCGTCTTGTTCGAAGGCTCTGGATGTGAACCATCTCAGGACGAGGAGATCCGTATGACGAAGTCCTCTCTGGAAATCCGGCAAGGTACTCTCACACTTCCGGAGATCAGAGATTACCTGACACTGCTTGCCGGGCAGCTCCAAACGAACCATGAGGCCTATCTCGACAGCTGCCGGGATCTCGACGCCATCGAGGAGGAGTACGCCGCCCTCGAGCGAGAGGCACTGGTTGAAGTCGGACGAAGCGAGGCGCTCAAGATTGGGGCAAGCAGCAGTAAACCGGACCGGGCTCTTCTCCACGATGAACGCCGGGCCTCGGTGGAGATTGCCATCAAGATACGGGCAGCCTATGCCGCGAAGGATCCGGCGCTCGATATCCTGGCGGAGAAGCAACGGGCCACGGCCGTGGTCAACCGGCACGTCCTGGTGTTGAAACATCTCACCACCCTCCACAAAATCCTGGCCGACATCGCTATGATCGAGCTCGGGATCAGAAAGCACACCTCAATCGATGGATCACCATGACGGGTCAAGACCAACCAGGGGAATTCGACGTCAGGGGTGTCACGCGTGGGGGATCATGGATGCCCTGGTTCCTTGAGGAGTGGTGGTTCGCGTCCTGTAACTGGAACCTGCTAACATCTCGTCGATCCCCCGGTGTCGGGATCAGACTCATTCGGTCCGTCCACCGGGTCCAATGTGGAGGCGTCCTGATATGACCGGGATACGGGTGATGCGCGGCGGTGCGTGGAACGGTCTTCAGGACCTTGTACAGTGTCCGCTTCGCTCCTGGTTCCTCCCCAATTACTATTGGTCCAGATTCGGGCTACGGCTCTCCAGGAGAACACCATGACTCTGATATATATATTGCGGGGGGGCTCGTGGCTCAATCGTCGAAACCATGCGCAGTGCTCGTATCGCCGCTGGTATTTACCAGACTACCGGTGGAACAGTTTCATCGGGGTGAGGCTCTCCCTGGATCCGTCCCGTGCTCAAAAGGGAATGACCGATGTACACACAATCCCGTGACAGATGGGTACTGCGTGGGGGCTCGTGGTTCTCTCTTCTAGGCTTTGCGCGGTGCTCATATCGCCACTGGCTCACCCCCGACTACTGGGACCACCGGCTCGGGGTGCGGGTCTCCAGGCATCCGCGGGCTGTGGTACCCCCTGTGCCAGGAAATGGTCCTCGATGAACGCACGAACGACTGAGGTACACGTGTTGCGTGGCGGCTCGTGGAGCAACAATGCCGTCTTCTCGCGCGCGTCGTACCGCATCTACTTCCTCACCCCAGACCTCAGGGGCAGCCTTGTTGGTTTTCGGTGTGCCCGAAACAAAACGGAGAAAGTACAATGAATAGCAGCAGTCATGGGATAGTGAAAGGATTACACGGCGGCCCGTGGCGCCTCAACAAACAGTATGCCGCCGTATCATTCCATCTCTATAACACCCCGGGCTACGCGATCTTCGATGTTGGGTTCCGGTATGTCCGGCATTGCAACGGTTAAACCCAGGATCAGTATGACGGACCAGGACCGACCAAACGACGCCGTGGGAGCATCACGTGGTGGGTCGTGTATGGTCTGGCTTGAAGTCCTCTGTCCCGCGTCCCACCTCTGGTTTTCGCGGGCGTCCAGAGACGATGACGTCGGATTCCGGTGTATTCGATCTTTCCCCAGGATCCGTGAGAAGGGATTTTGATATGGTACAGTCGTGTGTGTTACGCGGCGGGTCGTGGAACCTTCATAATACGCTCATGTGGTGTGCATTTCGTTTCAGGCGTCTTCCCAATCACCACTGGCACTACATCGGGGTACGGCTCTCCCGGAGCCCCCAGTCCGCAATACCGTCGCGTCAGGGAACAGTGACGGGGGTGCGCACCAATCTTCGAACAGATGGTTAGGATATACATGTTGCGTGGAGGATCGTGGGTCAGCCATCCAGACCTTGCGCGGTGCCCATCTCGCTTCAGGTTCTTCCCTGCCAGTTGCTGGCCCCGCCGCCTCGGACTACGGCTCTCCAGGAGGATATCGTGACTCGTGTCTATGTACTGCGCGGGGGCGCATGGGAATCTGATACGTTCCTCGCACAGTGTTCACTTCGATCTTGGTTCCTCCCCAACCACTACTGGTCCCGCTTTGGGATGCGTCTTTCCAGAAGGCTACGATGACTAATGGATCTGTGTGTGTGTTGCGTGGGGGATCGTGGTACAATTATCTTCAGGTCTCGCGGTGCTCGTCTCGCAGCGGGGCTTCCCCAGACTACCGGTGGAGCCCCTATGGGGTGCGGGTGTCCAGACATCATTACACCCCAGCAGTGTCCAGCGATGAAAGGATCTTCTCTCTATGATGAAACGCCAGCTCTTAGATCTCGCCGGTGAAGTCCTCGATCCCCCAGTCAGGGGTCCCGACCTTGTCAGCCGGTCACGAACACGCGATAGCAATGGACTCTTCGGAGCCCTAATCGTCCATGAGATTGACCGGATCGACGTCAGCACCACCCGTGAACGAGCGATCTTTGACGCCCTCGTTGTGGCATTCAGAACCAAAGCCGAGCAACTTCTAGCGATCGCGCACCAGTTTGAGAAGCAGAAAGGAGTGTAGAGGTGAATTGTCCGTCCCCGCCCAGACTTCCCATCGCCTTTACCATCCCAGGCGATGACCGAGGTCTGATCCACGCCAAGGCTGATATGCGAGCCTATGCGCGTGGAGTCATTCAACCGCATATGTTTGTCTACATCCAGACCCCACGGGGGAATGTCATCTGTCAGGTCAGACGTGTCTCCGATGCCGGGATGGTCCCGCAAGCTGAGATCATCAAAGAAGTCCGGAGACTCGAGTCTGCGTATACTCAGGCTCTTACAACCAACATCCCGGACGGGATTCATCCGGATCCGGTGCTGTTGGAACAGACATTTAAAGTGCTGCATCTTGACCCCATTGGGATCATCAATGGGAAGCTGGACGAGTACGTCGGGGGGGTTGGGTACATGCAGTGCGTGTACCGGGCCACCTCGAGTGAGATTTCTCAGCTCTACCCGGAGCCGAAGGGTGGACTCAGAGTCGGGTATGTCGCCGATGGATGCCACGCAACAGAGGTGGCGTTCTCACTGGCGAAACCAGACCTGGCGCGCCATGGGGTCATCTATGGGAAGAATGGGGTCGGCAAGACCAACGCCCTCAAGCTGATTGCCCTGCTCAACGTCACAGGTCCAGAACCCGTTCCCGTCATCATCTTCGGCCACCCCGATATCGGGATGGACAACCCGAATGATGAGGGGACGAAAGGTCTTATTGGTCTTAACCACCCCCAGATCGTCCATTTCGGCTACGAGAAACTACTCCGGGTGCATACCTCAGAGATTGCACTCGACCAGGTGTACCAGTCGTACGAGTGGACACAGGCACAACGGTACCTGATTCGTGAAGTCTACGACATGGATCCTGCGACCTATGTCACGACGCTCGCCAGCTACGACGAACACGAGGATCCACTCAAGCTCATCTTCACCTCGGAGCGAAGCGGGAGTAAGCGATTCCCAAAGGTGTCGCGGCACGGATACGCCACCGTACGAACTGTCAACGTCGTGAAGCGGCGCTTCCGGGAGCTCGCCCGGATCGTCGACGACACAGCGTCGCCGCTCCTCCCGCAAATCGTCCAGGCTGTCCTCGACGGAAAGACCATCTTGATCAACACATTCGATGTGGAAGCCGAGCAACAAGCCATCCTGGTCAAGCTGATCCTCCACCGGCTCCAGGATGTAGGCATCCGGTCCTACGGCCGGACGAAAGCCCTGCGTCTCACCGTGATGATTGATGAAGCCCAGGCATTTATCGAGCATGTCGGGGAGGAGCTCACCCGGTTCCTGAAGGGATGCCGGAAGAACGGGATCAGCCTCTTCCTGTCGACGCAAAGCCCGTCCAACCAAAGTCTTCCACCCGAGGTGAAGAACGAGATTCACAATATCATCGCGTTCTCCCTCAACCCTGACGCGATCCCGGCTTTGGCCGGCATGTCGCCAGATCTTGCGAACTTAAAAGAGGTGATCACCCACAGAGCGATCGGACAATACATGGGGGTAGCCGCGGTGGTGACCCGGTCCCAGCGGCTCTCGGTGATCGTCAAGTTCCCTCGGTTCGAGGACGAGTTGGAGAAATACCTTGGGAGCCGTGCTCCCGATCCCGAGGAGCCCATGACCTTGATCCCGGAGCCGGATCCACAGACTGTGGTTTCCTCGCCCAGTGGAACGAAACCGGATCCACCCCCCCCTCAACTCCCCCTGTTTAGCGACTTGGTCGACGACGCCGAGGAGGTATCATGACTCACAGTGACATTCTCGATCTGAAGATTTCCGCCATGCACGTGACCGCCAAGTCGAAGCCGGGGACGGGGACCGTCGACACGAAATTTGACGTAGCATTTCACTTCGAACAGCAGATCGTTGCTGGAGCCAGCCTTCCCGGTGCAATCATCCTCGTGGCCGACGCTGGGACGATGAAGGCCCAGCGCCCGATCGAACCCGAGGACATCGGGCAGTTGCTCGATGAAAGCCTGATGCCCGATCAGTACCTCCAAGATCGAACGACCACGCAATATATCGAGGACATTGTTCGGTCTATGGCCTTCAAATCCCTGGGACCGGACCTCGATATCACCTTCGAGTGGGAACCGTACGTGCCGCAGTCAATCCATACCGTCACGCTCGGTGAGGATCTCCTTGAAATCCTGAGGGAAGAGGCGTTCCTGGCCAGGACCGTGGTGGTCCCTGAACACTACAGAGTCCAGGCCAATCCCTACTACAAACCGGATGCCGCCAAGGCCAGACAGATCTTGTATCATATCATGAACGGCGACCCAGCCATCGCTCTGATCGGGGAAACCGGGTCAGGGAAGACCGAGATGTTCTACTACATAGCTTCGTCACTAGAGAGAACCGGGTACTTCACCTACACCATCGACGCCAGCGCACATATCGAGACAGATAACTTGTTCGACATGATCGATATCAACAGCCAGGAGGGGATGAGTGTCATTCTTGGCACGCTCTGCACGTTTGCCAGAGACGTGGACGAGGCAAAGACACGAGGCCTTGTCATTATCGATGAGTGGAATGCTTTCCGGGATGAGACCCGGAGAAGCTTCTACCGGCTGTTGGACCGTCGGAACCGGCTCTACCGAGTCCAGTATGCAAAGGGCGATGTTCAACACCGCCCTGTTGACTTCTCGAATGTGACCTTCCTGATTACGGCGAACCCTCCTGCCACAAATTACTTGACCGAAGATTTGAAGCCAATGGGCAATGCCGAAATCAGGCGGTTTACCTTCATCGAGATGCCGTATGCCAGAGACGCCAAGCGCATCGAGATGATCTTGAAACGCATCGTGGAGAGCCTTCCGAGTTATCAGAAGGTCCTTGGACGAATCCAGAAGGACATCCTGGAGAAGGCAATTCCCTGGACCTTGGGCGTCAAGATGTTCCAGGAGATGACGGACACGCACGACTCCAAGCTTCCCTTTGACGTCAGTTACAGTTCAATCGCGCAGGCGCTGTGGGAAGCCACCGTGTATCACTCCAGTGGTATGAGCATGGCGAGAGCCATGCGACAGGGCCTCGACTCCTACGTCCTGAGCGGCTGCCCTGACGATGCCGTCCGGGAAGCCATCCTCGAACGGGCAAAGCGATGCGGGATTACGTTGTAGCCTCACACAAAGAAGGAGGGACCATGCTCCAGTGGCGCGTGTTGCGTGGGGGCTCGTGGTACTATCTTCTAGCCTCTGCGCGGTGCTCGTTTCGCTACTGGTACCCCCCCGACTTCTGGGACTACGCTTTCGGGGTGCGGGTCTCCATCCGGTTGGTCAGGAGCAATCGATGACGCTCGATCGCGTCTTGCGTGGGAGTGCATGGCATTCTATTCCCCAGGGTTCGCGGGTCTCGTACCGCTTCATAAGTGGCCGGGATTACTGTTACTACATCACTGGAGTGCGGCTCTCCCGGCACCGGAAGAACCGGGAACACGACGTACCCCACCCCGACCAGAATCTGGTACGGCGACGTCGGGATACGAGTCTCCCGGAAGAGAGGAGAAAGGACTATGCTTGACCTCCATCTCCAGGTTGGACGGTTCGTCCGGCATTCGGTCGGGATCTACCCCGTGATCGTGCAGTCGTCGGCTCAGCCCCGATGCCGTCCTGCGATCACCGTCCGGTACCGGGGCACCGTGAAGGTCATCGGGTCCCCCACGATTTGGCTTCCTGTCAACGGTGAATCGTTGGCCAAGTTTTTGTCTCAGGAGTATGTCGATCGAGCGACGAAGGTCCAGTGCCTGGCTATCAACATGGCGCTGGCCTACCATGAGGGCGCGCACCTTGTCAGCGGGGAGCCCTGGCAAGTTCACGTCCTCCGGGACCACTCGGATCCCGATCCCCTGAAGCACGAGACGAGGACCTGGTGGTCCGCCGCCGACAGTGATGAATGCCCCCCCTCATTCAAAGGTGGACTCAAGATCCCCGATCTCTTCTGTAACCTGGTCAACGATGCGAACGACTTTACTGTCGTGCCCAGGAGATGGCCAATCAGTGCCCCACTGACCATGATGCTCTGCCGAGTCATCTTCTGGATGGGTCTTCCCCTCGACCCCGTTGAGCGGAGTGCGCTCGCCGGGTTGGATGCCAACACTCGGTGTCTCCAGGAGTTCTCCAGACTCCACCGGGCTTACGTGTGGTATCTCAGGAGTCTCAAAGTCCGATACGGCGACAAGATCGTGACGAGCATTCCAGCTCGCGACCCCATGTCCGAGCCATTCCTCCAGGTGAAGGAGATCGTGAGAAAGGCCCGGTCTCCCATTATGATGGCCGACCGGGTCCCCTTGATCATCGATCTCTTCGAGGTCTTTAAGTTGTATTGGCAGACGTGCGGTGGCACACTCGATGACTTTCTCAAGGTCTGCATAAAGGCTCATGACCAGACACCAGGGGACACGAATCCCGGAACTGATGCTGAGAAGCTCCTGAGTGAACAGGGCGACCCCTACATGGATCCGAACCTTAGGGATCAGGTCGACGCAGCAAGTGAAGGATTGGCCCCGCAGAAGCGGGGAGGTGGAGGCTCCTGGGGACATAAGAAGACGGCGGAGTCCGATGTGGCCTACAATGACATTGATCCTCCCTCCGTCGATACCGGAACAAGCCGGCGAGTGACCCAGGCACTATCTCACAAGCTGGTCACGCGACGGATCAAGTCCCGGGAGCAGTATGCCGGAGTCAGGGGGAGGAAGCTTGCTCCGAAACACCTGACCGATCTGTTTACGGATCGCAGGAGAAAGCGTCTGTGGCGAACCCCCTCCATCCCCACCAAGAAAGACCCAGACTGCGCCCTCGCCGGTATCTTTGATCGATCGGGGTCAATGTCTGGTGAGAAGGAGCAGCTGTGCCGGTTGGCTGCCTGTACGCTCTACGATGCACTGTATCACATGCAAACGATTGATCTCGCCTATTATGGGTACGGTAGCCCTGCCTTCGCGATCTTCGAGGGCCGCCCGTCCGGCGGGAAGAACGCAACTATTTCTCGGATTGTGAAGAAGCTGGGAGCCAGCGGGAACAACGACGTGCCCGATGCAACCCACCGGGCCCTCGACTGGCTGTCCTCATCCCGGGCCTCCAGGAAGGTGATCGTCATCGTCAACGACGGCGACCTCGGAGGCGAGAAGTATACGATGAAGGAGGAGATCGCCCGCGCCCGTAGGCTCAAGGTCGATGTAGTCATGATTGGTGTGGGGACCACACTGGACTCCATGGTAGAAGTACTGGGATCCCAGAACAGCTTTGTCCTGGAAGACGTGAGCGAACTGCCCGATCTCTTCAACCGGGTGACGTTGAGCCGGCTATGACGCACAAACGAGTCTTGCGTGGGAGCGCGTGGCCCTTTCGGAAGTTCTCACAGGCAGCATCTCGCGGCAGGCTGTTCCCAACGTTCGCGTGGTTCGATCTTGGGATCAGACTTGTCCGGAAAGCCTGACAGGAGTGTCGTGACCCAGATACATGTCGCGCGTGGGGGATCGTGGTCCAATCGTCAAGTCAATGTGCAGGGATCACACAGGTCCGGGGACTACCCCAACTTCCGGTACCACTTTACCGGGTTCCGGCTCTCCTGGTCTGTGACACCCAGATCTCAGGAGACCAGAACTGATGGCCAGACTCACACGTAACCATCGCACGGTGCGTGGGGGCTCGTGGGCCTCTCATCGAGACCTTGCGCGGTGCTCGTCTCGCAGCTGGAGCTTCCCCGGCCTCTGGCTCCCCCATCTCGGGGTGCGGGTCTCCTTTCGTCTTATGAGGAATCAGCGATGATCGAAGATCGTGAGCGTGTGTTGCGTGGGGGCTCGTGGCCCCCTCATCAAGGCGATGCGCGGTGCTCGTATCGCAACCGGCTCAGCCCCGACCTCTGGCCCGACAATCTCGGGGTGCGGGTGTCCTTCCGATTGATCAGGAGAACCTCATCATGGACTTCGTCGAACAGTATAGACCAGGAACGTTTGAGCAGGTAGCTCCTACATGTCCGACAGGTCCCCTGCTCACTCATTTGCAGCGGCCAGATCGAAGTCACGGGTTTCTCCTCAAGGGACCGTCAGGGTGTGGGAAGACGACCGTCGCCCGGCTGATCGCTGGGGCGATCGGGGCCACGATTGTTGAAATGAACATGGCTGACCACAACAAGATTGGGGATGTACGAGAACTGATCACCGTGATGGCCCAACCCACGCTCTTTGAGGTCCACACGGTCTACATCCTAGACGAGCCTCAACGCATCCAGAAAGACACGCAGGATCTCTTGCTCAAGGTCCTTGAGGGGGGGCCTGATCATGCGACCCTGATTCTGTGCACGACCGAACCAGGCGCACTCATCACACCACTGGTCAACCGATGTTACGTCGTGCCGTTCACCACACTGGGACATCTCGATGCCAAACGGTTCCTGGTGAAGATCGCCACCTGTGCCGGAGTCTCCTTCACAGATCCTGCGTCGACGGTGTACCTCCCGCCAGAGACCGGGAAACAGATCGTTGAGGCCAGCGAGGGCATCCCCAGACTCCTGGTACGAAACTTGCAGCAAGCCTGCGACGGAATGCCCCTACAGGTCAAAGAGACGACGTTGCCGTCTCTGGGTGCCTTCCTGGCCCAGCTTGACCACCAGAACTGGCCAGGAGTCATCCGCGCGCTCAAACCCGCCATGGCACAGTACGAGAGTGAGGTCATCCGGCAGCAGGCGGCCACCTTTCTTCGCCAACGCCTCGAGAGCGAACAGCATCCGGAGAAACACACGCGGTACGCGGCACAACTACGGTGCTTGAGTGGACTGATCACAGACCCCGACAACCGGAACGTGCTTGTTCTGAAGTGTTTCGACGCATGCGAGGTGATGGTATGACACGCCAGGCGTCAGGACTGCCTGTCTTCCGTGGAGGATCGTGGGTCTCCAGAGGGTCTCGCTGTTTCCATCAGCGTGACCCAGTCGCAGACCGGAGTTGGAATGCTCCAATGTTCCGGTATGAGTGTCTCGGGTTCCGGATCGTCCAGCATCCAACATCACCGGGAGGAGGCCCATGACGCGTCCAGACGCATCCACACAGTCACCGCTCGCACGTGGGGGATCATGGTTGAGTGCTCTGTATCTTGTCCGGGCCTCGTCTCGTAGGTGTAGCCTGGTTCTCGACGCAGACAACGGCCTCCGTTCTGTGGGATTCAGATGTCTCCGGAGGGTCTCATGACCATGTCCTCTACACACACGACTCTGCGTGTGGTGCGTGGCGGCTCGTGGATCCTTCATCACCCGTACTCATGGTGCTGGTCTCATGTCAGGCTTCTCCCAGATCCTCTAGGGAGATCCTATGGGATACGGGTGACCAGGCATAGAGACAGAGAACAACGGAGCGAAGACCAGCGCACCATGGAGGAGGAGTAATGGTCTATCATTGCGCCACATTCGAGGCCTTTACCGCACTGATCAGAACGAATCAGGACGGACCTCATGTCGAGACCGGCGGGTATCCTGTCTACGTCTGCCTGTGGGAAGAGGTAATCCATCGAGGAATGCCTGGACGTGTGGATTGGCAGGGAACCACTACCATACAAATCCCCCGTGGTGAAGAGCACCAGGCCTGGATGGTGGTGACCGCTTCGTACGGGAACCATCTCGTCCAGCATCTCTGTCCAATCCATCGGTGGCTCCGTCCGTCGACTGAGACCGCAGACGAACGGGATGTGATCATCGCCGACAGCACCGCAACGATTCTCGAGAGCCTCAATGATCGATATGGAGCACGGATCCAGAAGAACGTCAGACTAAGTGAAACGCTCCCCCCTGGCTCGTTTCTCGTCATTCCCGTCTGATGTCTCCATCGCGCGGCGTTCAGGGAGGACTCCGGATTACGTTGATGACCCGTTCCCGTACTGTTGGTCTCGCGCGAAGCGGGGCCCAACCAGACACTTGTAGTCGGTACAGGGGATTCCGTCTTGCCCAACATGAGACGAGGGGTGATGAGGGGGAGATCTTGCTGGATGAGCCTGGGTGGCCCTTGACGCCAGAACGGAGAGAATGATGTTCTCGTGTCACCGCACCGGCGAGCTCCCCCTCACACCTATCAGGACGGACCTCATCGTGTGCGGATGGCTGGGAGTAAAACGGGGGGAACCCCCAGCTGGTCTGTCCCCTCTCGTCGTTCACGCCGCAGTCCGGCTCCCTATCATGGGATTCCGGTTAGTACGGTCGTTCTCATGATTGGACCGTGTCGTATTGCCGGCCGAGGCGGTTCGTGGATCTTCCATCCCCACCATCTGTGGACCGCATGCCGCTTCTGGGGTTCTCCTGACCGACGGGGGATTGATGTGGGCTTCAGACTGATCCGGAGAACACCATGATTCCTGACTATGTAGTGCATGGAGGATCATGGCTCGATCATCCTGATTATGCGCAGTGCACATGTCACCGCTGGTACTCCTCCGACTATGACTGGTTCTACTACGGACTGCGGACGTCCTTTCGTCTGATCAGGGAGAACGGGAAGGAAGAAGAGGGATGCCTTGCTGGACAACAAGGCCTGGGTGGTCCTCATCGCGTGTGGATTGAATTGACCCACTCGGATGTTCACGCCAGCGAGGCTCCTCTCCCAATGGATAGGGAGATCACTCGACAATGATGCCCTCCAAAGTCCTGAGAGGCGCCGGATTCCTCAACCGGATTTCACGCACAACGTGGTATGCCAGCCGTATTACCGCGGTACGGGACCGATACCCGCATAACAGGTTTTTCCAGGTCCGGGGGTTCAGAATCGTGAGACAGAAAGATGTGAGACACACATGAGCAATCGCACCACCACACGAACAAACTTGCGCATGTTGCGTGGGAGCGCGTGGTCCAAGCGATCTCCTCGAGTCAATGCACGGTGCTCGTTTCGCCGCTGGTACGGCCCCGTCCTCTGGTACTACGCTCTCGGGGTGCGGGGTCTCCCGGCACTCTACGAACTATGAGAGGGCAGAAGGAAATGCCGATGGACCGTGACTGTGTGTTGCGTGGGGGCTCGTGGCTCAGTCATCGAGCCGGTGCGCGGTGCTCGGCTCGCTACTGGGCCTACCCCGTCGACTGGTACTACGTTATCGGGGTGCGGGTCTCCTTCCGTTTGGTCAGAGGTTGCCGATGAACCATGGAGAAGACCGTGACAAAGATTGTAGTACACGGGTGTCCCTATCCCTGGGTTCGTACCCCACGCATCGCATTCCGGCTCACGGTCGATGACGGTCGCTCCACCAGTATCGGGGCACACCGCGGACCCGTTGGGTTCAGACTTGTCCGACCATCTCCAGCAGAAGAGGGGGCGAGTCGTGAAGGCGTTGACCCATACACTTAGAGGAGGCGGGTATACCATCCGAGGAGGCTGGAGCGATCAAAACGTTCCCAGCCTCATCGTCTTGCGGGATCATTACCCACCGGGTGACGGGCCCCGGATGTGGAGGATTCGACTCGGGTCATGGGGATTCAGACTTGTGAGATAGGAGACGACGTGCTTCATCTCACTGACCGGGACCGACCCGGTCTGGCGTTCATCATCCGTGGGATCTCATCCAGGTGGTCGTGTGGGGAGGCCCCGTGGTTCAGATTGTCCTTTCTACGAGGTCGTACGGATTACACAATCGGATTCAGGCTCATGAGCTCCGTGAGTGCGAGGGATAGCCGAAGATCCCAAGCTCCCTAAGATCCACACTCAAAGGAAAGCAGGAGACAGATGACACCAAAGACGATCAATAGGGGAATGCTCAAACGGATGGTCAGAGTTGGAATGATGGAGGCCAGGACCTGTTACCGCCTGAACGGGATGACCGACAGTCTTGAAGACGGGGACGGAGCATGGCGTCCAGTCAGAATCAGACCACGGCAGACCACGCCAGGCCTTCCTGACAAAGAGGGATGGCTCCAGGGCTACATGAATCTCCACGAGTCAGACTTTATGACCAAGTGTGGATGTGCCTACCAAGACACCTACGGAACTATTATCCTGATCATTCACGGGAACCATGCCATCGAACTCAGGACCAAGACAGGAGAGGTCAAGCCATGAGCAGAGTCTACGAGTTTACAATCATCTGTGTGGGGAACGGCACGACCCCGGAGGAGGCATGGGACGATGCGAAAGAATCGATCAGGCTCGATGCCGACTACGAAGTTGAGCGGGTGACACGCTACACCATGATCGAGGACGACGATGATCTCCCGGGGCCCGCGTGAACACCCCTCCTATGACTATCTGGAGCCCGCGTGGCTGTGGGTACCGCGAACGACAGTCTTTTCTACACGTCGCAGCCAGGTGGTCCTACGTTGGACGTAACACCTACTCCGATGTTGGGTTGAGGCTCACGCGAAGATCTCCGTCTCACCGATAATGCCGAGGAGATTGCTCTTGAACAGGCCGCAAACACAGTCTTCAACGATGAAGACGACAGTGAGTACGACGTCATTGACGTCGAGTATCTACGGTGAGATCCTCCATGTCGTCATCATCTGCGGGGTCTCGTTCAAGTGGACGGACAGGATTTACTCCAGAGGCATCATCAGATACTACGACCGCGCTGATGCAGCCGGAACCAACCTCGGGCTCAGACTGGCCAGGAGCCATCGATGAAACCGAATAGAGAGCGGCACTACACCTTCAACCCGTACGGCCTTGACATTATCGACCCGAAGTGGAAGACGTACGGTCTCGTCGCGGGAGAAGTCGTCAGGAAGATTCAACCCGCGCACGCTCCAAAGAATGGGACGATGGACCACTGCTACGTGCAGTCGGTCGCCTCGGGGCAGTGGTGTCTAGTCTCGGAACACAGTCTTTCTCGCACCAGCGGTTCAGGCGGTTAGGATGACCGATGAAGACGTCAGGACGGTTCGTATTACGTGGAGGATCGCAGTATGGCTATCAAGACCTTGTCCCGTGCGCGTTTCGTCTCGGAACCGTTTATCCTGGCCTTCGGAACCGTCTCATTGGGGTACGACTTGTGGAGACTTCCTGCGGACGAGGTCATGAAATCTCGATGCTGAGGAGGCTGTAGTGACTATTCCGCTCTCAATGACCATTGTCGACGGTGACCTTTGCGTCGTCGCCAACCGGACGGTACATAAGCTCACACTCCCTGTTCCACTCCAGTGCGCCATCAGGTGTACCGCTCCCGAACCAGGATTGCAGATGGTCAGGTGGACCGATCCGGCGACGGGACACGACGTCTTAGTTGGGATCCTCAACCATCAGACTGTGGGGGATCATACGCGTGCCCTCGACGATCTGAGACGGCGTCGTCCATGGGCCTTATCCCCTGAAGAACAGTACTATGTCCGGTCGCCATCGTCGTATCTGCTCTATCCCCAGACGAAGCCTCTGGTCTGTCTCTATCTCGACATTGAAGTGGGATCCGGAGGGAGTGCACTCTTCCCCAAACCAGACCGGAGTCCCGTGCTCATGATTGGATCAGCGGTGAATGCATCGCCGGTCGCCATCATGACGGTGGATCCTGATGGAGATCCACAGAATGACAGGGTACTGGTCCAACAGTGGATCGATACGATCAAGCGGGAGGATCCCGATTTGGTTGTGACCTACTCGGGTCGCAAGTTTGATCTGCCATTCCTACTCCGGCGTGCGGAGAAACACGGTCTCGATCTGTCCCCGCTCAAGAGATTCGCCGGGACGGATGATCCCTTGGCCGGACGAGTCCATGTTGACCTGTACTTCGATGGTGTAGCAAAAGACACCCACGAATCCCTTGTGGGGCTACCCGACCGGAAGATGAAGACGGTCGCGAGAGCCTACAAGGTCGAGGTGGGCGAAGAACTGGCTGACCATGAGGTCCGGAACATTCTGGGTCTCTGGTCTACCCCAGAGGGCCGGGAGAAGCTGACCAGGTATCTCGCCTCCGACGTCCATATCACACGATCCCTTGCTGTTCGATATGTCAGAGACCTGACGGCGCTAGCTGAGTATAATCAGGTGCCGTTGAGCGCCCTGGTTGATACCTACAAGAGCTTCATTCCTAAGCTGGTTCATGCCCGTCACTTTCATAGACTCGGTCTCTCAACATTCGGGACCAACTACGAGAAGTATGGGCAGCACGGGACAGTGGTAGCCCTCGGAGCCTCCGAGGACGAAAGCGAGCGGTCGCTCAAGTACGAGGGAGCCGTCGTAGGTCTTGAACGGTCGGGCCTCTTCAGTCCTGTCTGGAAGGTCGACGTCAAGAGCTTCTATCCCTCGATGTTCATTTCACTCAACCTGAGCCCAGAGACGACCCGGATCGAAGCGACCAGACCGTACACCGGGATTACCCAGTTCGCCAAGAAGGAGGGGCGTCTTTATCTCTCGATCCCCGATAAGAACTTTAACAAACAGATTGTGATCAGTATCGACCAGACGAAAGAAGGGTTCCTCAAGAGAGAACTCGCCGATGCGATGCAGGAACGCCTCGAGATGAAGGCCAAGGTAAAGACCTTGACCAAGGGATCAAGGGAAGCGCTCATCCTCGACGCACAGCAACTGGCCAGAAAGATCTTGCTGAACAGTACCTATGGGCTGACGGGACAGCTCTCGTCTGAGTACGGGAGTCTTCCGTGTGCTATTGCCTGTGTTGGTATGTGTCGATGGGTGATCACACAGGTCAAAGATTGGATTGCTTCGAACCTGATTGAGGTCGACACTGATGGAGTCTACCTCGACCAGGAACCGAACGTCGAGGTGCTCAACATCAGAATCAAGGAAGCCATGGCGAGTGTGCTCGGCCATGAGGGCGTTGTCGAGATGGAACTGGAAACCCCATGGGCACGGGGCTACTTCTGTAAGAAGAAGAACTACCTCCTGGAAACCGACGCCGGGCAGATCACTATGCACGGAGGGACCTTCAAGAACGCCATGCATTGCCGGGGCGCGAGAAGGTTGATGGAAGCGATGGCAAGAGTCGTACTTCATCAAGCGTCCACTGAAGAGCAGGTCGCCGTCATTGCCTCGGTGGGGAATCCTCACACCTGGGACTTTGAGGACTTTGTCTTCAGCCGTCGGTTCAAGAAGAGGCCGTCGTCATATTCGTCCTTCTCGACGATTCACAGTACGTTGGCCGAGCAGATCCTGTATGTGGAGAAAGAACCAGCGGCTGAAGACGATCAGGTCGAGTATGTCCATACGCTTGAACCCTGGACGATCTTGACCGGGCAGGTGTCGAAATCAACGACCAGGCAGGCTCCAACCATCCGACCGCTGGTCAAGGGACGGGAGGACATTGACCTGGCCTACTACGAAGGTCAGATCGATAAGATCCTCGCACGATTTGGTACGGATCGTTTCCGGATGCAGCAGTACGGACTTGAGACCGCTCTTGCGATAGGAGACTCACCGTGACCGCTAGGGGATCGTGGATCGGCATCCCAGATCCAATATGACATCGACCGCACGAAGCGGGAGGATACCATGAAGAACGCTCAGACCCGGACATGTCACTCTGAGGGATGTACTCGCCCTCAGCACACCCGGTGGTTATGTCCGGCTCACTATCAGGCGTGGAGACAGTACAGGAAGCATCCGATCCAGCACCGGGCGATTGCGCACCCGCACGACAAGGTGCCTCCGCCCACAACGTGTTCTGTCTCAGACTGTCAGGGATGGCGGTCCGCACGAGGACTCTGCACCCGGCATTACCTCCGGGTGTGGAGACGGGAACGGCGGGAGAAGCGCGGGATCGTCTCTCCTCAGCCGGGACGACCTCGGACGAGTCCCCACCCCTGTCAGGAGCCGGCGTGTAGCCGGATGGCCCAGGTAAAAGGTCGATGCATACCGCACTATACACGTTACACCAGGCGTACCCGCATGCGGGTAAGACACGCGCTGATGGCGCACACGCTCCGCACAGTGGTGCTCCCCGCCCTCACCGAGCAGATGGGTGGAGGCACGCCCGCAGAACGCACCGCAAAACAGTCGCTGATCCGGTGGATCACGAAGCGCGTGGAACGGTTGGACCAGTTAATAGGCCAGAGAGGAGACAGTCATGATTGAATACCGATTCTCGCTAGGAGATGCTGAGAAAAAGGGGTTGGGTCTGTGTTTCTCCATCTTGGCAGAGTCACGTCTTGAAGCGGCCATCCTTGCCAGACGCGCTCTGGCCCGGGGCCTCGACGGTTTCGAATGTGCTGTTTCTGATGATGTCCCGGGGGCCCGGGTATACGTAAACCCTATCTGGGTTACAGCAGACAGGATCATCGAAGAATGGGATCTGTCATCCGACGGGCACGTTCTCTAACATCGAATGAAAGGATCGCCATGCGTATCACTGAGATTAGCTATGAGCAGCTTCAGTCCCTCTCGCGGTTTGACCCATCCCCTGCGGGCCGGTACGAGAACCGGCGGGTGAGTGTCGTCGCCACCGTTGATGGTGACGACGACCCGACAGCAGTCTACGAGGAACTCCGGTTGTGGGTCACCACACAACTTTCTGCACCACCAGAGTAGGGAGCAATACCGATGGCAAGCCGAACGATCTCGCATCTAATGGCTCAACTCGACGAATACATCGTCGACCCGCAGGAGACGCAGACCTGGAACACACTCAAAGCCTGTATCGTTGGACAGATTCGGATCATTGCGTATGCGATTGATCAGTCCGGCACCGAGCTTGAGGTGCCACAGGAGGTCTTGACGAGTCCCCGTTATGTGCAAGGGTACACCGTCCGGATGCGCACAGATCCCGACGGCCACCCGGTCTACGTTCTTGCACTTGACGTGATGGACGTACCATGAATAGGGCAATGAGGGACAGAGACCGGAGAATGGCCAAACAGCCGTGCGTGTTGCGTGGGGGCTCGTGGTACACTCCTCAAGACGATGTGCGGTGCTCGTCTCGCCTCAGGTACTCCCCCGACGGCTGGCGCGACGGTTTCGGGGTGCGGCTCTCCCGGCATTCCGCTCAGGGAGAATGGAGGAAACATGACGCTTGTCAAAAGCTATCGTCGTGCAGTAAACGCAGGCACCTCATGCGTGGAGACTGAGGAACCAGAACCACGAACGGACGGACGACCCGACCCGTGTCAACGACTAGGGTTATCCAGGTTCCAACACGGAGATCATACTGCGTATGCCGCGTGTTTCTATCCGATCTTGTCCCCTGGGGACTATTGTCGGTGGAATGTACTCTGCGCTACCCGGTACTCATGGCGAGCACATGAGTGGGCATCATATACGTACGATCTGATTCCTGATGAGGTACTGTCGGAAGCCGAGCAGGCGATTACCCTGGAGCTATTTCATGATCTCTGGATTCAGACCCCAGAGGTAGGATCCGATCCCATTCTCGTCGGGAAGGTTGCTCCTGAGGGACCTCGCCGGAGAACCTTTGCGCACTGCGTGGACTATTTCTTGCTTGCCCGGTGGGGTCCCCAGCTCTTTCCGGATGAGCATCTCAGTTATGAAGTGCTCGATCGTCACGTTCAAGGGTTCGCCCGCGCACCGCAAGGAGCCAGAACTGCATTGGTTCACCAGTGGGAACAAGACGTGTCCCTCATCCCGTGTCCTTCGTTCATGCCGCATCAGTACACGGGACAGGAATGGTGGCACCGGTGCTGTGGACAAGCACTGGATCTCTTCACGGTGTGGTACGGGTTGGCCCCCCGTATCCTTCGGGTCTGTGGACGATGCCAGGCCATGCAGCAGTACGCCATATGATGGACGATAGCGATGATGTCATCATTCCATTTCCTCCGGGCTCGTCCCGTGTCGATCGCGGCAGCAGCTGGTTCAACCACGCCAGGTACTGCCGGTCGGCGGATCGCTACGCCAGCGCGCCCGGCCACCGCGGCAGCTCCCTCGGTTTTCGCCTGGTGAGGGCACCATATGAGGGAAAGACCACACAGCACACCCGCTCCGGATTGTGTGGTGCGCGGCGGCGCGTGGAGCGATCATCATCAGTTCACGCGATATCCATATCACTACAGGGATCACCCAGACCTCCGGTGGCTCAGCGTGGGGATACGGGTGTCCTTTCGTCTTGTGAGGGGACCGGGGACCGCCCGCATCCGAACCTGAAATACTGAGGGGATCACCAGATGTTGAGCGGTCCTCATGAGACGAAAGCCGAAGTGATGGCGACCTATGCCGCATCGTAAGAGGCCGATGGTCCACTTCCAGAGCCCAGAGATGCACGTCTGGCCTGGAGAAGAGTGCGCGAATCCTCACCCAAGAGGATTGATCGGGGTCACACGGCCTGCCTCCTTGCGGCTTTGTGGGTTCCAGACTGGCCCGGCGCAGCCCCAGGTCAACCCCAACACATAAACAGGAGGCGTAATGAGAAACGAGATCGGGAAGAAGATGTTCCGGGTTGTCTGCTACATACGGATCGACCTGGAGGACGTACAAGATCCCCTCACTCAGCAAGAGGCGCTTCTTGAGAAGGAACATCTGGATCTCCTCCATCCGGATGATCTGCATGTAATCGAGGAGATTGAGGATCAAGGGCGGTGAGGCAGTTCCGGAGTTCTACCACGTGGTCGCTCACGGCCCACCGGGACATTCCCAACCGCCGGGCGATCCTGACCTGGCCTTCTCCCAGGGTATAGTACAGGTAGGCCACATACCGGAGAAGCCAGGAGAGCTCCGCCAGGATCACAGGTCTCCAGAGTTCCTCCCAGAGATCCGGTCTGGGATAGTCGATGGACTGGAATCGATTGTCGATCAGGACCCATTCGTGAGGCTCAAGCCTCGTTGCCGAGGCACCGGGATCGGAAAGGGCAGCCGTGACACAAGGGATCGCCAATCGGCTCTCCAGCATGCCAGGCTTTGAGGCGACCCGCCGAGAGGCGGCCAAGTCGATGAGCCCGGTCAAGAGATGCTCGCGTGTAGATCGGTTCATAATCTCGCGGGGGGAGGGCTCCCGACTCCAGGGACTGGTGGAGTTCGAGATACCGGGTATAGAGAGAACCAAGCCGGTACCGGGGGACCGCACGATCGTTAATAATCGCAATCCCCTCTGGTGACAGGCGCAAACGATGCTCACACCGTTGGAGCGTCCCACGGTCGAAGTAGAGAAAGACCAGTTCACTGGATGCACGAAATCCATCCAGGTAGAGCATCCCCTGGAGAACGTGTGATCCGATGGGTTCGCCCCGCTCCTGGGAGAGGACCGTCCGTTCGAACCAGTAGCCGTGTCCAGTCTTGACCTCACCCAAGATGAGAGCACCGGTATCATCACGCAGGACGACATCGATTTCACCCGCGATGACGAGCGAGGGGACGACAGGATGGGGCCACTGAATACGAACAGACTGGTCATGCAGGATTCCCGCCTGTCTGAGCCAGAGCCGTTCCTGAGCCTCGATCAGGAGGCCGATTTCCTGCTTCCTCACCGCAACAGCCGTCGGTGGGTCGGAGTGTGGCGTATGACGGTACGCATACCAGGTTCGGCGTTGACATGCACCAACAGTTTCTGAGACACCATCTGGACCTGACGTGACGACGGACGCCTCTGACGGCCAATACCGTCCGGGCAATCGCATGGAGACGTGGAGACGGTCAACCAGATGCTGGTCGACTTCACGAATAGGATGGAGCATGGTAGACCCACAGAGCAAATTTGGTGCCAGTGGGTATCCGGCACTGGTTGGGTATGCATTCGGTTCCCTCCTGAGCAAGAGGGATCCTCCACGTCTTGCCTACCGGAGGTATCCTCCGATTCGTATCTATCACTATACCACGGACGGCTTTCGCCTTGCGCGGGGACCCTTGCATGAGCACCATCTGTGTCCAGTGTCACGAAGAGACTGAACCCTGCACAGTCGCACTCTGTGCGCTGTGCGAAGGGCGTCTGCTCCCACTCTTCAGTCGCCCTCTTCCGGTCTCATCGGAAACCGGACCCGTACACTTCGTTGACGTGATTCAAACGCCGCACGGTCTTGTCCACTATTGGATTCTCGATGGCACTTCTGTCCGGCTGTATGCCCGGGAGATCGTCCTCAAGGCTATGACATACGAAGGATGGGTCGTCCTCGTGGATAAGGATGGTCAGTGGGGATGGGATCCGCGGGCCTACGTTCACGGAGATGCTTGGGCAGGTCACGCCAAGACGATGGCTCCGGTGTCACACCAGCTCAGGTCCGCCCTCTTCACGGTGATGCGGGATGCCTGGATCTCTCAGGTTCCAGCGATCCATCATGACCTACTCATTGCAGAGAGCTACAAAGCTGCCCGGCTTTCTCGTCAGGCCATGCAGCAGTACGATGAGGCAATCCAGACCCTCGACCGGGCAGCACAAACGCTGGGTGACGTGTCCGGCCAGTACGACGAGTTCAGGAGACACCATGCTCAAGCTTCTTCCCATTAATGTGGCTAGAAGTTCGCACTTTGGCCTGATCCTCAGCGTTGTCTTGCCCGGGATTGCGAGACGAATGCGGACCCCTAACACGTATACCACGAAACACATGGGTTTCAGGATCGTCAGGTATTCATGACTCCGACTCATCATCGATTCGCACTCAAGGTGTGCCGGGCTGGAGATGCCTGGGTCGGTCTTCCCAGGGGCAACCAGTCTCTGGGGAGCCGATCCGCCGCCAGGCAACTTGCGACACCCGGGCAGGGGTGGACTGACACTGGATTCAGACTATCCCGATACCCCACATACTGGAGACAACCATGCAACTCGCCTCAGAATACGAATCTCACCTTGCTCAACAGTACGGCGCACCACTCATTGGCGTCATCGTCGTCCTGATGCGGCGGTATCACCTCTCGTCGGTTGTGGTCACCGACGGAGAGTGGACCGATGCTGAGGACTACCGGCTTGAGATGAACGCCACACCCGACGCCCTTTCAATCAAGCTCATTCCCAATAACCAGACAGAGATCGATGACCTGATCGAAGAAGGGGGAGCACTGTGACACTGTATGTTCTCCAGCCCGGAGACACTGTCAACTTGAGTGGAGGCTATGCCACATTGCACTGGGATGGACACCACTGGACCCTCGATGAAATCCAGGACGGAGACCTTCTTCTCCAGTACGAGGATTGCCAGTATCTGGTCGACTACGAACGCATTGATGGTAAGTTTATTCCCTGCGTCGATCTGGACGACCCTTACGCAACGCTGTAGAGACAAGGGCTATGTTGAAGCGCCATTCACAGAGTAATCCCAGTTCGACCCGTGTTCTTCGCGGTGGCGGCTGGATCAGCCTTGCCGGGTACTGCCGGTCAGCGTTTCGCCTCATCGGCGCACCAGGCCATCGCGGCGGTAGCCTCGGTGTTCGTCTGGTGAGAATGTCATATGAGAGAGAGAACACATAGCACACAAAAGAGAGAAGGAGATAAGTATGCCAGACCACACCGGATCACCCCGCCCATTCCCAGCAGCCTCGCAGTCACTCTTTGCCCAGGTAATCCCGCATCTCCTGGCCGAATCAGTTGCAAAGGTCAGCTATTGGTTCGAGTGGACGCCAGATCAGATCGTTGTCGATCTGGACGATCTCGGCAGCGATTCTGACCATTCACCAATTCCCTCCAACGAATTCCTCACGCAGTCCATCCCCTTCGACGGCGGCGACGGTACTTTTGAGACACCCTTCATTCAGGCTTTGGACCTAACGGTTCGAAGCATTGTCCAGTCATTCGTCCAGGAGATCGAGCAGACCCAAAGTGTTGTCGACGTGATCGGTTCCGTGTCGTTCAACCTGGGAGAGCAACAGTGTCAGATCGCTGCGACGGTGACGACGGGAAGACAAGTCGACGCGTCCGCACTCTACCAACTCCCGTAGGATAGGAAAACTATGCAGGATATCATCATTGCGACGCCCACTCTGGTCGGGTATGCCTGGATCGACCGTGTTATCGGGAACCGTCTGTGTGCTTACCCGGAGATCATCGGGACGGCGTTGGTCTCAATGCCATGGCGTAACGCGTTCCGGCTCGTTCGGACTCGACAAGGAGTATAGACCATGATGTTTCTCCACCTTCAACAGGGATATCACACACCCGACGAGAACCAGACGGACCCTGGGATCGACGGCCCGTGTTTCGGTCCGTGCCTCGAGATCACCACGACCGCTGCACGGGAAGTATCCCTCTATTTTGCCGATATCAACAGCACCGTCGTGTCGAGCCGGTTTACCACTCCCCTTCCCGAGAAGGGAACGCTCGATATGAGAGGCGACGGAACAGTGTACTACGACGGGCGGTACTACGTCTCGTACGGAATCGTCCCGACCAGCCGGTGGACGACATCCAGAGAACGAATCGGTGAGTTCCAAGAGCGATGGCAACCATTCGATCAGTCCAAGACAACGGAGGAGAAGTGAGCCTGGACCCTATGTTTGACCGGAAGACCACACGGATGTTGCGCAGCGGCTCGTGGATCGTTGCTGCCAAACTCGCGTGTTCATCAAATCGTAGTGGGAACACCTCAGAGCGTCGGACCCCTCATATCAGTTTTCGATGTACCCGTCAGTCCAAAGCACTGGAGGAGAAGTAAGAGATGGTTCAGTATCCCAAGCCCCTACAGGTGTTGCACAGCGGCTCGTGGAACAACAATGCCTTCGACTCGCGCGCGTCGAACCGCTTCTACTTCACCCCAGGCCTCAGGTACTACGTTGTTGGTTTTCGGTGTGCCCGGGTTCCACGACGTCTCCCTCTTGAAAAGGAGACAGTATGATGAGATTCAGCGTCCTGCCCCGAGTCGTCTATGCCTCCGATCGGACGGAAGCCGGTGTTCCAACCGGATCCTGGCGGAAGTGTCGCCTTGATGGCTGCCGGGGAGTTCGTCTCTCTGTCCGGCGGCCTGATGGTCGCCACACCTTTCCCTGTACACTGGGAATGCTCTTCTCCCCCGATGGCACCGAAGCTGAGATCTACTCACCATTACAGAAGGAGAACCCATGACACGAGAACGCCTCTTCGCTCTCCATACGGAGATTACGACCCTGGCCCTTGAGATCATGAAGGACAAGAACCGGGACTACTCGCCATCGAGCGATCCCCTCGCCAACTTCAGGGACTCCAGGTTCCTCGACATTCATCCCTACAACGCATTGCTCCTGCGCTGTCTCGACAAGTTCAGGCGGATCCGGACGTTCACGGACACTGGGAGGCTCCACGTCAAGAACGAGCCGGTTCAGGATGCCATCCGGGACGTCATCAATTATATGGTGTTGTTGGCCGCAATGGTCGAGGATGACACACCGTTGTTTCCTACTCTGGGTGTAACTGGCTCCTATGCTCCCCCGGAGATTGTCGGCCCCCTGGACATAGAGATCACTGAGCGAGGTGCCGATGGACGTGACGCTCAAGCGGTGGATCCGTGATCGCCTTGCTGAGTACGACGCCTGGAGTGGAAAGACCGAGGTGAACGAGAGAACCCGTGGCAACACAGTGGTGTTCACACACGTTCCCTCGGATGTCAGCGCAAAGGCCCCGACACGAGCCGTCGCACAGGCCCTGCTCGTGGCCGCACTGCAAGACCGTGGTATCCTTCCGCCCCGGGATGTATGGACGTCCGCCTACGGGGAGCGTCCGGTGAAAGAGGCACCCCCGAAGTCAGGAGACGGGTGAACGTCGTGGCACGGGATTTGCTTTACGAGGAGGATCATGGGTCACCGGGAACAACACGAGTTGGTCGAACAGATACGCCGGAGGTTGCCGGAGTATCTGATGCAACATGGAATTGTCATCCGGGACGATGGAGAGATGTCCTGCCCCATCCCCGGATGCATCCATACGCACGGAGATCAGGTGCCGAGTTGCGGGTTCGTCGAAGAGACGGGACGTGCCGTCCTGCACTGCTTCAGAAGTCAACAAGACGTCAACATCTTCCAGCTGGCCCAAGCGATCGAGGGGCTGCCGGCCCATGCCGACAGCCGGTTCTACAAAGTGACGGTGCCGGCCTTGGCCGCCCGGTTTGACCTGTCGTACGAAGAGGTCCAGCTCACCCCAGAAGAAGAGTCCCGGTACCGGATGGAGCGAGCATACCGGGATGCCGCAAGTGTGATTAGCTTATCGCTCGACGTGGCCGCAGAGGATCTCACCGTCCGGGGATGGTCAAAGACGACGGCCCGGTCCTTAGGGGTCGGGGCGGTCGAATCCCACGAACGGTATCTAGCTCAGATGGGACAGTCGGGGTGGACGCTCGATTATCTCGACGAGATCGACCTCGCAGATCCGAAGATCTTCGGACCCCGTCGAATCATCTTCACCTTCTGTGACGAGGGAGGGCAACCCATCGGATTCGCTGCCAGGGATCTTGACTTTGTCTCGGGCAACGGCGGAGCCAAATACTACAACACCCGGAGCACCTCACTCTTTCACAAGGGCCGGGCACTCTACGGGATCCACCAGGTCCAGAAGCTGGACGGCCCCTTGATGATCGTCGAGGGTTACGGCGACCGGGTCTCCATCGTCAACACGGGGAGACTAGCCAAGGTGGTGGCCTTGGGGTCCTCAGCCTTTACCGAGGAGCATACCTATCTCCTGGATCGTCTGGAGGAGCGGCAGTTGCTGTTCTGTCTAGATGGGGATGACGCGGGCAGGCAGGCGATGAAGAGAGCCATGGCCCATCTGGCCGCCGTCCCCGGTTTCCAGATCCAGGTCAAGCTGCTCCCCGACGGCGAGGACCCAGACAGTCTCATCCGGTCACAAGGGTTCAATGCGTTTGAAGCGTGTCCAGTTATTTCGGGCTTTAAGTTTACGCTGACCCACGAGTTCCAAGCGGCGACCTACGAGACAGTATCGCGGGAGATCCTTCCCCTGATCGTCAGCGAACCGCAACCTGTACTTCGCGACGGGATGTTGAAGGACCTTGCTGCCCACACGGGAATCGGCTATGACGTCCTGAAGGACGGTCTCGATGTCATGGTGCATCAGGCGTCACAGGAGCTTTCGCAGAAGCGTCGTGATATTCTGGATCGTCTGAACACCTACGCAAGACGGAACGATCGACCGTTGAAGGAGCTGCTCGTGCATGCAGTCCACCAGGTCGAGCAGCTCGAAGACGACCAGACCAGGGCATTCGACCCCGATACGGATGTGATCGACCAGGTCCGTGAGACCGCACGGAAATACCTGAAACGGACAGGAGCACTCACGGGCTACCGGCTTCCCCACTTTCCTCGGCTCGAGCAGATGCTCGACGGTGTGCCCCGGGAAGACTCCTTGATCGTGGTGGGCGGCATCCCTCACGCCGGCAAGTCGACATTTGCCCGTCATGTTTTGCTTGACGTGGCTCAAGCAAACCCGGACGCGCAGTGCATCTATATGTCACTCGACGACAGTTTCTCCAGGGTCATGAACTCATGGCTCTGTCTCCTGGGAGGGTTTGAACGCGAACAGATCCTGAAACCCAATCTCCTCCCCGAATCCCTGGTGCCCTGGTGGGAACATGCGTTCTATCGCCTGACGCATCTCGACAATCTGAAGTGGTTCGATTCGAGCAAAGCCACGACGATCGAGGGTCTCACCCGGTATCTGGACTTCTACGAGGAGAAGTATCCAGAGCGTCGTCAAGTCGTCGTCATCGACAACTTTCACCAGCTTGTCTCGACCGGGCACGCCGAGAGTCTCCGGGTTGAGACGAAGAACAGCATCTCGCTGCTGAAGTATTTGGCCCGTACCCGGCGGATGACGGTTATCGCGGTGGCTCAGGTCAACAAATCGGTCGACAGCACAAAGCCCGGGGAGAAACCCCGGGACTATACCACCGATAGTTTCCAGGGGATGTCACGGAGACCCCGCCCCCGGGACTTGTCTGAGTCCGGACAGATCTGGTTCGACGCCGACGTGATCATGATGCTCCACAATGATCTGGCGATCAACCCCGATAGTTTCCTCCGGTGGACGTACCTGGCCGGCAACGGGGCCAAGATCGACATGCCGTACCTCGAGGGATACATCTGGAAGAACAAACTCGATGTCGGGTGGAACACGACCCAGGGAGCCGACCAGCTGTTCTTCAAGCTCAACGGTCTCAGATGTTCACTCGAGCAGGTGCAGTACGAAGACCTGCCCTTTAGGAAAACCTACACGAAGAGTTCAGTCGTGACGCCCTTCGACGATCTCGATCATCCCATCTTCGATCCGAATGAGACGACCCCACGTCCGTAGGCTTCGAGACTTCGAGTATGCAGCAACGAGCTGTACCGACCGGCCGTCCCATCCATCTGACGCCGTGACGCTGGCCCTCTCACAACTGTGGTCCCGTGTCTTCTGTACCACCTTGTTGTCCGGATCTCAGTACCGGGATACGGTCACGCACACCGCGCACTGGGCAACTCGGAGTGGGATACCGGCAGCCCAGCTCAAACACTATCTGGTCAACCTCTACCGGGAGCGTGACCGGTATGCCGTGGTGGTGCCTCAACTCCCATTGACCCGGATCCACATCGAGGGCGATCTCCCCGGTGTGGGTGTACTCTCCCAGACTCCGTTTGCCTACGAAGTCCTGGGGGTGTCGTTTCAGGATCACGGTCCAGACGATCGCGAGGTGACAACCTGGAGCGTGACGATGGACCTGCTCGCGGGAATGGCCACGGATATGTTCGGCTCGAGACCAGTCTGCAGCCGGGTCTTCTTCCCGGGCCCTGGCGGTTCACTCACCCTCCCGGTTGAAGGGATGACGTATCCTCGTGTCCAGGCGCTCCTGGACGAACCCCGCCCCGTCAGGAGACGGGGAACCTGGTGTCACGGCTGTCCATTTGGATGTCGACCAGAATGGCATCCTCCACTAGAGATTATACCATCATCACGATAATCGTTCAACACGGGAGAGTCCGACTTCGATGTACGAAAACCTTGATACTCTCTTCCCAGAAGTTGTTGCGTCAGGGATCTACTATGCGTATCTTGAGAGTTCAGCGCTCACGCAACTGCTCGTCATTGGGAATGTCCAGGCATTTACCCACGCCGAGTTGGCCTCGATCTTCCGTATCGGGCCGAACCGGATCCAACGGCGACTCTCCGGCTTCCGGAAACGGGTGAGGAGCCGGGTTCCTCACACACCGTCAGGATGGTTCATATGATCCTGTCGTCGTCATCGTGCGTCCTCTACATCCACCAGGCGTCGTGCCAGCAGTCGACGGCCCATCTGACGATGTTTGACGGACAGGTCCTGTCCCATCAATCTCAAGGCAAGTCCTACCTGATCGTATTCGATAGCATAGAGGTAGCTCGTACCTTCATCCTGAGAGGACTGTTAGCTCCACCGCCAAATGTCGAGGCGGTGTACTATGGGAATACGATCAGTCCCATCGTCTGTTGTCTTGGTCTTCTTGATCTTTTGCACAACACCCAGATGGACGGACTGGCGTTTGGAGCGTCGCCCACTGATGCCACGTTCCATCTCGTCAGCCGGGCAGACCTGGTCTCGATGATCTTTCAGGGGTCTGAAGCCTTCGATCAGACGCCACAGGCGGCCTGGTGGTCACCGAACTAGACACACCGCGACGAAGAGTCGCAAGGGGAACAGGGGATGGTGATTCTCAGTATCGACCCAGGAACCTACAAACTGGGGTGGGCACTGACCGACGAAAAGACGTTGATCGATGCGGGTCTAATCGAAAGCCAGAAGAAGAAGCTGGGTGACCGGTTCCTTCAGGTGTACAAAGCCCTAGGACAGATCTTCGACCGGGCCGCAACCTACGAGTTGTCCCTGGTGGCTGTCGAACAGTATGTTGGGGCCTCAAAGCTCGGTACCGATGCGATGAAGGGCCTGATTGGAATCATCCATCTCATGGCAGCCCAACGAGGGTATCCAGTCATTGATTTCTACCCCACCACCGTGAAGAAGATGCTCACCGGTGATGGGAAGGCCGATAAAGAAGTCGTGGCCCAGGCTGTCGCCAGACAGTATCCCACGGGATACAATGCGTCGCTCTTGGATGTCACCGATGCCATTGCCCTCGGCATCGCGATTCACGAGCAGCTCAAGTCTGACGACGCGTTTCTCGAGACGTTCAGGCGCGCGGTGATCGAAGCCGGAGGCGGGATTAACTATCCGATTGTCAGACAGAGTCTGCCGAAGATCACAAAGTCGGAGTATACACAAGGGCTAGCCCGGATGCGTCAACTCTACGAACACGAGCAACGCGGAGGCAAGTATCTGTTTGATATTCCCCTACGGCTCAAGGAGATCACCTACTGATGGTGGCGGTCTGTGTGCTCTGTGGTGGGTTCGGAACCCGCCTATCGTCTGTCATCGGAACGCTCCCGAAATGTCTCGCACCGATCCGGGGTGTTCCGCTTCTCGATATCCAACTCAGTCAACTGATCAAGGCGGGGTTCACCGACATCACCGTGGCAACCGGGTATGGGCACGACCAGGTGACCACCCACATACGGTCGGGGCGCTTTAGTGGTATACGGATTTCAAGGGAACCCAAACCACTGGGAACCGGAGGCGCGTTGCGGTGGGTCTACCGGATGGGGACCTCAGCCGAGCTGATCCTGGTTCTGAATGGAGACACGGTAACATCGGTTGATTATCATGCCCTCATCACCTGGCATCGGATCTGGCAGGCCCTCGTGACAATGGCCGTTCAGCGACGCGATGTCATGGACGAGCCAGTGCCTTCCAGTGAAGAAGTGTCTGTCGCCGAGCACAAGATCAGGAGTCCCACCCACTCCGGCCGGGTCGTCAACACAAGTGACCCCGGGCACCCCTACCGGAGAACGGGGGTCGATCTCTTCTCACCGCATGCACTGGATGTGGTGGAGATCGGAGATACCGCCGACCGGGAGCGAGATATTCTCCAGGCCCTCCGCGCTGGGGGAGCCAGTCTCTGGGCGTATGGAGAACATGTTGACTTTCACGATATCGGGACACCCGAACGGTATAGGGACGCCCAGGACCGGATTCCGCAGCTCGTCGAGAGGCAGACCACGCAGGAAGTAGGAAGAAGGAGGTCACAGTGACCGCGAAACGAGATCGACCGGTTATCCCTTGTGTGAGTCTTGTCCTGTCCCGGGCGCTTGTTGATCTCCTGGACGGTGTCCGGCTCCTGAAGTCCGAGGAGGTATCGTTCCAGTTGGCCGACCAGATTACAGCTGGGAAGCGGGCGATTGCCCGGTATGAGGCCCATCGAAGACACAAAGTGAGGGCGAAGGCAAGAAATACGCGGCTCCGGGGGCAGTTGACGATCCCAGAGTGAGAGGCCGAGGATGGTTAGGACAGCAAAGAGTACGGTAGACGTCCCACCGTCACGGGGATCGAAGCAGGCCACGGAGTGGTGGCACTCCAGCGGAGCCATGGATACGGTCTTTACCGCAGATCGGACGCTTCGGGACCGGCTGAAACACGAGTGCCGGGCCATCGTCCAGGCGGTCTATACGATCCCGGCTCGTGACGGCGATCCCGGATATCCGGCCTGGCAGTTGCTGGTCCGTGTCTCGGAACAACAGACCGTCCAGCGTCTGCTCGGTCTTGCGCCGCCTGAGAGGGAACGGGAATGATACGGTCCCTCCGTGGTGGCGCGTGGTACCTGCACCGTGAAAGTTCGACGTGTTACTCCCGATACTGGTACCTTCCAACATTTTGCTGGCTGCATCTGACTGGGATACGAGTTGTTCACCCCTGTGTACGGGAGGACGTAGACTGATCTGTGCAAGACCCGGCACCCATGATCAAGGGACTTCCCTTGTGCGCCAGATGTCTGGCGCTCACCGGCACACTCGAGACCTCCAGACGGGTCCCCTTCTGCTACTCTGCTGTCGCTGGTGGCTTCGATGGCCAAGGCATTTCGTTCGGAGCGTGTCAGTGGAATCTTGGCCAAGGGACGCTTCAGTCGCTTCTCAGATTAGTCGAGCGAGAGACCCCAGAGACGATCGACAACACCTTTGGGGATCTCGCCCACTCGGTCAGGGCAATGTTGAAATGGACGAAACCCTTGCAGCTAGCCTGGGCTGAGACCATTCAGGGATCATCCCATGCGTTGGATGTCGTCTGGAGAACCGCATTTGGAGCGTTTGGAGCGACGCAGGAGTGTCAGAGGGCCCAGGTCGTCTTGGCTAAGACCCTATACTACGAGAAGGCGATAGCGTTGTGCGAGATGATGCAAGTCTGGTCAGAGAGAGCTGTGGCCCTGATGTTTGACATCAAGGCCCAAAATGGGTCACTCGACCAGCGATCGATCAGGGCGATTCGAGCGGGGTACGACCGTCTTCCGGAGGATCCTGGTGAGCCTGAAGGGGAAGCCGCCCGGCTTCTGGTCATCGCAGATGTCGTGGCGCGTCAGGCGCCACCTCAATACCAGGGAGAGGTAAGGAACCGGAAGCGTACGATTGCCCGAGGGGAGGGCATGGTCCGTCAGATACCGTTCCATGTCGAGGTGCAGTTTGGCATCCGGTTGGTTGGGTATGCGTCCAACGGGAGCCATGTGGTACAACGCACTCCATTAGAACAGAGAGGAGATCGGGCATGAGGGCCCAATCACCCTGTCCTCACAAGAAAGCGCGCGGTCAGTGTTATCACTGCCGGATCGAGAAGATCAGGAAACTGACACCAGACCGGTTCGTGTGTCAGAGTTGTCAGCAGGCCAAAGCGTCTCCGTACGGGGACCGGTGTTACCCGTGTGCCGCTGCGGTGCGAAGCGGGAACCAGGTAGGCAGACGGCGGTACGTCCCCCGGACGCTCATTCCGTCACCGCCTCCAGAGGCGCCAACCTCCTACACGGGGCGCTGGCTCTTTCTCCAGGCGTTGTCGCCGGAGCAGCTCGAGATGGTGCTCCAGTACGAGATCGAGAAGGCGAGTAGTGCATCGTCAGTGCACAGACAAGACCCCAGATGATTACGAAGGGGGAGGAAGGAGTCAGTGCGGATTCTGGTTGTCAGTGATTCGATTCAAGTTCACACGGGGTTTGCCAATCAGGCGCGTCGGATTGCAACACATTTGGCAGATCGGGGCCATGTCGTGAGTTATCTGTGTTGGTTCTCGCAAGGGTGGGCCAATCTGGACAGCGTGCTCCCATTGAAGATCACATTGTATTCGACGATGAAGGATCACACACACTGTGCCTGTAAAACACCAGGTGTCTTCATCGACAAAGTGCGACCCGATGGGCTGGTCGAGCTCTTTGAAATCAAGGACCGTCAGGTGCTCCCGGCATCACTCCGGTGTCCGAAAGGTCATGTGGTACAAACCGACAAGTATGCATCGCAGTCCTTCTTGTGGGTGGCCTCTGATGCCCGGCCCGACATCGTCCTCACGATCGGGGACATCTGGATGATGGAGAGCTATACCAGAGGTGAACTGAGAAAACACTACAGCCTGGTCAGCTATATGCCCGTCGATGGAGGTCCATGGCCCACCAGGACCGAATTCACACAGAACCTCCTGATCGACTACGGCGGCTATGCGGTTCAGTGGTTGGAGACACTCAAACGTATCGACCGGGTGGTGGCCTACACCGACTACGGCAAGCAGGTGATCAACGACCGTGTGGGACAGGACCACTGCCGGGATGTAATCTGGCATGGGTGTGACACGTCGATCTTCTACCCGCTCCCGGACGATGAACGCCGTCGCGCTAGATCCGCCTTCTTTGCCCGCGAAGGGATGGTCACCATGAGTGGACGACCCCCCGACGTGGGTCCTGATGATCTTGTCATTACCTGCACAAGCCGGAATCAACCGAGAAAGGGCTATCCGGCCCTCTTCGCCGCAGCCTCGAAGTTCAGACAGGAGACCACCCGCCCGGTGTGGGTGTATTGTCATGCCGCGGTCAAAGACTGCGGATGGAACTTCGATGACCTGGCGACCCGGTATGAGATCGCTGACCGGGTGATCGTCAACAACGCCCTCAAAGTCGGGGCCGGAGTCGCCGGTCAGGACATGCGGATCGTCTACAACGTCTCGACGATGACGGCTCTGCCCTCCAGGGGCGAAGGGTGGGGACTGGGGATCAGCGAATCGATGGCTTGTGGTATTCCGGTGATTGCATCCCCCTACTCCGGACACGGGTCTCCGGGAGGATGGGCTGAGGGCTGTTTCGAGCCCATCAGAATCCAGGCCCTCGATACGGAACCCATCACGGGCATCGATCGAGCCGTGGTAGATGTCGATGACTTTGCCGCCGCGTTTCACAGGGCGCTTGTTCCAGACCGGTATCAGGAGCTGGTCTCGCGTGGGCTTGCCCGGACGCAGGACTGTGACTGGTCACGAATCTTACCCCAGTGGGACCGGGTCATCGGGAGTACACCGCTCAAGTGTCTTCCGTACCCAGCCACCTCTCAAGGGGCGGCCAGACAGGGGAGCAAGGTGCAGGTGCCCTGTGCTTGGTCCGATCCTCCGCTGGTGAGTGTGATCGTGCCAAGCAGCATCATTCTCCAGACACCCAACTACGACCGGGTCTTGAAACAGTGTATCACCGGACTGGATAAGCAGGTCTACCGGCGATGGGAGTTGGTCGTCATCGACAACATCTCACATGGCGCCACGATGGTCGACTACCTGACCAAGCTGAGACACCATGTTGTCCGATGGCCGTTCAAGTACCATCCCCCACGGGTCTTGAACCTGGCCGTCAAACAGGCTACCGGTGACTATCTGCTCTTTGTGCACTCTGACTGCATCCTGGACGAGCTGGCACTGCTCCGGCTGATGAACCACTATGTGACACAGCCCGACACCGGTGTGGTCGGATGCTCGCTCTACGACCGGCACGGGAAGTCGCGGACGATGGGGTATTCGTATAACGAACGGCATGAGATGACGGCCAACGCCCCAGGAGAGAACTTCAGAGAGACGGTGGCGGTCGTTGAAGCCGTGAGTGACGCCTGCCTTCTTACAAGCCGGGCGATCTTCGAGAAAGCCGGAGGATTCGATGAGCACTTTCATCTGGAGTACTACGACTGGGACTACTGTCTCCGGGTCAGGGACCTGGGATACCGGGTGCTGGTCGACACAGCCGCCGAGTGCATTCATTATGGAAACCTGACCCGGCGTTACATCGACACGAGTGTCCGGACGATGGATCATCGACAGTTCATGATGAAGCACGGCATGTCCGTCACAGAACGTGAGGTCGCATAAACAAGCCTACCAAGGAGGAGATCACATGTCAACATGGTACAGGTGTACAAGCTGTGGAGATGTCTCCCAAACCACGTTCGCTCGATGTCGGAAGTGTGCGGGAGACCTCGAGGCTTTTGATCCGGATCAACATACGCGGGACACTCATCTGGTCGTGATCCTGGACCGGTCAGGCTCCATGCTGGACCAGACTGAACCCACGATCAAGGCGTTCAACAAGTTCGTGGAGGAACATCAGACATTACCCGGGCAGGCATGGCTCACCCTCGTACTCTTCAACGATGAAGTTCAAACACCTTACAGGCGCATCCCCATCAGAGAAGTCGAGCCGCTCACCCAGCTGACCTACCGGGCGGAGGGATCCACCAAGCTGTATGATGCGATTGGAGAGACACTCACCAGCCTCCACGAGGAGATCACCCCAACTATCACGTGCATCCTCACCGACGGCCTCGAGAATGACAGTCAGGTGTACACGACTCCGGAGAGTATCAAGGCACTGATCGAGGCCGCGAGGGAGCGGGGATGGGAGTTTGTGTTTCTGGGAGCGAACCAGGATGCCATCCTGGCTGGGTCCTCTCTCGGGATTTCCCAGTCTGCCACCATGTCCACGATGAATCTGACCTCCGAGGGATTCGAGGTGTCCTATGCGTGTTCCTCGTCGTACCGGATGGGAGGAGCAACGGGAACAGCGACCTCGTGGGTCTTCGTCCCCGAGACGATCTCGACGCCTGAGGACCCGATCTAATGCCCTGGAGCATCCTGATCGTCAAACTGATGACGCTGGGTGATTGCATTGTGACGACACCCGTGATCCGGGCGATCAGACAGCAATACCCAGAGGCAGAACTCACCCTGCTGACGTCTGAACCCTACCGTGACGTCTTCGCCGGGAGTCCTCACCTCGATCATCTGTTGACCTGTCCGCCCATTACAGGGAAGTGGGCAAAAGGGTTTGGCCTGCACGCCTACGATGCGATCACCACCCAGGAGTTGACCCGGAAGCATTATGATCAGCTGATCCCCCTCAACACGCTCACGTTCTGGGGAGAATACCGGAGAACTGGGGTCTCACTCGCCGACCACTACGCGGACATGGCAGGCGTATATCCTCTTGAGGATCCAAAGTATGAGGTCATCTGCGACCCAATAGCCGAACAACGCCGGCTTGCCAATCTCTTCCCTGTTCTTGCAAGAGCGCTCGACCAGGACTTCCCCATCGTCCTGATTCACAAAGGAGGAGGATGGGGACTGAAAGTCCTCCCTGATCATCAGTGGCTTCCGGTGATTCGTGCGCTGGCTCATGAAGACCGGCTCCCACGTGAGACCCAGATCGTCTGTGTCGGTGGGAAGGATGACGTCCTGGCGTCACCTCTTCTGGATGATGTCCGGCTGATCACAGATCGTCTGGTTGACGTCGCAGGACTGCTAAGCTTGAAGACCTTGTATTATCTGATGACCAGAGCCACGCTCTTCATCGGAGCCGACTCAGGGCCGATGCACCTGGCCAGTGCAGCAGACTGTCCATCGGTGGTGTACTACGCCGTGACGTCGCAGTTTGTGGGCGCACCGCAGAGCAGTCAGTTCGTCACGATTCAAAGTCCGGCGAGCTGTCCGGCCCCCTGTGGTCTGGTGCAGTGCCAGACGCATGAACTCTGTGCCCGGCTGATCGACCCAGATCATCTCATTGCAGGGATCGATCACACCCTGCAGCATCGTGAACCCTACCAAACGCACTGGATCGGAGACCAGCCATCCTACCACTACTTTCATGCATGGGAGCACATCAGTTTACCCATCCCGAGACCAGACCTCGAGGGGTGGATCAAACAGCGACCCATGTTAGCGGATCGGTGGCACGTCGCCACATAACAGAGAAGAAAAGGGGGTTCAGCAATGAACGTCATTCTTGCCGGTGTTGCCTACATCCTGCTTGGGATTCTCTACGTCGAACTTCGAGTTCGTGTGGGACGAGCATGGCCAGATCGGTTCCTAGTTTCCGAGGACCTCCTCGATACTGCCGGGCCCGACGACGTGATGGAGTTGCGGAGACGGTGCCCCGATGATCGCATTGATCCATTTGTCAGGTTCGTGATGACGATCATCTGGCCGATCGCGCTACTCGTCGTCCTGGTGCAGTTCGTGATCATTCCCTACCTGATTCAGTGGGGACAAGATACGGTTGATCGAATGACCGGACCATCACGAAAGGACCAACCACCATGGTAATCATCGAGGTCATGCTCTATCTGGCTGGAGCCATTGCCATCTATCTGTGTGTCGGGGTCTTCCTCTTCGAGCTGTTTCTTCAGTGCTCGACCCGGTGGTCCCACCAGCTTCCAGAGAGTTGGATCGTCCAGTTGGACGGAGGCACACAGCAGGAAGACATCCGACAAATCACGATGGCCTTATGGCCTGCGTTTCTCACTGGCGCTGTTTACTTTCTTCTCATCCGGAAAGCCAGGATCATCTGTCATTGGGCAGTCTTTGACCTTCTGAATCATCTATTTCCGAGAGACAATAGTGACTAACAGGTATCGCATAGTTCGCGGCGGCTCGTGGAGCAGCGACGTCGACCTCACTCGCATATCGTTCTGCGGTCTCGACGCTCCAGATGCCAGGTTTGACCTTGTCGGGTTCCGATGTATCCGGCTCTCAGCCAACCAAAGACACAGGAGATAAGGAGATGAAAGACCCTGAGTTCAAGTACGAGTGCACGTCCTGTCACAAAGGGACCAACGCTACGTTTAACCGGTGTCAGTTTTGTGCGGGTGATCTGGTGGAAACCAAGACACCATTTCAGGTTGTGGCGCCAGCGGGAACGGCCTACGGACCGTCTCCGGTAGGAATTCTCGACTGTCCGATTCTTGACAGTGCGCCCTATCCGGACATGACGGATTAACGTCAACCACGAAAGGACGCAAGTCGTATGGATCCGATTCAACACGGTGAGGTCGAGGAGGTACTTGGGAACGTCAAGGACGGCCCAACGCTCACGATCCGGTTCAGGGGTGAGCGAACCACGTCTCTGACCGACACGGCACTCTTTGAGGTCTTCCAGACCAACCCCGGCATCTATCTCGTCATCATCACAGTTGATGAGTTCCGGAGCCTGCACGGACCCTGCATCGCTCAGGATCTGGTCGAGTGGTTTCCGGCGCTTGCACCACTCCGGGAGCGTCTGGTATGAGATGGATCGCTCACGGGATGGTGTTGAACGAAGAGGCGTTTTGCCGATCATCGATCCTGTCAATTTACAATTTCGTCGATGAGATTGTGCTCGTCGAGGGATCCACCCAGTATGCCTACTCGGCCAATGCCTATGGCCTGTCGAGTGACAGGACAGCCGAGATCATTCGAAGTATCCCGGATCCAGGTCACAAGATCAGGTTCTACCAGGTCGGGTGGGTGTCAACCAAACGAGAGCTCAGGAGTATGAGCCTCAAGATGTGTACATACAAACCGGATACCTGTCTATTGGTGTTGGACCTGGACGAAGTGTGGGATCCTCATGATCTTCAGCGGGCTGATGAGGCATTTAGTCAAGATCCAAAGCTCCAATATCTCCACTGCGAGCTGATCCAACTCCGTGGAGACTTCGAGCATTACCGGGATATGAGCACGGGTGAGCAGGAACACGCACTCTACAACGAGCAGGCCCAGAAGCAGCCGATTCACACGAGAACTGGGGTGACGCTCAGACAGGGGCGTACGGCTGAGCGGCTCTTCCGGTGGTCATATGGGATGTACTACGTATCCCATACATGCATCTGTGATGTCCATGGGAGATATCCGTACATCGATCCGGGTTATCTTGAAGGACGGGAGTGGCGTCCTGACATCAAATTCTGGCATTACAACTATCTCAAGCCGTTTCCCCAAGTGTTCCTGAAGTTCTGCTACTTTGCTCAACAGGATGGGGGGACGAAGAGAAACGATCCTCAGATGATCGAACGCGCCTTGGGTGAGGGTTATGTCAAGTACTTACTCACGGGGGAGAAGACGCCCGGTGACTGGGCAGTGACGAACCTCCCCGATACGTTACACCATCCGGAGATCATGCGGGCCCACTCGTTGTATGGTCTCAGTCAACAGACCATCAGCGATCCGCATCGTGAGTGGGATCCACGCACAGTCACACCCGAACGGATGTTACGGCTTGCAGAGCAGGAATCCAGGTGGGTGGGTCCCGATCTCCGCCATCTAGTCGCATCCTGACATAGAGGAGGGTTCGGTTCCGTGGACAACTCGCTGGGAAGGATTGTGAGCGTTAGCGTCGAACGAACAGAAGACTGGTGGAATGGCGTTGTGGTCACCACAATCGTCTCTACCGATAGGGTCGCCGTTCTGATGTTGAAGGGTTCTGTGCCTGTGATACAAGGGCAGGACGTGTGCTCGTCAGGCTATTGCGGGGGAGTGCGTATCGGAGACCGTACGTACACCCTGATGAGAT
>ERZ1292644.264-Hain-H14-01um-R2-264-length-38904-cov-8_pt1 | contig 38904 bp, 68 predicted proteins | sample MGYA00564402_ERZ1292644 | MGnify/ENA primary metagenome ERZ1292644 (study PRJEB36523, sample SAMEA6512644) | groundwater metagenome | collected 2019-01-09 | study: AquaDiva: Metagenomics assemblies of 32 groundwater samples
ACCTTTCCGAAGCCAACCTTTCCTAAGCCTACCTTTCCAATGCCAACCTTTCCAAAGCCGACCTTTCCTATGCCAACCTTTACAAAGCCAACCTTTCTAATGCTAACCTTTATAATGCCGACTTTTCTAATGCCGACCTTTATAAAGTTAGAATAAAGTCTTCGCAAAAGGAAGAATTGTTAAAGACATTGAAAATAGAGATTATAGAATAAAAAGTCGAGAATAATTAAAAAGGGTATAGAGGTGGGTGCGAGATGGTTTAAAGATACCTTTTTTCCATCACGCCCCTACCCCTTAAAAGCAAATGAAAAAAGAAATAAAAATAGTGGACAAAGAAAAAGGGATTGTTCAAATTACCACGCTTGATGAAAGGTTTTACGCAAAGCCGATGTTTGAAGAGAAAACCGGATTGCCGCAATTTAAATACTATCCTTCCTCAACTTGGATTAGTTCTTATTATCCAAAAGGCATCGCATTTTATAAATGGCTTGCCGATAAGGGTTGGGACGAAGCTGAAGCGTTAAAGATCGCCGCGGGAGAGAAAGGTTCAAAGGTTCACCAGGCAACGCAATTATTGGAAAGCGGAGAGGAAATGAGAATGGATGTCAAAATGAAAAATCCCAAAACTTTGGGAGAGGAGGAAATAAGCGTTGAGGAGTGGGAGGCGATATTATCTTATTCAAGATGGTTTAATGCCGCAAAGCCCGAAGTTCTAGCGGTTGAATTGACTATTTTCAACGAAAAACACGGATATGCCGGCACGATAGACAGGATTATAAGGATTGACGGACAAGTTTGGGTTATTGATTTGAAAACAAGCAAGTCAATTTGGGAGGAACAGATTTTACAGGTTTCTTCTTATTCCAACGCTGATGTGGATTATATGGCATTGGGAATAACAGAAACGGAGTGGGCAAAAAGAAAGACAGCTATTTTACAGATTGGATACAGATTGAATAAGAACGGCTATAAATTTACGGAATTGGAAGATAAGTTTGATTTATTTTTGGTCGCAAAGCAGATATGGAAAAACGAAAATCCGGAAGTGAAACCAAAGCAGATAGAATTGCCGCTTGTTATTCAATTAAACAAAGATATTAAATTGGAAATAACTAAAATTAAAAGGATTAAGAAATAAAACTATGGAAACATTCGAAATCAAATCGCAGGAAGAATTGGAAAAATTTAAGGACGAATACGGGTATTATGTCAACGGAAACTTAGAAGCCGATTGTTCTCTGATTATTGAAAAAAGATTGAAAGTAGATGGTTATTTATTTATTAAAGCTGGCTGGTCTATTAAAGCTGGCGGGTTTATTGAAGCTGGCGGGTCTATTGAAGCTGGTGAGTCTATTGAAGCTGGCGGGTCTATTGAAGCTGGTGAGTCTATTGAAGCTGGTGAGTCTATTGAAGCTGGCGGGTCTATTGAAGCTGGCTGGTCTATTGAAGCTGGTGAGTCTTATGGAATTTCAGCGGAATTATCAATAACCTGTAAAACCACTCTATCTTTCGGATTAAATGCTTACGCGGGAATAAAGACTTGGGGCGAAGCAACCGAAGAAGAAAAGACAATAAGTTGCGGAAAGTTGATAAAAGGGAATGTTGAATATGGCATATTAAAAGAAACAGGAAAAAGCTAATAAGTTTAAAAATATGACAAAAACAAAATCGCAGGAGATATTAGAGAAAGCCGGCATAGCGACCAGATTGTCGCTTGCCGAAAAGATTTTATCGGAAGACGGAAAACCCAGGGGAACACGAAGCACCGGAGAACACAGGGTTAAGTTTTTAGAGGACAAAGTGGTTAAGGGCAAAGATTATCAGACCGGAGTTGAGCGTTTGGAAATGAAATGGATTTTTGAGGACGAAAACGGGCAGAAGAAATTTTACACAAAGCCGTTGAGGGACGAAAACAACGAAGTGAATTATCTGATACAACGAATGGCGAGTTTTAACTATGGAGACGAATTGATTTTAAAATATACGAAAAGAGAAGGAAGTATAAGAGGATATATTGAAGTTAAATTAGAAAACGCACCACAAGGAGAAAATGATAAGCTTGATTTAATTGAAGAAAAAGAAATATCAGATGAGGAAATTCTAAGTGTAGAAGAATTTTAAAAATGCTTTAATAATAAATGAATTATGCCAAAAGGTTTACAAGGATTTCAAAAAGGAAATAAGGTTCGGTTAGGAAAATATCATTCAGAAGAACAAAAAAAGAAAATTTCTGAGAATACGAAAAAGGCAATGTGGAGGAATGATGTAAGAGAAAAAGTAGAAAAAATATCAAAATCTCGTAGGGGAGAAATACATTCGCAAGAACATAAAAATAAAATAAGTAAAGCATTAAGGGGCAGAAATTTTGGATATAAATTTAAAAAAGGACAAAAATTTTCTATCCAACATAAAATAAACATAAGCAAGGCACAGAAAGGTAGAAAACATACAGAAATATCAAAAAGAAAAATGAGTGAAGCACATAAAAAAAATCCCACAAGATATTGGTTAGGAAAAAAGAAATGGTATAAAAATCCAGAAGAATGGAAAAGAAAAATAAGTGAAGGTCATAGAGGAAAGAAACATTGGAATTGGAAAGGTGGAATTACGCCAGAAAACGCAAAAATTAGAAATAATATTGAATTTCGTTTATGGCGTGAAGCAGTATTCGCAAGAGATAATTGGACTTGTCAGAAATGTAACGAAAGAGGTGGTAAGTTACATTCTCATCATATTCAAAACTTTGCCCAATGGTCGGGGTTAAGAACTTCAATAGAAAATGGAATTACTTTATGTAGGAATTGTCACAAAGATTTTCATAAAAAATACGGAATTAAAAACAATAATCAAGGGCAAATATGGGAATTTCTAAAAACATTTTTCCAATCTGGCGTTGCATCATAGACAATGGGCAGATGACTATCTTGGAGAAAGAAAAGTTTGATAACTATATCCGTGGTTTCAGAAACGGGGAAGCGGAATTGATTGTCAGAAAGGCATTTCGGAAAAGAAGCGATGAGCAGAATAAGTATTATTGGTCTTGTGTCGTAGCTATTCCAGCAGAACATTTTGGATATTACGCAGATGAGATGCACGAAGCATATAAGTTATTATTTCTTAAAAAAGAAGAGCAGGGAAAGCCGACCACAATCAGAAGCACGACCTCCTTGTCTACGATAGAGTTTAAGGAGTTTGTGGAAAGATGCCGGATGTGGGCTGAAGAACAGGGATTGGAAATTCCCGACCCCTCTGGCGTGGATTTATCTTATTAGCTAACCGGCCTGGCCGTTATACTAAAACTCGACCTTTCAGGCCGCCCGTGGCTATAAAATGGCAGAAAGCCAGGGGAAATAATTAACTAAAATAACAAAAATATGTATTTTTGCGATGATTGTGATATTGCTTACGAGAGAGCTCGAGGAAGTCGTGTTTGTCCCCTTTGCGAAGCGAAAAATGATATAGAAAATTTAGAAAAAGAAATAGTTGAATTGAATGAAGAGTTAGAAAAAGCTAAAACTAAAAAGATATGACCGGTAAAAACACAACAAACTGGGAAAAGGAAATATATCAATTTATTCATTCATTGGAAGGAACATCAGGAGAAAGTTGCCCGACTTATTGGCATTTACGAGAAAAAGATATTAAGAAATTGATAAAATTCTTCCGTCAAAAATTCCAACAACTTATAGAGGAGGCAAGAAATAAAGGACTTGATGAGGGATTAGCAACCGCAAATAGGGGGAAATTATATAATTTGGTAGTAGAAAAAACTCGCCAGAAAGAAAGGGAAAGAATAATAAAACATCTTAAAAATTATTTAATAGAAAAAGAGCCATTGTGCGAACAGAACGTTTTATTAACGCTTATTATAAAAGAAATCGAATAACCAATCCAAAAGAAAAATTATTAAAGGCGATAAAAATATGAGATTTTTCAAAAAAGGTTGATATTTGGGGGAACGGAGCAAACCTCACGTATGCTCAATCGGATAATCTCCAAACTTGGTTTGTGAGAGCATAATCTCAATCGGAGGTGAAAAACTCCGAAAGAGATTTCCCCAAATGTTAATCTTAAAAGTATGAAAAAAGAAATAAAAACTAACCGCCCCCCTCGGCTTAGAGGGGAAAGAGATATGAAAAAAGAAAAAATAGAAATAGATAAAAAACAATTAGAAAAATGGTGGGAAATTCTTAATCATTGGGAATTACCAAAAGAATTTCCTCAACCGATGACGGGAGATAAGAAACAATATATTAGGGGTGCTTTTGAGGTAGTAGATTATTTTATTACTTGGAAATATCCGCCAGGTAAGTTTGTTGAAAGACACAGCCAAGACATAAAAATTAACGAAAGAAATAGCGTTAAAAGTAGATAAAAAACTAGGACTAAAGCCCGAACTGGGCAATTTGAAGAAATAATTATATGAAATCCAACAAAAACACAATGAGTTGGGAAAAGATAAAGATAGAATATGATTTTTTGGAGGATAATACTTGGGTATTGAATCCAAAGCAAAAAAAACAAGCCAGATTAGATTTTTTCCGTCAAAAATTCCAGCAACTTATAGAGGAGAATGAGCCAGAGAAAGGTATTGAGTGGATGCAAGAAGGACATAACAATAAAGACAAAAAAGGATTTACCGAGGGGTTCAATTACGCTATCCGAATTTACAAAGAAAAACTATTAAAGGCGATAAGCAATGAAAAAAGATAACAATTTAATAGAACAATTTTATAACGATAAACCCTTGAAAGTAGTAAAAGTTTTCCCTGCTATAAAAATTCAACAGCTAACAAAAACGAAAAAAGCCAAACCAGAAGAAGAAAAATACATAGCAGTTTCCGTTAAGTGGCTCAAGCGATTGCGGAGGATGTTGAAGATGATAGAGACGATAAAGTTTCATTGCCAACGCTGGTAGGATTTATTTCTTCGGCAAGAATCATACTTAACTACGGACATCGGGTAAAAGATTATTAAAGGTTATGAAACAAGACCACGAAGTCGGAAGAAAAACTATTGGTGGCTTTCCAGGACACGAACATTTTCACCCCTATGGAGAACAGATTTGTTTCAATTGTGGCAGAACTTTGCGGGAAATAATAGCTCAAGGGCTTTTGGAGTGCGATTACGATAAAGAATCAATGACAAAGGCCGTGGAGGAAATTGGGAAAAAGCTAAAAAAGCAATGAAGAAAGAAAACCCGACACAATTTTTCTCTATTCCAGGCCAACCGCTCCCCAAGCCCCGAATAGTAAGCGGAACAAAATGGTGGAATAAGGGACATAAGCGATACTGGGATTATCTTAATTCGGCTTCTGAAATAGTGTGGGCCGAAATGAAAAATCAGGGTTGGAAAACTATCGAAGGCGATGCCGGGTGTGATATAACTTTTTATAGAAAAGGAAAAAGACGAGCAGATAAAGATAATTTGGAAAAGTCAATCTATGAGATTTTGGCAAAAGCAAAGGTCGTGGAAAACGACAATCAAATAACGGAGGGCTGTGAAAAGATTTTTTATAATTGCGATGAGCCGAGGGTTGATATTTTTATTAAGGAGTCATAATTAAATTTATGAAAAAACAAAATAAAAAAGAAATAGGCAGTTTTATTGATTATTTTAAGACAGAAAATGTAAAGGACAATGTTCCCGAGCCATTCAACAATTGTCGCAATGAAGCAGTTTGTAAATTATGCGGTTATCGGTTTCGTTATAGAGTTTGCGGAGAACGACCAAGAAATCAAGCGCCTATGTTAGACGATTGGGATGGTGAGGGAATGGCGAAAAGGCATATTCTTGCGGCTCATATTTATGGAGATAAAATAACAAAGAAATAACCAACGCTTCCGACAAAACAGCTAAAAATATAATGGAACAACGGCTCAAAGAATTACAAAAGGAAATGGGAATCCACAGAAATCCGAAAAACTACAAGGAGTTATTAGAGCAGGCGGCGATGAGAGATAAGAGTTATAGATGCTATTTAAAAGGGAAAAAAGTCGAGGAATAATAATAAAGCGAAAATAATCTTATGGCTGGGCTATTCGTGGATTTTAATTCGGGCATTGCCCTTGTTGGCGGTGTAGGGTTAAAAATTTTATCGGTAGACTGGCTGTAACTTTTTATGATACTTATCTCTGTCATCTGCTCCAAGTGCGGATGTATAATCAAAAATAGAACTGAAAAAAGCGAAAAGATAAAGCCGGTTTGCTTTGATTGTAAGCAAAACAGGCGGAGGATTTTTTTAAAAGAATATGTTAAAAAACACAATTAGAAAATTATATTTAAAAATAGACGAATTATGTTGTCGGATTTTTGAACCCGAAAGATACAAGCAAGAGATAGAAAGAATGAGATTGAGGGATAAGATTTTGGGAGAATTTAACGAAAAGGCAACACAATTCGAAACTCCTCTTTATAGCATAGAAAGAGGAATAGAAAATTTAAGATTGATGGCAGAATTAAATCAAAAACTTATAAGAAACGGGATTCCGCCTGTTTGTTATAATACGGATTTTCTTGAGGGCGCTATCATACTTATTTACGAAAATCTTAAGGAAATTAAGGAGAAATTAGACAAAAAATGAGTTGTGGATTAAGCCGTTGACTTTGTTTTGAAAGTATGATACGGAGGAAGTAGGAGTTAAATTTCTACTTCGATGAAAACAAGGGGGGACTTTTTACAATTTAAAAACATAGGGCGAATTACTGACCTCTGGCTTTAAGCCGGGGGTTTGTTTTGTTTTAAAACTGGGTGTGCCTTCGTTCTCTAAACAAGGGCAAGGCGAGCTCCTATCTGATGGTTGGCTTATGCCAAACTCGGAGAGGCGGGTGAATCAGCTATTTTTATGTTGGATATTCTTTTTTCCATATTAATAATATTGCTTGTATTCGTTGGATTAAATGTGGTTTTTAATAGCATTATTCTAACTCCATCGTCAAAATGTTACCGGAAGCAAAAACAAAAAGTTTAGGGAGAAAGATAAGGGATTTTTATTGCTATACTGATTTTTATTTTAATAGGGGTTATGGAATGTTGGGTTCACCGATGAATTTTTTGAGGATTATTTTTTACACAGGAGGTAGTCTTTTCTTTTTAGAAGGAGCCCTGAAAAGATTTAATATCTTTATTCCTCCGGATTATTTAATTGTATTTGGTATTCCTATTATTTTAGTCCTTATTTTTATGGGGATATTAGATGTAAAGTTTTTGAAAACATTACAGAAAACGAATGAGATTTCAACAAGATATAATCCTATTTTTTTAAGAATGGATAAACAGATAAGAAAGATGTATGGGAAACAAGAGGGAGATATTACAAAAACAAGGAAAACATGAAAAAACAAAAAAAAGATGATTGGTTTGAACTTATGAAGTTGATAGAATTGGAGAGCGAAAAATGTCCTCAAAAGAAAAGCGAATGTTATATGAATGAGATTTTCGCTTTAGTTGAAAAGATGATAAATAAAGTGAGAATAAAGCAAAATGAAAAAACGATTTAGAAATAAAAAAGGGCAATTTATTCCAGGAGAATTTAAATTTATTACAAAAAATGATGTTGCCATTAGCGCCTCTATCCCAAGAACAGAATGGTATAAACAAGAGATTAAAACACTGGAGGAGGATATCGAGGAAACTATTTTACGTCTTCACGTCCATTTAATCAATCTGGCTGAAAAGAATAAGGATTTTGAGGATATTGAAAAGTTTGCTCAGGGCAAGGTTAAAAAAGGATTATTGCCGTTTAAAATCAAGATAACCGATGGCGGAGATGACAGGCGGATGAGGGAATACAGGGAGTATATTTATTACAAGGGCAAGTTTATGGCTTATCTGTATGTTTTGGAACACCTGGGGAGCGATGTTCCGGCTGTTTTAAAGCGATTGAGGGGGATTAAGATTGAGGGGAACGAAGCAAGGGAAATGAAAATATACAGGACGGAGAATTATGGGCATTATTATAAATAAAACATTATGGGTATTTTTTGGTGCCGTTATTGGAAAGAATGTGAATGGTATAAGCAGGGACACGACATTTGTGAGAAAGACGCGGGATACGGCTGTGGGAAACATGATGAGGATTGTAAAAAGAGTGGAGCGACTTTAATCAACGAGGCAACATATTTCAAGATTGGAGAGGGTAAAGTTTTTGTGCCATATAAGGGAAAATTGATTGATGCCGGATATAATGTTTCCTTACAAGAGATAGCGGAGAAAGATAGGGCAAAGACCGGAAAGCAGGGAGGATATTTCGTTTTTACAAAAAGAGAATAATAATTATGGGTATTTTTGAACAAGACAAAGATAGAGAAAAGAGGGAAACAGACGCCTTTTATAAAGAATATGAGGCGCTTTGTAAGAAGTATAAGAGGGTTTTGGTGCCGCAGATTAAGCTGGATATTTTTAAACTGAATCCGGAACAGCAAAAAGAACAGGAGATAATACAACCGAAATGAGTTTGGAGATTTTTAACACAATTTTATTATTCGTCTTGGTTTCCAGCAGTTTGGCTATTTTCTGGCTGTTAATCAAGATTTGGGATATTTTAGACAGAGATAAAGAAGAAATAAGCCAAAAAGCGCGCGAGCTGGAGATTATGAGGCCGATTGCGCCGCTCAACGATGGCGATAGCTTTATTTACGAGTGGCAGCCGCCAAAAACGGAAATGGAAATTTTGGCCGAAAAGGTAATGGCGGATATAAATAAATAATATGGGGGAAGCTCCGAATATAATAATAAGCAAGCATAAGTCCGGAAAAGAGCAGAAAGACCTGGAACAGCCGTTGGATTACAAGACCGGCTGGAGCAACGAGAGGTTTGATAGAAGTTATCCCGATGTTAAAAATCCGTGGCGCGGGTCGGAGAGGGATATTAAGAACAGGAAAGGATTAAGGGGAGAGTCTTTCGGGGACGAATGCCAAGACTGCGGCAAGATGTCCACCGATATTTTCAGAAGCGTTATTAACGGAGAATTGGAATATCAGTTGTGTAGGGAGTGTTACGGGGAAAGGAATAAAATAAGGAAATAAAAAGTAGTTTTTGTCAACGATTAGCTTATGCCTTTTACTTCAGAATCCGCAAGTCGTTATGGGAAAATGGGAGCCAGACAACCTTACGAAGTTCAGAAAGAAAACGAAGAAAAGATGAATAGGATTTTGGCCCGTGATTTGGCGTTGATGGAAAAAATACAAGAAGCGAAAAAGTTAGACGAAAAACAGGTTAGAAAGTTGGCAATTTTAAAAGAAAGAGTTTTAAAGATTATGGATAAACTTCACGCTTCAAAAACGCAGGAGGAAATAAAACACACGGGAGAAGTAAGTGTGAAGATAGAAAGTTTAACGGCAGAAGAAAAAGAGCTATTAACCAAGATTATAGCAAGGGAAAAAGAGCAAGTATGACACCCGAGCAATTAAGGGAGCTGAAGTGGAGCCAAAGCTGTTTGTTGTGGGTGGTTCAGAATAAAATAAAGAATGAAAAAGGGGAATTGTTGGAGTTTAAAAATCATCGCTTTCTGAAAGATATTTACGATGATTGGTCGCCTGTCCAAACGATAAGAAAAGCCAGCCAAGTGGGATTTTCGGTGATGAAGATATTAAAAAGTTTGTGGGGGGCGAAGTATAAAAATTTTAATCAAATTTATTGTTTACCGACTTTCTCCGATGTCAGCCAGTTTGTCCCCTCCAAAGTCAACGCTTTAATCAATCAAAATCCTGTTTTACAGAAGTGGACGGAGGATAAAAATACTATTCAGCAAAAGAAGATAGGGAACAGCTTTATTTATTATCGAGGCACTTTCGCCAAAGGAGAAGAAGGAAAGGAGATGGAAGCCGGTGTCGGGATTATGTTTTCCAGCGATTTGAATATCTTTGACGAAGCAGACAGAAGCTCGCAGGGCGTTATAGAACAATACTCCTCCCGCTTACAAGCCAGCGAATATAAGGGGCAGTGGTTCTTTTCAAATCCCACTAACCCAAAGACTTTATCGCAGGAATTATGGGCAAAATCAGATCAAAAGCACTGGTTTGTGAGATGTGATAACGGCCACTGGGAATATCTTGATTTTTTTGAAAGCGTAAAAGACGGCAAGTTTGTCTGTAAAAAGTGTGGAAAAGAAATAACGGATGACCAAAGACGGCAAGGGCAATGGATAAAGAAATACCCGAGCAGAAGCCAGGATGTGTCCGGTTATTGGATAAGCCACCTTATCTGTCCGTGGATTGGAGCAAAAGAAATACAGCAAGCTTACGAAACAAAAACAAGGCAGTATTTCTATAACTTCGTCTTGGGTTTGCCCTATGTAGGTTCGGATGTTGTCGTTAATAGGGATTTGATTTTAAGGGCTGTTTCGCAAGAGCCGAATTTCAAGGAACATAATGTCATTGGCGTTGATCAGGGATTGAAAAAGCATTATGTTTTGGGAAACAAACAGGGGATTTTCAAGGTAGGAGTTACGGATAGTTGGGAGAAGATAGAAGAGCTGATGAGAATTTATGATGTGGAGACGGCAGTCTTTGACGCCCTACCAGACCTAACCGAACCAAGAAAGATAAGGGACAGATACCCTGGCATAGTCTGGCTTCACTATTTTAAAAAAGAAGTAAAAAAAGCGGATTTTATACTTTGGGATTACAAAACTCACACCTGTTATTCGGACAGAAGCAAGATTATTCAGCAGGTTATAGACGAGATGACGGATAGAAAGAGGAGGTTTAACCTGCGGCCCGAAGACTTAAAAGAATATATCAAGCACTGGGAGTCTTTATACAAAGAACAGGAAGAAGACAGCTTGGGGATTCCGAGGGATGTGTGGAAGTCCAACGGAGATGACCACTTCGCTTTTGCCACTATTTACTTTCGCCTTGCTTTGGAGAAAGGCGGAGGAGAAGTAAAAATAACCGATGGCGAGGGAGACAAAACTAAAACGAGAACGGATATAGCTCCCGACATACAGACTATTTTGGAACAAAATAATAATAGATATGATATTTAAATTAGGTGATAATTACGAGTTGATGTTCGGATTTCAGCAACAGCCCCAGGTTGGATTAGTTGCTCAACTTGGATGTATGCTTTGGGTTGCGATTTATAACAATGGAAACGGAATGGCAAAAGTGATTACTTTCGGTTTTGATAGAAATAATAAGCCATTTTTTGAATATAAAAAACGAATAAGAAAATTGATAAAAAAAAGTATTTAAGCGGAGGCATAGCTTAAATGCCGCAAGAGGACAATTTTAATCAGGAAGTATTAAGAATCAGGCAAAATCTTGAGTATAATGTCAAAGACGATGACCTTGTTTTAGCCATAGACAAGGCGATGTTTGAAAGCAAGGACTTGAAAGAGGAAATGGACAGAATAGGCAAGATAAACAAGCTGTATTGGAAAGTGGGGACGGCCAAAGATTTATCAAGAATACATCCTAAAAAAGCAAGAGTAACTTCCAACAGGATTTTTACCGATGTGGAAACGGCTATCCCTATCCTTACTTCAGAAACACCGGAGCCGACAATTATTGGCGATGTTGATAATGCTACGCAAGAGAGAATACAAAAAGGGCTTCAGATAGCTTACGAAGTTAAGTATAAGCTCCAAAGCAAGCTCCAGTGTTTGATTAGGCACTGGTTTTTATTTAGACTTGGCGTTTTGAAATATCGGTGGGATAAAGACAAGGGTTTTATAACGGAAAATGTTTTGACAAGAAAAATCGGCTTTGATAAAAGGGCGACAAGCAAAGAGAACTGCGAATATGTCTGGGAGGAAATGGAAGATAAGCTGGAAAACTTGTGGACGAAATTCCCTAAAGCCAAGCAAGAATTACAGAGGTTATATGGCAAGGATAATCCAAAAGCGAAAGCAAAATATATTGAATTTTGGGGGGGAAACGGAGAGTGGGTTTGCTGGAAGTTAAAGCAGACTATTTTGGATAAAAAAAAGAACCCGAACTGGGATTACGAAGACGAAACGAATAATCTTTTTGAACTCCAACAATTTCCCTATCTGTTTTTAAGCGTCTTTGCCTTCGGGGACGAAACAGGGCTTTATGACGAAACTTCGCTTGTGGAGGAAACAGCGCCGCTTCAGGAGGGTGTAAACAAACTGGAACAGCAGATTATAGATTTGAACGAAGGCCAAAAGAGGGTATGGGTGGGTTCGGGTGAAGCTATATCGGCCCAGAAGTTCCAAGAATTACTTAACGCCACCGGTGATTTCGGGGTTTATTATGACAGAAAGGCCCCGGCCGGGGCTTTATCGCAAGTTCAATCCGGCAAGCCGGACGCTTCGCTTTTTAATAATTTAAGTCATCTTTTAAACGAAATAGATAATACTATCGGCATACACTCCACCACCAGAGGAGAAAGGGCTCAACAGGAAACTTTGGGAGGACGTCAGCTTCTTATGGGTTCCGATTACGGCCGGCTTGATTTGATTGTCCGCAATGTGGAGCAGATTATGGAGGAGTGGTTTAACGCCTATCTTCATATGCTTAAAGTTTATAGTATAGAAACGGAAGTGTTAAGAAACGGAAAAGAAGCGGTGGAATTAACAAAGGAAGATATACCGCAGGGATTGATTGTTATGATTAAAAAAGGTTCTACTTTGCCCACTGATGAGAAGTCAAAAGTGGAGCACGATATTGCCCTTGCCAACGCGGGGCTGCTTGCTCCTCGTAGGATGTTTGAGGATATGAAAGACCCCGATCCGGAGAAATCTTTTCAGGAGTTAATTGAATGGTTGGTTATGACGGGAAAAGTTAATCCTCAAGCATTGCAGGGGCAGACACAACAAGCTCCACCCCCACAACAGAATCAGCAACCCATTCAAGAAGGGCAACAAGGCAATCAATTAGATAGATTGAATGGAATTTTGAAAAGTCCGCAGTTCCAAAGCTTACCGCCAGAGGAGCAGAAACAAATCGTGATAAGGGGACGACAGATTGTAGAGTCCATAAAACAACAACAATAAAATTATGTCGGGAATAAAAGGAAGAAGTGGAATTTACCAAAGAAAAGTTGGTTGGATTAATCAGGGTTCATTTAAAAATGGACATATTACTTGGAATAAAGGATTAGAAGGATATGGCAAAGGACATATAGTTTCCGAAAAAACGAAAGAAAAAATTGGCAAAGCGCACAAGGGCAATAAATACAATTTAGGAAAGTCGTGTTTAGAAGAAACTAAAAGAAAGATAAGTAAAACATTATTGGGCAGAAAAAGACCAGAAATATCAGGGAATAAAAATTATAATTGGAAAGGAGGAATTACGCCAGAAAATCAGAAAATAAGACATAGCATAGAATATAGATTTTGGATAGAAGGAAATATGGCAAGAGATAATTATACTTGCCAGAAATGTAAAATCAGAGGTGGTAAATTATGCGTTCATCATATTCAAAACTTTTCTGAAACAATAGAATTAAGAACTTCAATAGAAAATGGTATAACATTTTGTAAAAATTGCCATAAAGAATTCCATCATATTTATGGAATAAAAAATAACAATAAAGGTCAATTAGAAAAATTTTTAATAAATAAATAAAACAATGCCAGCTACAAGTAAGGCACAACAGAAATTTTTTGGAATGGTTCTTGCGGCAAAAAGAGGAGCCAAGCCCGCTTCAAAAGGAGTGGCAAAAGCCGCAGGTTCTATGACCGCGAAATCAGCCAAAGAATTTGCGGAAACAAAAAGAAAAGGATTGCCCGAACATAAAGAGGCCGTTATGTCGGCTATGATGAAAAGAAAAAAGATGATGATGAAATAATTAAAATAAAGGAGAAAGGTCGTTTGATTAAAACATAATTTAAAAAACAAAATATGCCTGAAATAGAAAATGGTCAAGTCGCTGACGGAGTCATAAAAGACCAACCATCCGGCGAACAACCAAAAGAAGAACCGATAACAGAAGAACCTGTTACCGCCGAAAGAGCGTTTGAGTTGGCAAAAGGGCTTCAGAAGGGCTACACCCAAACAAGGCAAGAAATTGCCGAGATGAGGGAGAACCTTCAAACTATTGCCGCTGCTTTGAATAAAGAGACTGGGGCTGCGTCCGGAGATGATGATTACATCACTGCCGGCAAGTTAAAAGAAATTTTAACCGAACATTCCCAATCTGAAGCAAAGGCGAAAGAAGCCGAAAAAATCAATACGGACACTTACATCGACAACTGCTTGACGCAATTAAGGGCGGATGGCGTTGTTAAAAGCAAAGAGGATGAGGAGTCTTTACTTAATTATGCCATAGGCAAGAAAGAGATTGATTTGCTTCGAGCCGCTGACAGGTGGCAGGAAATTAAGCTGGCCAGGGAAGAAGGGAAAAAAGAAGCGGCAAAAGCAAAAGCCAAGCAGGAAGAGGGTTCGCAAGTCGGCACATCTTCTAGGGCAAGTTCCAGCCCGGAACAAGGAATAAACTATACGACATTGAAACAGATGATAGCGAGAGGGGAGATATAGTTTGTTTTCATTCTTGGAAAGGAACAAAAAGGGAGGAATACGGAGGCAAGGATTAGAAATTAAAACTTAATTTAAATATGGCCGATTTTACTTACGATTCGAATACGATTACAGGTTCGGCCGCACAACCATATCTGGTAGGGAAAGCGATTGATATAGTTACAAGCTATTCTCCCTTAACCCTATTCTTTCTTGGACGACAAAAGCCCTGGCAGGGTATTCAAAGGGGTATTCCTTTGAAATATGTTGCCAGCACTCAGGGTATGTCTTTTGACGGATTGGAAAGGTTCTCTACAACCAAAACGAATAATTGGGTGAAGATGAGCTTTAATCCGACCGGCAGAAACATTCCTTGTGTTCTTTCCGGTATTGAAGAAGATGTTGTGGCGGCTGATCCAGCGAGCAAAGTTAATCTGAAGAACAGGCAACTGACTTCAGACACCCAGGATATGGCGGCTGATATAGCTTCCTTATTTTGGACATTACAAACAGGTAAAAACTTCCTTTCTGTTTTAGACGGATTGGATGACACTAAACAAACCCAAATTGGTGTCAATAAATTCGACTATATGCTGGAAACTCTCGTTAAGTTTTTAGTAGGAGGATTTCAATTGAGTCCCCTAAAAATCTAAAAAATAGAGACAATCAGCAGGAAAGGTTCTTTAAAATCTATTGGTGGAAACCACGAGGTATGGTAAAATAGAATAATGACTATTTTACGAAATCATCGTGGTCAATTTATAAAGGGTTGTAAATTCTGGCTTGGAAAAAAAAGACCGAATATGATTGGGAATAAATGGCGAACGGGCAAAAAACCTTGGAATTGGAATGGTGGCCCGATTAAGAAACATTGTATAATATGCGGAAAAGATATTTTTGCGAAAAGATGCCAAATTAAAAGAAAAAGATTTTGTTCGAGAGCTTGCGTAAATAAATATCTTTTTAGAAAGAATGATAAAAAAAACAATGGAAAGGCAATAGCAAAAAGATTTAAGGAGTCGGAAGAATATAAAAAATGGCGATTAAAGATTTTTCAGAGAGATAGATTTGCTTGTAAGTGGTGCGGATATAGAAGTAAAAAAAGCAAAGCTCACGGCGATAAAGAAAGTGATATTCACGCTCATCATATTGAAACGATTAAAGATAATCCAAAATTATGCCTTAAAGAAGGCAATGGAATTACCCTTTGTATAAAACACCATAGACAAACCTACGGCAAAGAAAAATCTTTTGCTATGGTTTTTAAGAAACTCCTCAGAGACTATATGTCGAACATCCCGAAAGGGTAAAGATATAGTCCGAACTTATGGGAGACCATAAGAAGTTGGCGGTAAAAGCCAACGATAACAATTAAGGATTTGGGCACAACTACCTATGGCGGACTTTCAAGAACCACCTACACCGGATTAAGGGGAACCGTTACCACTTCTGTTGGAAATTTGACCGCGGCTGTTATGTCAACATTATGGAGCGGTTGTACGCACGGAAAAGACCAACCCAATTTGATTGTGGCGACAAAAGCAGTGTGGGAATACTTTGAAAAACTTGTTATTCCCGGAAGTTCTTTACAGATAACGCAGGATGTCTTGAAAGGTTATCCCAGCTTTGTCGGAGCTACCGAAGGCGGATTGCCGAATATCTTGGCCCCTGGAACGAATTTAAGGGGCGGATTGGGATTTAATTCTTTGTATTACAAGGGAGCGCCGGTTATAGCGGACGAAAACGCGCCTTCCGGTTATATGGCTTTCTTGAACACAAGGTCTTGGGCTTTCTACGGATTGCCTTCTACTTTGCCAGGATACAAGCCGGTTAAATTCTACAATGATACGATTGATTCTGTTTATTCAGCTCCGATAACTTTCGGATTTTCTTATTCAGATTTCAGTGTTCCGATTGATCAGTATGGCGAAGTGGCGCAACTTATCCTGATGGGTAACCTGATTTGCGAGAATCCAAGGTTGAATGGTTTACTTACGGGTGTAACTGGGGCATAGCAACCCTAAAAATAACTAAAAAACTTTTATTGGTTATAATAGTTATTTAAAACAATGGATATAAAAAACACATTGGGGGGAATGCCCTTTAAGCACGGAGCCCAAACTATTTTATCGCAAGACGCGACAGTGGATAGCAATAACGCGGTAAGTTTTTCTTACGGACAACCATTTCACGTTTCAGTTTCTGTGGGAACTATCGCGGTGGGACTGGGACAAGGAGTTACGCTTTTAGCCAATGGTTCGGTAACTGCGGGCAGAAGAGTGTATGTTACGGGTTTTAGTATAGCCACTGGAGCTACCGCTTGGGACGCGACAGGGGCTGGCATAATTTCTATTCAGGATAGCGTTGGAACTTCTTTCTTGTCTTGGGGAACGGCAATTATGACAGCCAATGCCTTTGCCTTGAATAGCGCCGGTTCTGTGAATGTGATTTATTACAGCCCGTTTTATTCTGCCACTGGCGGCACCGTATCAAAAGGATTAAGGGTGTATTCCACCGGTTCTGTAACGGTAGGTGGAAATACTGCGACTGTTTCTGTTTGGGGATTCATAAAATAGTTTTTCTTCCCATTTCTTTTTTCTTTCGCTTGTGAAGTGAAAAAAAGAAACGGGGCCGAAAGGCCGGCCACCCCCCGCTTGGAGTGGTTGAAAATAATAACGAGCGGAGTATATCGCGAAAACTTATTAACGCTTAAAAAAACAATAAAATGATTAAACTTATTGCGAGTATCACACAGGTTGACTCAACAACGCCCGTGTATAATGTCGGTTCAAGGACAATGACTAACGATGGCAATGAATATATCTATCTTCCAGGCACTGATTCCGTTGCTAAATATAACTGGGTAGTGTTTAAAACTATTTCCGGTTTATCTTATGGTTCTGTAACAAGAATGACGACAGGGGTATCAGGGCCGGTCGGAATAGCCCAGGGAGCCATTACCAGCAACAAATACGGCTGGTTCGGAATTTATGGAATGTTCTATGGCCTTACGGGTTCTACCACCGCGGCTGGGGGAAGCGTTTACGCTTCCGGCACTGCCGCTTGCGCGGATAGTATATTCCAAGCTGGTGTGAATGTTATCGGAGCCATCTTTACCGGCGCGGGAAGCGGAGCCGCGAGCGGAACTGGAGCGGTTATGATAAACCATCCATTCTTGCCAGGAGTTGCTATCTAGTTTTTCCTTGTGGATTCTTTTTCCGCTTTTGGAGGCGAGCGGAAGATAAAGCCCGTAAGGGACAAAGGTCGGAGGCACAGATAATAAAATATAATCAATAATTATGCCGAAAAAATTTAAAGACAGGTTAATTTATTCCGAATTGGAACAGCAGGAAATAGTCAACTTTACCAATGTAGACAGCGAAGATTTTGTCGGACACTATAAGGGTCATATGATTATGGAGGATGTGGAAATTTTAGACCAGTTTGGAAATACGACAATAGAAAAAAGGCCGAAAGTCGTGCCTTTTGAGTTTCCGATTAAGGCGGGAGAAACAAGGCAATTCGTCTTGCCGCAGGCCGAACACTTTGCCAAACACCTGATAGATAAAATCTTATTAAGGGATAATGGAAATCATTTTGGCGAGGAAGCATTCAGAAAGCCGTTGTGGGATAAGATTTTGGGGGACATCAGTATTCAAGAACCGATAAGGGATTTTGGTGAAAATAACCCGACAGCGCCATCGCTTGAGCCGATTGTTGAACCGGAGTTTCCCGATGTTCCGAAAGAAGAAGTCAAGGAAGTTCAAGAAGTGTCAACAAGTGTCAAAACAGATGAGTTTAAGTGCGAAGTTTGCGGAAAGGTCGCAAAGAGCAGAATCGGCCTCGCTGGTCATATGAGGTCGCACAAGTAGGAGGATTATTAACGCCTAATTAGGGATTTTTGAGGGGGAGTGGGGTGGAAAAACCCTTCGGGGTTGCCTCCGCCATCCTTAACTCCTCCTCACAAGTTAATTATTAAAATTATGGCAAATGTCAACGCAAATGATTTTGGAATGAATTTTAGTTCCTATCATACTCTTTCAGAGGGTTCTATCTCTTATCAGATTAAAACTGGAGTTGGGAAATTCGCTGGGATATGGGTTTCGGAAGTCAAAGCGGCTTCAACCCTTGCTTTTTATGACAATACCGCGGCTTCCGGTTCAGCTATTATGCCAACCTTTGCCCTCGGGTCATCTTCCGGTTCAGTTAAATTTTACGGCCCGCAGTTGCCAGTTGGCTTTATCAACGGATTGTATATGGTCGCGACAGGAAGCGTGATAGGAACGATTTATTATTATTAGTATGGAAATGGAGGCAATCAATAAAACGCTTTTAGCTGAATACAGACTATTGAGCGGAAAGAAAGAGGAAGCTGAAAACAAACTGAAAGAAATTGAAAGGGAAATTTATTTCCTTGAAAAAAAGAAAGAGGAGATGTTATCGCAATCAAAAGACGCGGAGGCCTTTAAGAAAAGAACCGAGGTCAAGTTTGCCGATGTCTTGGAAGAAAAAGGAAAAGCCGAAGAAGCGGTCAAGCAGATTGAGGAAAGAGCAAGGCAGTTAAGCGAAGAAAGGATTAAAACCGCTTCGGATTGGCTGATTGAATTAAGGGGATTTGAGGAGAAGAAAAAATCGTTGGAATTGGAAAAGGAGGCAATAGTCAGAAGCAAAGACGGCTTTGTTAAAAGTTTAGAGATAAAAGAAAAGACGATTACGGAGAAAGAAAATGAATTAAGTCGAACGAAAATAGAACTTGATAAAAAGTCGGAGGAATTGAGCGGAAGGTTTGTAGAGCTTGAACTGGTAAAACAGCAAACCTATGACAAGTCAAAAGAAGCCGAAAGAATTAAAAACGAGGCGGAAATTCACTTTATCCAAATACAGCAGGATAAAAATCTGGCTGTTAATTTGGTGGAAAGTGCTAAAAGTGAGTTTGATAAAGCTAATCGTGAACATATTAAGTATCAAGAGCTAATCGCTTCTTTTAAGGATAAAGAAATAAGATTGAGTCAGGAGGGGGAGGTTTTGGCCAAGACAAGGGATTATCTGGCCGAAGAAAGAGCGAGGATAGATAAAGATAGACAGCACTTGGAATCGCAACAGCAGACTTTAAAATCCGCCTTTGAGGAAGCAAGGAATAAAAATATACTTTAATTATGGGAATTTCCCGCATAGACAACAATTTTACAAAAACAGCTACGGCTTCTGACGGAGTAACGGGAATTGAGCCATTAAGGGTTGACCCAGTAACTTCCCGTCTTTTGGTAGATATTGAAGTTACGACATCCACAACACCGGCTACTTTGCCAGCTGTCGGCAAGATAGACGATAATTATACTAAAACCGCCACGGCTGTAACTGATGACGCGAATGAAACGATAACGCCCGTTATTATTGATTCAAGAAGCGGATACCTTTTTATAGATTTTATATTAGAATAGTTTAAGGAGGCCGAAAATATATCGCTCAGGCAAAAATAGACAATAATTTTTCACGAACACTTTTGGGCGTAACAGACGATAGCAATCTTACGCCCACAAACCTAATCGTTGACCCGACAACGAAAAGATTAAAGTGTTCGGCTACTTTGTCGGGAACCGTGCCTTTGGCTAATGGCGGAACCGGCACAGGTTCTATGGGAACGGGTTATGCCGTGGTTGTTGTTGACGCAACCGGCACAAGCTATTTAACATCCTTAATCGCCTTAGGAACATCGGGACAGGTTTTAACCTCAAACGGAGCCGGCGCCTTTCCTTCTTGGTCTGCGGCCGGAGCTGGAATTACGGAATTAAACGGATTATCTGGGGCGGCTCAACGATTTCTTATAGGAACTGCTGGAAGCGGATTTAACATATCTTCGGCCGGCACCACGCACACTTTTAATTTACCCACGGCTTCAGCTTCCGGAACAGGCCAACTGACCGGAACGGATTGGACGACTTTTAATAATAAAGTAGCGACAAGCAGATTGATAAACACAACTTTGCCCCTATCTGGCGGCGGTGATTTATCAAACGATAGAACTTTGTCAATTTCGGTGGCTTCCGCTTCAGGTTCGGGCTACTTAAAAGGCGAAGATTGGACATCGTTTAATAGCCGAGGTTCTATTCTTACCTTTTCTTTGCCACTATCTGTTTCCGTTACGAATGTTTCCATAAGCAAGGCGACTTCCACCGGATCGGGATATTTAAGCGGAGAAGACTGGACAAGTTTTAACAGCAGGGGTTCTATCTTAACTTTTTCGCTTCCTTTGTCTGTTTCTGGGACTGCGGTTTCAATATCCGTATCATCGGCTTCCGGATCGGGATATTTGAAAGGAGAAGATTGGAATACTTTTAATACAAAATTAGCGAGTTTGGGAGGATTGATTACTGCTACGCAGGAATTTGCCGTAGGCAATGCGGGAGCCCAATTTAATATAGTTTCTTCTGGTTCAACCCACACCTTTAATCTTCCCACGGCTTCGGCTTCGGGAACGGGACAATTAACGGGCGGAGCATTTACAACCTTTAACGCTAAAGCCAATCCTTCTTTAAGCAATTTAAACACAACAACTAGCGTTAATGCTTCTTTATTGCCAGATTCCGGAGTCAATCTCGGCAGCACCGGTTCGGCTTGGGGCACGACTTATACCAATTATTTACAGATTAACAATGTCGCCTATTTTGACACGGAATACAGCAACGGAAGCACGACAACGGCAGGGGGAACGGCTATCAACTGGAATAACGGAAATAAGCAGTTTATGGGAATGGCAAGCACTACCGCGATTGCCTTTACCCAAAATCCTCCGGCGCCTTGTAATTTAGTTTTGCGTCTTTTACAGGATGGAACTGGAAGCAGAGTTATAACCTGGCCGACAACTGGCGGAATTATAATCAGGTGGTCGGGCGGCACGATACTTTCAACCGGAGCAAATAAACAAGATGTAGCTTCTTTCTACTATGCCGGAGGAAGCACATATTACGGAATGTTATCAACTAATTTTGCGACATATTAAAAAATATGGAAATAGTAATTTTTACCACTTTAACAATCGTGATTATGGGTTTTATAATAATCAAAATTAAAAACTTTCTTTCTTGTTGTATAAGACATAACGAGAACAAGAGTTAGAGTTAATGGCAGCAGTAAAAGTATTGGTCATAGGCGGTGGAGGTGGTGGAGGAAAAGCCGGTGGAGGAGCTGGTGGCGGAGGTTATCAATATAACGCTGCTTTTACGGTTACTCCTCAAGCTTATGGAGTTACCGTTGGGGCTGGAGGAACTGGTGGAACTGGGGGTGGCACTGGCGACAATGGCGATAATTCCGTCTTTTCTACAATAACAGCGAATGGCGGCGGTTATGGCGGTAATTATCTTGAAGATGGTGCTAATGGGGGTTGCGGCGGAGGTGAGTCTGATAGCGGTGGAACTGGAGGCACGGGTTCGCAAGGTGGTAATGGCGGTCTTGGTAACACAAACGCAGGTGGCGGCGGTGGAGGGGCAACCGCTAACGGACAAAATGCCCCTGGTCTTGGTGATGGCGGTAATGGAGGAGATGGAACAGCTAACTCTATTTCAGGTTCTTCTGTAACTTATGCTGGAGGAGGCGGGGGGGGAGACAATGCGGCTTCGGGTGCAGGGACTGGAGGGGCAGGTGGTGGTGGAAACGGAGGAGATTTAAGCGCGGCTGGCAGTCCTGGGACAAATAATCTTGGTGGAGGAGGTGGAGGGGGTGGTTTTGCCGGAGCTGGAGGAAACGGCGGGTCAGGAGGAACAGGAGTGGTTATATTATCTTATTTAACAAACGGAGGCGATGGGGTTTCAAATACTTCAACCGGCGGCACGATAACGGAATCCGGGGGCTATACTATTCATACTTTTAATGCTAGCGGAACTTGGACAATGGTGGCGGCAGGAGGTGGGGCCGCAGAAGGCAACGCCGTGTTCTTTTCAACAAATTTCTAAAGGTCGGAGGCAATTAAAACTAATAATATAAAAATTATGGAAGACCAAAAGTATTTAGACCAAAAAAGGGGAGAACTTAACGGCAGAGCCCAAAAAGCGAAAGACAGGTTTATAGACAATATGCTGATTTTATTTGAGCAGTTTAAGGTGGATTGGACAGAAATTATGGGATCGTTAAATTCTTTAGCCGAAGAAGAAAAGCAAATTGATAAAAAATAATAATGTTAAACGCAAAAACACAGCAACTGGTTGCCGAAATGGGGTTGGGTTCGCCCACTATTTTCAGAGATGTTGACGGCCCTGGCATAGGAAATTCAGCGATTGCGGAAAGGATAGAAAGACCGGCGGAAGGAGGAAGACTGGTTCATTTACACGGATATAAATATCCCTACAAAGGATGTCCCGATAGCGAAGGAGTATATGCGATACACGATGTAAAAAAGGTTATTCACTACGCCCTAAAAGCGGTTCATAAAAAATCTGTAATAGCAGTTTTGGGACTATTATTTCTAACCCCGAATTGGATGTTTGAAGGAATAAAAACGGCTATCGCGGAATATTTTTACGGATTGGCGATAGAATACAAACTTGCCACCCACCTCTTGAAAAAGGAAAGATATTGCCCTTGCGTCAGGGAATTATACAGAACTTTTGATGTTTTAATAAGCAGAAGAAAAAGCGGTTGGATGAGAAAATTGCTTGAAATGATAAGGGATATTCTGTGTATGTTCTTTGAGTATGATTCGGCTTACAAGTTCAGGTTACAAGACGCTTTCGGGGCGATAGACAAGAAAGAAGTTTTGAAAAATGTCAGGGCGGGCGTAATACATATTTTTGATGTTTTGATAAAAAGGGAATTGGACAGCAAAACAAAAACAGGCGTAGGAAGCAAGTGGAAAAGATTAAGAAAGATGTTTGGACTGGCTTTGCTGGCGCCGAATATAAGAAGTTTGGCGAAAGAATTTATACAAGAGCTTGATTTTGAAAAGATAAAACAGGACGAAGGAGATTGGTATTTTGACTTATTGAGGATGGATTACAACTTCGGAGGCAAAAGTTTGGAAGAAAGAATTAAGGAAAGAAAGGAAATTGAGGGGGGAAATTGGATAAACTTTGAGGAATTATCCAATAACTTTATCCAAAATAGGAATAATTTTACAAAAGATGTGGAGGCAAAATTCAAAAGAGGAGTATAAAGGAGGTATAAAAACTTGAGGTCATTTAATTCAATCGTAGCTGACGGCAATCTGCTCGCAAACGACAGCTCGGGTTCAACAACGGCCCTGCTGAAAGTTTTGGTTAATCAGGGAATAAAAAAGTTTCTTAACTTGGAGGATTGGACTTTTAATAAGGATTCCGTTAATTATTCCACCGGCACCGGCGTCCAGTATTTAAACGCGCCGATTAACGCTAACGAAATTGATTTTGTCCATTCCTGGTATGGCAACAGGTGGTATGCGCCGACAGAGGTAAAAGACGCCACTTCTTGGCAGATTTTGAATCAGACCAAAGTTTCCTCAAGTCTTATCACTCATTATTTCGTGGACGAAAGGACAAAAGAAATAGGATTATTTCCCGTTCCGGTTGATTCGAAAGGAACCGTAAAAGTCGGCTTTACCAAAAAGATAATAGATTATTCGGCTTCCGATTATTCCACGGGCTCTGTTTCCATATCGGCTAACGGCACTATATTTTCCGGCAAAGGCACTTCTTGGGGTTCGATGATGGCCGGAAGATATATTCAAGTTACCGGCACCAACACTCCCGTTGATGATTTTTGGTTTGAAATTCAATCGGTGGGTTCTACTGGTTCTCTTTACACGAAAGAATACGCCCCGAATGCCATAACCGGAGGCACTACTTACGCGATAACCCAGCTTATGCCTTTTCCCGAAGGATTTGAGCAACTTCCTTTGTGGTATAGCTTGGATAAGTATTATCAAATGAAAGAAAAACCGAACTTGGCAAGGGAATACGAAAGAATGTGGAAAGAAGATTTAGAAAGTTTATATCGCCGCGACCAAAGAAGCGTTACTGGATTGGTCAAGCAGGAAACGCCATATACGCAAGTTGATGTCAATCAAAATCCGTGGACACTTTTTATTGATTAATAATTTATGGCTGAAAGATTTTTTTTACAAACAAGTTTTCTAAACGGACAAAGCGAATCTGATGTAAGCGGCGGCCCTGGATATTTTTCCAAAAGTTACGGAATAGACATACACACGGTTCCAGGAGTTATCAGGGCGGCGGTGGCTCCGGTAAAGGAACAGGACACGGCCGGTTTTTGTAAGTTTGCGGTTGATATAGGGACTTCTTTTGGCACGACTTCGGGATTTCAAAATTCCTTCTGGTTTGATAACTCCGGTAATATCTACAGAAGAACGACAACCACATCCCTTCTTAATTCTTGGGGAACGGTGTTTAGCACTGGAACAGCCGGATTGTTAAACACAAACGGCGCCTGGTCTTTCGGCAATTATCTTTATTGGTCAACCGGAACTTCCGTCCAAAGGATATTGCTTTCGGACGCGGCAAGCAATAGCCAAACCTGGGGATCGGGAAGCGTTACGATAAGTTGGGGACAATTAAACAATTCGACATATCATCCCTCGGCCGTTATCGGAACTTATTGTTTAATAGGAAACGGAACTACAATAGCCTCAATAGACGATACCGGCACTTTAACCGCAAGCGGTATTCCGGATGTAACACTGGCTTTTCTGCCAAGCAATTACGAGATAACTTCATTACACAAGTATGATATAGATATTTTGGCCGGAACCAAAAACAAAGGCGGGATTTCCGGTTCAAAATTACTTCGTTGGGACATATCTTCTCCGGCTTTTACGCAGGATATAGATGTGCCGGAAAACGTTGTAAATAATTTTTTAACAACCAACAACAGAACTTTTTTACAAGCGGGGAATAAGGGCAGAATTTATGAATATAACGGAGTTTCCATATCGCCTTTTAAAAAAATACCGATGTTAAACAGCGATACCGCAACCGAAGAAGAAACGCTTATTTTTCCTCAAGCAACCACGACTCACCAAGGGATAGGATATTGGGGAGTATCGAATAAAACGGGGGACACCAGTTTCGCTATTCCAGGACTTTACGCCTTTGGGAGGAAAAACGAAAGTTATCCGATTTCGCTTTCCCATCAGTTTGTTATAAGTTCGGCTTCAAACGATAAGCAGATAGGAGCTATTATTTCCGGTCTTTTTGCCGATTCCCGTGTTCCTTATTTGCTTTATTCCTGGCGGGATAATACTCTCCCCTCTCACGGAATAGACGCTGTCCAAAATACTATAAATAAAAAATCAGGAGTATATTTTGAAACGCAGTCTATCGGTGGCAACAGATGGCTTCAAAAGACTTTTGGCAATTACGCGATTTCTTACAGGACAAAGCCGTCAAATACAAGTATTTCCCTGGGGTATTATAAAAACTTTGCTTCAACCGCTTCGGGTTCAATAACTTTAACCGATAAGTCTGATTATAATGTGCTTGTTTCAAACGAAAAAATAGAAGCCGGAGCTATGAAATTTTTGGTAACCTTAAAAACAAGCGGAAATGATACTGCCGAAATTGAGGGAATTTATACTGATTTTAACGAAAAAAGCGTTATTTAATTTATGGCAAACGAAGAACCTAAAAAAAAAGAAGAATGGAAACCCGAAGAGTTGGAAGAAAAAAAAGATGGTTTTGAACAGGATTATATCAGGTCTTCAAGGGGTTATTCGCCTTTTGAAATAGGAAGAAGATTGAAATTCGGGGAGGGGGACAACACGATTAAGATTGATGTTTTACAGGGATTCTGGGCAGGCAATCAGGTTTATGCTCAAGCGCCTTTTCGGCTTTCAGCCGCGGGAACCATAGAAAAGATTATCCTTTTAAATTACGCCAATCTGCCGGCAACTTGTTCGCAAGGTGAATTGGCAAGGTCTGGGGGAAGTTTGTATATCTGCCAGACAACTAATAACTGGGTGGTTGTCGGACGGCAGAACTAAATTTATTAAACAATAAAGGAGGTTGGAGAAATATGGCAAGCTACAGAAAAGACCCTGTTACGGGGCAAATAATCAAGGTTGAAGACACAACGGCAATAAAGCCGAATGTTTACACGACAGGGGGGTATAAACCCTATGGGCAGACTTCGGTTACGTCAACGCAACCTATACAAACCGCGCCGAATTTAGGCGTAACTCAACCCCAAACCTATACACAGCCAAAAGTTTCTCCAACGATCACGCAACCTCCGGCAATTTCTCCACAGCAACAGCAAATACAGACGCAGATTGACGAAACGAAAGCGAAAATAAAAGAACTTCAAAGTGTTCAATCACTTATGGGGCAGGGATATGACGTTAAGGCGCCGGGGGAAACAACGGCTCCAACATCCGAAAGCATATTATCTGGCCTAGAATCAAGACAAGGACAAGGTTTTCAGCAATATATGGACTTCTTAAAAGGTCAACCATCGGCTTTGGAACAATATCAGACTTTTAGAACACAGTTGGGGTTGCCGCAGAAAGAAGAAATGGTAACCGGAATACAAACACAGGTTCAAAAAACGGAGGATTTGTTATCAAATCTTGAGCAGGATATAAATTCTAGAATTTCGGGATTTTCGGTAACGGAACCGATGAGGAGAAGGCAATTATCGGTGGAACAGCGCCCATTGCGAGAGCAGTATTCTCAACTTCTCACGGGACTTGGGAGAGCCGAAACTGGATTGACCGGAGGCAGACAACAACTTGCCGAGATGATTGGATTGGCGCAAGGGGAACAGGAAAGACAGGCGGGATTGGCGAAAACGGCTTATGAATATGGACAAAAACTTACACCCGAGGAAGAAACAGCTCAAGAAATACAAAAAAAACAAGCGTTGGCAAAAGCGTTCCCCAAGGCGCCAACAGCCCCAGAAAAAGTTGGAACTCCGAGCACTGGCGTATACGAAAGGCAAACCGATGGCGTTTGGAAACAAGTTATAGCGCCGACAAAAGAACCGGAAAAATTAACCGAAGCTGAACAAAAACTTGTGGAAATTCCAATAACAGAAAACACGCTTCTAAAAAGTCGTGGCGAAGATGGATTTGTTGACCCTAAAATTTATCTTGCCGAAAGAAGGAAGTCAAGATTAAGCGCTTCGGATTTTGATAATAGATTTTCAGATTTATTAAGTCCGCAGGAAAGAGTGAATTTGGGGATTGTGAAAATTAGTGGAACAAATGTTAATTATGAAGATTTTTGATTATGGCAATAGATATTTTAAAACAACTGAAACAAAGATTATTACAAACTTCTGAAGATGTTTTCGGAACAGCGGAAAGACCAACAGCGATTAGACAATTTCCTGAAACATTAAAAACAACCACTGAAACGAGAAGTTGGATGCCAGAACCATTGAAAAGGGCAACAGAATTTATTTCTCCAACCCCGAAATCAGAAGAAGAAGCAATTTCAATGGGATTGGTTAATATAGGAACGAAAGAAAAACCAGTTTATTTTGATATTACTGGAGGGATTGGCGGAGTAACAAAAGGGGCCGGAAAAGAAGTATTAAAAAAAATAGCACCAAAGATAGAAAGAGGATTTGTTACAAGCGCTAAAAAAATAATCCCTGAAGCAGAAAAAATTGCTGGACAATATATTCCAAGAGAAACAGACAAACTTGCTATTAAGGCAAAGAATTTAATTAAAAGTCAAATAGATATCGCTGAAAGGATAGCCACTACTCAAACAGATGATAGTGCGGTTGCCATCGCTTCAGAACTTATTAAGCATTATGGGGACGAAGCGGCAAAAGCGAAAGACATAATGACAAAAAATGTTCTTTACGAAAGAGCCGCTGATGTTGCTAATAATATGGCGCGGAAATTGACGGAGTTGGGAAGATCGGTTCAAGCGGCTTCTATCTTGGGAAGATTAACACCAGAAGGACAGGTTAGGTTTGCCGCAAAGGAAATACAAAAATATAATGAGGCGATTGATAGTACGAAAGGTGGAATTTTGGGTTTAAGAAAAAAAATACCGGAATTAACGGCGGAGCAGACCGATAGCATAATTACTGAAATGAAAGCGATAGAACAAATGGCAAATGGAACAGAAAAAGCTATCCGTTTTCAAAAATTACAAAATTATATTGCTGATTTTATTCCATCTTCTACTTTTCAAAAAATAATATCCGTTTGGAAGGCAGGCTTATTGACGGGTGTTAAAACAAGTGGATTAAACATTTTTTCAAATGTTTCTCATTTCGGGACGGAAACTATAAAAGATATACCGGCCGTAGCCGTTGATAGCGTAGTTTCTTTATTCACCAAACAAAGAACCCTTGCTCCCACATTAAAAGGAATAATGACTGGAGTAAGAGAAGGTTTCGGAAAAGGAGTTCAATATCTTAAAACCGGTTTTGACGAAAGAAATGTTGGACAAAAGTTAGATTGGAAAAGAGTTAATTTCGGAAAAGGAAAAGTCGCAAAAGGACTTCAAAAGTATGAAGAAACTATTTTTAGAATTATCGGTTCCGAAGACCAACCATTTTATTATGGAGCAAAAGCTCGTTCTTTGTATGACCAAGCAACGGCCAAATCGCTGAATCAAGGGTTAAAAGGAGGGGCAAAACAAAAATTTATAGAAAATTTAGTTCAAAATCCTACCGATGATATGGTTCATTACGCAGTTTTAGATGCCGAAACTGCTGTTTATCAAAATGCGACCGGATTAGGAAAGGTGGCAAAAGGAATACAAAAACTTGGTGGAGGTATTGGAGAAGTTATTGTCCCGTTCGGAAGAACTCCATCTGCGGTGGCGATGCAAATAATAAACTATTCTCCGGTTGGAATTGTAAAAACTATCGTTGAGAATATAGGTAAGGGAAAATTTGATCAAAGATTATTTTCGCAGGGAATTGGCAGGGGAATTACAGGAACATCGGCATTATATCTTGGCCAAAAACTTTTTGATAAAAATTTAATAAACCTTGACAGGCCAAAAACTGAAAAAGAACAGAAGCTATGGGAAATTGAAGGACGGCAACCAAACACAATAAAACTTGGTGATAAGTGGCGTTCTGCTCAAATTTTAGGCCCAATGGGTAATTTATTACTTGTTGGTGCCCATTTTAAAAATGAATTTAAGAAGTCAGGAAGCGCCACAGAGGCATTTTCTAATGCTGTTGCCGGAAGCGCCAAATCTTTTACCGAACAAACTTTTCTCAAAGGAATCAATCAGGTTGTTAGTGCCATAAATGACCCCTCCGGTTTTGCCGAAGGTTATTTGGGAAGCACAATATCTTCCGTTATTCCGACCATTGTTTCTGACTTTGCTAGAGCTTTTGATAGAATAGAAAGAAGAGCAACAACTATACCAGAAAGATTACAAGCCAGAGTTCCTGTTTTGAGGGGTAAACTTGAACCGCAAATAACGATATTGGGAAAAGAAAAACCATCTACGGGAAATGTTTTAGAGATAATGGCTGATCCGACAAGGCCCTCGAAAGAAACAAAAACTCCTCTTATTTCAGAATTTAGAAGATTATGGGATTTAGATTATAAAGTTTCTCCCACGCTTTTAGGAGATAAAAAAGGTTATCCATCTCTTACGAAAGAACAGAACACGCAACTTTGGAAAAGAGTTGGAGAAATTACCGAATCAAAATTAAACAATCTTATCGCCTCTGAACGATATCAAAAACTTCCTGACGATGTTAAGGCAAAAACAATAAAAAATTTTGTTGAAAAAGCAAAGGTTGTCGCAAGGGCCGAAGCCGCAATAAATTTGACACAGGATTTAAGGGGAGATGAATTGAAAAATAAATTATCTGAATTAAAAAAATCTGGCCTATTAACCAGAGATGTTTGGAATAAATATATTGAATTAAGATAGATTATTCGTGTATTTGCCGAAAGGCTGAATTATCCCAAATATAAAAGATAAGCAGGGTTGCCATTACGATTATCCACCACTTTGTTTCTTCTACAATGCCAGACCCAATCAAATATCCTGCGGTTCCACCGATTAAAATGGTGAAAAACAATTTAAACCAATTCCCTATTTTTTCTTTTAATATATTCATAAAATTTTAATTTCCCCCCCTTTTTTACTTTTTAATCCAACCAATACTTTTGTTCTAGCTCTTGCGAAGCAAGTTCCATTTTCTTATCATTGGTTTCTATTTCGTTAAAATTATTTTTATTTCTGAATTGATTATAACTTTCATAACTTTCTTTTGTAAAAATTTGAACATACGGCCTCTTTCTGTCTCGATTTACATATCCAATTTTTAGAACATAGTCTCCAACTTCTTCCGTTTCCGCCCTCATTCTTTTTAACAATTTTTTTCTTAATTTTCTTTTTCCCCTTTTTGTAATTATTTCCCCCTTAATTTCTTTAATAAGTTGTAATTTGATATAATCCATAAACTAATTACGTTAAACTAATAACGTTAGCTAGATTAGTAAGACAAGTCAAAGCGTTTTCCTATCTTTACGGATAAAAGACGAGGAAAAAGAAAAAAAGAAGTATTACACCAGTTTTAAATAGGTTGGGATTGACAAGTCGAATGCTTTATAACCCTATTCTATTAGAACCTTGCCCATTAAGTTCAACGCCCCAACAAACAACTTCATCAAGGTTTTAGGTTATAATTCCGCTTAACGATGGAAAGAAAAAATAGGAAGGAAAGTAAATGACAGATAAAGTTCGCCAAAGTCGCTGGGCTATCGTCTATCAGCAGGTAATCTTTGCTATATTTTTTCTCTTGACGATGTTAGCTTTTTAACAGAGCGTCAAATGGGATAACTTATAGCTGGATTTGTATAAACAAAAGTCCTGCTCTGGGAAAGCAGGGCAGGACTTCTATCCTCAATTTGCTTTCCCAAATTAAGAAACTTTAATTATACATAGCATATCCATAAAACGATGTCAAGTCTGCCGTCCACAGGGAGGGGTCGAGAACGGCTGAAATAACAACAAACAATAAATGTAAATAATATGTCAGAACTTGAAGCTCTAAAAATAGGCGGACCGCTTGCGTTATCAATCATAGTGATTTGGTTTATCGTTAAGGAATTTCTGAAAGTAATAACCAATCATATGCGACATGACCTTGAGGCCCACGAAAGGGTTATTGAGGTGCTTAATGATTTAAAAGAATCACAACAGCAACAAACAATTACCAACAATCGTTTGTTAGATTTTTTAACAAAGAAATTTTAATCAAAGGAGGCGATAATGAAAGCGGTAAAAGAATGTAAGTATTGTAAAGGATTGTGCCTTAATAAACATAAAATTTGCCCTCACTGCCGCCAGTCAAAGGATTTTGATAAATATTTTGTCGGGAAAGAAACTTTTGACGAACTGATCAGAATCTTCGGGGAGGATAAAGATGGACAGAAAGACCATAAAGCGGTGTCTTGATTGTAAAAGAGATTATCTTGAAAGATATGACTTTTGCCACAAGTGCGGAAGCAAGAATTTTAAGACAATCGAGGTCAATCACGATGATTATCTGTATATCCTCCGTTGCGACATAGTCAGACGGATTGTGGAATGAGTAATTATTACCGCCCCCTGGAAAAGACGGGGGAGAGATAAACATAATCAATCCCCTGTCTTAAAAATTTATGATTATAAAAACAATAATTTTACACCATTCGGCTTCAGACCAAAACAAGACAACCATTGCCGATATTGAGGCGTGGCATAAACTTCGTTGGCCAGGTTTTATCAGCAGTCTCGGCTGGCATATTGGTTACCACTTCATCATCACTTCTTCGGGAAAAATAACGCAGACAAGGAGAGAAAACGAAATTGGCGCTCACGCTATCCCTAACGAGGGCAGACTGGGAATTTGTCTTACGGGAAATTTTTTAACTGAATATCCAACCCCCGAACAGCTTAATTCTTTAGGTCAATTACTGGAAAGATTGAAAAAGGATTATGGTTTAACAGACGAACAGATTAAAGGACATTTGGAAGTTAGCCAAACGCTTTGCCCTGGTGATAATTTTATGCTTTGGCTTGAAAAATATAGACAGGTTTCAAGACTGAAAAAAATGATTGAGGCGATTAAAAGGTTAATAGAAGCGTTAAGGCGTTAAAGGTCGAATATGTTAATAACTTATTTGACAAAGTAATTAAAAAATAGATATAATATAATAATATGAGATTACTTTTACAAGCATTAAAAAGCAGGACAATTCTTACGATAGTGGGTTTATTTATAATCGGCGGATTTCAGGCAATTGAGGGAACCATTCCCGAGAATGTCTATCTGCTGGTTAGCGGAGTATTAAGCGTTTTAGCAATTTATTTCAGGATTTCGCCTAAGGTTTCGTTCAAATGAAATGAAACTAACAAAAAAATCGTTGAGTTCGTTATAACGCCCCTCGTAGTTTTTCTTGTGGCTACGGGGACATCGCCTCTTATAGCTTCAGCTCCAACAATACCTGGACCAAAATCCCTTGTGTATGTCCAAAATACTGCCCTGGTGGACAATTCCTCGTTTTTAGACCAAATAGGGCAAGAAATGGCAAATAGAGCGATAAAAGACGATTTAAAAGAGTGGGTTCAGGTAACATATCCGGAAATAGCAGATTTGTTGATAGAACTAATAAGCTGTGAAAGCGGATTTAATACTTTGGCAAAAGGTGATAATTCAACCAGTTTTGGATTATTACAATTTAAACAAACTACTTGGCAAGAAAATTGCGAGGGTGATATTTGGAATGGTCAAGACCAAATTTCTTGTGCCGTGAAAATGATAGATATGGGACTGGGAGATACAACAACGGGGTGGTATAATTGCTGGAGACGAATGAACCTTGACAAGTATTTATAAAATTATGGTCGGTGTGGAAAAATTGCTTCTAATTGCTTATACTAATAATACACGCCTCCGACTATCCGCTTACTCTTCTGTCCAGGTTAAGCGGCAACTACGAGAGGTTGTCGGAGAATTATCCCTAGCCGACAAACGACCCAGCGTTTTCTGGGGGACGGCGGGGATAGGGTTATAGGCGAGGGATACGCTTGGCCCTATCCCTGTTAATATGAAAATAAGAATTGCTAAAGGTCGCAGACTTATCAATTAACATAAACATATTATGCCAGAATTAGATTTACCAACAGAGGATTTAGAAACAGACACGGAAGAAACAACAGAAGAAGAAGCGGAGGAGGATAATCAGGAGGAAGCAGATGTGCTTTTACCGGAAGATGTGCCATTGTCGGACGAAAAATAGCTTTCGTACTTCCCCGTTCGTGGGATCGTCTTTCAAAAAGAGGGATTAAACAGCGTGTTCGCATAGACAATTCTTTGAGCTTTGTCTTGAACCCTGAATTTTATTTCATACTTACAACCCTAAAATAAAGACACTTCACGGCGGGGAGGTTTTATTTATTATCCACAGGTTCTTAACAGATAGGGGCTTGACAGGGTTGGTTGGTGTGATATTTTAGAAATAGGTATAATTTTTTTCATTTATGAAACAACCCTTGGCAAATAATTTAAATCGTCAGCAAAGCTCAAGTGAGTTTTCTCTTCCAAGGGTTGTACTCGCTTGAGCTTTTTTGATTGTTTAAAAATCAAACTTCAAGTGGGGGTGCTAACTCACAATCGGATTAAGCCACTTGATTTTATAGCAACCTTAAAATCCGTGTGAAGGGTGATGCCTGAAGTATGGCTATCAAAAATACTTCCTTTTTACGCAAACCCATCGGTTAAAACTTTAAGACGAATACCTTTTAAGTTTTAACGATTAGGTCAACGGGGTTATCGTTGAAACTTCAGTCCAAAAGACAGGGGAGTGGAGATAATATCGTTGATACAGAAAAGGTAAAAGATTGCCGAGATAAAACGGGGAAACAATCTTTAATCAAAGACGCAGTAAACTGCTAGTGAGCATTATCTTTCCCGCAATCAGGGAAAAGACTATAACTACTAACTATTATGGGGTGGTATAAAAAACAAAGAAACAAGAAATATCTTCAAATTATTTTTAATTGCCTTTGTCCTGTTTGTAAAAAATATCAAGCGGAAAGAATTGATTATCAGGGAATTGGATGTTTGGGATTAAGTTGTGTTTGCGGGGCAAAAGAAAAAGCTGATTTAAATAAAATAAATTATTATATGAAATCTTTTTTTTAATTTATGCCTCCCATCAAATATAACAAGTATGTAATTAAGGGCGGCGAAAAGCTGATTATTCCCACGGGCGATCCGCCCGAACGCGCAGATGCCGTTAATTTGGAAAAATATAAGCAACTAAAAGAAGAATTATTAAAAAAAACAAACTTATGCGAAAAGAAATAGTAAAAATTCCGAATTGGTTTGAACCAAAAAGCATTCCCGATGCAAAATTAAAAATTATTTCATTGGGACAGAATATGTCAGAACACGCTTATATTATTGGTAAAACTCTTATATGGGTTAAGGAAAACTTAAAACACGGTGAATTTCAGGATTGGGTGGATAATAATTTATGGTTTGCGGAAAGAACAGCCAGAAAGTTTATGGAATTTTCCGAAGAAGCAGATATTAAAGGGATAATTCCCAAAAGGATATATGAAATCAAAGAATTGAAATCGGCAGAATCTGCCGTTTTAGAAACTCCAGAATTGCCAGAAGGGAAGTATCAAGTTATTTACATGGATTTACCCTGGAAATATGATGTTGATTTATCCACCGGAGCCACTAGAAGCCCTGAAAATAATTATCCGGTTATGGATTTAGAAGAAATAAAAGAATTTGGAAAAAAAGTTAAGGATTTGGCGGCAAATAACTGCGTATTATTTATGTGGATAACCGCACCGAAACTTAATTGGATGAATGAGGTTTTAGAAGCATGCGGATTTGAATATAAAACTAACTTAATTTGGGATAAAATAAAGCCGAATTTAGGACATTACTCATCGGTTAGGCATGAAATTTTGATTATTGCCGGTCGGGGAAAGTGCGCTCCAATTTGCGATGGTAAGACAATTCAAAGTATTGATTCTGTTCAATCTATTGAAAAATCAAGTCGGCATTCTGAAAAGCCCGATAAATTTAAGGATATTATAGATATGCTTTATCCCGATTATAAAAAAATAGAATTATTTGCTCGTAAAAAAGAAGATAGAAAAAATTGGTCATTTTGGGGAAATGAGATTTTATGAATACGAAAGAGGAATTTTTTATTTTTGAAAAAGAAAAACAAAAAGTATTTGATAAATTTTATCAAGAAAAGAAGTGGCCGTATAAAAGAATTTTTGGAAAAGACAATAAAAAATATGATGTTGTTATTTTGGTAAACAAGAAATGGTTTAAAGTCGAAGAAAAGTTTAGGAGTAAAGAATGGTCAGATTTGGCGGTGGAAACTATACAGGATACGGAAACAAACAGCTCGGGTTGGATTTATTATACGGAAGCAGAATATATTTTTTATGGCATGGGAGAAAGAATATACGCAATTAATGTGGAAAAATTAAGGATTTTAATTGAAAAACACGAAAGTTTATTTGAGATAAAGTTTAGTAAAAAAGGTTGGGGAAACACAAAAAATATAATTATTCCTTTTTATTTAATTTTGGATAATAAAATAGGCAAAATAATAAAATAATATGTTCAACTACATACTTATGAAACAAACTTGGGATATGTTAAAAGCAAAAGGGCTTTTTGATGGCTTTGCTTTTTACGAGGAATGGGAAAAGCGGAATGACAAAAAGGAGGACGAAAATAAAAAAGACGATAAACAAAACGAAGATGGAAAACAATAAAAACAACATCAACAACCTCGCCTGTTTTTCCTGCCATAAACCAATCGGCGCCAAAAGCGTCAGCGATATGAAGTGCGAGCATTGCGGGTGTTCTTTGCGAATTAGGGTCTTGAAAGATTTGGCAACCGGCCAGCTTGTCGTGATGGGGAAGCAGAAGTTTTACGCGGGTAGTTTGGTGTTAAAAAATGATGTATCAAATTAAAGATATAAAATGAAGAGAAATAAGATGAAGATAAATAACAGCGACAAAATAATCCTTGATTTATGCGGAGGAACGGGTGCTTGGTCTGAACCTTACCGAAAAGCTAACTATGATGTTAGAAATATCACTTTGCCGGAGTATGATGTTAGAACTTATTGTCCGCCAAGAAATGTTTATGGAATACTTGCCGCGCCGCCTTGCACGATGTTTAGTTTTGCGAGAACCAATGCCAAGAAGCCAAGAGATTTAAAAGAAGGAATGGAATGTATTAGGGCTTGTTTGGATATTATCTGGGCTTGTAGGGAACAACATAAACTTGCTTTTTGGGCATTAGAAAATCCGATGGGTTATCTCCGGCAGTTTCTTGGAAATCCTATTTATACTTTTGACCCATCTCAATTTTACGAAGATTACAATAAAACAACAGACTTGTGGGGATATTTTAAAGCTCCTAAAAGAGGGAAAAAATCAAGATATTTTACGACCGATGATAACACCAGAAAGTTGCCAGATATTCCGGCGGGATATAAAAAAGACAAAACAATGACAGCATTACAGATTAAAAGAGCAATAACCCCGGCAGGATTTGCAAAAGCATTTTTTCTGGCCAATCAATAACCCAGCCAAAACCTATGCTTTGAGTTATTAACAGGGTAAGGGCTTGACATAAGTTTATAATAAGTTAATATGTAAATAGAGAAACAATAATATGAGAAGAAGCCAACCCGAAAGAAATAAGTTAATAATAGAAAAATTAAATAAAGGCGAAGTCGGTAAAGATATAGCCAAGTTTTTTGGTATTACGCCCGCGATGGTTTCCAAAATAAAAAAAAGATATGCCAAAAGGATATAAATTTACAGAAGAACATAAAAGAAAAATTAGTATAGCAAAGGGTGGAAAAGGACTTTATTCGTGGACAAAAGAATTTAAAAAAGAATATCAAAAAAATTATCGGAAAAACTATAAATGGAAAAATAGAATAGAATATAATCGAATTTGGAATGAAAAAAATCGCGAAAAGAAAAGAGAATTAGATAGGAAATATGCGAAAACAACTCGGAAAGAAATAAGAAAAAAAAGAAGAGAAACAGACCCCAAATATCGTCTCGATAATAATATGAGTAGTTTAATTAGCACTTGTTTAAGGGGAAGAAAGGCAAATAAAAAATGGCAAGATTTAGTTAATTATAAAATAGAAGACTTAATGTGGCATTTAGAAAAACAATTTGATGATAAAATGTCTTGGGAAAATTATGGAAGCTATTGGTGGATAGACCACATAAAGCCGAGAAGTTTATTCTATTATGATAATCCCGAAGATGAGGAATTTAGACAATGTTGGGCGTTAAAAAATTTACAGCCTTTAGAGAAAATAGCAAATATAAAAAAGGGCAACCATTTTAAAGGGTCGGGTTGTCGCAAGTAAAATAACAAACTAACAAAGCAAAATTATGAAACAAGCTTTTATAAACGAAGTTGTAGCCAATAGCACCGAGATATATTTCAAGGGGTTATTCACAGGCATCGTGATTTCAGGCATCGCAGTTTTGTATTTTGCTCTTATAGGATAATGACCAAGCAACAAGTAATTCAAGAAGCAGAATTGCGGGATGAGGAAGCGGAAGAAAAGGAAGCTGATTGGGCGGAAAAACACTGTTGCCCTAATGCGGAAGGAGAATGGGAATGTTAAAAGTTGAGAATAATTAAAAATTGAGAACAGATGAGGGGGCGGGTTAGCTGATTAGCAATCCCTCCCCGGATTAAAAAAGGCAAGCATGGGGAATAAACAAACTCAAGATTATATCAATGAACAGGTGAGAAAATGGACGAAAAAGCATAAAGAATTAAATGATAGTCAATGGGAAAAAAAACAAGAAAGAGAAAGACAATGGAGAATGGGTCATAAAAAACACTTATCGGAAAGAAGTAAAAGTTATTACTTAAATAATAAAGATAAAATTTCAGAAAGAACAAAAGAAAGATATAAAAATAATATAAATTACAGAATGAAAATCTTGGAAAGAAAAAGGTTGCGCAATGAACAAAATAGATTAAAATTAAGATTTACGGCTTTAAATAGAGATAATTTTACTTGTCAGTATTGTGGGAAAAAAGTCCCCGAAGTTATTTTAGAGATAGACCATAGATTTCCTAAAAGTAAAGGTGGATTAGATAAAATAGAAAATTATATTACTTCTTGTAGGGATTGTAATTTAGGAAAAGGCGATTGTATTTTAAATGAATTTAAAAACTAACCTAAAAAAAGCAAAAGAACTTAAAAATAATATGAAATTTCAAATCAAACATAGACTTACGGGAGAAATTTTAATTGAGGGCGAAGCAGAAAATTTTAAGGAGTTTGTGGAAAAAAACAATGCCAACCTTTCCTATGCCGACCTTTCCTATGCCAACCTTTCCTATGCCTACCTTTACAATGCCAACCTTTCCGATGCTAACCTTTCTTATGCCTACCTTTACAATGCCAACCTTTCCAATGCCAACCTTTCCTATGCCGACCTTTCATATGCCAACCTTTAAAATGCCAAACTTT
>ERZ1292644.223-Hain-H14-01um-R2-223-length-41941-cov-5_pt1 | contig 38717 bp, 56 predicted proteins | sample MGYA00564402_ERZ1292644 | MGnify/ENA primary metagenome ERZ1292644 (study PRJEB36523, sample SAMEA6512644) | groundwater metagenome | collected 2019-01-09 | study: AquaDiva: Metagenomics assemblies of 32 groundwater samples
GGAGGTGGTCAAGCATCCGCTGGAGTTCATGGAGCGGTTGCGGCAGATCGGTCCACTTTGGTGCCAAATGCGCTTGTCGACATTCAGGGCATGACTTATGCCGCCTGAATGCTGGATGTGACCGATTCATCCCTGCGTGATGCGCTTGAGCGGGCGTGCGAACTTGTGACCGATGCATTAGATCGCGAGCACGTCGGACGATGGATCTCACAGCACTGCTTGCGAACGACTTTACCGGCACCACTAAACATGGGAGCCTGTAAATGGAGCATTGATCGGGAACAGGATTTACGGTTGGCGAGGTGCATGGCCAGCTATCTGAGACCTGCTGACGCTACTGATTGGCAAGCCACGATGGGGGCGTGGACTATGGCCAATCAGAATGGAGTCACATAATGGGGCATCGGTTAACAGAGGAGACCAATAAAATGAGCGACCGTTATAAGACGTCGATGGAGTGGCTGGCGCGCGCCCGCGCCGTGACGCCGGGCGTGGCGCAGACGCTGAGCAAGCAAGCGGGGAAGTTCTCGGAAGGGGCGCATCCGGCGTTCCTGATAGAAGCCAGCGGGTCCCACGTGTGGGACGTCGATGGGCACGAGTACATCGACTGGATTTGCGGGCTCGGGGCCATCAGCATCGGCTACCAACGGGGAGTCATGCCAGGGATCATGCTTAATCTGAACGCCCCCTCATGGTCGTTGCCGACGCCTATCGAGGTGGAAGTAGCCGAACGCCTCTGTGCGGTGATCCCATGCGCAGAGCAGGTTAGATTCCTGAAAACTGGGTCGGAAAGTACCGAAGCGGCGATCCGGGTGGCCAGGCGGGCGACCGGGCGGGATGTGATCCTCTGCATCGAAGGGCAATATCACGGCTGGCATAGCTGGCATGCGGCAACGAAGCCTGTGCATCATGGTGTACCTAAGCAATACGAGGAATTGGTATGGACCGTAAAGTATAACGGTTGCACAGATCGTGAGTGGTGTGAATTCTATGGCGTACCTGGGCGCAATGCTGGCCAAGTAGCTGCTGTCATCATGGAACCCACCCTGTTTGAACCACCGCGTAATGATTGGTTGCTTAAGGTGCGCGATTGGTGTTTACGCAATGGCGTTGTGTTGATCTTTGACGAGATGGTGACGGGCTTCCGGTGGGCGCGGGCCGGCGGGCAGGAGTACTTCGGCGTAGTGCCTGACCTGGCCTGCTTCGGCAAGGGGATGGCCAACGGATTCCCGCTGGCCTGTCTGGTTGGGCGGCGCGAGCTGATGCAGTATGCCGACGTGGTGAGCGGCACGTTCGGCGGGGAGGCACTCTCGCTGGCGGCCTGCCAGGCAGTGCTGGACGTGTACGAGAAGGAGCCGGTGATCGCGCACCTGTGGCGGATCGGCGGGCTGTTTGTCGATGGGCTGAAGGTGCTAATTGCGAAGCATCAGTTGCCGGCGGTGATGGAAGGCTACCCGGTGCATCCGCGCCTGCGGTGGACGGCCGGTGCGCCGCAGCCACGTGAAGTGCGAGCCGAGACTGAGGTGCTGTTTGGGCTGTTGAACCGGCAGCTCATGAGCTTGTGGCTCCAGGAGATGGCGGCGGGCGGGGTGCTTGTTCATCCCTCAGGCTGGAATGTTTCCTATGCTCATACTGAACAAGATGTAGTGGACAGCCTGAAGGCGGCGGATCTGGCGTTCGCCGAATGCAAACGGGCACTGGCGACTGGTGACTGGTTTGCGCTGAAAGGGAAGCTGATCGAGGACAATCCGTTTCGAGCCGTGGTGCCATAAACCAAGGAGGGGGCAACCTAATGTGGACCGCGTATCACATGCGATGGGATTTCCTGACAAAGCTCTGCGGATCGGTGCCGGCCGATCCGGAGATGGTTGAGGCGTGGCTGGCGAGCCGTACCCCGAAAGTGCGGCCGCCAGGCGGGAAGTCGCTGGCGGAGATCAACGAGGAAGTGTTGGCGACGTTGGGAGAACCGCCGGACGATGAGCAGCGGTCCCTGCTCGTGTTTCAGCGGTGGGAGGGCTGCTGCACGGTCCGAGCGGCGACGATCAAGGCCCACATCAAGGACTGTTCGCGCGTGATCAGTAACCAGTACGTCGGGCGCATCGAAGGGGAGCGGGCCTTCTCGACCCGCGTGATCAACGGCGTCTACCCGGACGAGCGCGTGTACTGGGTGCCGGTCCTAAGACCTGATGGTTCACCAGTCCTCTCGGCTGACGGGGCGATGGACAGGGCCGTACACGTCCGCGGGCAGAGCGCGCTCAAGCGGTTCGAATGGATCGAGCCAGCGCGCCTGGAGTTTACCCTGAAGGTGCTGAAAGCGAAGGGGAGCAAACCGAGCGTAAGCCGTGAAGACTTGATCACGCTGTTCGAGTATGGCGGCGTGCACGGCTACGGAGGCGAGCGCGGCAATGGGGAGGGGAAGTACACGTTCACCATTCTTAAACAGGAGGAGGACGACGATGCAAAGCAATAAGACACATGACGATGCCAAGCGGCGGATTCCACTAAAGACGCCGAGCGATCTGGTGGAGGCGAATGAGTGGATGTTCAACCGGCAGCGCAGTGGTACGCTTGATGCGAAGAGCGCCGATGCCATGAACACGACGATCAAGGGCCAGAAGGCCATCATTATCGATGTGCCGCTGCAGGTGTTGAAGTTGGCCGTGCAGGCCCAGATTAAGAAGGTGCAGATCGACCCGTCGGCGTTCACGCGGCTGGGGCTGGTCCCGCCGGTCGTGCCGCCGGCGATCACAGAAGGATGAGAAGTTCGTTGTAGTGAACTGGCTTGTTGTGAGGTGGCGGCGAGCAGTGATGTTGGGTGCAGCGGATTGAGTTGACCTGATGTGACGCCGAGCAGTGGGCGGACGCGTGGTGCGCTGATATGACGGCGAGTTCTGTCATGGGGTGCAGGGTCTTGATGTGCTGTGGCGTTGAGAAATGAGATGGTCTGGAGTGGCGCCGAGATTCGATATGAACTGCGTTGTTCTGGCGCGGAATGAAGTGCAATGAACCGTTTTCCTTTTGCGGCGGTTCGGTATATAATAGCAACCTGCCATAACGTCTGTAGTGGAGGATCGGTAGACGATGCGCGGCGGGCACACGCGCTGGAAGAAGGGCAAGCCGAAGACGGGCGGCCGACTGAAGGGCGTCTGCAATAAGGCGACCTTCGAGATCAAGGCGGCGTGCCAAGCCGTCGGGCCGCTGATCCTTGAACGGCTAGAGAAACTCGCGCTCTATTCTAACGACGGGGCGACGGCGACGCGCGCGGCCTCGCTCATTCTGTCTTACGGCTATGGCAAGCCGACCGAGCGCGTCGAAGTCACGGGCGCGGACGGCGGGGCGATCCTGGTGCAGCCGGTCGAGGCCGAGCAGGCCGCGCGCGAGGCGAAGGGCCGGGTGTTGCGGCTGCTCAACGGAGGCTTAGGTGGCGACGGCGCAGGTGACGGCGACGGCGCGGGTGCTCGCCGGGCTGCCGGCTGAACAGATCGAACGATTCTTCGCCTCTTTGACGCCGGTCGAGGCCCTCGCGCTGGAGCACGATTGGCCGTTCTGGGCGCGGCCGGAGCAGCTTCCGCCGACCGGCGACTGGCTCACATGGGTCATCAAGGCGGGCAGGGGGTTTGGGAAAACCAGGCCGGGCGCCGAGTGGGCGATCGCGCAGGCGAAGGCCCTGCCTGGCTGCCGGATCGCGCTGGTGGGCAAGGAACCGGACGACTACCGGGACACCATGATTCAGGGGGAGGCGGGCATCCTCAAGCGGTCGCCGCCGTGGTTCAGGCCGACCTATCAACCGAGCCTTCGCAAAGTGACCTGGCCGAACGGGAGCCTGGGCTTTTGCTACTCCTCTGAGACTCCTGACGACCTCCGCGGCCCAGCGCACCACAAGGCCTGGCTCGACGAGTTCTGTAAGTTCAAGCACCCGAAAGAGGTGTGGGACAACCTGATGCTCGGCTTGCGGCTCGGCGACAACCCGCAGGCGCTGGTCACGACGACCCCGCGCCCCATCCCGATCTTTAAGACGATTCTGACCGACCCGAAGACCGTGGCGACGGGCGGGTCCACCTACGACAACCTGCCGAACCTCGCCCCGACGTTCCGCGACTACATCCTCCGGCAGTACGAAGGGACGCGCTTGGGTCGGCAGGAGCTGTACGCCGAGATGCTGGAGGACGTGCTCGGGGCCTTGTGGAAGCGCGACTGGCTGGAGCGCAACCGGCGGCCTGGCGCCCCAGGGCTGGTTCGCGTGGTGGTGGCCATCGACCCGTCGGCCAGCGACGCCGACCGCGAGGGGGCAGCAGAGGCCGGCATCATGGTGGGCGGCAAGGGGGAGGACGGGGAGGGCTACCTGCTCCAGGACTGCTCCGTGCGCGGGAGCCCAGACCAGTGGGCGCGTCGGGCCGTGCGGGCCTACCGGGACCATCATGCCGACGCCATCGTGGCCGAGGCCAACAACGGCGGCGAGATGGTGCGGCTCACGCTGTCCACCGTGGACTCGACCGTGCCCGTGAAGCTCGTCTACGCCAGCCGCGGGAAGTACACGCGGGCCGAGCCGATCAGCGCGCTTGACGAGCAGGGGCGGCTCCACCTGTGCGGGAGCTTCCCCGAGCTGGAGGATCAGCTCTGCACTTGGGTGCCTGGCGAGAAGAGCCCGGACCGCCTAGACGCCTACGTGTGGCTGTTCACGGAACTTGGACTCCAGGTGCCGCTGGCGCTGGTGGCGACCGGGGCGGATCAGCCGGTGGACGAGGAGACCAAGGCCGTGCGCGCTGTCAAGGTGATCGAGGACGCCATCCGCGAGCGCGGGGTCTACTGGCCTGGAGGTAACTGATGGTGACGCCCGTGGCCGGTCGAGAGTTGGACGCCTTGGTGGATGAGCGAGTGATGGATTGGGCTGCCCCGCGAAACGGTGAAGCCGGGCTTATCTGGAACAAAGAAGAAGATGCGTGGTATCAGCACGGCAAACGGATTCGTACGGCAGACAAAGATCCAATTCCGTCCTATTCCACCTCCATAGCGGCGGCGTGGGAGGTGGTGATGCATCTCATCGCGGTGCATCATCCCTGCCCGATGAAATATACTCTGCCTGGAATGGGCTTCAAATTGGAGATCAACGCCGAGAGCGAGTGGTCAGACGACACGTGCTTCCGGTGGTCGGCGTGCTTCCCCAACATTACTGCAGCCCCTCCGCATGAGGAGATGCACCATGATTGGAAAGCCTGCGCCGACACGGCCCCGCTAGCGATCTGCCTGGCCGCGCTCAAGGCGATGGGAGTGGAGGGTTTTCAATGAATGATCTGACGATCCGTGACCGCGTGTCGCTGGCCGTCCGCTCGCTGACGGGCCGCTTCACCAAGGCCGAGGCGCAGGCCGTCCAGGCCATCGCGAGGGGCTTCTTCAGCACGCCCTACGGGACCCCGCCGAGGCGCGGGGTGCGGCAGGTGTTGGAGCACTACCGCGAGGCCCCGTGGCTGCGGGCCATCGTCGGACGGATCTCGCACGCGACGGCCTCGACCACATGGCGGCTCTACACGGTAGGACGGCCGCCCCGGATGGAGCGGCTGGTCCAGCGGGCCGCGTGGCGGACGCGCTCCCATCAGCTTGAGACCCTAGCCGAGCGCGGCGACTTGACCGAGATCGATGAGCACCCGCTTCTTTCGCTCCTGTCGCGCCCGAACCCCACGCAGTTGGGAACGTTCGTCCGGCGGCTTATCCAGCAGCACTTGGAGCTGGTCGGCGAGGCGTTCCTGTTGATCCAGCGGGATGCCCTCGGGACGCCGGTAAGCCTGTGGCCGCTGGTCCCATCGTGGGTGGCCGAGGTAGCGACCCCGTTGCGTCCAGCCTATCGCCTGTCCATGCCTGGCTGGCAGGGCGAGGTGCCTGCGAGCGAGGTGCTGGCGTTCACCGACCCCGACCCGGCCGACCCCTACGGGCGCGGGGCCGGCACGGCCCAGGCGCTGGCCGACGAGCTGGAGACCGACGAGTTCGCGGCCAAGCACAGCAAGGCGTGGTTCTACAACCGCGCGAAGCCGGACTTCATGCTCTGGCCGAAGGGACCAGGCAGGTTCACAGGGGAAGCTGCCTTGAAGCGCTTAGAGGAGGACTGGATGGGCCGGCACGAGGGGTTCTTCCGCGCCTACCGCCCGCACTTCCTCAACCAGGAGGTCGGCGTGCACGAGTTCGGGCAGGACTTCCGAGCCATGCAGTTCATCGAGCTGCGCCAGCACGAGCGGGACGCCATCATGCAGATTTTCGGGATGCCACCGGAGATTTTCGGGATTCTCCAATCCTCGAACCGCGCGACGATCGACGCGAGCGACTTTCTGTTCGCCCTGTACGTGCTGACGCCGCGGCTGGAGCTCGTCCGGGAGCACCTCCAGGAGCGCCTCGTCCCGCAGTACGACGAGCGGCTGGTGCTCGACTACGACTCGCCGATCCAGGCAGACAGGCAGGCTGAGATGGATGCCATGAAGGCCGCGCCGTGGGCTGTGACGCTGGACGAGTGGCGGGCGCGCATGGGGCTGGAGCCCTTGCCGGAGGGCACGGGGGAGCAGCGCCTCGTGCCGCTCATGCTCGCCCCGGCGACCGGGGCCGGGCCGGTCATCCCGATGGCCGCCTCATGGGACCTCTCGCGGCTGGAGACGCGCGAGCTGGAGGCGCTCAAAGCGCTGGGGCTGAAGGCAGGGGCTTCACGATGAACACTAACAAAAACTCTACTCATTATTCACTCCGCTATTCCCTGACGTGCGAACAGGGTAGATTTAACCTTGACGATCGGCGCTCGCCAGACGATGGGTTAGCCGATGCACTCATCATCGTATCGATTCTGCGAGGTGAGAACGGTGGCGTGTCTGTTAGGCCAGTATCAGTGCCAAAACTATCTAGGCGTGAGTTCAGTATGCTGTTGAAACTTGCTTGCGATTCGTTGTTGCAGCAGAACGGTGCTGATGCGATCTGTGGCCCATGCGCTGCGGAACGAATCAAAGAAATAGATCCTCTATGATCATCGAAGTCTGGGACCGCTCGGGGCCGCGGTATCAGTTCTCGTTGTCCGACGAAACGGTGCTGCCCCTGGACATGATGCTGTCGTTCGGCCCGCTGACGGGGCGGTGCTTGCGGCCGTGGATTCTGAAGGACGGCACCGTGGTGTACCTTGAGGCGGGCATGAAGTTGGAGGCGGTTGGTGTTTGACATCTGGCCTGAACCAGTCTCAGTGCGCACGATTCGTCAGCAATGGAGTGAAACGCGCGTCTCGTTGCCAAATCTCGAAGCCATTGAGGAAGCCATCCAGCGCAAAGCCCTCCAAGCCGACGACCTCGATGATCTTCCGCCGCTGCTTCGACTGGCCGAGCGCCTGGAGCCCGCCCTGCGTCGCACCTTCCTGGCCCGCGTCAGGAGCATGAAGGCGAGCACGAGCCTTGAACGACTGGCCGATGCGGTGGCCACCGGCCGCAGCGACCTCGTGGAGACCGCCTTGACGCTGGCGACCGTCACGGCAGGGATGAAGTTAGAGACAAGCCAGATCGTCCAGCGAGCCTTCCTGGCTGCCGTCCAGATGGAGAGCGACGTGTCGCTGGCGCCGGTCGGCATCCAGCCGCGCCTCGACCTGGTGAACCGCCACGCCGTGGAGTGGGCGCAGACCAGGAGCACCGACCTGGTGACGGAAGTAGAGCGCGATACGAGGGACGCCATCCGCACGGCCGTCGTAGAGTCAGTCAGCGGCACTGGAAAGACCGTACGCGACGTGGCCAGGGAACTGCGCGACGTGGTTGGCCTGCACTCCCGCCAGCAGCGGGCCGTAAGCGCGTTCCGCGAGAAGATGACCAACCAACTCACCGATAAGCATCCGCGGTGGTCCGCCGACCGGCTGGCCGAAGAGGTCAACCGTAAGACCAGTCGTTACGGTGACGCGCTGTTGCGTTACCGTTCAGAGGTGATCGCACGCACTGAGGTGGTCAGGGCCGAGAGCGAAGGGCAGTTGACGCTGTGGAAGGAAGCCAAAGCACAAGGGCTGCTCGACCCCGACCGCACGGTGCGGGTGTGGATCACGACGCCGGATGACCGTTTAGACGAAGCCTGCGAGGAAATGGACGGTGAAGAAGTCGCGCTAGATGAACCCTGGATCGTGGGGGATGGGCGAAGTATTATGGTCCCGCAAGAAATTCATCCGCAGTGCTTACCAGGACACACCGTTGTGCGCGTCTGCGGACAGCTACAAGGCGCGATGCAACGCCGCTACCAAGGCATCCTGATCATCATCCACACAGCCAGCGGCTATGAATTGGCCTGTACCCCAAATCACCCGATATTGACGCCGCATGGCTGGATTGTCGCGGGCAGCCTGCAAAAAGGCCACTATGTCATCAGCGCCAGAAGTCGTGAATTGACGCTTCCCCGCGATGCGGATGATCAGGACATGCCAGCCACGATTAAGCAAATAACGAGTGCGTATCGGGTCTCTCTGGCGGTGTCTGGCTTGGCTGTGGAAACCAGCCGCCCAGATTTCCACGGCGACGGAATCAATGACGAGGTCGCAATTGTATGGGCCAATCGCTTTCAGATGGGCAGTCTCGTATCCATGAGCTTGCAGCAGAGCACCGATAGATCGCTCCAGCAGTGTTGGCGTGCCTGTTCGCTCGATCGTCCTCGCGTTGGCCATTTTGTGAGAGAGGCTCTTTGGCACACCGCGCACGGCATTGTTAGCGGCCGACACTTGATAGGCTCGCGCTGCTGGTGTCATATTCGCCCAACGACGGCGATTTCCAGCACTCATCGCGTCGTGAGCCTTATGAGCATTGGCCGTCAATGCCTTACGTTGCGCAACAGTCATGCGCGCAAGGCGTTGCTTTGCGGCACGCTTTCGTCGCTCGCTAGGATGCCAAGCAGAACGGAGAGCTATCCCAGCAGCAGTCAGCATCGCCCTCATTTTCAGTTTGCCTATCCTGAACCGCGACGCGAGGATATACAGCGCTTCGCCGGCCACGTAAGCCTTGATCAGATCATTCAGGTTGAACGCCGGTGGTCTTCCGGGCATGTCTATAACCTCCAGACTGGGAGTGGTTGGTATCTCGCTAACGGCATTATACTACATAATTGTAGGTGTAGCGCCGGCTTGCGTTTCACGAAAGGCGCGTGATGGACTGGCCCTCATTCTTCTCCGGGCTCGGCTGGGGGCTGCTGGCCGGTAGTTTGGGGATCACGGCGTTCGCGGTGTGGACGTTCAAACGGGGGAATCGTGGCTAACAAACGACTTATGCAACCTGGTCGCGTTATCATCGATGGGACACGCGACGGCCAACCGTACGGTGTGACCATCGAGGCCTTTCACTTTCACGACTGTACGACGAATCGAGCGTGCCGCATCGCCGTGGCTTGGGCGATCCCTATTTTGATTCGCGAATACTGGAAATTGATCTGCCAGGAAGGGGGATGGCCGCATGGCTGACGCCAAGAGCTGGCTCGGTGCGCGTGAATGGTCGCCGCTCAACCGGCTGCCCACTCACTGGGAGATGAACCGTGTCACTAAAGAGAAGGTGCCAGCACCATATAGCCTCATCCATAAATACAAGGTCGCCATCATCGGTGCCGGACACACGAAATTGAGCGCGCCAACCAATGAGCAGGAATGGGAGATCTGGACCTGTAACTGCCTGGTGGTCTATGACAACATGGGCCGTGTGCGGGCCGATCGCTGGTTCGAGCTGCACCCGCTCGATGTGCAGACCGAACGCGAGCTGGCCTTCATGCGGGACTGCCCTGTGCGGCTGTACACGGTAGAAGATTATCAGTCGCTGGGCATGCCAACGAGCATGCGCTATCCGTTGGAGGACGTGATCCGGCTCACAGGCGGGCAGGATTATTTTTCCTGCACCTTCGCCTACCAGCTCGCGCTCGCTTACGCCGAAGGGTTCCGTGAGATCGGTCTCTACGGCGTGTGCCTCCCGTTCGGGACGCGGCGCGAGCAGACCGTGGAGCGGGCCTGCGTCGAGTGGTGGCTCGGCTGGCTGGAGGGCAAGGGCGTGACGCTCCACCTCATGGCCGCCGACGGGCTGGCGCTCCACCCGCCGAACTGGGACAGTACGGGGCTGCGTCCACGCTATGGCCTGGACTACTGGGACGAGAAGCGCGCCGTGGACCGCCTCATGGCGCAGTCGAGCAATGTCTAAGTTAATGATACCTATAGAGAGTGATTGCGAATTGCTAAGACTCATTTTAGACCGCGGTGAGCGCATGCAATGGGACTTCTCATGTGATGAAGGCTTTCAGCTCGATTTGCTTCCTCGTTTAGAGGCCATGATTGAACGGATTGCAAAGGCAGAAGCACAAGAATGACCCGCACTGATGCCATCTGCTCTGCGATCCGCCAGGAGCTGGAGCGCCAGCGCCTGAGCATCGACGCGGCCGTGAACCTGTGCAGCCTGCGGATCGACGTGAAGTTCCGCGGCGACAACGTGCCGACCAAAGTGATCGTGAGCGGGCAGACGGAGCAGTACCTGACGAGCTGAGGCAAGGGGTTTACTTTTTCGGCAAATGGGTTTATAATCCAGCCTCAACCTAGACGTTGACGGCGCAGTAACGTACGAATCGGCGCTGCCGCCGGGGCAGAAGGTGGAGCCCGGTGCTCCTGGGACGATGGCCGACCAGGGGGCCGGGCTTTTCTTTTGTCCAAGACGAACGGGCTGACCTGGTACGACGCCGAGCAGTACCGGCACAACCTGCTCGCCAAGCGGCAGCTCGCCGACCCGTGCGCCGTCCGCAAGAGCCTCGCCACCGCGACCGAGTTCCCCGATGACCCGGCCCGCACCATCCGCTTCGTCATCAGCTCCAGCTCCGAGGACCGCGACAAGGACGTGGTGGCCGTCGGCGGGTGGAAGCTCGACAACTACCTTAAAAATCCTGTTGTAATGTGGGCCCACGACTACCGGGCCCTCCCCGTGGCCAAGTGCCTGTCCATTGCTCCCCGCGGCGACAAGCTGGTCGCCGAGGCCCAGTTCCCGTCCCCAGACCTCTATCCGTTCGCCGACACCGTGTTCCGCATGCTCAAGGGCGGTTACCTCGGCGCGACGAGCGTCGGGTTCAGGCCGCTCAAGGCCGAGCCGAACGCCAAGCGCGGCGGGGTGGACTTCCACGAGCAAGAGCTGTTGGAGTTCTCGGTCGTGCCGATCCCGAGCAACCAGGAGGCGCTCGTCGAGGCGCGGGCCGCCGGGATCGACCTGCTCCCGATCAAGGACTGGGCCGAAGGCGTGCTGGCGGGCTGGCACGGGCACGACGGCGTGTGGGTCAAGAAGGGCGAGGTGGAGCGCCTTCGCGGGTGGGCGGCCGACCTGGTCGCCAAGCCGATGCCGATCCCGGACGGCGACGAGGAGCAGGATCACTTCATCAGCCGGTGCATGGGCAACCCGACGATGAACGAGGATTACTCGGAGAACGACCAGCGGGCCGCCGTGTGCCACTCACAGTGGCGGCGGCACCAGGCTGAGTCCAGCGCCCCCGTCATCAAGATCCACGATGCGCGCGAGCGGTGGAACCTCAGCCTCTCGAAAGCCTTCGACATCCAGGCCGAGCCCGTCGAACCGTCGTCGCCGATCTTTGGCTGGATCAGCCGCTACTTGGGCGTCCCGATAGCCCAGGTGTACCAGACCCGCACGGCCGTGCCGCACGCCAAGGTAGGCTCGTTCTTCAGCGCCCTCGACAACATACTCTCTGTCTGGGATCTCGACGCCTTGAGAAACTTCACGGACGGCGGCAAGGAGAAAACGCCCCTGTATGAAGATGTCCGCCTCAATTCCAAGATGAGCGCCACCTTCCTGATTGAAGGCACTCGGTTTCTACGCTCGAAGGTCGGCGTCGCGAAGATCGTGCTTGCCGTGGACCCGAACTGGAACGGGCTCATCCTCACGGGCTACAGCGCCACCGCTCACAAAACTACCCTCCATGATTTCTTCCGAACCACGCAGGAGCGCGCTGCGGAGATCAACTACCTCAAGGGTGAGCAATTCTCGTTGTCAGGCGAGTTCCTGGAGCGCGACGGAACCTCCTGGGAAGACGTGTTCCTCCCTGAGAGCACACGAGCCTGCTTGACGCGCGCAGTCAAAGGTATGTCGGCGCAATCATCGAATCGTGGGCTACTGTTCATGGGTCCTCCCGGAACGGGGAAGACGTTGAGTGGTCGCGCCATGATGAACGAATCAGACGCGACGTTCATCTGGGTCGCGGCACGCGACTTTTACTACAGCGGTTCGTTCGGCGGCATCACGCATGCCTTCGACCTAGCACGCGAATGTGCCCCGACGATCCTCTTCATCGAGGACGTTGACAACTGGCTCTATGACACCACCGTCGATTTGATCAAAACCGAAATGGACGGCCTACGCCGGAGCAGTGGCGTGGTCACGATCCTCACCACGAACCACCCGGAGACGTTCCCGAAGGCGTTGATCGATCGCCCTGGCCGGTTCGACGACGTGCTGCTCTTCGACCTGCCAGACGAGCAGACGCGAATGGCCATGCTCAAGCGCTGGCTTCCGTCGTGCTCGATTGCGCGCCGCGTGGCCAAGGAGACGAGCGGGTATTCCGGCGCCCACATGCGGGAACTCGCCACCTTCGCCGACAAGATCAGAGCTGAGCGCGACTGCACGCTTGATACCGCCGTGGAAGCGGCGGTGGCCAAGGTCCGTGAGCAGCGCGAGGTGATTGCTGAGGCACAGCGTCGGAAGGCGACGTTTGTGCGCCCAGCGTGGCTGTACCAGGCTGCCTGGAAGCAAGCCAAGCCCTACGGCGACTGCCCGAAGGGCAAGGACTGCCCCATGCAAGCCGATATGGCGCAGTGCCCGGAAGGCAAGGACTGCCCGCTCGGCAAAGGCCTGAGCAGCGGGAACGGACACGTCACGGACAAGCGTGGCCGGGTCCTCTCCTCCCGCAACGAGGAGCGGCTGCGGCAGGCGCTCACGAGCCTCAACGACATCTTAGGCGAACTACAAAAGCCAGACGAGGCGGAGGCGGCGCCCGCGCGTGGGCCGGCTGGCGAAGAGATCATCCTGGAGCTCACAGAAACGTGCACCGAAGCGGTGCTGGAACTGACCGACGGGAAGCCGGACGGCTACGCGGTCGACGAGGACGAGTTGAGGGCGGCGCTCGCGGCCGTGCTGCGGGAGGCTATTCAAACCGAAGTGCAGAGCGCCATCGCGGCGGCACGCGGGCGCATTACCTGACGGACAAGGAGGGGCTTCGATGGGCACAGTACAAATGACGAGGGAGCAGGTGCAGGAGTTTCTGAGGGGCGAGACGCTCGGCTATCTGAAAGACGCGCTTGGCCCGGCCGTCAAGGAGGCCGTCGAGGCGAGCGTCGCCAAGAACCTCGCGGCGCCGCCGTGGATCAAGGGACTGCTGGAAGGGCAGCGGCGGCCAGATGAGCCAAAACCGCGTACCAAGGGCGAGGCGTTCGGGTGTTTCGTCCGGTGCCTCATCAAGGGGAAGAACGATCCGGAGCGGGCCGCGAAGATCGCGCGGACCTGGCACGAGGACGAGATCGCGGACCAGATCGAAAAGGCCATGACGGCCGCCGACCCGTCGGCGGGCGGGTTCCTGGTGCCGGAGGCGTTCTCGACCGACGTGATCGAGCTGCTGCGGGCGGCTGGCGTCGTGCGCCGGGCTGGGCCGCGGACGATCCCCATGACCAACGGGAACATGAACATCCCGAAGGTCACGTCCGGGGTGTCTGGGAGCTACATCGGGGAGAACACCAACATCACGAAGAGCGCGATCGCTACAGGCCAGGTGACGCTGCGCTGGCGGAAGCTGGCGGTCCTGGTGCCGCTGAGCAACGACCTGCTGGCGTACAGCTCGCCGAGCGCGGACACGGTGGTGCGGGATGACGTGGTGCGGTACATGTCGAGCCGCGAGGACAGTGCCTTCATCCGAGACGACGGGACGAGCGGGACGCCCAAGGGCATGCGCTACTGGGCGGCCGCGGCCAACCTGATCGCGGCCAACGGGACGGAGTCGCTGGCGAACACGACCGTCGACCTGGGGAAGCTCGTCCAGCAGCTGATGAAGAACAACATTCCGATGACGCGCCCGCGGTGGCTCATTAGCCCGCGGACGTACCGCTACCTGACCACGGTGCGGGACGGGAACGGGAACTACGCCTTCCGGGCGGAGATGCTGGCGGGGAACCTCTGGGGCTGGCCGTTCTTCTGGACGACCAACATTCCGGAGACTCTGACGAGCGGGGCGAACACGGATGCGACGGAGATTTACATCGCCGACTTCGACGACGTGGTGATCGGCGAGAGCCCGCGGCTGCGGGTCGACGCCTCTGGTGAGGCGGCCTATCACGACGGGTCGGCCGTGCAGGCGGCCTTCTCCAGGGACGAGACGGTGGTGCGGGCGATCGCGTCGCATGACTTCGTGGCGCGGCGCGACGAGTCGATCGCGGTGTTGACGGGCGTGCGCTGGGGCGTGTAGCCCAGGGCTGACGGCGGCCCGGCGGGGCAGGGCGCGCAGCGATAAAAGGAGGACAAGCCGATGGGACTCTCACGGGATTTGGGGATCACGGTGCAGGCGCTCGAGGAGCGCATCATCGTCACATGCGCGGCCGATCCGAAGATTGTGTTTTCGACCGCGGGAACGACCAGTACAGATCCGAACGTCGTCCAATCGACCACGGCGGCGGGCGGGATCAACGGCCGGGTGCTGGACCGACTGGATACGCAGTACGGCGGCGGCATCCTGATGAAGGCCACGGTCGGAGCCTACCTCTGGGCAAGCCGCGGCAGCACAGAAGCGGACCGCAAGCTGTCCATGGGGATCAAGCTCCAGCATGGGGACAGCTCCGGCGGGGGCGATGCGGCCGACTACAGCACCGGGCAGCAGCCGACGGACAAGGTGTTCTTCACGTCGGCCCAGACCACGCCGATGGCGAACTGGAGCACCGGGCCGTACTTCGGGGAACTCGCCGGGCAGTACGACGTGACGGCAGCCAAACGGTACCTGCGCACGGTCACGTCGCCGTCCAAAAACAAGGTCACAACCGAGTCGAGCGGAGACGAGCATTTTCGTGTCGCCTCGGTCATCCGGTTCGGCGGGGCGGACGAGTGGCCGCTGCCGGCGAGCACGGGGGCGGGGAGCACCACCACCTCAACAGCTTAATGGCTGTTGATTTATAGGGGAACTGAAATGACCGGGGCTCACAAGGCTCGCATTAGTGCGGGTCTGCGGCTGGCTTATCGCCAAGGCAAGATGAAGGGGCATACGGCAAAGGCCGTGGCAGTCCGAGCAGCTCAGTGTCGCGGTGTACCCCTGAGCCCTGAACATAAAGCGAAGATGAGCGCCGCATTGCGCGGCAAGCCTCTAAGCGACGCCCATAAACTCGCTGTGAGTGCTGGGAGAAAACGCTATTTCCGTGACCATCCGCCGGAACCGCTGACTACCGAGCACCGGAATAAGATTGCAATCGGTACAAGGCAAGCATTGGCGCAGCTGAGCGTAGAAGCGAAAGCTCGGATGAAGACGGTCTATACGCCGGAGTTGAAGGTCCTACGCAGCCAACAAACGAAGGCAGCGTTAAGTCGGTTGACGCATGAACAACGCGAGCAGTGGCGTCTAAACATGCAACTATCCTGGCAACGTCTTAGTGCTGAACAGCGTAAGGCAAGATTGGTATGCACGCGAAGACGCTCATCTGCGCTGGAAACCACAGTCGCGAATGTTCTCGATGCGCTAGGCATTAACTATGAGCGCCAAGCCTTCGTTGCCGGGACGTTCCCTGATTTCCTGATTCCAGACAGGAATCTAATCTTGGAATGCGATGGCGAATATTGGCACTCGCGACCTGGACGCAAAGAGTATGACGCCAGGCGCGATGCGCGGCTAGAAGCCATCGGTTATCGTGTGCTGCGCTTGCCAGAGGAAAACATCACCTCTGGGGCGTGTGAGCAGACGCTACGGGCCGTCATGCAGTAAGGAGTGTCGGCGTGCCGCTGGTGCGGATACTCAGGGGCTGGACGGCGCGCTCGCTAGCGCGGTTCAGCGCGGGCGACGTGGCGGGGTTCGAGGATGACGAAGCCCAGCTCATCGTCGGAGCGGGGGCTGGCGTCTACGCCGATCTGGCCGCCGCCGCGATGGCCGCGCCGCCTCAGGACAAGATGATGAGGGGACCGGTCCGCAGCAAAGGCGGGCAATATGAATCCGCTGGCCGGAGATCATGAAGACGCACAAGATCGCGATCGAGGTGGCGGAAGGCGCATGGGCAGACGGCGCAGACGCGATGGTGGCCGAGTGCGCGAGGGCGCTGCACCTGGCCAGCATTCCGCTGCAGCACATCGAGTACGTCGGCCATGCCAGCAAGCGAGCGGTTCGCGAGGTGTCGACTAGCGACGCGGTGAAGGTTGAGGACGACTGATGCCGAAAGCCGAGAACCAGTACAGCTTCGCGGGGCAGGTGAGCACGGGCGGGGACGGGCACGACTTCGGGTTCCCGAGCGAGCGCGTGCGCCTGATCAACCGCGGCGGGGTGCCGCTTCACTACAGTCTCGACAGCAGCGCGGCGACCACTGGCGACCCTGAGCTCCTGCACGGGCAGGTTTTCGATGGCGAAGCCGAGACGCAGGTGGCCGGGGTGATCAGCACGTCCACGACCACGTCCACGGCTGGCGAGGATAAGCACTACCAACTGAGCGCCTGGGGCGGCTGAACGATGCCAGAATATCCCAGCTACTACTCGACCTTCAACTACGTGGGCACCGCCACCGCGAGCGTGAAGACGAAGACCTTCGGATTCATCGCGGATCTGGTCGAGATCGAGAGCACCGGCGGCGGCACCTTCTGGGCCAACCTGCAGGGGGCCGGGTCGGCCAGTAGCGACGACGTTCAATTCCCCACCGGCGTCAGCAAGCGGTTCGAGGACGTGCCGATCGGCGCGGTGAGCTTCTACGCGACCGGCACGAGCACGGCGGCGTCCCAGGGGTTTCATCTGTTGGCCTTGAAGAAGCGCGACCGATAGGAGGCACAGATCATGGGCAGCGAGAAGATCAAGGAAGCGGTCGGGCCTGGTGTCGATTTCGACCATCCCGCCGCCGTCCACCCGATCATCCTGGACCACGAAACGGCGAAAGTGGACTGGCGCGGGCGCACGAAGGCGGCCATCGTCGGGTTCGCCACCAGCAGCCGAGACCTGGCCCCGTTCAACGACCCCGACTACGTCATCATCGCCCTGAACCAGCTCTACCGGCACATCCCGCGGGCGGACGCCTGGTTCGAGATCCACATGAACTGGAACGAGCACGTCGTGGAGGGCACGGACCACCTCGGCTGGTTGAAAAGTGCGCCTATCCCAATCTACATGACGGAGCGCGTGCCGGGCATCCCGAACGCCGTCCGCTACCCGAAGGAGCTGATCGAGCAGACCTTCCAGTACAAGTTCACGAGCAGCGTGGCCTACATGGTGGCGCTGGCCATCCTGGAGGGCTTCAAGGAGATCGCCATCTACGGGATCGACCTCGTGGTCGGCGACGAGTACTTCTACCAGAAGTCGTGCGTCGAGTTCCTGATCGGGTACGCCTGCGCGAAGGACATCATCGTGCGCCTGCCGAAGCAGTCGGCCCTCTGCAAGGGCTCCCACTGGTACGGCTACGAACTGGAGCCCGACACGGGGCCGCTGAAACTCTCCGTGCTCCAGGCGCGCATCCAGGAGCTGCAGAAGCGGCGGCGCGAGCTGCTCAACGAGGTGTATGTCATGGACGGCGCGATCAACGAGGCGGGCCGCTGGCACGAGTACATCGAGCTGACGCTCCGCGGGGCGGACCTGGAGCACCTGAGCGCCAAGCCGTGAGGTGCGATGCTCAACGTCTGCGCGACCTCCAGTTCAGAGGATTTGACCAGCCGCGCGAACCTGAAGGACGAGCTGGGGCTGACGGACAACGCCGACGACGCCATGCTCGACCGGCTGATCACGCGGGCGAGTGGGTGGGCCGTGGACCAGCTCGGATACTACCCGTTCCGGCAGGCCTACAGCGAGACCGTCGCGGCCTACGGGCGGCGGCACCTGATGCTCAGCCGCGTGCCCATCCGGCACGTGGCGCGGGTCTACGCGGGCACCGACACGGGCACCGCCACCGAGATCAAGAGCACGGAGTACCGGCGGGCCGACGACGAGGCGGGGCTGCTCAGCCGCGACAACGGCTGGGCCTGGTCGGCGCGGTCGGTAGAGAGCTTGACGGACATCCCGGTGCCGGGGATGGAGACGGCCACCTACCTGGTGGACTACGAGGCCGGGTGGACGCTCGGCACCACGAGCACGGTCGGCGGGACGACGAGCACGTGGCGCACGCTCCCGCAGGCCGTCGAGCAGGCCGTGCTGCTGAAGGCGAGGAGCTGGTACCTGCGGCGGAAAGGCGATCCCAGCGTGAAGAGTCAATCGATCGGCGACCTGAGCGTCACGTACCGCGAGGAGGGCGGGCAGATGGACGACGAAGCTGAGGCGCTATTGGGTCCCTACAGGAGGCTGCGATGAGCGACAAGGTGATCCTCACGCTCCGCGAGGTGCTGGACCGGCTGCGCGCCTTGAAGGCAAAGCAGGCCGGCGTGGACCCGGCCGAGATCAACGTCCGCGAGCGCGTGCACATCGAGAAATTCGACGGCGGGCGGGCCGACATCGAGGCCGGCCTCCAGCCGAGCGAGTACGTCATCTACGAGAGCGGCGTGGCGAGGGTGCAGGTGATCCCGCCAAAGGCTGACACAAAGGAGGGTTGACCGTGCCACTCTTACGAATCGGGCGGGATTGGCTGTCTGAGCGGATCGTCACGACCGGCGTCGGGACCGGCGTGGACAAGCCCTACGGCTCGACTGGGGCGATCATCTGGGTTGGGACGGGATCGGCGGCCCATTCGGCGGCTGATGCCTTCATCAGCGGGACGACGGTGTCGGCGTCCACGATGGAGTCCGGCTATCCGATCATCCGGTCATGCAACATCTTGGAGTTCCGCATCCTGAAGAGCACGGTGGACGCCGTGTGGTCCTGGCGGAACTGGGGCATCAGCAACGCGACGGTGTCGAGTACGGTCTCAGGCCGCATGATCAACCGGATGGTGGAGGACCTCGGCGATAAGACGTGCAGCCAGGCCTGGCAGCTGACGGCGTGCGTGACGGTGACGACATGAGAGTCCTAGGACTGTGCCTGTTCCTGCTCTTGTTCCTGCTCGTCGCGATGCCGATATGGGCCGCCCCCCCTACCAACTTTGTGTGGGACCGCAACACTGAGGCGGATGTGGACCATTACAACGTATTCACCTGTGGCACCTCTGCCACCTGCGTGCCAAACGCGAACATTGGCATGGTGCTGCAACCAGCGATTGGGGCTACGCCCACCTTTGGGATCCCTGCAAACACGCAAGGTCGGGCAGCGGTGACCGCGGTGGACCTCACGGGCAACGAATCCGCGCTGAGCAACGTCGTCCCTTTCGACCGCCTGGCACCGTCAGCGCCCGCGAATGCCAGGACGCAGTAGTGGTGCCGCGCCCGGCGAACCCATCACGGCCGACGAATCGGGAAGTGTGGGAGCAGCATCGCGCGCTCGTAGCACTCCTGAAATGTTTAGCCGAATAAGGGTGCTCTATCGATGAAAATTTGGCTTGGATCGTTTGAGTGGCAACAAGTTGGCGGACTGCAGGGGTGGTCTGCGCCAATTGGAGCGCAGGCGGTACTTGACCTACGCGCTCTTGCTGATCAGGGACGTTCTGGTGGAGTGGCTCCACGGGCCGCGATTTTATTCAGCGACGATGCTGTCAGTCTTCCCAACGCAACGCAACTCGCCAGTGACCCTGATGAGGTGCTGACTGCGGTTCGCCGTGACCGGGTGCGGCAAGCGGTGCAGGGTCTACGTCCATTCACTGCGACACGTCTGTCAGATGTGTTGTGGGAATGTCTGACGGAACTGGCTGATCCTGATGCGATACGGTGCTGTCCTCCATTGATGCCGGCAGGATTGAACTTTGAACTCTTCATTGGCCAATGGCATCGGCGTGAGGCGGTTGATTTCAACGCTCCCGCGTGGCTCTCAGCCCAAGCCATGTACCAACGCTTGTATAGACAGGTCCGGGCAGAGACCTTGGCGGGGTTGCATCGGCCAACTTTTCACCGAGAACTATTAACCACCTTTTGTGAGCGGCGCGGGCTGGACCTTGGGCAATACGAGCGATTTGTGCCTCCTGATCTGCCTCGTGAGACGCCGTTGCCTCACGAGACCACGCTGACAGAGAGTTTTAATACAGCCAACTCCACCACGCTGGGCCCTGATCAGACGTGGACTGAATTTACTGACGGCAATACGGCTGGCGATGCCTGGTCTGTCTTGACGAACAATGCCGATCATACCTATGTGACTGGGAGTTCTCAGGGTAGTAGCGCCCGTGCGGATAGTGATTTGTCTTCTGCTGATCATTACGTGCAGGCAGATATTCTTGCTCTTGGTAATAATGGTGGTAATCAGCAATTAGGGGTGTCCCTGCGCTTTAGTGCATCTGATGCAACACAGTACGTGGCTAGGGTCATCAATTTTTTCACTCCGCCACGCATCTATTTAGCGAAGATGGTGACTGGAACTTTAACAAATCTTGGAACTAATCCTAATGTTACATTGAGTCTTCCAGATACCGTGAAGGGCGAAATCAATGGTTCAACTCTGAAAAGTTTTTTCCAGGGTAGTGAAACTGAGTCCATTACCGACACTGCGGTTGCAGGGGGAACACGGGGCGGCATATTTGGCTATCAAGGCGTAACAGGCGACTTACGCATGGATATTTGGGAAGCTGCTGATTTGGCGGCGGCCCTTAAACGGGGCGTCTTGGAAATTCACCAGGCTGGCCTCTTGACTGGTGGTGGCAGCGGCGGTGGCACGCGCCGGGTCATGCAGGGCGGGATGCACGGCCCAGACCATCGGCTATTCTAACAGCGTGAGGGAATGACATGGCAGGCCTTGAATGGATCGCAGGCACAACGGCCGAAATCGCGCTGAGCGCGAACACCGAGAAAACCGTGTTGCAGGTGGTGACGCCGAGCGCGAATCAACTGGTGAAGGTGCTGGGCTGGGGCGTCTATTTCGACGGCGGCGTCTCCACCGATGAGCCCGTCTCCGTCTGGGTCAGATTCCAGGCGAGCGCGACCGGCATGACCGGCTTCAGCTTGCAAAAGGGGAACCCGAGCCTGGCGGAAACCATCCAAAGTTCAGGCCAACGCAACGCGACCGTCGAGCCGACCAGCAGCGGAGTCTTGTACTCCCGCAACGTCCATCCACAAAGCGGCTACGAATATACAGCGCCGTACGGGCGCGAGGATTATATCCCTGGCGGGAAAGCGTTAGGCATCATCTGTCGCTCATGCACTGCGCTGAATGTCTTGCCATGGTTCCGGTGCGAGGAATAATATGCGGACAGTGCTGAAGCCAACAGGCGTCCGGTCTCGGTATCTGCCGCAACCGTGGACGAAGGTGCGGCTGATTGAGGCGGCGAGCGCAGACTCAATCGCTGCGGTCTTAGCCGAGGTTTCATCTCTGCTGCGCCCTGTCGAGAGCGCCGATGGTCTGGCCGTTGTGCTGGCCGACCAATCGAGCACCGCAGTGCTGATTCAGGGCACCGACGCCTGCGCGTTGGTGCTGTCTGAGGCCAGTCAACTGGAGGCGGCCATCGCTGGCGTCGAGAGCCTGGGCATCGGGGTTTCGGAAGCCTCGCGCCTGGCTGTCCTGCTGAATCAGGCCGACTCCGTCGCGATCGTCGCCGGTGACGTGTCATCCGTGCTGGCCGTCCTGAATCAGGCCGACACGCTCGGCATTCAGTCGGCCGAGATCACGTCGCTCGCCGTTACGTTCACAACTTCCGAGTCGCTCGCCATCAACTTAGCTGAAGTCAGCGGCATGCAGGCGGCAATGACAGGTAGCGAGAGCCTAGCCGTCATCCTCTCTGAAGCCACCGCCCTCTTGATTCTGCTGGATCGTGCCGAGTCGCTCGGCCTCGGCCTCAGCGAGCTGTCCTCCATTATCGCCATGCTCGACGCGGCAGACTCACTCGGGTTGAAGCTGAGCGAAGTCACGGCGCTCGCCATCTCGCTTGCGTCCTCCGAGTCGCTGGCGATCCAACTAGCAGAGGCGTCGAGCATCCAGTATGAGATATTGAGCCGCGATGATCTCAGAGCAGTGCTATCCGAAGTGTCGTCCATCTTAGTTAATGTAGACCGTGCCGACGAATTCGCTATCCTGTTGAGCGAAGTGTCACATCTGCTGGCGAGCCTAGATCGCGCAGAAAGCCTCGCCATCGCCCTAACCGAGTTTGGCAATATCGCTGCTACCATCCAGTCAGCCGATAACCTCTCCGCAATCTTGTCCGAGTTGACTGGATTGACCGCTGAACCGACTGGCAGCGACGCGCTGGCTGTCCAACTAGCAGAAGCCTCGGCGCTGCTCGCATCGCTCGATCGCGCGGACAGCCTCGCGGCAAACCTATCCGAGCAGTCGGCTGTCATGGCCATCCTCAATAGGGCTGACAGCCTCGCTGTCGTCGTCGCTGAGGCCTCCAGGATGGAGGCCGCCCTGGCTTCAGTCGAGGCGCTCAAGATCGGCACCTCTGAGGCACAGGCCGATGTGCTCGTGACCATCAGTACGGCTGAATCATTGCAAGCTGTGCTCGCCGAACTGGCCGCTGGCATCTTAGTCAGACTCGACCGCGCCGACTCTGTTGCGGTCGTGCTCACAGAATTCGGTTTTCAGTCTGTGCCGAGCGTCGTCGAACCCGACGTCATCATCGGGCGCGATTCGCTGGCGCTCAGTCTCGCCGAGGCGTCCGGCACACTCGCGCTCGTCATCGGCAGCGACATCGTGACGCTCTCGGTTGCCGAACTGACTGACTTTGTCGTTGCCCTGATCGGTCAGGACACGCTGACCATCACGGCAGCGGAAGCCTCCGCACTGATTAAGAACCGCCCATTGGACGAGGTGGTCGTCGCGCGGCTCGCAAGCCTCACAGGCAGCCGCACGCTTTTCCGTCTCGCGGCCACGCGCACGCTGCAGGACTTGGAGGAAGACCGCAAGATCGAGAGCCGGGGATGACGGATGGCGCACCGCAACCTGGACGTGGTGGAGGGCTGGACGGCGCGGCTGGACTTCCAGCTGCTGTCCTGCGGGAGCCCGTTCGCGCTGACGACGGCGGATTCCATCGCCTTGCTCGTGACAGACCGCGACGGGACGGTGATCGCCACGGCCAGCGGCCAAGTGACCGTCATCACCGGGAGCAGCGGCGAGGTCGGGTGGAGCCCGGCCACCACCAACACGCTGCAGTCGTCGGCGGAGCCATACCTAGTGCGCTTCGAGGTCAAGGACAACCTGGGGAAGTACGCCTACTTCCCGATGGCCGAGCCGTTCACGATCGGGGTCAGGAGCGCGTGATGGGCGTGGAACAGTGGCACCACCTGATGGCGCAGACCGTCACCGTGGAGCCGCGCACGGCGCTGGACAGCTACGGGGAGCCGACCTACGGGACCGCGACGACCTACAAGTGCCGGGTGAGCGGGAAGCTGAAGATGGTCAGGGACAGCGCAGGCCTGGAGCGCGTCTGCACGCACACGGTTTACTTGGGGGCGGACGTAGAGATGACACCGGCAGACCGCGTGACGCTGAGCACGGACTACGAGCCGCGCCAGCCGCCCATCCTGGCCGTCGAACGCGTGATGGACGGGGGCGGGCACCATCATACCGCCGTTCGATTGTCGTGACGCATGGCTGATCGCGCGACATTGGAGATCAAAGGCCTGGAGCAGATGACGGCACGCCTGCGCGCGCTGGCCACGGTCGCGCCGCGGGCCGCCGGGGCCGCGCTCTACCGCGAAGGCGAGCGGATTATGACAGATGCCAAGCAACGAACGCCGGTGGACACTGGCGCCCTGCGCGCGAGCGGACATGTGTTACCTCCCACACAAACTATGAACGGGATTGAAGTCATCTTGGGATTCGGCGGGCCAGCGGGAATCGGCAACCAAGGCGAGACAAACAAAGATGACGTCGGTTATGCCGTGTATGTCCACGAGGATTTGACGGCCAGCCACGAGAAGAAGTTGTCGAAGAAAGAAGCGGCCAAGCGCGGGTCGGCCTTCGGTGACATCGGCGAGGCGAAGTTTTTAGAGAAGGCAATCATGGCTGCCGCACCGGGCTTCGCCGAGCGCGTCGCGGCAGATGCGCGCGAGGAGTTAGAGCGTGCTTCTTGACGACATCGCAGACTTACTTTCAAGTGGCGGTATCGGAACCGTTGGTAGCACTGCGAATTGGGGAATTTTCACGGGCAGGCGGCCTGACTTCCCAGACAAAGTGGTTAGCGTGTTCGAGTATGGCGGGGCCGGGAGCCTCCATGCAATGGCAAGCGGCGCTGGATTGGCCGTGGCCGAGCGCCCGCGCGTGCAGGTGGTCGTGCGGTCTAACGCGTACAGCACTGGGCGGACGAAGGCCAACGACGTGTTTCGGCTGATGGACGGCCTGCGGGAACGGACGATCAACGGCGTGACCTACAAATGGGCGGCGGCGATCCAGAGCCCGTTCCTGATGGCCCGCGACGAAAACGACCGGGCGCTCATCGCATGCAACTACGAAGTGTGGAAGGCGATCAGCACAGCGTAGGAGGGGATCATGGCTACAGTCGTGTTCGACAACGCAGTGCTTTTGGTGAGCGGCTACGACCTATCGGGCGACTTCAACGAAGTGACCCTGGAGCACGGGGTCGAGACGCAGGACGAGACGGCCTTCGGGGACACGACCAGGATTCACAAGGGCGGCCTGAAGACGACGCGCCTGACGGGGCGCGGGTTCTGGCAGAGCCCGACACCGGACCAGGTGTTCTTCGACCGCGTAGGCGACGACGACGAGGTCGTGACGGTGTTCCCGGACGGCGTGATCGAGGGCAGCACCAGCTCGGGGTCGGGCTACGCCTTCAAGTCCGTGCTGACGGCCTACAACCAGGGCGGGGCGGTGGGCACCATGCTGCCGTTCGACATCGCCGCCGAGACGAGGGGGATCGACTGACATGGCACTGGTACGGGCGAGCCCGCTCAAGGACTTCCGCGCGACGGCGCTGAGCACCACGGAGAACAGCACGGCCTACTCGCTGGGCGGCGGCCTGACGACCGGCGAGAAGCTCTACGGGGCGCTGCACCTGACGGCCGTCTCCACGGCGCGGGTGCTCGTCATGAAGATCCAGTCGGCCACGGCGAGCGGCTTCGGATCGCCGACGGACCGCTTCACCTTCTCGCTGACGAGCGAGGTGGGCTCGACGTGGGGCGCGCCGGTGTCCAACCTCAGCACGGAGCACAAGTGGTGGCGGGCGAGCTGGGCGCTCAGCACGGTGGGGCTCACGACTGGCGGCACCTGGAAGGGGCTCGCGTGGGTCGGGATGCGGTAGATCGTTAGAAGGAGGATTTCGCAATGGCCACTTTAGTGTTCACGGATGCCCTGTTCTGGGTGAACGCGGTCGATCTGTCAGACCACGTGTCGGAAGTGACTTTGAATTATTCGAGCGAGTCGCTCGACGAGACGGCGATGGGCGACACGACGCGCATCCGGAAGGGCGGGCTGAAGGACTGGTCCATCGACGTGAACTTCCAGCAGGACTTCGCGGCCAGCAAGGTGGATGCGACGCTGTTCACGCTGGTCGGAACGACGGCTTGCTTGATGTTGCGGCCGAAGAACTCGTGCTCCACGGCGATCAACCCGGACTTCTCTGGGATCGGGGTGCTGGAGACCTATCCGCCGTTGGGCGGGGCGGTCGGGACGCTGCTGATGGCGCGGGCCACCTGGCGGTCGGCCAGTTCCATCACGCGGGCGAGCAGCAGCTAACGCATGGTAACGCTGCTCGACGGGCTGCGCGCTAGGTATTCGGACGAGCAAATCGCCAAGATGATCGGGCTGGCTGTCCGGTCGTCGTCAGCAGTCGAGGGCGTCCGGTTGCCCGCGAAGGACTGGCAACGCATGGAGGCGGCAACATTGGTTCGGCTCAGAAAGGATGATCATGGCAATCGGATCAGTTGACATCATGTTTGACAGGCTGCGGCGCATCCGGTTCGACCTGAACGCGCTCGTGGAAGTCGAGGGCATCGCGGGAAAGTCGCTCACGTCGCTGCTCGGCGACCTCAGCCTGACGACGCTGCGCGACCTGACCTGGGCGGGCCTCAAACACGAAGACCGGCGCCTGACGCGCGAGCGCGCCGGGCAGCTCCTCCAGGGCTACCTGGAGGCCGGCGGCACCACGGAGGAGCTGATCACGCGGCTCGTGGACGCGCTGGAGCAGAGCGGGGTCTTCAAGCCCTCCCCAAACGGGGCGAGGCCGGAGCCGACGGGGACCTCCGGCTAGAGGGATTCCGCGAGTGGCAGGAGGCCGTGACGCCGGCCGCCTACGGCCTGCTGGCGCTGCGCCCGTGGGAGGTCGGGCGCTGCACGCCAGCCGAGCTGGTCGCCATGCTGGAGGCGGCGCGGGAGCGGGAGGACGAGCGCGTGGAGCTGATCGCCTGGCACTGCGCGAACCTCATGAACGCCAGCGGGAACTTGAAGCAGCCCGTGAGCGTGGCGAGCTTGCTGAGCCGGCCAACCCTCGCCATGCGGAAGAAGAAAGCAGAGAAGGAGAAGGCAGATGCCCCTTGAAGTCGGTGACTTGATCGCCAAACTGAAGCTCGACGCCGGACAGTTCACGACCGGCCTGAAGCAGGCTGGCGTGGACACCGAACGGTTTGGCGCCGGTCTGATGAAGATCGCCCCTGCGGTCGCGGCGGCGTTCGTCGCAACGAAAGTGATCGCATGGACCAAAGAGGTCTCACGTGCGGCCGAGCAGACGCAGCACCTGTCGTTGATGACGGGCATCGCGGCACAGCGGTTCGAGGAGATGGGCGTGGCGCTGGCGCGCGTCGGGCTCACCGGGCACGATCTCGCGTTCGGCTTTCGGCAGCTGGCGCGGCACCTGGTGGAGGCTCGCGACGCCTCCAGCGAGGCCGCCGCCGCCTTCGACCGCGTCGGCATCGACCCGACGAAGATCCGCGACGGCGAGCAGGCCCTGCGCGCGATCGCCGACCGCTTCGCGGCCATGCCGGACGGCATCGACAAGGCGGCCCTCGCCCAGGAATTGTTCGGTCGCAGCGGCGCCCGATTGATCCCGATCCTCAACCAGGGCAGTGCCGGCATGGACGCGCTCACGCAGAAGTCGCGCGAGTTCGGGCTCGTCCTGTCCGAGGTCCAGCGCGAGGGGCTCACGAGGTTCGATGACGCGCTTGATGACCTGGGGAAGAGCCTGGAGGGCTTCAAGACGCAGGTTGCAACCTTCGTGGCCCCGGCCGCGACGCAAGGCATCGAGGCCCTGAGCATGGCCAGCGCGTTCGCGACGTTCATGGTCCAGGAGCTCAGTGCGGCGAGCACCACCCTGACGGCGCGCGTCGCCAACCTGGGGACGTTCTTGGTCGAAGCGGCCAAGAGCGGCCTGCAGGTCGGGGAGTCAGCCGCGCAGACGCGCGGGAGCCTCGCCGCCCTGTGGGCCGCGCTGACGCAGGAGACAGAAGCGGTCAAGGCCGCCACCGAGGCGGACAAGGAGAAGGCGCGGACGGGCGACGTGCTGGCCGAGGTCGAGAAGAAGCTGGCGGCCGTCGTGCGGGGCCGGACCGCCACCGAGCGGGCGCAAGAGGCTGCGGGGAAGGGGATCGTCGAGGACACGCAGAAGGCCCTGCTCGTCATGCAGCAGCTCGGCACGAGCTTCGAAGTGGCCGAGATCATGGTCAAGGGCAAGACCGCGACGCAGCTCGAAGGCGTCGTGGCCGTCGCCAGGGCCGAGCAGCAGCTGGGGCACGACCTCCAGCAGATTCACCTCCGCGAGCAGGCAGACATTCAGCGGATCAAAGATCTGCGGATCAATGCGGCCCTCGAAGCCATGCACAAGGAGCTGGGCGTGGCCCAAGAGATGCTAGAAGTCAGGAAGCACAACGCGCTGCTCATGATGCACCGGGAGATCGGCGAGGGCATCAAGGAGCGCGAGGCCGAAGGCAAGGCACAAGAAGCCCTCGGGCGGCACATCGTCGAAAAGACGAAGCGCCAATTCGAGGAAGTGCAGGCGCTCGCCGGCAACGTCTTCGGGGCCTTCAACCAGGCCATCGACCGCGCCGTGCAGGGCGTGATCCTCGGCACGAACACGATGCGGCAGGCGTTCAAGCAGCTCGGGCAATCCATCGTGCTGGAGTTCGCCAGCACGGTGATTCGGCAGGGGCTTAAGCCGCTCCAAGAGGCGCTCGGCCAGGCCCTCTTCGGGGCGCTGCAAGGGCGCGGCGGCCCGCAGGTGCAAGGCCCGCTGCGGCCAGGCGAGACGCTCACGGCGCCGGCCACCGCGTTGAGCGTTCAGTCGTTGAGCACGCTCGCCGTCAGCGCGCTCGCCGCGGCGGGGGCGGTCGTGACGTTCGCGCAAGCCCTGAGGCAAAGCGGAAAGAGCTTCGAGAAAGTGACGACCGGCTTCGGGCTCGCCCTTGGCGCGATCGTCGGTGGCGCCACTGGCGGACTTGCCGGTGCGGGCGTCGGCGCGCTGATTGGCACGCTGGGAGGCGGATTGGTTGGCAGTCTGTTCGGCGGGCGTGGGTCTGCGCGATTGACTCCCCAGCAGACAGGGGCCATCGTCGGCACCGCGATTTTACCTGGCATCGGGACCATCATCGGCACTCTCATCGGCGGCTTCTTTCGCAGCAGCGCGGGCCGCCGGCGCAACGAGCGAGACTTCCTGCAGGCCACCGTCACTCAGTTCAAGCCCATCCTGGAGGATCTGGGCAACGCGCTCACGCCCAAGGCCCTCGCCAAGGGCCTTCAGGAATTGGTGGCGGAGGGTATTCCCGGCGCGGCGGGCGGGGTCCACGGGTTCTTTGAAGTCACACAGCTCACGGCCCAGGCCCTCCTGGAAGGGGTGGGGCAGTTCAAGGCCCGATTCATCACGGCAGGGCAATTCAGGACCATCCTGCACAGCGAGCTCGACCCCTTGTGGCAAGAGCTCGCCGACGCGCTGGAAGCCACCGTCGACGCGATCGTCAGTAAATTTCTGCAGATCACATCTCAGGCGATCTCCCAGCTGGCGGACATGCAGCTGGAGATCATGGCGCTCCGTGGGGGGGGCACGGAGGCCGGGCTCGCCGCGTTCGCGGCCGCCACGCAGCAGGCGATCGACGCGGCCCGCATCGTCCTGCCGCTGCTCACGGACCCGCAGGAGATCATGCAGCAGACGCAGACCATCCGGGCGCTCATCCAGCAGCGCTACCAGGGCGAGATCCGGCTGCTGCAGACACTAGCGAGCACGGCCAGGCAGGCGGAGCAGGCCGCCGGCGCCGCTGCGGACGCGTGGGCAGGGTTGGGCGCGAACATTATGGACCAGCTCGCTGGCCTCCGCGGCCTGGCCGGGCCGCAGGCCGCCCTCGACGTGACGCAGCGGCGGTTCCAGGAGGCGTTCCAGGCGTTCCGCAACGCGCCGACCGTCGCGCTGGGCGAGGAGGTGAGCCGGCTGGCCGGGCCGTTCCTGGCGGCGGCCCAGGGCGCCTTCGCGACGACCTCCCCGGAATTCTCCGCGATCGTCGCCTCGTTGATCAGCGGCCTGGAGGAGGTGCAGAGGGTCGCGTCTGCGCAAGAAGCCGCCCAGCGGACCGAGGAGGCGCGCTGGCGGATGGAATCGCTGGGGTTCGACGCGCGCATCGCGGCGGCCACCGAGGGCATGGCAGATTCCCTCGAGGCGCTGGCCCAGGAACTCGTGGCGATGCTCACGGAGATGGGCTTCCCCATCCCCACGTTTCAGGCCGGAACCGTCACCGTGCCCCGCACCGGACTTGCCCTTCTCCATCGCGGCGAGATGGTCGTGCCGGCCGGCGTGGCCGACCAGATGCGAGCTGGCGGTCGGTCCATCTCCATCACGGTCAAGGACAACGTCCTGCTCGGCGACTCGCGGGCGATGGCGCGGGAGCTGGCCCGGATCATCAGCCCGGAACTCGACGCCGCGGTCTCGTACCGGATGCCATAACGCGATGCCCGCACCAACCTGGACAGTCGAGGCGGCCTGGGACGACCCGATCCAAGGCGGGTCCGCGGCGGGCTTCTTCAAGATCGGCGTCTCGCAGATCGGCGGCACCGACAAGATCGCCGGGCCGTTGGCCTTCGGGACCTGGACGTCCGTGCCGGAGGTCAAGGCGTTGCGGATCACCCGCGGGGCGAACGACGACCTGACGGACCTGCGCGCCGGCGAGTGCCAGCTGACCTTGAAAGACTCCGCGGGAAAATACAACCCCCTCAACACGGCCAGTGCGCTCAACGGGAAGCTCAACCCGATGCGGCCGCTCCGGGTGAAGGCGACCCACCCGCTGACCCTGACGGAGTACCACCTGTTCTTCGGGTTCATCACGGAGATCGAGCACAACCCGGACCCGACCGTACGCGAGTCCTACATCACGGCCGTGGACTTGTTCGAGTGGCTGGCGAACTCGTTCCCCACCGTGGCGGCGCTGGGGTCGACGACGGTGGACGCCGCGCTCCGCGAGATCCTGGTCGCCGTGGGGTGGGGCAGCAGCACGCTCCGGGACCTCGACGCGGGGCGGACGATGCCGGACTTCTCCGCCGACGCGACGGCGACGGCGCTCTCGCTGATCCAGGACCTCATGGCGGTGGACCGCGGGCTGTTCTTCATCGCGGCGGACGGCAAGGCCACCTATCGGAGCCCCGCGACGCTCTTCAAGGTCGGCACGGCGGTCGCCACCTACACGCAGTCGCTCCTTGGCGTGGTGCGGCCAGCGACCCAGGTGCGGCGCATCATCAACAAGCAGGTGGTGACGAAGACCGGCAACGCCGCGCAGACGGCCGAGAACAGCACCAGCCAGCAAAACTACGCCGTCCGCGTCGGCAGCGCGATCACCTCCGCCTACCTCAACAACGATGCCCAGGCGGATTCTTTGGCCAAATGGATCGTCGGCGAGCGGAAGGACCCGATCAAGCCGGCGCGGCGCATCACGTTGTCTAACAAGACGGACGCGCTGCTCACGGAGCAGTTGAGCCGGGACCTCGGCGCGCTCGTGACCGTGACCGAGAATCTCGGCGGGACCGCCGTCACGGGGCATATCAGAGGCATCGAGCACGAGACCGAGCAGGCCGGGCTGGCGCTTCGCACGACCTTTACCGTGGCCGAGAAGTCGCGGACGTGGTTCACGATCGGCTCATCGAAGATCGATAGTGCCGACGTGATCGGCTACTGACGAGGAGACACGATGGCGGTCAACGACACCTGGACCACGGCGGTTGCGGCTGGCGCGCTTGATCTGGCGACGAATGATGTCGTCACGGAGACGATCTGGGACCAGCTCATCAGCAACCTGAACCAGCTTGGCGGCGCGACCGGGCAGGCGGCCCCGCGCGGACACCTCGCCGGAATGACCCTCTCGAAGAGCGCCGCCGACACCATCGGCATCGCAGCGGGCGTCTGCCGGAGTTCGGCGGACACCCGCACACTCCGGGTCGCGTCGGCGTACACGAAAACCTCCGCGGCGTGGGCAGTGGGGACCGGCAACGGCGGCCTGCTCGCGGGCACCTACGTGGCGAACACCTGGTACCACGTGTTCGCGATCTTCCGCGACGACACCGACGTGGTGGACTACGGATTCGAGGCCGCGACGACGCCGACGCTCCCGACCAACTATACGCACTACCGGCGGATCGGCAGCTTCCGCACCGATGCCGCGCCGGACATCACGGCCTTCGTCCAGGTCGGCGATGAGTTCCTGTGGAACGTAACCCTCGAGGATGTGGACGCGACCGTCAATAGTGCTGCGGCGCAGACCGTGACGCTCACATTGCCGACTGGCCTCAAAGTATGGGCATTGTACCGCGGTGGAATCGAGGATGTCACAACCTTAGGTCGAGCAGTGTTGTTTACTGCGCCAGATGAAGATGATCAAGTCACAGGAGGTATAGGGATTGCTCCCGGTTCGTCACTCAGCAATGCTGCCACCGGTGCAGGAGTGACGGCGCACTTTCATACGCGCACAAATACTAGCGGACAGATTCGGTATCGCTGGAGTGCTGCTGATGTTGATGCCAGAGTGGTCATAAATACATACGGCTGGATCGATCGGCGTGGGCAAGATGATTAGGTATGGAACTCTATGGAGGATATGCTGATGCCGTTCATCGATCGTGATCCAGTCACCAATCTGACGAAGGGGCTCTACCATGTCGAGCAACAGCCAGGGCAGGAATGGCTACCAGCCGATCATCCCGACGTTGTGGCCTATAAAACGAAGCCCGTTGCGAAGTCCTCATTGGCCAGAAAGATCGACGCGGCCATAGCCGACCCCTCGATCCCGCAGGCGCTCAAGGATGTGCTGCGAGAATTGGGCAAGTAGCCGATACCTGTGATGCAATGTTATGCGCTGTGATCGTTGCCATGGTCTGATGCACGCGGACTACGCGGGGCGTACGAAGCGAGACGGTGCACTCTGGTTATGGGCCTGCTACTGCTGCGGTTCGCGGATCGACAGCCTGATCCTGGTCAACCGGCGCGTCATGGCCGACCTGTTCCGCTCCTCGCGCCAATGGGCGGAGGCCCAGCTCTTCAGCAAGGTGGGCTGATGGATGGAGTGGACGCGGCCATGCCCGCACTGCGGCGCAACGCTCCGCAAGGCCGACCCCTGGCTGCCGTGGGTCTGCTGGCGGTGCGGGTGGAGGAGCGACGATGACCGACGCGGAACTGGCGAGCCTGGCGCCGGTGTTCGCCAAGGGCGAGAAGCGGCAGGACGGCCAACCGATCCAGTGGACGGAATGCGACTACCAGATTTTCTATTGGTTGAAGCTGTTCCGCCAGCAGCTCGGGAGCCCGCTCCTAGTGATCCGCGAGACGCACCTGCACCGGACGGGCGCCGCGAAGCCCTGGGACGCGACCGCCGTGGACTTCACCGTGCCCGCCAAGCCGCTCGCGAGGGTCGTCATGGAGCTGACGCGCTTCCCGCACCTGAGCTGGGGGCTCTACACGGGCGGCTCGGCGCACGTGGACCGACGGAGCTATGATGACGACGCCGGCGAGCTGCCGGCCCGCTGGCTCGGGATCAGGCCTGAACAGCGGCGCCTGTTCGAGGAGTTCGGGCTCGGGCACCTGATCAGCCAGGCCGCCGCCGAGGCGGGCAAGACGTGGCTCTATCTGTCCTGGTCCGGCGACCGCGGGTTCGAGGCGCTGGCGCTGGCCATCAGGATCGCCGACGGGAGGGTCGATGCCTAACAACCGCATGGCCTTGTACGTGTTGCTCGTCGTGTGCGGCACGCTGCTCTCTGGCTGGGGCTGGTGGGCGACGATCTCCATCCTGGAGGCAGCCACGCAGCAGGGCGCGACGGTGGCGGAGTGGAGTGGCTGGCGCGGCCAGATGACGGAGAAGATGGAGAACGTGCGCCGCGAACTCGCGGACATGCGCAAGGAGTTGGAGGAGATCAAAATCTATCTGCGGAGCAAAGGCTGGAAGCAGAGCCGCCCAGATGCGACCCCTCCAAAGGAACCACGCGCGACGCGTCCCGCGATCGTCGAGGAGAGCGGGTGATGCTGGACCTGGAGCATGCTCTCAAGGTCGGCGGCGCGGCCGTCGGCAGCCTCGCCGTGCTGGCCAGCTCACTGTGGGGCGGCTATGCCTACCTTGACGCGACCTATGCCAAGCAGGCTGACGTGGTACTTGTAGAACTCAGGCTCGATCAAAAAATCCTCGCTGACCGTGCGAACCAGATCCAAGCGAGGCAGTGGCGGATCGAGGACCAGTATGGGCAAGACTTGGTGAAGGCGCCGTCCATGGTCAAAGAGGAATATCGGCAGTTGGAAAAGGAGAAACAACAGGCGCTGCAGGAACTCGACGCAGTGTATCAGCAGCAGCGGAAGCAAACGAGTAAATGAAATCTGCGAAGCCTGGCGCAGGGAGTCCAGGCGAGTCAACCGGAGGAGGCATACCATGACAGTGCGCTGCAAGTTCCGGTGCAACGAGATCGTCGAGCGGGAGAGTCAGCGGTCGGTCAAGGGGAAGGATGAGAAATACAACACTATCCACTTCCCTCTTTACTCCGCCGTGATGACGCCAGTGTACTCCGAGGACCCCCAGCACGAAAACAAGGCATTCTGGGATGCGACGCCGAGCGGGAAGTTCGAGGTCGGCACGATCCTGCAGATGCCGTGGAAGGTGGGCGCGGAGTATTACCTCGACATTTCGCCTGCACCGGGTTAATGACTGCCTGACGGTGGCTGGCCCAGGATTTATGGCCAGCGGCCGCTAGGCCACTTCAGAAGGAGGACCACATGGGAAGCATGTTCTCAAGCATCAAGACCTTTTCGATGGGCATTGGTGTGCTGCTCTGCTCTGGCGCCGGCTATGCCGAGATCCTGCCGGCGAGGTTCAACAGCCTGCTCGTGTTGATCTGCGGCGTGTTGATCGCTTTCGGGCTGATCGCGGCCAAGGATGCCGACAAGTCCAATGCTCCGCACCCAACCGAGATAGCAACGAAAGTCAGTTAGATGTTCGACATCTTCGGCGCGATCAAGGAAGGAATATCGTTGTTCCGTGAGCAGTGGCACTACTGGAAAGGCAACCGGACACATGAACAGATTAGTTTGGAGCAGCAGTACCAAAATGCTTTGGAACACAAGCGGCATGCACTGGCGGCAATTCCTCCTGATCTCGACGCTGCTAATCGGTGGGATGCTGTCGCTGGGCGGCTGCGCGGGGAAATCGCCGCCAAGTACCCAGGCTGACGGGCGGGGCTGTTACGTCGCCGTCGTGAGGGCCGAGCGCCTGGCGCTGGTGCGGCAGTGGGCACCGAAGGCCGAGCGCGGCGATCGGCTAATCACGGCTAGTTGTGATGATTCCAGGGACGAAGAACTATTGAATCTGACGAGGCGGTTGTTGATGAGGTCGCCCGGCCCGTGAGCTGGACGCACGCAAGGAGGGACCCATGAAGACGTTACTCATGCTATTCGCCACACTGTGGCTCGCGAACGCAGGCTGTGCGAACACGAAGGCTGCGACGGCGGCCACCGCGCACGGGGCCATCGACGCGGCGTGCACGATCGCCCACAAGGGCGTGGACCTGGCGTTGGGCCCGATCGCAGACGCCCAAGCTGACGCGACGGCCGTGATAGACGCAGCCAAAGGTTTAGTGAAGTAAGGTGCGCTGGTGCGGCCTGCTCTCGGGCGCGCTGCTGATATGCTTCATCGTCACGGCGCGGCCTGGGCACGTGGTGGACGGCGACACGTTCGACGCCGAATTGGACGTCTGGCTCGGCCTCGTCGCTGTCGAGCGGGTGCGCGTGCTGGGCATCAACGCGCCGGAACTCAAGGGTGCGACGAAGGAAGCCGGGCTGGCCGCCAAGCAGTTCACCGCGGACTGGCTTGCTCGCGGACCAATAGAAATAGAAACTTGCCGCCGCGACGCGTTCGGGCGCGTGCTCGGCAAGGTCAACAGGGGCGGCGACTACCTGGCCGACGCCCTCCTCGCCACCGGCCACGCGGTGCCGTTCAAGCCGTAAAATAAGCCTAGTTAGTACCATAAACCTCATAACCTATTGATAATAGGCCGATATTTATTTTCTAAAGGCTATTGCTTTTTATAGGCTATAGGTGATAATATAAACATGATTCAGGAGGCCACAAAGATGAAGGCGATCAAGCTCCCACGTTATACCTGTCAGCGTTGTAGCCATGCCTGGGTGCCGCGGTATGATCGCCGACCGGCTGTGTGTCCGCGCTGCCAGACGCCGCGGTGGGATGAATCGCGGCCTTCGGTGATTAAACAATGAAGCGTTCTTATGTCATTTATTTACTCTGGCCCCATCCCGACGATTCTGATCAAAGAGGCTATGTCGGTTGCACTTGCGATCTTAACAATCGTGTGAAGGTGCATCAAGTATCTGAACATTGGCCGTCCGGGTTTGATTTGATCTTACTAGGCAAATTAGGGATTTTTCACCAAGCTCGCAAGGTCGAGCAATTTTATATTCGGAACTATAATGGCCTGATGGCTGATACGCTACGCAACAAGGCTAGCGGCTGGGCTGGCACGGTTTCATGTCAGACTATGTACCCGCCGGAGTTAGTGTATCAGGCATCGGCCGCATTACAGGCGAAGGAGTCCGGCCAGTAATTTTACCAAAGGAGGAAGCGCGATGAATGCTGTATACGAGCAAGTTAAAGATCGAATCGTAGACCAGAGCGCAAGCCGCTTGAATGATGCGATTCAGAAGGAGATGAAGTTCCTGGCGCGCATGGGTTGGGACGATTCTGAGGCCTACAACACCATCACATCGGCAGTCGAATTCTTATTGAGCCATCCAGACTGATTTAGTACGAGGAAGCGCGATGAACCTTCCATTACAACCCATTCAGGCTCGCGGAGGCGACGGTACGGTGACTTCCTCGCCACCGCTCAGCGCCACAGTGCCGTCAGACCGCGGGCCGCTTTCAGGAGGAAGCGCGATGAGACACTTACAATCCTTGCAGCGGATCACAGTGAAAGAGTTTCTTGATCTTCCTATCGAAGCGAGGCCGACGAATGTCTGGTTGCTCACTTCGCACGGCAACTATCGAGTCAAGCGCGTGGTGGGCGACCGGGCGATCTGCGAATATGGTCTGAAGATCGCCCGGTCGTATTCCGTCACGCCGCAAACTGATTTGTTGGTCATTTAGACGGGAGGAGGAACGGCGATGAAACAGTTGTCAAGAATGTTAGAAAATATCGAATCGAAATATACCTCTGGTCGATGCCCCGTCTGTGGCCAATCGATCTGGGTTCGACCGACGGGATTGGTAGCGGCGCACACCAGGTTCGACAATATCAGAGGAACAAGTACGACAAGAAACCCAAGGCCGTGTGAAGGAAACCTGAAACCACTATAAGGAGGAACGGCAATGTCACACAACATCATGGACAGTCGGGAGTTCATTTCCTACCGCGAGCCGGCCTGGCACAGGCTCGGCTTGGTGATCGAGGAGCAGCTCGGGGCGGTGGCCGCCGGGCATCTGCTCCATCTGCCGGACATCACGACGGAGCCGGTCGTGACGCTCTCAGGCCTGCAGACGGAGAGCAAGGCGATCATCGGGGAGTTCGTCGGCGGAGGCAAGAACGTCTACGCCGTGGTCAGCAAGGGCTACCACGAGATCAGCCACAAGGACTTCCTTCAGGCGTGGGACGGGGCGCTGCCTGGGTCCTTCGTCGAGACGATCGGGCTCCTGGGCCTGGGCGAGACGCTGTTCCTGTCCACCAGGCTGCCAGCGTTCTCTGTTAAAGGTGACGAGATGGGGAGTTATCTGATGGCCTACAACCCGCTGACCGGGCACGAGGCGACGACGGTGCGGATCACGCCGGTCCGCGTGGTCTGCCAGAACACGCTCATCATGAGCGGCAGCCAGTACGTCGAGCAGCACCGCGTGGTGCACAACCAGCCGGCGGCGGCGCAGATCGAAGCGTTCCTGAAGGAGGCGTTCGCGAAGACGGTGGCCAAGGTCGAGACCGTGAAGGAGGCCTACGAGCTGCTGGCCTCGCGGCGACTGACTGACGACGAGGCGCGCGAGTCGTTCAAGGTGGTCTATGCCGACCTCGCGAAGCCGGCCAACGTGATGGGCCGGGCGACGTTCGACGCCGAGGCGCTGGACCAGATGGCGGCCTGGGAGCGGCGCAACGGCGCGCAGGTCGAGCACCGCACCGGGTGCTACAACCTCTACGCGGGGGACGGGCGCGGCTCGATGAGCGAGGCGGCCAAGGGCACGGCTTGGGGCGCCTACAACGCCGTGGTCGAGTACGAGCAGCATCTCAAGCGGTTCCGCAAGGCCGAGTCGGTGATGTTCGGGGCCGGGGCGGATCGCGTGGCGAACGCCTTCGAGAGCTATATGGAGTTGGCGAGCCGGTGACACGGTGAGGGCTAGGGGCTTCGGCCCCTAGTAAACCGCAGGCCGGTCCCAAGCCCGGCCGCACAACGAAGGAGAAAGGCGATGGAACAGACTACCATGAGCGCGACACCGAGACCGTGGACCGTAGTGAGGCGTGAGCCAGGACCACGAGGCGCAGACGGTGGCTATGACATATTTGATGCTCGCAACTTCCCTGTGTTGCTTCTACCGGACGGCGAAGTTAATAGACAGAAAGCGGATGACATCGTCCGTGCCGTCAACACGCTGGACGAGGCGAAGGCGGCGCTGGAAGCTATGCAGAAGGCTTGTGATGAATGGGCCGCTGAATTCACCCAAAAGAAACGCGCAATGAATTGGGGGATCGTCAATGATGCCTATATTAAATGCGGGCGCGTCCTGGCGAAGCTGACGGGAGGGGCATGATGCTGCAGCAAACCCTATTCGCCATCCGTCCGCGCGACCCAGATATTTGCCGTAATCGCCATCGCGGGGCCGACACGTCGGTGCTGGCCCACGCGCGGGTGCAGAAACAGCGGGACCGCGACGAGGTGCTGTCCATCTTGCGGCGGGAGCCGGCCACGCTGGACGAAGTGGCAAGGCGCCTGGATAGGCAGGTGAATACGATCAGCGGTCGGTTCACAGAATTAAAGAAAGCTGGGCAGATCATTGATACGGGCGAGCGGAAGCCAACGCGAACTGGAAGTCTAGCGAGAATCTACCGAGCTCGGGCCGGGTAAGCAACGGTACGGTACGGCGGGATTCGGTTGGCTGCGGTCGGGCGTGGCT